>Ga0179593_1421405_pt1 | contig 11264 bp, 9 predicted proteins | sample CZODoug2_1_08_16_FD_185931 | JGI IMG/M metagenome (GOLD analysis project Ga0179593, IMG submission 185931) | Vadose zone soil fungal communities from Angelo Coast Range Reserve, California, USA - CZODoug2_1_08_16fungal (PacBio error correction) | ecosystem: Environmental > Terrestrial > Soil >... | reverse complement strand
GCTTTCCTGATTTTTCCCTCCCCTCTTTCGTACATGACTTTACCCCTTTCTTTTGTGTCGTGACCTGCGACTGCGGGTCTCTCGGTTCTTTGATGGATGACACTCCCCGTTCTTTTCTCTTCTTTCTCTATCTCTGTCCTTTTCCCTTGTGTTAAGTTTCTTCCTTGTCCCTCTCGATGTGTTTGCCTTCCTCCTAACCCAAGAAACTCCAAATGTGGCGCGCATTCTTTCGCCTTTTGTCCGTCCCGCCTCCTGCATGCCGCGCCAATCCCCCCGCCAAACTGCTCTTTGAATTTTTCTTTCCCCTTGATTCCGCTTTATGATGCCGTCCGACTGACCCCAACCCTCTCCCCTTTTTAAATTCTTGGCACTCCCCCTCAAATACCATCCTTGGTCCTTTTGCTCCCCCTCGAGCGCCTCTCCAACAGAAGTCAAACGGGATCTTACTTCTTTCTCTTTTTTTTTCTTTTACTAAGAACGAATGTCGCGCCACTCCACCCCCCAAAGTAGTAGTTATCCAACTCGGGGCTTTAGCGCCCCCGAACTCAAAATTTCGCAAGTTTCTATATTTTAGCCGTACCCAATCCCTCTTACCCCCCCCGTCATTCTCCCCCCCAAATACTCCCCCTGCCTTACGTTGAAATAATTCTTTATCTATCTGATTTAGACATGTGTTCCTACCTCGAGGAATTCTAATTACCCTTCCCGAAGTCCCTGCCTTCCACCATCTTTTTTCTCTTCCCTCACCATGTTCTACGTCCCCTTTTTTTCAAACAGCACAGTGAATGGCGCGGGTATAGATGCGTGCGCCGTTTGGAAAGTCTCCCGGTTTATATCCATTTTCTCTATAGATTTTTAAGGAAACACCTATTTTTTTTTTTCCCTGAATGTTTGACCGCCTGGTACCAGTCCTGGCGCTCCTCACACTCTCCCTAGAAAACCTTTTCCAACTTCCTTTCCCTCTCACGAATCTCGATCAAATAGTGTACGATATATTTCCTCCTACAATATAAGTGTTGGTGACGACTCTTTCCTATTCTAGCTCTCCTTGGCTTTAAAGGCAGAGAGGACCCGTCCTTTGTCCCGCGTTATTCGGAGGGAGAGACTTCAAGGACGTCAAGTCGGGCTGCGCCCAACCCCATCGGCGATGATCTCCTCCTGTGTTCCTGTTTTTTTTCAGAGGAGGCGAGAAGATGGAGGTCCGTGGGCGAGGGCCGTGGATAAGTCTTCTGACCTCCCTCTGGACTCCCTCCATTCACACTGCTTTTTTGTGTTCTCGCCTTTTTCTTTTTTTTGGGATCAGGCGGTGAATTGGACTCCGTTTTTTGCAACCGATTTGTCTGTTACTTCGTTTTTTGGAAGGTGGGAAGAGTGGCGTCCCTTCTACCGGTGACAAAGCTCGATTCGTCTCCTCCCAGAGGTGTGCGAAGACTCGGTGACGGCATTTGGCGTCCATCCCCCCCTGGCCGCGGAGTGATGTGCTAAAAACCGGTATGAAATGGCGACTGTTTGTGACACCCCTTTTTCTTTTCGAGGACAGGCGCTGACTTTCCTTACCCTGACGTTTGAATTGGCTTAACCTTTTTTCTTTCCCGTGTCACGACCCCAGCGCTATATTTTCTCGACAGTTTCTGTCCTCTGTGAGAGTCCCTCTTTCCCCCCTTTTTTTTCGCTCCACACTGGTATGCTAAGTGCTGTGAGGCCAAGTGGTTTTAATTAAAATGCGGTTCTCCTTCGCTCTTGATGCGAAAGAACAGGCGGAAACCGGTTCCTTCCCTCTTGAATCGGAAAGCGCGTTTGGGATTTTAGAGCTTCATTCTTGCCGACCAGCATCAGTCGGCAAGATCCCCCTCGGGTTTGAGTTTTTTTTTCTTTTCTGACCCGGACCCCTTTTTTTCTTTCCCAAACCAGTCCTTGAAAATCCAAAGTCCCCACTATCCAGCAAGTCCATACTTTATCCCCCAGCCCCCTTCCTCGGCCCGCTGAACTAAGGATCCCCTCCCCCCCCCACGAACTTTTTCTTTTTTTTTCTTAAGTTCGAAGTTCTGAAACCATAGCCGCCATTTCACTACACATCCTGCCTACCTTTCCCCTAAGTTGTGGTTGTTAATATGTTGTGAATGTATTTTTTTTCTTTACGCCCCTTTCGTACATGAATTTAAGATCAGTGTATCCTGCGATCCAGAGGTATTCCTATCCCCTCTTCTTCCCTTTCCTTGAATCAAGACAGATGAGTGTTGCGCTTCGGCTTATGTGTTTCTGTGGTAAGTTCTTCCTTGGTTTATAAGCCCCTTTGATTTTTCTTCCTCAGTAACCAGAAACAAGCCAAACATTGGAGTTTCTTTTTTCCTTCCTTTGAGGAGGACATACTTGAAGCTCCATCTCCACCTCCAAGACCAGAGAACTCTTCCCCTAATTCCTCGAGATCTCGAACTGCCCCCTCCGTCTTCTTGGAGCATGCTGAGCGGGGCCTGAAGTCACCCTTAATTAGTGGCCCCTACCTCCAGTTCATTTCTTCTCTTTTGAGCTCCAGATTCTCCCCAATCCGTGCAGCACAATGTCCCGAGTCAATTCCCCTCCCTCCAGAATGCCGACGAAGCCAGTTCGCCATTCACCCCTTTCATTTCTTTCTAAGAATCCCAAGAGCTGATGTCGCCCAATTCACTTTTTTCAAATATGATCTCCGTTTAGCCGGCATCCCATCCGAGACTCATAACGAGACTTTCTTTTCAACCCTCTTCTTCTTCTCGTCTTTTCTCCCTTCCTATTCGCCCTCTCCAAATAAGCAAAAGTCCGCTTCACTGATCTGCTAGCCCCTCCCCCCCTTCCCCTAAGATTCCCCTTTTCCCAGTCGGCCTACACACAACCCCCCAATCACCTTGAATTGCTCTTCCCCTCCCCCTTTCCCAACGACCAGACTGAACGTCCACAATTCCCAACACCACCCCCTCACCCGGTTTTCCTTCCCGCTTCACTCTCCCCACTCCCCTTAAAGTAACCCCCCCCCCCCCCCAACATCTGCGCAAGTCTCATCGGCCCCCTTCCGCTTCACCCTCCCTTCTTTTGTGATTTAACTCCCGCCCGAACTCCGCACCATCAATACCACCCTCCCATACACCCCCCCCCCAGCTATATCGATAATATTCTACTCCATGTTACTACTTAAGGTGTTTTTTCTATTTCTATTCCTATTTGCTCCTGTGAGATATTCTTTTTTTCTTGCGTCGCGGATGTTCCTTTTTTATGCGGCCGGGTGCGCGGAGAGGAGGTTGCGCTGTACCAGTCTAAAAATCGATTGCTCTCGCCCAGCATGTTTTTTTTTCCTTGATTCTCCGATCGAGATTGGTCTCCCCCCTTTGACGAGGCGGGCTCGGTGTATCCTCGCTTACCTGCCTCCCACTTTTCTTTGGTTTGTCATGTGCGGACGGGGCTTTTCGGATTGCTTTGACAACTTTTCCTGAGCCCCCCCTTTTAGTGGAATGAGGGCGGCGGGAAGGTGGAACTGAGGGGGAGTCGTCGAATTCCTTTCTTTCCCTCGATTCTCTCCCTACTTGGGTGTGTTGACTTCTGGCCCGGGTGGCTTTGGCGGTTTGCCTCTGTTTTTCCTTACTGCGATTTCTTACTGTGCCCATATGTGGCTTTGGTCGAATGACATCCCGCTCGCTTCTATCGGAGATGACTGCTTTTTTTCCCTAAATTGGCGTCCGGCCAGTCGAAAAGCGAGGAATTTCGTCCAGTTTCTGTCTGATGGGAGGAGTCTCTTCCCCTTTCCCTTCATCTCACCTTTCTGTTCTTATGAAGGTGCGGCGCGTCAATTAAGGTTTGTTTACTTTCCCATTGGTTTCGGCGGCCTCGCGCTCAGCCGCTGACACAGGCTGAAAGTCCTTTAACTCTTTCCGTATCTACCTGACGTTTTGTTCGTTATTTCTCTTGCCCGGAGGCGGGATCCCACCGGCTTTCTCAACGTGTTTGTTTTCGGAGTGCTCCAGCCCTTTCGAGAACACCCCCAAAAGTTCCTCAACCCTCCCCCCTAGGTCCTTTTATCCACCTCGACTCCTTTAAGAGAATGATCTTCTCCATCATCCGCTCCTACTTTTTCCGGATAAATCCACCCAAAGAAGATTCGCATTATTCGAAGTTCTGCCTTCCATCCTCGTAACTCAGCCTTTTCCTCTTTCCTTTCACCTCCTTTTTTCTGATAGATGTATTGAAGTTAGGAGGGAATGTACCTTTCGTACAGAATAATGAGATTTTCTCGTTTTTTTTTCTCCCCCTTAAATTTTGTCGGCGGGTCTGCGATTCAGAGTTTCGTCGTGATTGGATGACGATTGCCTGCTCTTCCTGTGGCTCTGTGTCTCTCCTTTTTTACTTGTTAGTTTTCCCTTGGTTCTCACCCCTCTCTCTGGGCCGTCACCCGTCAAACTCGTCAACCAATTCCCTCTTATATTGACTCCTTGATTTCCGGGTGCCTGCAGCGAGCGCAATCTTCCCCGCCCCCCTTCCCCCCGCTTTCGGACAATCCCGTTCCATGACACTTTGTTGCAATTCCGGAGATCGCGTGTCTGTTTATACACCCTTGCCTTCGCTCCCTACATGTCCCCCTCACCCTAAAGCTCGAAGTTTCAAGACTAGACATCGTCTCCAAGTTTCGTCTCTTCTTTCATAATTAGACTTTTTTTTTTTTTCCTCCCTCCCTCCTTTCCAAAACCCCCACTCTTTAAATCACCTGCGACTGGATACTCTATTCCTTCCCATTTTCCTGGACAAATTTCCATTTTTCTCGTTACCTTGTCCCTCATCATTCCTCAACTATGAAGTTTGCATTTTGCCCACCTCGTTTATCTATGGTATGCCTTTGCTTCTCCCGTTCCTACAAGTCTTCCCCCCTTCCCTTCAACCCCTCTTTTCTCTGAAAGAAGATTCCCCCCAAATTCAACGCCGCATCCCCGTCGCCCCCCCCCCCAGCACCTTTCATTCGCCTGTTGGTTTTCTCTCTGTCGAGAAATTACCTCGTCACTTTTTTTTTATACATCTTCTCCTCAAGCCTCGAAAAACCTGCTGAGGAGATGCATTTTATCTTGAGCCTTGTAAACGAAGCGTCAAGACCCTTCCCTGCACGCGACACCCCCAGGTCCGCCACTGGCCGCACCTAATTTCTCGTCAGTATGCCTTTCTACTCTTTGTTTTTCTCTTCGATCGAGACAATATTGATAGAGCGATTGGCTTTCCTCCTTCTAGGACTGGGGCGGTTTCTGCTTAGGTATTAGGTTTTGTGCCATGAAGCTCCTTTTTTCTCACTTTTTTCCCCCTGGACCCAAACCATGCTTCTCGCTCCGAAGGTTTTTCTTGGAGGAGACTCCTCTTAAGAGACTTGGAGGTCAAAACCAGTGACTTCCGGCTTTTTTCCCCCTTTCGCGTAAATCGCTTCCCGGTCGCATTCCTTTGTATGGTTGCTTCCCTTTCTTTATCAGGAGTTGGATTTAAATTTGGGAAGCGCTGGCGTCCTGAAAACGTGTAGTGGAATGCTCTGCGGCGTGGCACCCCGGAGAGAGGCTTTTTCGGCCGACTCGTTCTTTCCCTGTATCGACCGCTAGTTGGTGTGGCCTGATTTCGTTTCCCAGTTTTTTCTTGCTTTGCGGAATTCTTTGCCGCGTTTTTATTCGGCCTCCCACGCCTTTAAGACCACTTTCTAAATATGTGGCAGTTACACCGCTTTTTCCCTCGAACCTCTCTTTATTCTGAGAATACTACGAAGGTTTTTTATTGCTGGGTACTGGTTTTCGCGGCAGTCGAAACATTTTTTTAGATTTCTTTTCTGCTTTATGGAGAGGATCCTCTGGATCTCTGGGAAACTTTCTCTTATGTTCCCCCCCCCCTCTTCCCTATTAAGGTGTAATAAATGGGCCCCGGCGGCCCTTCGCCTCAGCTAGCCCTCACAGTAGACCTCAGTTCCTCCTTCTTAGATTCTTTTTCCAAAGCGAGTTGTGAGTTTTCTCTCTCTTAGGGTTCTGATTTCTTCTGCAGTCTCCCGTGTTGGAGTTTATTTGGTTCCAGGTCTTGCGCCCAAGCAGCGCCCTCTTCAAACCCAAGGAAGACCCTTGAAACACGAGGTCTCTTGAAAATTCTATTCAGCGAAGCATATGGGAGGGATCCACTGAACATCGGGTTTGCTCCTGGTCCTCCTTTCACTTATACCTCCCCCCCCCCAGAAAGATTTCGAGGATTCATTTTTACGACCTCCCCTCACCTTAACTACCATCTCTCTCTTTTCATCCCTCCTCTTTTTTGAGCTCCTTTTTTGGACCTTAGGAGGGCCCCTTTACAGAAACTCTACCTCATCCGGGGTTTTTTAATATTTAGCGGGTCTCCTGAGTGCTTTTTTTTGTGTGAGACCATCCCAGATGAGGATTTTTTACGTAGGATTTTTCTTCCTTTACCTCTGTGTTAGTTTATTACTTGTTTCTCACTTGCTGGCTTTTTCCCTACGTCACCCTTTAAGAAAAAGAATCCAAAGTTCTGCGATTCTTTCTCCGTGCGCTGGTTCGCGCGGAAAGAATCACCTCCCCCAACTCGATTAGTCCCCTCTTACCTATGAACTGCCTCTGTATGGGCTCATGTGCTCTTTTCCGACTTTTCCCTTTCACACACTTGATACACAAATTTATCTCAATCCCTCCATTCAGCCCTCCATTTCGAGATCTTTTCCTAGTGCTCCCCATTGCAAGGCGAGAAATTCCTGCTTATTTTTCGACTGTTTCGACTTTTCTTCCCCTTACCAAAAAGCGTTTACCCCCGGCGCTCTGTATTCCCAAATCACCCGTTTTTCACCCTTTTTCTCGCTTTTAGTGCCGCACAATCCGCGGCCCTTAATTTCCACGGCGCGCCCTTTAGAATAAAAACCTTTTCGCTTCACTCACCTGCCGTCCATCTATCCTTCAGACAATCCGCATTCACAATACTCTGCCCCTTTCCCCAATTCCAGCTGACCATCCTTCCTCCCAACCTGAAAGTGAATTTCTCTTCCTCGGTTTCTCTCCTTCTGCGATGCCCCCCCTTTTTGTTCTTCTTTACCCCGCTTTACCTCTTCCTGCCCTCAGTTCAAACACCTGTGAGTTGTAATCTTTTTGCCGCTGGTACAGAGTCTTGCTTCTCTTTTCCCTTCCACAGAATAATAACGTGGCTCCGCTTTTTCCTTTAAGAGTTCACCTCCCCTACGCTTCCCTAGGTCCATCTCTCTCTTTTCCTTCGTGTTTTTTCTCTTTTTCCGGAATTGATTAGAGGCTTTGCTTCCTCTTCGAGGTCCCCCTGTATCGTACCATCTTCGACGTTTTTGAGTAGTGTCTCGACGCCTTCTTCTCGAATTAGAACACTCCGATGATATCTCCCAGCATTTTTTTTTTTCTTTTGCGGCCTTCAATCTCGCGAAGCTGGTGGATTTCTTGTCTCGTGGACCCGGCCGTGGCTCATTCCCTGTCCTCGTGAATTTCCATTCCTTTTTTGTGGTGGTCTTCCTGATTGTTGCTGGCTCGGCTTGAAAGGGAAGCTGCCTTTGAACCTTTCTTGCACGCTGGTTTCTGGGAATGCGGTTTGGTTTCCTTTGATTTCTGTGCTGGCGTCTTCGGAAACTGTCCTCAGCGATATCCCCCGAAGATTTTGACTCTCCCCTCCAAGGGCGCCGCGGAGGATTTTTCGTCGATTTTTGATTGGATAGCTAAAAACTGCTTCTTCCACTTGGGATGGGCAGTGCAGCACCCCCCCCCCTTATTGGTCTCTCGGTTACATCAGGCTGGTTTCAGACGCCGGATGTTTTACGAGCATGTGGGTTCTAAAACCACTCCTCCAGGTGCATTTTCCGTATTCTTGCTCGGATTGAGAGAGGCTCCTGGCCCTTTTCGATGACCGGAGGAAGTTATGGTTCCAATTCGAATTATTTCATGGTTTTCCGGCTGCCCTGCTTCAGGCATCACTCAATGCGCAGTCATCTTTTGACTTTTTTCGCTTGTGGAGGATTTGCGTCTCATCTGGACCCGTCCAGCCTCCAAGCGGCACCGATCCCAGTTTGTTGGAGTGCCCAGAGGCACAACTCCGTCTGTGCTAACCCCACCTTTAGAAACCCTCACCAGAGTCACTCAATTTGTCCCCTTCCTCGCCGCATCATATGGGCTTTCATCAAGCCCCTCGAGACCCGAAAAATAGCGGAGACACTCCCCACCCCCCTTAAACTGGATTATTTAATGTACGTCGTTCTTCCACATTAATTCCCCCCTCTCTTTTTTACTCCCCCTCCGTTTTTTAGAGTTCTTTCCTTTCTTCGGGCTTATGTTTAATCCAAATGCTTTCGTACATGACCTAATTCTCTTGCTCATTTTTCACTGTATGCGACATTTTTTTTTCTTTCGACCAGTGCTGCCCCGTTTTTTCCTGTGTCAGTTTATTCCCCCCTTTTTTTTCCCCCCCCCCGTTCTCTTACCGCCGCACTCCGAAACCCCCCCAACCCTGCCTTTTGAGGTCGTCCGCAAATGCATCTCGAGCCTCCTTTCCAACGCGTTTTAGAATCTCTCTATCTGCCACCTTTCCTGTTCTGTTGCGAGCCTTCGGTTTTTCTTGCAAACCATTTATTTACCCCCTTACCTTTTCAAATTAACCCCCCCAGTTGATTTTTTAGGTTCCTCTCCATCGCTTACCTGTCACTTCCTGCTTTTTTTTTTACGCCGCATGTCGACCCCCAACACCCCCCTCGGTTGATCAACTCAACCCCTAGTGTTCTGCTTAACCCCTCCCTTTTTTTTTTTCTGACAACAGATGTCCTCTAGATTTCTCCGTGGGTACTCTGTTCATCCGCCGGAAACCAGCCAAAATCCTCCTCTTCCCCTTTTTCGGAACCACCATTTCCTTATGAGACCTTTCTCCATCGCCCCAAGAAAGCTCTTTTCCCCATTCAAGAAAGCACGCCCATACCATGTTTTGCCCATTTTTTTTCCCCATCTTCATTCGCTGATCCCCCGTCGTCCTCCCCCAAGCCCCCCCTCGATCGGAGTTTTAATAGCTCGCCCTTCTCTGGATCTCGGTTTTATATCAAAGCTCTCGATCTCTAATCATGAACACCCTCTTTCAGGCGAGAGCATTTCTTTTTGCGCTCCGCTGCGTCTCCGCGCACCTGGTCTTCTACTTTCTTTTTTTTTTTTTCCATGATCCCAGAGATCGATTCCTCCAACTTTTAACTCTCCCCTTATCTCTATCTTCCTCCCATACGGTTTGGTTCGATTTTTTTTTTTTCCCCCATTCTTGATGAAGAGCGCTTGACCTGGTGCGGTGGCGCGTTATTCAGGCGGGGCGCGCGTAGATCCTCCGCGCGCCCTGCCTTCCTTCAACCATTGTCTATACTCATCAGGTTTGTTTTATGTTGCGGCCTGAAGCCTCAGGAGAGACCCCAACACCTTCTTTCTCCCAGATTCGAGTAACTAGGTGTTCCGGGATTTGGTGTGAGGATCCTTCTGGCAGCGTTCTTCCAATTTTTAAGCTGCTTGCAGTTAGCAAAGTCGTTTTTAGGGAAGGTTGGCCTTATCTTTTCGGCGAAGGCACTGGCTACAAGCCCCACTCAGAGTGTGGGATTCCCGTAAAAGGGCTCCCTTGAGGATTTGGGCTTTTTTTCAGCGGATTTTTTTTGCTCCAAGGGAAATCATGTGCGACCTAGGGCAGGAAAAAAAAGTGATGCGTGCTTCCTTTTCCGCAGTCCGATGTTGTTTGATCTTGACGACGCCTACTGTTTATGGGGCCTTGCCTGGTCTCCTCGATAAAACCCTAGCTTTTCCTAGCGTGTGCTGTTCGCTGAGCATTTCGACTTTCACCTTTCGTCGCTATACTGGATTATATTCCCTGATGGAGGTCTCTCACTTGTTTGAATTAATGCCGCCGGCCCCGCCCTGTCTCAGCATTTGCCCCCCCCTTTGAAAGCAGTTCAGAGAGAGCGTGTCCTTCCGATTTTGGATGCGCGCGCGAGTCCGCCCCATCATGGCAAAGATGCGCTCCCTTGTTATTTCTTTTTCCTTCGTTCCTGCGGAGGCACAAGCAGCTCTTTTTATTCCTTCCCCCAATTCGAACTTAACCCACTTCCTTTATCCCCCGCTTAAATTAAGTTTTCTCCCTAATCTGGGTCGGGCTCCCCCCTCCGAGTGACCTCATTAAAATCGCCTTCTTCCTCCCCCTCACGACTGATTTATTAATGTACCTCTGAAGTTAGTCCTTCACTAAAATCCTTATCCTCCTTTTTTTCTGAGTCTCTTTATTGAAGTTAGGAGGGCTAGTAAACTTAAATCCTAATCCTTGAATCTTTCTTTGTGTTCTTTTTTCCCTGCTTCTTTCTTTTCCTGAGTTTTGATTATCCACCAAGATGATGCACTCTTTCTTTCTTTCGGAATTTTAATTTTATAATGTTTTTTTCTCAGACCATGTTTTCTTCCCCTTGAAACCTCCCTAAAAAAAATGATGGCGCCCGCCATTTCGGAGCTGTCCGCCTCCTGCAAGTAGTTTTACTCCCCAGATCTCTGTAAATATTCCTCCTCTTCCGCTTATGTGCTATTTGAGGGCCTTGGCCCTTTCCCATCATTAGATGGAATACAATCATATCCACATCCAGGTTCTAGAGACGAGCACGTTCCCATCTTGAGTCTCCCCGCAACTTTCTTTTTTTCCCTTTCCCCATTCCTCTATGTTTTACGGTAGAAACCCTGAATGTCCGAAAACCCCCCTTAGTCTCGCGCTGATGTCTCCTATTCCCCCCCCCATTTTTCATGCACCTTGCCACGTTTCCCTCTATAAGTTTTTTAGCCTATCCCATTTCCCCTGGAATTAAGCCATCAGCTGGATCCAATTTTACCCCCTCACCCAACCCTATTAAGTCTATTCCGCCCTACAAGTGATTGAGCTCGACCCGAATATGTGTCGTGCGATGGGGGTTCGTAGCGCTTTTTTTTTTGTTTTTTTTGATTTTTGCTTTTTCCCACCATTAACTCCCTTTCCCCCATAATCCACCATTACGAGTTTTACTCTGAGACTCTTTCCCCCACCCGCGGCCCCCCTTAGCCACACCTCACCTCTTCAGCCTGTTTCTAGAGGTACGAGATTAACTGCCTCTTCCTTTTTTTTATCTCCCAGGTTCGAGCGCTTCCTTCTAACCGCTGCTTCGATTTCCCTATCCTCCCTGTTTGAGCCGGTCTTCGCCTGTTCCCTCGTCAGAGAATAAGCGGACCCTGCCGCTTTCCCAG
>Ga0179593_1350809_pt1 | contig 11264 bp, 6 predicted proteins | sample CZODoug2_1_08_16_FD_185931 | JGI IMG/M metagenome (GOLD analysis project Ga0179593, IMG submission 185931) | Vadose zone soil fungal communities from Angelo Coast Range Reserve, California, USA - CZODoug2_1_08_16fungal (PacBio error correction) | ecosystem: Environmental > Terrestrial > Soil >... | reverse complement strand
TAAATTTTACCTAGGAATATACCCCCCCAGTTTCGCGGACCTCCGGTCTCTCCACTGGATCGAGACACGGTTTTTTCCCAGTCTCATTTTTTATGGGGTGCGTAGTGCAAGTGCGATGCCTAGACAATGCCCCATCTTTCAGTCTCCCGTGACGTGAACCAGTTTTTGACAGAGTCCCCCCGGAGCCAATATCTTCCAGGATGTTTCTTTTTTTTTTTGATTAGGTATGGCACTCATTTCACTGACCTTCCCCGCCTATCCCGAAGTGACTGCGACCTGACTTTGATTCCTTTCTGATGACCCCCAGCGGACGGTTTTCCAATCACATCTTTAAGTAATTCATGACTTGCGAAGCAGTCCCTCTCCGGCTCCCGTTGAGCTTGCGGCTTAGGTCAACGATAGATCTCTTCTCACCCTGATGTCTCCCTCTTGCCGCGTTTATTTGTCCCGGGTTCCGGAACAATTTTCTTTTAGTCGCACCTTAAGCCCAGCACTTCTTACCTTCAAAAAACTACGTAACAAGGGTGCATCGGATCTGCCAGTCCTGTCTGCCGGCATTTGCAAGGTGATTCCCAAGGCTCTTTACACGCTAAAATGATTTAGACGGCCATTTTTGTCCCACTGATCAACCCTACTCTGCATCCCTATCATTTTCATGGTATGTCCTTAATGGCCCTCGTTCAGACCCCACGAATTTTCCTGTACTGGGATTTTTTTCTCTTTCGGGTACCCTCCTCTCCCCTAAAACGTGGCGCTCCAGCGTTTTCACCCTATTTAAAGACCCCCATTTTCGCAGCAAGCCAGGCCCCATAGTACATCGGAAGTTCAGCAGAAACCTCCCAGCTTTACAACAAGTCCCTTACCGCCCTGGAGCGAAGGTGGGAACTGAACTTATTTCACTGCCCCCGCTCACTCATTGCAAGCCACCTTCTTTCTAGGCCACGCTGTTTTTCCTTATTTGAGAAGTGTAGGTTATGAGTGTTTCCCAAAGCGGGCGGCCCCCGATGTTTCGTAGTTTTTTTTTTTGGATCTGTCTTTGATGCGTTCCTTAGTAAACAGAACTCGCTTAAAAGCGTCCACTTTCTGCTTTTTTATTGCTGGAGGTCAGTATGTTTGGCCCCCCCCCCCCCCCCTATATAGAAGTTTTTCCTAGGGTCTTTTTTAACGCTGCCTTGCGCCCATGTGCCTTTGGTTGTCTTTTAATCAGAGGATAGGATGCTCCCTCTATTTGTTTCGGGGATCTTTTTAGTGGGTAGGTACGAGGCTAGTCTTAGCTTTTAAGCTTTTCTTTCCCCCCCATCCGGGTACTGGTTTTCGTCTGACCTGCCCTAGAGTAATATAAGAAAGCGGGCCTATTTTCGGACTTTATGTGTCATTTTTCAGGCGCCTCGGTTCGGGCCCCTTTTTGCTTCAACCCGTCCCTTTCGCTTCATTCACTCGCTTCCGTGGATGGCACGCCCTGCCTTCGCTTGGCATACGCTTTTCTGCTTTGTGTCATTAAAATTTCGGGCTTGTCTGCGTTATGGCCTTCGGGTGTATTCGACCATTTTTTTCTTCTGTTCGTTGGTCGTTTTAGATGTATTTTCTTGCCTTTCTGCAGGGGTCGATGTCATAGAGGCCCAACCCTTCTCCCTTTTCCCTTTCCTTCTGCTACACATTTGCGTTCCAGTGCATGGACTGTTCCCTTTTTGGCCTCCTTTCCCTCCGGCCACAGGGAAGAGGGAAGCCCGGGGTTTTTTTCAACGGCTGGCGTCAAGTCTGCTTCTTAGCGGGAGTCCCTTCTGAGTCCGCACGTCATCGCTGTGACTCCTGCTTCCCACCTCTGATCCCGGTTTCCTTTTTTCACGTGGTGAACATACGCTGACCCCCCTATTGGTTCGTCTGGCCGCGTGCGTCCGCTTCACGTAAGGGGTTTAACACTTAATCATTTTCCGAGGCCGGTTTTTTTGAAACGGGTTTCGTCCCATGTGCATTTGGCATAACTTTCTTTTCCAGCTCTTATTCTCCAAGTTTCTGCCCCCACCAGAGCCCTCCCTATCAAATTTTTTATTTTGGATCATCGCATCAGTTTTTCACTCGTCTTGTCGTTCGCTCCTTGACCCCTTGCCACCCTCCCTTCCTGGGCCATCTCCAGTTTGTTTGGGTGTCCCTGGGCGGTTTTCGTCCCCCACTTTCTTAAATTTTGGTGAGGACCCCAAGAAATCCCCTGAGGTTTCTTAAATTTTTCCTTTCTCTTCCCTACCTCCGAGGCCATTCCGATATATTGCCAGCCTTCATGCGGTTTACCAGAGCCGTTCTAAGTTCTTGCCCAACCCTTAGTCAGGCCGGTGCATCTAATTTTTCGATCCGGAAGGTGGTGTTTTCCCGTGTAGGGAGTCGCGTTTTTTTTTATTTGGCAGTGGCGCAGCGCTTTTTTCCCCGGGCACTCTTTCGCTCGGACACTTGGCCGACTGATTTGCGGGCTCGCGCCCGCTCTTCCCGTTCCCTTTGTGGCGCATGTAGATCTTCCACGTGAATGCAATTTTCCTTCTCAAATCGGTTGAAGACAGATCTTCGTGTTTTTGTACCTAGCTCCACAATTTTGCCGGCTTTTTTTCTCTCCTTTGACGCCCTTTTTTCCTTCCCCCTCACACACTCATGAATGTCCCCTTTTTTTATAAGCTTTTCATATCTTCTTTAATAATTACCTAAGTTTTTTTTTGGTCGTAATGACAATTTTTTCTTCTTATCCTTCCTTGCTGTCTTTTTTCTTTTAATACCGGTCCAATCGCTCCCAGACGTCCCCCCACCCATTGATGCTTTTTTCCCTTGGGTTTCAATTTTTCGTTTTGTTTTTGCCGATTTTCCTTTGTTTTTCCTTGTTCTTCGAAGCCCCGTTCCTCCTGTTTGCGTTGTCCCGACGTATCATTCTCGAAGTGTGAACGAGTGAGATTCTTCTGCGCTCCGGAAGCCGGTATTCCCGGTTCCTTCCCATTACCCCCTAAACCGAATTTTTTTAGTGGTTGTTGTAGGCGCTCCTTTACCTCTTTTTTTTTAACCGTTCCCAATTTTAGCTGCACCTTTCCCCTTGAGAGTTCCCGGCCGGACCGGGACTCGTGTCTCTCGAATGGCACTGTTTCGTGTTTTAATACGAGGATCATTTCTCCTGTCCCCCCCTCCTCAAGCGGCAGCCTCTACGTCCCTGTAGAAGTCTGTTTTCGTTTCTTTTTTGGAAACCTTTGCCCCACCATTCCTTTGAACCGCCGGTCTTTTTCGTTTTTCTTTGCTTTTTTCTTGCCAGGTTCACAGAATTTACCTACCTGGTTGTTTCTTTTTCCCGGGTTTCATTGCCCTTTTACCCTGGGACGCTGTGGAGGGTTTCTTGCCTTTCCAGTCGAACGCTTTCTACCCGCCCTTTCTTCTCTTTCCTCACTGTTTTCTCCCCGGGGGGTGTTCTGTTCATTTTTTTGTGGATTTCTGCTGTAAGAAAGTTTCTATTTCACCGAGTCCGTTAGGGACGCCTGGTCCTTTGCCCTGTCGACCTTTTTCTTTTTCGGTTTTTTTAATTCGTTTTCGTTTCTTGGCCTAAATTCTCTTCCCAGCCAGCTTTTTGCTTTAAGGCGGGTCGCAAGGAATCTACCAGTCTCCCCGCGTGGCTTCAGCCCTGTCTTTCTGTCGAGGCTGCGTTTAGCCCCCTGTAAGAATTCCTCTGCTTTCTCACCTAAGTTGTTCGATTGCGTCGCGTTCCCTTTTGACCGTGCTTACACCTTTTCGTCCATACCATGTTTAGCAACTATGTCCCCCGATTTTCTGAACGAATCTTCTTCGGCTCTGAACTAGGCCCGCTTTTTTAGCCAGGTAAAAGGCTCTTTCCTTCTTATGCAAGTTTTTTCCCCGGCTGCAATGCAACGTTATGCTTCAAAAGCTTTTACTTACCCCCGCTGTCGAGTCCATCGCGCCTCCCGCCCCCCCTCCTTCCCTGCTTACCTTTCCCCGACATCGTCTTCTCAGCCCTTGTTTCTTTTTTTTCACAAATGGTTTCCTTCATTGTTCCCGATGCCGCGCCGATGTCGCTTTTTCCCCCCCCCTTTCACTTCCTTCGTGCCGCTTTTCACCGGCCATTACCCCGTCGATTTTCATCTTTTGAGTGACTTCTTAAGCTCTTCGTCTTTCCCATTAGTGCCAGCCTTTCCCCCCCTGGGAGCTCCATTCCCCAGAAACCTCCTCCCCCCCCTAACCTCTGCCACATCCCCTGGCAAGCTGATAGTCCCCTTATCCTCTTTGAAGCCTCGCCATCCCAGAGGACAGTTGACCCATTCCTATAGAATTCGGATACCCACTAAGATAGTCTTTTTTTCCCTCGTTTTCATGTACCAACCGTCAATTCTATTATCAAACCTGACTCTCCGTTTCCCCCCTAGTGCCGTCTCTTTACGCTGGCCTTCCTTTGTTTTTAACAATTGATCTTTCCTTTCATGATCCCTATTCCCTTCTTCCCCTCTTTTTTCAAAGGACCTTGACCCAAATAGTGTAGGAAGAGGGTCATACCTTTTTACCGGTTCTGCATAGTATGACCGTTTCCTGCGCGTACTCCTCAGTTAATTTCCTCCTTCTACTGCCCTCTTGTCCCCTTTTTGAGGAGGGTGAGCCAGCCGGCTCCCCTTCTCGTCCCATCTTGACCGTTTGAAGTTAGGTCTTTTTACCGGCTTAAGTCTGCTCTTTCTAGAGGGAGGACCCACGACTTACCTCCCTTTTTTTCTTTTACAGGATGAGGGCGAAGACAGAATCCAATTTAACCTTTTTCCATTTTAGCGGAATGGTTTTTCCAACCCTCGAAATCTTTTCTTCGTTTCCTTTTTTCGGTTTGGTAGACTGGTCCCGTCAGGAGTTTTTTAATAAGTGATGGCAGAGATCATCCTCCCTGATGAAGTGCATAAAACCCAGGCTGTCCAGTCATTTCTTCTCCTCGGTTCCCTTTATTTTCAGTCCTTTTCCGCCCTCTTGTATTTCTTCTTATACATGGTTCCATTGATTGATGGGCTTTCGGGGGCTTTCCCAGCTCCTTTTCCGTTTTTTCCCGCTAGAAGACCACATACATTTAGTTTTCTGAGGGGAAGAGGATTCTTACGTGTTCAGCCGCTTTTTTTTTTCTTTCTTCTTTCTGTCTTTTCTCCCCTCGCTCTGCCTTTTACCCAACACCCACCCTTCAGAGTTTTTTGGAATTCTCCACTTAATCTCCATGAGGTTGTCCCCGTTAAAGACCTGACCCTGTAGTCCGAATAGCCTCCCTTTTTTTTTTGCCTTTTTCCGACCCCCCCTGACTTGTTGGCTGTGGATCAGGTAGAGGAACTGCTTCCCCTTCGCCAGGCCTTACCCTTCTTTAGCACTCCCCTCCCCTCTGAATCCCCCTGCCCCCTGTTGTGTTGTACATAATGGTCTCTTCTGGCCATGCGACCAGAACGGGAAGAATCCCCTTCTCAATTCAGTGTCCCCTTTCTCCCATTTGCATTCTCTTCCTCCTCCAACCGGACTTTTGTTATTCCGTTTTTTGTCTTCCCTAGCTAGGCCCGTAGCTGGGAAAAAGGCAAAGGATCTGGAGAAGGGTGGTATCCTCTTCCCCTTGGGTCTTTCTCCCTTTCTCTTGTTCAGCGCTCTATAATCAGTCTTTTTTCTCTCTATTTCAAGAGGCTTCCCCCCAACAGGTTCTCGGCTTCCCCACTAAAAGCCCCGGTGCAGGCCCCCCCCTTGTACTTCTTGCTGACCCAGTCTTGCCTCCCCCCCCCTCCGCCCTCCGTAGACGCTGTGGTTTTTGAGCACATCTCCACCTATGAGGCATCCTTATGTTGACTTCTAAGAGTCTGTTCCCGTTCCCCTGATGAGCCTCCCCCCCGTTCTCACCATTCCCTCTTCGGGTTTTTTTTGGGAGTTCTGACAGTTCTGTTTATGCACCGTATCTTTGAAGCTACCCCTATCCACAGCATGATCGCCATTTCCCCTCGGCCTCTCTGGCGAGTCTAGTTACTTCCCGTTTTACCGCCCCCTCCTTGTCATCCTCCCATCAGCTGAATTCTCCACCGTCCGAACAGCGGACTTCCCTTCCTCCAGTCTCTTTGTTCCGTCTTCCATCACCGATTTTCCTTACAAGTTCTGCCCATCCGACAACAAGGGGTCTTGGGTCTGCGGGTTAACTTCCCTTCCCTTTCCTTCCTTCCCCGCCAGCATCGAGCCTACCAAGGACCCCTGACCTAAAGGATTGCAAGCAGATAAAGAGTCGCCCCACCAGCAAGCTGAAACGCAGGCTGATGCAACTTCTCCTTCTCCTTTTTCCCTTTCCAGAACTGCCCTAAAGGTCTGTTGAAGGGAACCCCCCCCCCGGTGACACCAGTTCCAATCGCTCCCCGTCAACGCTGATTTCGATGAGGCCCTTACATTTCACACTCCGTCGGAATTTTTTTTTGAAGGTATTGGATGGAGTCTTGAGAAGCCTCGGTTCACCTGAAAGATGGCATTCCTCTAAGCGCATGCACCTTCATACCCTCCTCCCCTGAACGGACAGACTCCCCCCCATCGGACCTTCGCAGTTTCGTGTTTAATGACTCCCTTACCTAAGGATGTCTTAAAATTTATTACAAGGCAAGCTTTTGTGACCCCCTAGATAGCGTGTTCCCTTCCCCCTCCCCCCCCCCCTCTGATTGATTCTGCGGGACGGCCCTCCCTTAGTCTAGTTTCCCCTTCTCCTTGGGTACCCTAGTTCTCTTTAGTGTGAGCCGATGATGTTGATAAGTTTGTCTGGACTGTTTCCGTTCCTTCCAAGCCATCCCCTCCAGACCCTGTAAAATGTCCATGGTAGCACTGATTTTTGAGGAAATGATGACTCTTCCTTTTTTTCACAGATGTAATCCTGCTTCCACTCTTTTAGATCCTTCCCCTTGATTCCCTTCTCCTGTTTCGGTCTATGCCTTCATTAAGAGAGGCGGAATCCTTTGACAGAGTGTTTGTCATCCGGTTTTTATAGTAGTCAGTGGTTTATGTCTGAGGCTAAGTAGGTAAGAGGTTGTATTCATTTTGCACCCTTCCAGACGATTCTGGCGATCTTCCCCGATTTTCCAGCGGAGTCCAAGATCGGCATTTTTTCCGTGGCCGGTTTCCCTTCTAACATGATTTGATGACCTGTTTGGTTTCTCCCCCTGTCAAGCTTCTCCCCCGACGCTTGGCAGATACCTCGCCCCCGGGATGTTCACAGCCCCTCTTTCTTGGCATAAGCTCGTGAGTTCCCCTTTCTTTTAAGTCCCAGGTTTCTTTCAGTTGCTATGGAATAGACTGTGTGTAGGCAGACCGATTTTCTTGGTTGCCTGCTCCGTTTCTTCCTCGCGTGAGTTCTTGACCTTTTTTCCCCGAGTCCGATTTTATAGGCATCCCTTTGACTCCTTCCTATCAGAAAGCGTGAGTTTTATTTCGTTTTTTTATGTGCACTGCCCCCCCCCGTTTGGCCCCTCTACAGGTAAAATTGACTCTTCCTCCGCTCCCCCCTTTCCCCCGGTTTCTTCCCCTTTAGGAGATTTAGAAGTTGACAGGATGTCTGCCTCCTGCAGCGCTTTACGGAATTAAGCCCAAAGCTCTTCCTTTCTTTAGGGTTTTCCTCCCGGGCCGCTTCTAACAATCGTCCCTTTTATTCTTTGAACGTTTGTCCTCTGTTCATTCTTCACAGCCTGTTTCCTCCTTCCCAAACCTCTAATCGGCGAAGTTTCTCCTTTCGTCCCGCTCCTTTTTCTCCACTCTTCGGAGGCATTCCCCCTTTTTTAACGAGCGGTTTTCTATACCCTTAGATGGGAACAACTCCGGGTTGTTCCAAGGTTAGGGTCTTTTACCCCTCTCCCCGCGTTGCCTTTGGTGCTCCCTGCGGCACCTTCCCCCTTCCTTGGGCAAATCCCTTACCCCCTATACCTCGTCTTTTAAAGGAGCCAATTCCTTCACCCCTGGGGCTTTTGCCCAAATTAATCCCCCCCCCACTCCGGCTTTTTTCCGTGTCTTTTGCCGTTAATAGTTTTCAAGTACGAACGCTCTTTTCCCCTATATTAGGCAGGACTTTCTGTCTGTGTATCAAAGAGATTCGTTCGACTTTTCCCCCGTTCCCCTTAATTTTTTTTGGACATCAGTCCGGGCCTGGACTGGCGAGAGCGTCGGGAGCGCCGCCGTTTGAAGGGTCGCGGCTTTACCCCTGCTTCCGTCTTTTTTTTCGTTATTTTAATGTTACACCGTTTCCGCCGGATGCGAGCGCCTCCATCTTCTCACCCCCCTCCGCCCCCTATTTGACCTTTGGGATCTTTTATGAATAGAAACCCTAAATGCTAACGTTTCTTTCTCTATCAGGGGGCCCTCCCCCCGATAGTCCCGATGCGTCACATAGATGCAGCCATTTTTAAGGAATTTTACCCAGTCCTTTGCTCCCTTCCTTCCCTGAAAGCAGCCTAGAACTTCCCCGGGATGATCACGTTGTCTCTCTCTTTCATCCCCCACAGTTGTTGTTGTTTTCTTATTGTGTAAAGGTGCGAGCAGCTTAATGGTGCTTCTCTTGTCTTTTCTTAACCGGTTTTCCCTGCCTTCGGACTTTCCCATTGAGTCCTTTCCTTTTGGCCAAGCTTCCGATGTTTTCGTTCCCCTTTCCTCGTCGACCCTTCCCTTTTACCCTTATTGTTTATTTCATATATCATGCCTTTCTCAACGAATTGTTCATTTTTTCTGAGATCGGCGCTGCCGTCCCTTCGTCACATTTACATTTTAATATACAACAGATACACTTGACGTTTATCGCAGGGTAACGCGGTTTAAGAAAGCAGCCTCTCCAGCCCCTTACCTTTGGCGAGACCTTCCAGGTCTAGACCGTATTCCATCCGGAAGGGCGCTTTTTCAGAGGTTTGCAGCTCTCGGGGTTGTCCCTCCTCCCTAGCGAATGATCTAGACGTCTTAGGCTGTGCTGTACTTCTATGGACCGGCCTTTCCTTGACAAAGAGGCTGTTCTTGATTTTCTGTCCTACAGTGTTCCCAATCATTCACTGGCAAATAACAGGTCTTATATTGGAGTGCCGTTCCTTTTTGCCCCGGAGAGGTTCTGTTTTTCCTTGCTCGTCCTTCTCCGCTGGTAGTTATCCTCGGACGCTTCGTATACCCCCCAATAATGGGAAGTTTAGGTGCCCCTCTGTGCCAAGCGATGCGTCGATTCCCCGGCTTTGGACCGGTGATTGCTTCTCTCTTATTACTATCGTACGAAGGCCTCTCTCCTTCTAAATGTTCTTCTTACTGTAGGTCGTTCGTGCCCCGTAGGTTCATCGCAGAGGACGCACTTCTTCCTAAGGCTAACCGGGAGGTTACTCGTGTTCTTCACATTACAGCCCTTCCCCCCGTCAATTCGCGGTTGGTGAACGCAATCCGTAGCATGACCTATGCATGCGGTTACAATTCAAACTCTCTATTCCTCACCTCGTTTCTCTTCTCCGCGCTCCACGGTGACCGTCGCCTCTTCCCACCTTGGTTTTAAAATCATGCCATGACAATAAACTTTGTCGCCCCTCTCCCGACTTTCCCCTCTAGCTCATGCCTTCTTCTGCGCAAATTCAAGTCCTTTCTAACATGCTTCCTAATACAAGGAGAACACTACCAATCTTTCTTCCTCAACCCCTAACTCGGGCCATCGAGCCTACAAAAAGCATGGTACTTGACGACCAGCGGACTCCCGCAGGACGTCTCACCTCAGATAAGCTTAAATACTCGTTGCTCTCTCGACCTCTGTCCTACGTAAGCTTTGGCGGTACACCAAGGTTTCCCGATCCGGCGACGTCAACGTCCACTTTTACCAGCAGAGATGGACTAGCCTGCGCTGGCAGATCGCCCCCCCTCCTCGCGCGACCTTTTTAAAGGAGGCCCTTTGACTCCTACTGGGATGCTCGCCCCTCCCGCAACTACCCTCCCCCCTGGAAACCTGAGGAAGCGTTTTTTTCCCGGCCTGTTAAGATTCGCCTCCTCGTCCCTGGGCGCGGTTCCGCGGAAGGCGGACCCGCTGTTTGATGTAACCCTAGGTGAAGGTCCCCACCCGTTACTCCCGTCATCTGTTCCTTCCCCAAAGAGAATATGGCCAGACCTTTAATCAGTGTCGGCGTTGAGGATTTCCTTCCTACAGAAATACTTGATATCATCCTGTATCAACACCTCCATCGCCTCCCGTTGTCCTCTCCCCAAGGATCACAGTGCCCTTTCTCCTTATTGTCGACGCGGGCAAAGGTCCTTCTCGAGTAGGCCAGCTTGCGTGGCGCAAGGCCCTCCGTGCGGTCCACGCCGGCCCTTTTCAGTGTCGGTGCCTTACAAGGTCTCGTTTGCCGTCAGCCGTTCGGACCTAGAAGGAAGTCGGTCGGGTGTACTTCCGGTGCTCTTTTGCCGGGCTTGTTATTGAAGTCAGGCGCTGCCGAAAGATGTGGCGATAGTCGCAGGAGCTTTTCACATCACGACCTGCCCGTGCGTCTTGAGCGGCGGATTAAAGGCCCGCCAGCAAGTTTGTGCTCGGGATGTCTGTCGGGGTGGTCGCCTTTGCACTTTGCAGGCACGTATGTTGATTTCACGGTGCTTTAACGCATTCTTTCGTTATTTTTACGTGGAATACCACTGCTGTCCTAGCCGGATTTTCGACGCGGTGATCTTTTGGGACAGACTATGCCGTGTAGTTTTTTGGGTTTTGTCTTTTTCTGTCCCATCGATGCTGGCGGCGTCCCTTTTCTGAATAAAAGGCGGTCAACCCTTGTGATCCCCTACCTGCTCGAGTGTCATCGTGAGGCGGCTCTTTTTGAGCAAGCATCCTTTGGGCGTGAGCCCGCGCGGCTGCCGCGGGCTCTTTAAGTGGTCTTTCCGTAAGAGTCTTTTTATAGCCCTGCTGGGAAGTGACACCGGCAGCGGCGGCCCCGGCGGCAGGACTCCGCTGCCAGCTGCCGCTGTGAACGGCGCGTAATGTTTCGGGGATAGCGTTGGTTTTTGATCAGGCTTCTGTCTAGCAAATTTTTAGACACAGCAGCCCGACGCACGACCTCTTTTTGTCATATGGATTCTCGGCGGCTGTCTCTTCTCGAACTTGGTCAGCCTGGACCGATGATCAGGACCTGGGCGTCTCCGTTGCAACGTCGTGCTGCACCCAAGGCGGCTCCTTGACTTAGGTTTTCGCGATAAAGCGCTTTGGATCAAGGACAGGCCCGGCTGGTCTTGGTGGTAGCCGCCGACCCCGTGTGTATAGGCAGAGGTTCTGT
>Ga0179593_1309127_pt1 | contig 11264 bp, 8 predicted proteins | sample CZODoug2_1_08_16_FD_185931 | JGI IMG/M metagenome (GOLD analysis project Ga0179593, IMG submission 185931) | Vadose zone soil fungal communities from Angelo Coast Range Reserve, California, USA - CZODoug2_1_08_16fungal (PacBio error correction) | ecosystem: Environmental > Terrestrial > Soil >... | reverse complement strand
TGGGGATCCATTTGACATCGGAACGGCAGACGCTTGGCGTCGCCTTCGAAGAAGCCGCACATATTCATTCTGGCCATCTGCGCCGCCGCCGGTAGCAGCGGTCCCCCCCTTCTCTACCCTCCATGGCTCTGCTGGACCGACGGGTCAGGGACGACAAGCCTCCCGTCACTACTTTCAACCACCAGACTTGTTCCCTATCGTTATTCACCTCCTCTTCTTTCTTCGGTTTCGATCGGCACTGACTGGTCATTTCATGTCTTCTTTGGTTTTCGATAATCTTTTGCGACAGACGATCGCGCCCCTGTCCCATGGCTCCCCTCTGTTCACTAATACTTTATCCCGCGGCTTGAGTTGATCACCTTATAGTTCTGAGGAAACTCCTATTCGTATTCTGCCGGCGGACATCCTCGCTTACGGTTGTCACGCTCCTAAGTTCCATCGCGCGTGCGCGGACCTGCGAATCATGATGCTTCCCCGTCCCCAGTACTTTTCCCCTAACTGCCTTTCTGCCCCCTCCCTCGCCCCCTCTCCGGTAGCATGCCTGGACTCTTTTTTTGAGCTTTTTAGGCCTGAACCGTCCGTCTCACGATGTAAAACCCTCCCCGTAACAACTGGACCTTCACATGTTCACTACGTCGAGGAATGATCACCTTAAATCGCCGATTTGCTAAATTTGCCGGCTGTGGGATGAACCTTCCCCCTGACTTGCTGTTGCCGTACTTGTGTTCCTTACACGCGGCCGATCATTGCCGACCCCCCTACGCCGGATGTATCTTTCATAACGGGATTCGGTCCTTATGGTGCTTTTTTTATCTTCATTTCCCCCCATAGCGGGTTCTTCTCTTCTAATTATTAGGCGCTCAATTCTTTTTGGCCTGTTCCAACGACACGCGCCCTTTTTGCTCTCTAGCCTTGTCTCCATCGGGGACCGGCGGACGGACTTTTTTCAATCGGTACTCCCCCGAACGCTCTGCGGCTTCACTCTGGCAACTTACCTTGCTGCAAAAAACTTGGTCCCTGGGGTGGTACTTTCTTTAATCTTAAAAGACTACTAACCTGTCTTCCCTGTATCAAATGTCACGTTGTCGTTTTTCCCTTCCGTAGTCTTATCTTCCGAGCGTCTCGGGTTTTTTTGCGCTGAGCTTGCCCTGATTTCTTTATAGATCCTGCTTTTTTCTTCCGGCTTTTTTTCCCCCTTTTGGGCGGCTCTTGAATTGTTTTTGACGTATAAGACCTTCTAGCCTGATTGTGTGCGTGGTCGTCGATTTTCGTTTCTTTCTTCATAAAACTCGGCCCTCCCTTACCAACCAATGTCCGGTGCCGGCAAGAAGTTTGGCACTTTTGCGCTGCCGCTGCTCGTCAAAAAAGACCATGACCCTTTTTTTTAGCTGAGCCAACGTGTCCTGAGCCTTATTCTTTGTCTTCTTTTTGGCGGGAAGCTAGAATTGTGACGTGCCTCTCATAAAGACTAGCCACTTTGAAGATTAAGCCTGGCCAGCGGCCTCGTGACGGGAGGAACTCCTGTTTTTCGTTTTGGCCTTCACCAATAAACCGTTTCTACCCCCTTTTTCTCAATAATTCGGCTATCTCGGCCACGCCGGATTGCCCCCCTTCTTGCCTGTCCTTAGAAACTATTAAGCACTGTGGAGAAGAGGGAAGATCGGGCTTCCCGTGCATCTTCCTTGATTTTGACGTGAGAGACTTAACCTCCCAATGTCCTTTCCCCCGGCTAAAGGAAGTTGAGTTTGCGCATTTTTTCCCCCCTTTCGCGGCTTCCCCCTTTACCTAAAGGGTGTTTTTCTGTGATAAGAGACGCTCTCAAATCCCTGATTCGGGTTTTTTTTTGGACCCGGCCGCTGCTGGTCCTTCTCCTTCTCTTTCTTTCCTGAAGCTCTCCCCTCTTCATTGCTCACCCCCTCTCTCTGCTCGGCTCTTGCAAGCGTCTTGACAAGTAATGAGTCCCCGGATTCAACTTTGGAAGATCTCGAAATGATGTCGTGAACTTTTGAGCGCGTTTTTTTTCACAACCTTCCCGTGTGCCATGAAGACCCTTCCCTAAACTTCGCCTGTGGGTCGTCTGTTACCAGGCCTAGCCATAATGAATGAAGCCACTCAGTGACCTCATTTGCGCCCCGTGTAAGAAAAGATCTTCTTCTTCTTCTTGGGTCCTATGTTGTCGAACCCGGCTTCTCAGTCTGGGCCTGCGTCATTAGCCCACCCCCACAACCACACAACCCCCCACAAACACCCCCCCCCCCAACAAACACACACCAAAACCCCCCACCAACCCAAAAGATACCCCCCCCACCCCAACAACACCCTTTCAATTTCCCACCCCCCCCCCTACACCCCCCCCCCCACACCTTCCCACCCCCCCCCCCCTCCGCCCTATTTCCCCTCACGCTTCCACTCGCTCCACCCCCGATTTGGCGAGATGCTCAGACAGAAACAACATTAGTGGGTTTGTTACCTCCGGCATCCTTGTTCCCCAACACCCTCTTTCAAATCAGGATCTCGTTCTGACCTTCAGAAGCTCTTTGATTTTTGCCCAGCGGCCTCTTACTTATTGAAGTAATCTCCTGACTCGTTCTCTCCTTTTTTTCCGATTTATTGTAACTCGACCTGAGAGCGTTACACGCGTCGTTAAGATATTTTTATACAGCATAGAGGCCTTCGTTGTATTATTTTGCGCTCCGATCTTAGTATGCTTGGCCCCCCTCTCTCCTTGGGGGATTCGTTCCCCGGTCCTCGTTGAATTCGAAAGTTTCCTCTTTGATCCTTTTCTTAAGGCTAGGAGTCGCCCCCGTATTCTGGTCTTGAATGATTCCTTCCTACTCCCTTTCCAAACCCCGCCTCTCGCGCTATCTTTAATCCTTGTTTTTTCCTCTTCTCCCCGATCAGTTTGCTCGAACAAGTATTTTTTTTTACGGTTTCGTCTTTTCCTTTGTAGCCCTCTCCTCGACGCTTGAAGTTCATATAGGACGTTCCGTTTGATTTTTTCCTCGACTTAGGAAAGTTATGTTTGTCTTTTTCTTTTCGTTAGCTTAAGGAGTTGAGCGCTGCCGTTCCTTCCTTTCCCCCGATCTAGGTCCCTTTCTTTTTGTGTTCTAGCCCTTTCGCGGGGCGCTGCCCTTTGTTGCGCCCGGGGATCATGCTCCTTGTATAGGATGCTTTCCGACGCTCTCTTTCTCTCCTGCGGCCGTGAACATCCTCGTTTTTCTCCTTTCCGGCCCCCCCTCCCCGACTCATCTGCGTTTCACGACCTTGTCTGTTTCTGTCCAATCTCGACAGCTTATCAATGTTTTTTTTTCTTTCAAAATCAGAGGGTTCGTTTAGGCTTCGATTGCCCATCTCTCTAGACCCTCATCTTTCTATTGACCACTTTTCCGTCCCTTTCTCCTTTACCCCCCTCCTACAGTCTTTTTTTGGGAATCTGCTAGGGCCCACTGTTGGGAGTCAATCCCTTCAAAGGGGTTGCTTTTTTTTTCCGGTCTTCGTCTTGGACTCCCCCTCCTACCCCTTTTATCACACCCATTTTTTATGTAGAGCTCTTGCTCCGGCTCATTGCGTTCTCATTTCCCCTCTTTATAGTTGGCCGGTGTCCAGCAATGCGGTACGCAGCCGTTTTTTTGCTCGCGTTCGTGATCGGGGAGTTCATGATTTTCCCATGATCTAGTAATCCTCCAAGTTGTTGTTTGTCTTCGGATACTTCATAACTTGACTATTTTTGCGTCGTCGTGGTCCTGACCCCTTAAGGAGTGTTAACCGGCCCATTATTTTTGAACTTTCCTCCCCTCGAGGACGTCTTGACCTACCGGAAAATACAGACCGGGATATCTTCAGTGAAACGTGTTTCCCCCACTTTGCACCTATCCGGTCAAGCCGTGTCGGCGTTAGTTTTTGCAACGAACATCCTCGTTTTTGTTCCTATATTCCCCTCCCTCACGGTTTCTAGGGTGACTGCGCCTGAAGTTAGTATCCGCTGGGCCCTCACCGGCTATTCTCAAGACTCGCTCCTTCCTACCCATGAGGCTCGTTTTTCCCTTCGTTGAGTACATTTTCGGTTTTCTGAGCTGGACAAAAACTCCCCTCTCCACGTACCCTTTCTGCCCGGTTGTCTGCGCCTCCCCCGCTCTCGGATGTGTTCACGGCAGGTTTTTATTGCCAGTCTGCTCCTCTTCTCCCGGTAGGCCTTTCTTGCGTTTTATCACAAACTGTAAGTAGGCTAGTCTTCGAAGTCGTAAGCGTTTGCTGGAGATCGGAGGCTGTCTCTTTCTCTTCTTTTAAGAAATCACCCCCTTTCCTCTGCTCTTTACTTTTCCCTCTTTTTCAAACTTTTTTTTTGATCACGTCGGAATCGCCGGCTGCCCGCTTCCCCCCCTGGGCTCTTTACAATTTTCTGCCCCTCGGACCCGCATGATTTTTCCTCCCCGCCTCTTTCTAAACAGCTTTCCGAAATCGTCTGATGCGCTCGTGTGGTCATTCTGTCTGCCATTTTTCATCTGAGCCCTCACATCCGTCTTTTGGCCGGCGTGACTCTCTTCTTTAAGGTCTTGTCGCCTTTCTGTGCAGAGCGGCGCCGCTATGTCGACCTGTTATTCTTCTTCGACTTCCTTTTTTCCCTGCGGTCCGAACATACCGAAACGCCTCCCCTAATTGGTTCCCTATTCATTGCCCAAAAACCCTCGTTGTCCCCCCTTCGTAGCTAGCTCCTTTCCCCTAAACTGCTCCCCCTCCTTGCCCACCGGCCTCTTCACTTTCTCTAGTATGTTCACGGCTCCTTTCTGGGCGAACCTTTTCAGGATTTCCTCGAGCGTTTGACGCATTTTCCTTTGCGACGAGCCGGCGGTGTTTCTTTTTTTTGGAGAGGATTAGGGGTTTCTCTTTTTCAGACTCAGGTCTGGTCTGACTCCGACATTCGCTCCCTTATTGTGTAGTTTTCCTTCGTCCTTCAGCGTACGTTGACTTCTTTCTGCACCCCCAATTTGCCTTTCTGAAGAAGGGACCGGGTTTTCCCCTAAGCCGCACTTCTAGCTAGACAAAGCGTGAAACCCTGTTTTCTTTTTTCTGCTCGCCCCCCGGCAGCCCTTCCTTCTTTTGATTCTTTCTGCTTTTTTTTTCCCCTTCTGACGAGCTGAGGCTTTTTTCAATGAGCCCTCCCCGCAAGGCGTGATTTCAGTTTGCCTATGGCTTCAAAGTTTTTTTCTTTGCTTACACCCGCGATACCGTGACCTTTCCTCTTGTTTGGGCGAGTACGGCCAACGAGCGTCCTCTTTTCTTCATAACAACTTTCTCCTAGATACTTTCTTCTTGGCGGAACGGCCTCTTTCGACGCTGTAGAGCGACCTTTCTTTTTTTTTTTTTTTTTTTTTACGAAATGATACCTCGCTCGTTTTGAGGGTCCCCTTCCTGTTTCTATCTTCTTTTTCTCTGTTTTTTTTTCCCGCTTTTTTCCCCCATGCGCACCCTCTTCGGCCGTCTTCGCGGTTTCCAGAAGGCAGGGTTTCCTTCCCCTCTCTTAGAGAAGCTTTGTCCTCTAACCACTTTTTTGCCTTTTCACGGTCCCTTTTTTCCCTCTTCACGTCATGTCGAAGGTGCTCGCCCTTTTTTCTGATCTCGCCAACCACGATGGTATTCCTTTTTTGGTTTTTGCAAGCGAGCGTCGTTGCCCTTTTTCCTTCGACGGTTGGAATTGCTCTTGCTCGTTCCCCTTCAGTTAATTCGTCCAGCCATCCTCATGGCAACAGCCTGCGCTGATTTTTTTTGCGCATTGTCCCGAAGTTTCTTTTTTCTGAGGTTCCCGATTTAGTTCCTCTGAGCAACCTTCGGCGACTCGGTAGTAGCGCCGTGCTGCTGACCCAGTCCTCGTCCCCCCTCTTGAAGAATTTCCTTCTTTTTCTTTTCGTCGCGTTCACTCACTTCTTACCAAGCGGGCCCTCAGCCCCCCCACAGCCGAAGCTTCTCGTCGGTCGACATTAATCGGCCAATGCCGCCGCGTCCGTCGCGGCGTTCGGGTCCCCTCCGCGGAAATCGTTTTTCCCTCCCTTTTTCCTTGACGAACGTTTTCTCCTTCTTCATTAGCTTCCGTAGACTGACTTGAGTGTGAACTGGCATCAGGATTTCATACCGCACTCGTCATGATTAGTTTTTTTTATTTGCGGACGGTCGCTTTTCATGTTCTTCTCCCTGAGAGAGAAGAGTTCTTCTCTCCAAGGAGAGTTCTCATTCTCAATGTTCCTCCGTACCCGCTTTCTTTCTTATTACCTGCTTTTCTTAAGGCATCCCTCCCTACTACTTCGACAGGCCTCCCCTTTTTGCCAGCCTCGTTGGAGTAAGGTCGTCCATCTGCTCTCGCAGGTAACAAGTTTTAGGTTTTTTTCTGTGCAGCTTCTTTTCGTATGTGTCTTTAATCTCTCCCTTTTGGACGTTTTTTTTTTTTTTCATATTACAGCCAATGCCCTTTTTCCTTCTTTTTTTGAGAATGAGAGCGGCTTCACCCCTCTTTATCCCCGCCTCAGCAATATTAAGTATTTCATTTCCCTCACGCGGGGCGCGGCGTCTTTTCGGCCCCCGTATTTTTATCTTCGAAATCCCCTTGTCCCCCCTGGATTTGTTCTGTCAGACGCGAATGCTGCCCTCTGTATGACCCTGTGACTCGTTTGAACCGATTCTCTGATCGGGCTGCCGTTCCTTCTAACGTTTCCCATCTATGACTTGATATTTTGCTCAACAAGAAGTCAATTTTTTCTCTTCCCATTTTGCCGCATTTGTTTTTCGCTTCCGCCCCCCATCGAGCATGTTTTTTTTACCTGAACTTTATCAGTTATGACCTTCTGCCCATCACAGTTTATTTGTAGTTCAATTTTTTTCCGGTCGTTTCCATCCCCGCACCGGTGTTTGCGGGAAGTGTAGTGGTGCCTGTTGCAGCAAGGCCTTTTTTCCTCTTCCCTACGCCCTTGTCCGTATGCTCTGAGCGCTCAGTGGCCCCTTTTCTTGACCTTTTAGTGAAAAAGTCTTGTAGAAGGGTCCCCCTCCTTTTTTCTCCCCCCTTGGAGTCGATCTGATTGAAATGATCTATATTTTAATCCTACTCTTTTGTTGTTGTTTTCTACGCTCCTGCTTGGCAATGTTCCACCGCGACCTATGTTCGGCCCCCCCCCCCCTTGTCGTCGCTTCACCGACGTTTTTTCATCGACATATCTGCTTCAGGAGCGTCTCAAGGAGCCTCGTCTCTCCTTAAAGTCCCCATTTCACATGGACTCTTCTGGCCTTCCCTAGTAGGCGGGTGCCAAAAATTGGACTCTCTTCCCCCTCAAGCCGGTGATGGATGACGCCATGCCAGCGGGACATATAACAACCTCCCCCCCCAGGACTTGGATTCTGGCTTTTACGGCATCGTCAGATTAGAAGGTTTATGGTGCGCTTGGAGGCAGTGCGCCCCCGAAACGTTTTTTCATCTTGTTCAATTTCTCTCGATTTCTTTCCCCTCGTCCCTTTTTTCTCTGGACACTCTCCCGGACGAGGACTTCGAGGAGGTCCCGGGTCCCTTGGCCATACGCTCGAGGATGGTAACGCACGTGCTTCCTGAGATACCTTGCCGCATCCTATGATTTTCTTCCTTCCCCCCCTTCCGGGTCCCCTCCCCTCTTTACCCCATTCCAAGCCTCAGCTTGCGCCTTGATTTGGCGTCCACTCTTGATGAGCGATGATCTTTTCAGGCTTGGCTGCGGTCCTCCTTTAAATCCCTCAAAAGTTTGCCCCTTCCCTTTTCTCCTTTTCCTTCCTTTGAGGAAAAGATAACGACTCGCCCGAATCGCCCCCCCTTCATCCGCGGCTAGCTTCTGATCCCCATCTACCGTTTTTTATTTCCCGTTACCTTCACCCTTTTTGTCGTCCCCCTCCTTCTCTCTTCCCCTTTTACCAATGACGCCTCTTTTAATCTTTTGATCCCGAGCGAGCACTTCTTCGCGTGCATAATGATAATTAATCCCGCGCGCCGGCCCTTCGTGAGCTTTTCTTCCTTCCCCCTATTGGTCAATGTTTGGCCTTTCCACGATTCCCGAGAGCGACTGATACCTCTTTCGGCGCCATGCTAGCGGCTTCCGTTTCTACTCTTGTTTCCCTGAGGTCACTGCCACTCTCTTTATTTGCCGAATTGCCCTTTTTCTTCAACTACTTCTCAAAACGTGTTTTCCCTTCCTGAATTCTCTTTCTGCTAAAGCCCTCGAAAGTTTCTAAAAACCGGCGTGCCTTCAAATTTTTTTTTTTTTTCCTTTTTTTCTACTATACAGGCGGTTTGCTGGTCCCACGAAGATATGTGCTTTCCGGCTGTTTGTCGATCCAGTCTACCTAAGCCTTATTTCGCCCTTCTTTTGGTTCGCGAGTTATCCTTCTTGGTGCTTCTGATCCTTACTTTCGGTTTTTTCGCTCTAAGAAGACTGCTGCGACATCTTCATTTCTTTTCTCTGGTTGATTCGTTCCGCTTCCTTTCCGCTGTCACCTCCTCCTCATCCCACCAAATGGACTTTCTCGTTCCCCCCGGTCGTTTTTGCACCGACGCCCTCCTCCAGATCCCAAACAAGCGTGAAACTTCGATGCGCTCCTCGCCCTGTTCCTGAGCCCTTTTGCACTCTTGATGATGGAGGGTTAGCAGAGCTGGACCGTGCCTTGTGTCCCATGCGACCACATGCTAAGCCTTCTCGTTAGCCGTTCCTCGGAGGGCGGTCCCGGCGGCTGGCGTTACGTCAACGGTTCTACCATAGGATATTGTTTCGAGATCCGACTATTGCCCCGATTAGGGCTTCCATGAACCTTTATCATCTCGCCTCTTGAAGAGAGCCAGGATCGCGAGCTTGGTGGCACTGCGTTAGCCGCCGCTAGTTTCTGGATAACCTGCCCTGCCTTCAGGAAATCGATTGAAGAGCGTTTGCGCAGGTCAAGTTCGCGTCACGCTCCTACTTTTTTTCTCTCTCTCATCTCCGCTTCCTGCGCCCACCTCTTCTTGACTAGACGGACGGTGTTCGGCAGGTTTTTTTTATTTTTGTGTTTATTCTTTTTGTGGTCTCTTTCTTGTTTTTTGTTTCTTTTTTGCTTCTGTTTTTTGTGTGAGCAGTTTTCGAAACCCCTTTCCTTCCCCCCCGTGCTCTCGGCTCACGAGGGGATTCTATATCCGTAATGGCGAATTCTCCAGGCTTTCCTCATTCCTTCCGACAACACGACACCGGATTCCTTTTGTAGCACTTTGTCGAGGGTGCCTCCCCCCGGCCGCTGTAGTTGCCGCCGGTGTATGTGCTGGAACGGCTCCAACTGTCATGGCTCTGACGTCCTATGGGCCCCAGGCCGATCATGTTTCCGCTCAGCCTCCTCCTCCTGCTAGCATGACCGGCCCCCACCTAGTTCGTCTTTCACAAGTGGATCGCTGTCGCAGTGTCTCACGTTTTTTTCGGCGGTAAGTTGAGGCTGTATCTTTTTGCGTCCCTTTTCGAAAATTCTTTCCTTCATTTTGTTCTTTTTCTTCGTAGGCCCTCCTCTTCCCTAATCTTTGCCTCCCCCGCGCGTTTTGATCTTTTCTTTACTGATGCACTACTTCTTCTTAGTTCTTTTTAGCCGTTTGCCGTATAAAGCGCGCGTCTTTGAGCACCTCCTCTACAGACTGCTCAGTCACGTCTGTCTACATTAAATATCCCCCTACCTCCTCTCCTCGAGGGCGTTCTCCATGGCCCAGCGGTAGGCCTGCGTCTCGTTTCCCCTCCTTATGTCACACTTGTAAGTACGCCGGTTTGGTAATTCGCTTACCTCTTGAGTCTCGACATCGTACCCTTATCCCCATCCTTGCAACGCACGTTTATCAGGTATCCATCAGTACGTCGTTACGTTCCTTTCTTTCCTTTGTTGTGGGATTTGCGGACCGCATTGAACACGTCTTTGACGTCCGGCCATTGGACGTGACTCTTCCTCGCGTAGAGCTCTGCCTAGTTGGATAATCTTGCATTCTCCAGTCATGCTTCTTCTCTTCTCCGTCTCACGCCCATTACGGAACCGCCTTTCTTATTGATTCAGCCTAAAAGAGCGCCGGGCTTGCGAGTTTAGCGATCTTCCGCGCGAAGCACAGTGCTTTCCTGATTGCTCTCCAGCTTGATTTCGTCTCCGCTTCTCACAAGTCATGTTCCCAGCGTCGTTACAAGAGCGTGTAGATGTTGATCCGACCGCCGGTTGAGTCACATTTCTCTTTTGCGCACTCAGGCGGCTCGTTTTGTGATTCTTTTACCTTCCCTCCCGAGGCTCGATGTGGCGTCCCTGTGTTTCTTGTTGTTAAAGCTCCTTAGACGCCGCTGCACGACGGCCTACCCTCTTCGCCTGCATTACATATTCGTATGCCCGCGCCCATGCTTTGCTCGGTCCCCTGCGCTACGGCTTTGGTTTTGAAGCAACCTCCGGGGTATCCTAAAAATTGGCTCCTATGCGGCAGTTCGACTTTTTTTGCTTCCTTTCCCCTCGATTACCCCGGCGGCCGTGAACACCTATCTATCTTATATAGGGCCGGAAGGCACGGTTTTTCCCCTTAATCAAGCTAGGATTTCTCTCTTTGACTTAGAACAGAAGTTGATCAATGTTTCGCCTTGACCCCCGAGAGCATTTTTCGTGTAGCTGTCGTCGCCACGCCGGTACTCATCACTTTCACCGCTTTTCCTGCCCAGTTCCTGGCAGGATCACCTTCTCCAGTCTTTCTTTGGGATGTTCTTATGGAAGAGGCATGGGCGTGTTCCCATCTCCCCAAGCTCTTCCCTTGCTCAGTTTTATCCTGGGGCCAGTCCGCCTTTTTTCCGAGTACCCTCCAGGACTGTACTACTTTGCCCCGTTTACTCTCGATATTGAGGCTCCGGCCTCTTTCCCGTAGGTAATGTGCCGGTTTCAAGTCGGCTAAGGCCGCTAGAGGGTTTTGATATCCCCTTTTCTGGATCTCGGGATGTCATGCTGCCGCCCCAGATTCTCGCTTTCCCCCCTATTTTTGTTGTTCTCTCTGATCATGAGGCCATTTTACATAACCGTATTCCCCGTACGCGCCAATCTTTTTGTCCTTTTCCGAAGTTCCCCCCCTTCCATACCGCTGGCTCTTGCGCCCTATTAAAGGATCGAGGGCATGACCTTTTTTCAAAATCGAAGCCTGTCTTTCTCTCGATCGTCGTGGGACAACAAACTTCTTCACAGCCGGTGCGTATGGGGCACTCATGCCAGAGTGTGCACGAGACCCTTTCCAACTCAAG
>Ga0179593_1256094_pt1 | contig 11264 bp, 11 predicted proteins | sample CZODoug2_1_08_16_FD_185931 | JGI IMG/M metagenome (GOLD analysis project Ga0179593, IMG submission 185931) | Vadose zone soil fungal communities from Angelo Coast Range Reserve, California, USA - CZODoug2_1_08_16fungal (PacBio error correction) | ecosystem: Environmental > Terrestrial > Soil >... | reverse complement strand
CCCTGATACTGTTTTGTTGCTAAAGGCCGTTTTGGGCAGATTTTCCGCACATATGGATGGGCTTTTCTGACGGCTCACTCAGTCGCCCCAGATGAAATTGGCTCAAGCGTACGGCTTCTTTGAGCGTCTTAGTTTCGTTCGGGATTCTTTCTGTCGAAATCTATTCCCTTGTCTAGTCCTTCGCCATCCTTCTGTTACGGCTGACGATTCGGCTACTCTTGGTTGCCCTTTTTTCATGCAACACGATCCTCCCTCTTTGTCCCCTTTGGAGCGGCCTTTGTCATTTATCAAGAGGAAGCGAGTTATGTTAGGTCCAATCCCCGCGGACCCCTCGATCGAATCTTCAGCCCGAATCTGTCTTCGTTGTTCTAAAGAGGATCGTCGCCCCTTTTTTTTGTAAGCCACCCACTGAAAAATTGTGATCGGCTGACTATGGGTTCTTTATTGTTGTGACCCCCGGTAAGCCTATGCCCTCAACAGATGGACATCTCGCGTCAGTACTATTGATTTTAGGGGTGTGAAGTTCGGAATCGATCGAAAATCTCTTTGAGCCCTCTTTTTTTTTTCCCCCTCTTTTATCTCTGGTGCGTGCCGATGATTTTGTCTGAGTGCGAAGCTGAACCCTACTTTGTCCACGATGCCTTTTTTTCCGTTTTCTCGACAATTCCCGCGTTTGATCTCGCGCATGATTGCCAGAGCCTCTTCTGGCCTTCCAGGATTTTTCCATGCATTTTCGACGACCTTCTTTCCGTATCCCTTCGCTTTTGGATGGCCACGTTTCTGTCGCCGGGATTGGAGTGATTGCGGTTTCTCGTTACCGGTCCTTGCGCCGCCCGCCAGCACCAAGCAAAACCTACCTCAATAGATACGTCTTTGACCAATATTACTAATGTCTCACAAAACATGACCGGAACAGTACCCTCCCGCCGATTAACCTCAAAAATCGCTGATGCTTTGTCATGCAAGTGATTTTTCCTTTACTTTGTTGCGCCCTAACAGAGTTTCCGCCGTTTAGAGGTTGTTGCCATCATGGACGACTTTCCTCCCAGATTAAGAACCTCCACCAATTTTTCCCACTCAGGAGTGGTCTTTTCTTACAGTTTTTTTTTCGGGAGGGGGGGATTTTTTTTAGATTAATCCCTGCGTTTCCCAGCGGGGGTGGTTCTCATCGATGGAGAATTGGATTTTTGTCCTCCCCCGGGTTATTAATTGGCGATTTAATTGCGGAGACTTGACGTCTTACACTGAGAGCTGCTTCCGATGATGCTCTTTCTTGCGGTCGTCTCCCCAATTTCCTCTGCAGTGGTTCTTTTCCCTTCGCTTGTTCTGGACTCGATCTACCCGGCCGCGAGGTCGCACCCTTGTTATGCAACAAACAATGTATCTGCAATTCCCCCCTCTGCCGAGATCCAATGTTCATAGGGGGTCAGAGATTTTACTCACCCACTTACAGGTCTTAGTGTTATTTTTATTCCAATGTTCTCGTTCTCTGCAATTCAATCCCCCTTTGGTTGGGGCCCGGCACGGGTGCTTCACGAAACCCTCAGGGTTCCACTAGTCCCAACCGGCTTTTCTCGCCAACATTTCAGACACATAACATCATGAGTTTTGACCGCACCGGTTTTTGTCTGTTCCGCCTTTTTTCGCAGCTCATTTATTATCCAACTCTTCCTCTATGTCGCATACCGGGTTTCCAGACGACGGCGTGTTTCCTCTCGGCTTTATTGTGCTCGCGCTAAGTACCCGGTACTGATTCCCCCCCCAATGTTCTTCTGTTTTGCTGGTTCCCATTTATTCTTTTGAGGATTTTCCCACGAAGAGACCTCTCGCTGCCTTGGTCTGTCTTCTCAAATGCCGTTGATCCTGTCTTCTGCGCCATGAGATGGGTCGCACCTGGCCCATTTGCACCCCCCTCTCTGACGCCTACTGACCCTCTTAGCAGCCCTCTATATGAACAATCTGATCGTCTTCACTTCGATCCTTCTCCTCTTTTTAATCTTCTCGTGCAAGTGCCCTGTGAAGGGTCGACCCCCCCTCCCTCCCACCGGCAATCTTGACTACGATAAATAATTAAGATCATCACCCCCCCTTATGTGCACAGTCGAAAACAAATGGCTGCTAGGTTAAGTCCTGAATAGTCCCGCACCAGTCCGAATCTTGGTCAAAACCGCGTTCTTGTTCCCCTCCGTTTTTTGTTTTTTTCTGATAGTTTTTAAATTTTACTGGACGTGACAAGTTCCTCCGTTCGGTCTCTGTTCATTGTTTTTATGTTCTTGATTTCCCGTATTGTTTCGCTCAGTTTTAGTCGGTGTAGTTTCCCCCCCCCAGTCGCTTTCATCTTTTTCTTTCTTCGTTAGATGAAAGCCTTCGGACGTGGATCGATCCCTACACAGCTTGTGTTCATTAGCGAGGCCGAGGATTAGATCGACTTCGTGTCCTCCCACATAGCTCCCGCTTTTTCTCTGGGATGCATGAAGTCATTGTCATCTCTGCTCTCCAAGCCTACCGTCTCACTTGATGTTTGACCTTGCCGACTTCCCTTGCAGATCAGTCTTTCTCGTCGTGCATCAGTTATCCTTCCACTTTTCCCAAGCCCCGAAATCAGCGATTGGCCATTTTTACGTTCAAGCATTCTCCCAGAAAATTGTTTAACCCCGTACGATATTCATCTGAAAATTTCCGGAGCTCAGGGGCTTCATCAGAAAAGATTTTGCCCCCACAGCTAACCAATGACACCCGGTCGTTGTTCCTAAGTCATTGTTCGTGAATTTTCTTCTCGCACCGCACAGGATTATTCCCTCGTACAAATCTATTCTCCTACCCCGTTCAAACACTTCCGTGCATCGTATGATTTTTCTCGACCTCGAAGCATATGAGGAACTGTCCCACGTTTTAACCCTCAACGTGATTTGTAGTACTTCGCGCGCCCCACCTTGACATTCATTCGGAGTAAGTGCCTTTTGACCTTTTTTTGCGTCAGTGACGTAGCCCTCGCTCCGGCAAGTCGTCCCCTCCCCCTACTTTTCGACCACCACAAAAAGTTCTTTGCCCCGAACCGATTTTATAAGGTGCCGCCGGAGCCAGCGCTAGGATCTCTCCTCCCACTGTAATTCCCCGACAAACGGTATTGCCAACGTAGAAGGTCCGTTCATCGATTAATCCCAACGCGCCGTCCATGAAGACTGACCCTAAGATACCCCACACCTCCCCAGCGAGCAACCTACCCCGACCCCTCAGATGGCGCGGCCAAGGGCGGCACTCTGTCCTCTGGTTCACATTCATCGGGCCCAACCTTTTATTCGTGCTCGACTCGTTGTCGACCCTTTTCGTACCCGCTTCAAAACCCTGAAATTCTTTCTCGTAGCTGAGCTCCTTCCTACCCATCTGCAGTTTGTTTTTTGTTTCTGGACGGGGGCTTTCCTATCGGTGTCTACAGAATTCCTAACTATACGTTTCTTTCTTAGATTTTGTTATCTTAAGTGCTTCTCGCATTTTTGCTCCACGGACCTCATCTTTTAACCCCCCCCCGTACCCATCAACTGTCCATGAGTACACTGTGAATTGGTGAGGGAATCTCTCTTCGACCCCCTGGTCTTTACCCCAAATCTTTCTATAGGTTCTTCGTTGCCCGTAGCAACCGATGATGTGATCTCGTCTTTACCCACGCTCTGAACTCGCGATTTGGAACCATTGATTTTTCCACCCGGTATTCCACTCTCATGGCTATGATGAACAGGCGAATAATAGGATTATAAACCAGTCGTTGGCAGCAAAACTAGATGGTGGAAGGATTTCCTACCTGATTAACAGTCCCAAGAAAAGACGGATGATTTCCCGAGTGTTCCCTCGTTTATTTTCTGGTCGGACGTTTCGTTCCCCCCCCAGCCGCCCATATTCCAGATCATCTTTACTTTTTCCCAAATTCCTGGTTTTTGAATTCATTTGACAGCCGGCTTTATCCGCCGAACTCCTCCCGTTCTGGTGACCCTGTCTAGTGCAGGCGTTTCTAGACGTTAGTGCGGATAACTACACGCCCTTTCTGGATAACTATCTCCAGCCCCCCCTCCTTTACAGGACGATTTTTGAATCTCTCGCACTTTCTGAAAAAGATAAGCATCAGATGCTGCTTCCATAGTTAGGAGTCCCCCTGCTCCTGAGTTGAGCATTACGCTCCACTACTAGATCGGATAGTAGACCTCTGCGCCTCCCCAATTTTCGATGAAACCATTGCGTCCGGACCGCGTTGCCGATTCTGGTATCTCCTATTTACATACCATAGTTTTTTCGGGTTTCAATTGCGCCCCAAAGCGGATTCGCCCCCAGTATCCGGGCTCTCCTTTCGTCCTCTTTCTTTTTTTAGAGATCTTCCCGTTTCTTTGTTCCCCGTCTGGGTTTTTTGCATCGCGATTCGACAACTGCCCCTTCTTCTTTGTAATGTCTCAAATCCTCCTTCCGTCTCGCCTGGGCCTGAACGAAACTCTTTGGGACGTGACTTTTTCGTCTGCTGATCGCCATCACCCAAGTTTCGAAATCTCCGTATTGCTGGTCAGTCCCGCAACTTTAATACGCTGTTGTAGGGCTCGTCGCCGCATTGCACTCTGAGTGCGTTCTTTCTCATTACTTTCTTTCTCCTTCTCCAGATATTGTTCCCGCTTCTGCTCGGGTAGTACTCACCGGCTCAGATTTCGAGTGGCTGAGCCCCCGCCTCCATCTGAAATTTCTCGCTCCAGAACCAGGGGTTGGGACACCCTGCATCCGTAACGCCGCGGTCTTTTTTTGTGTAGAAGTTTTATGTGTTCCCGCTCACTTTCACTCCCTTTGTGATGACTCTTGTACCTTCATCCTTCGTACGCCAAGCAACGCCCTCTGCCCTTCGCAAACTTCCCCCCCAGATCCTAACTCCTTTTTCTCTTACGTTTCTGGGACTCTCGCTCTCACCAGCTCTTGGTTAGACGCTTTATTTTAATCCCTATATTTTCTCGGCGTTATGCGCCCCGATCTTGGTCATCCTCCCCGTAGATCAATCGGGTTCCCCCCTCCGCTCCCTCGGTCGCTCAGAGATCCACTCCTAGAGTTGCAGGAGATCCTGCATGACAGACCTTATTCCCTTTTCTTACATTACTCGTAAGAGGAATATTCGCGTCCATTCGAGGTCCCGGATTGAACCTTCTTTGCTTTATATCAGATGATTGAGGGGTAGTCAGTTAAGTTTAATTCGCAGGGACCTTCCCCTCAATCCCAAGAAGAATTTTTCCATTTAATACTCCCACGTTTCCCCTGACGTCCTCCTCAGCCTCCGCACGTCCAACTTAATAATGCAAGAACTTACACTTCTCCTTTTCACGATGACTTGCACTAGATAGACTACGAGCTGTCATGTTTGTAAGGCTTTTTCTTAGTACCTCACAGAGTGTCTCTATAGATTATTTTTTTTATGGAATCTAAGACCCCCCGTTTTCGTACTTTTCCTGCGTTCATCAAATACGGATTGTTCCGTGTTATAATCCTGGTCGTTGTGAAGTGTTTTGTTCACCTCTCCTCTTCATTTAATTCGTCGATGGGCGAGTTGTGGCTGTTGTGATTAATTCTTCGCTCCCCTCACGTTGTTACGGTCTGGGCACTTGGTAAGAATTAATTCTGCGATGATTCAAAACTCTCGGATGCGGCTAGGTATACGATTCGAGTTTCTTCCATACCTTTTTTCGTTAGTCCTTTCTTCTGCCGTGTTCTGGTCTCAATAGGGCGTGGTGACTAGTCCTGCCTTGAGATGTTTCCCATGGGTCCTGAACGGACAAGCCAACTACCCAAATTATCGGTCAACCTTCCTTCGAGAGATAACTGTCCGTTCTCTCACTGCCTAAACGTCCCCCGGGATTCGTGGTCGCATTTGGTCCCCCTGGATTCTCTTCTTTAGTTCCTCTCACCTGTTACACGACTTTGCGCTGAGTTTTGGTGCCCCCGGAACGGCGCTTCCGACTTAAAAAATTGCCTTGGAAAGTTCTTCAGTAACTCCCCCCCCCCTTTCCGGACCCAAGGAAAAGATTATTACCCCCACCGCTGTTGGAGTTTGGTTAGTTGTGGGATTTCTCAGTCTGTTTCTTCTCGAGAACGCCTCTTATACATGAAGAAAGGGTCCATCGTGGGTCCGACCGATACTTAATTTGACTGAGTTTAGGATTTTATGGTCAATTTTTTCTGAACACCTTTTCCCCCGTTGAAAAGTTTTTGCTTAGGATGACCCTCCTTCGAAGGGGGCTGAGTGCCCTCCGCTTCCCTGATAGCAATTCTAGGAACTTTATATGGAGAGTGATAACGGTCCGTACTGGATTGAGCATGACGGATGGAATACCTCTGCTGACCCCACTTTAGATATTTTCCGCTCCATAATATTTTCCATCATATGAGTTCACTCTTGAGCTTCCAGGATATGTTCCCCTATACGCATAAGACGCCTTCCAGCTTGCCTACGAATGTAGTTTCCCCCACCCCGCCCGCCCCACAACGTTGAGCATTGACCGATAATCCATCGTGTGAGTTCCCTGACACAAAAATTATTTCTTGTCTGCAACTGCCTAGTCTTTTTACAAGATTTCATTTGATTGGCACAGCATAATTTTGGTTCCCAGACCCGCGGAATATTCCCTCTTGTGTGTTTTGTAGAGAGATCCGTCGTTCCCAAGATATGAACTTTTAACTCGATTCTTCTTTTAACTTCTCCCTCCTTTCCACGTATGATTGGTGTGTCCCTTTCCTTCTCTTATTTCTTCGATTCCCTTTTTTGCTGTCTTTTCTACTGTTGGAAGGCGCCTCCTATAGTATGATTGAGTAGCTTATACTATTTGCGTCTCCCTCTCATTCGGTACTATAGTTGTGACCCTCCATATGAGCGTAGCTTACCCTTTAGTCTTCCACATCGTAAAACTTTTGAATGAAGTCTCGACCCCCGATGTCCAGATAGAGAGACTCCCGTCTTCCCAGGCATTTGAGTGCAGACAACAGCCTTCTCAGCGATGTTATATTTTTCCTCCCCTGATAATTAACTGTCCCCATCCGCCACCAATAAGGATGAAATTGACAGTCCAAGATTAACACCCTCAAATACCTTTTAACCGAGATTACAACTGTCAACCCTCATTTCCCGACACAAACACGGGTCCACGGTTCTGGGAATAGGAATCTGCCTCCTCTTATCTTTCACGAAACCGATACCCACCGAAAACCTTGTAGGTGCACCTCACTTACTTTATGTAATTGAATTTTTTTCCGTTCGTAAGAGGGAATAGTTCCATTGCAATTTTTTATTTTTAGAAGTTCCACACCAGTCCCCTCTTAATATTATTATCTCCCTATAATCCCGGATCCTTCCCCTCAAACCCCCTAAGAATGGCACATTTTTTAGTCCTCTTAGAGCGACATTACATTTATATCGGATCTGAAGTGTGTATTTCCCGCAAGGTGTTCTGGGCATTCCTTGGCCCCTCGAGAAGGAAGGTTGTCATCCCTATATCTCCTACACCCACCCCGGCTTCTTCAGGCGAAGAACAGATTTTCTCTAAGGCAGTCTCCCTTGCATCCCGCGTGTTTTTTAGTATTCTATCCGTCCCCTGCCTAGAACCCTTGACCCTGATTATGAAACCGTTTAGTAAGGTTAGGATCAGTAATCCAAACGCTCCACTTCCCATCCGTTCCTTTCACCCCCCCCGACAGCCGATCCACCACCCCTGATCCCCCTAAGAGGTATCTCCACTTTTCCCCTTAAAGATCTTTTTTACCCCGTCCCCTGGCCCCCCCCCAACCTCCTCTGATCTTCTCGCCGTTTTTGACCTCCTCGATTACCCGTATTAACCAAACTCCACTCTCTTCCTCTTACGAGTGCCTTCTGATGCAACCCCGGCGTGATCTTCCTCTCTTAACCGTTTTAGTTTTGAAGTTAGGTGTATAATGAAATCCCTTTCGTAAACTCTTTTCGTTCTGATTTTTTTATTGGACGTGAGGTTCTTCTGTCCTTCTGCTCCAGGCTCCCGCCCCTTTTCATCTTCCTAACCCAAGGCGAAACTAAAAGTTTCCTTTTCGGTGCACCCATAGACCTCTTTCACATTCCTATGAGAAAATGCACTTCCAGAGGAGCCTCTCCCCATGACGATTATTGATACTGGAAACTTTTTCTATAGAACCTCCGGAATTGATCTGTAAACACGCGACCAACTCACGAGGCAACAAATGTATTTGTTGTCAGCGAACCCCGGTCACGATAATTTCCATTTGGCTGCTCCAGTCACCTCCAATTTTATGTTATCCCATGTGTCTGAAGCTGCGACAACATGTTCGTTGTCCAGTCAGTTTATTCAGGCCCGGATCACTCATCCAACTCCCTTTGATCGCGGATTGGCAAGATGTATTATTAAGTTGCACTTGTGGTCTCCTTCCATAGGCCAGAGTTGCCTCACCCGGTCTCCAAGGAGTTTCCCCCCCCCAATCGACCGGTGCACCCGCCTACGCCAGTACTTGGTTCAAGATGCGGCGTGAGGCGTCTTTTGCGTCTCGACCTAATCCACTTCTATCCGATTGATTCAGCCCGCTGCACAGTCTCACCAAACTAGGCCCTAAGTGCTTGCATCCGCGTCTCCCTTCGAAAACCTGCCCAGAGCGCGATGCTTTTCCTCAGATCGTTAAGCCAAACCTCAGGTAGTTTTTCGACTTGAAGACTGCCAACAGGATTCTACACCGACGATAACCGGAACCATTCGTCCAGCGCTCCCCAACTGAGTTTAGCTTTCCCACTTTCTGCAGGTCACTCGAATCGCGGGGTAGTAGCGATATCCCCGCCCGAGCCCTCTTTCGTTTGCTCGCTCCAATCCTTTTTTTAACAACTTTATAGGTATTCCAGTATAATCTTCTTCTTGGTTTTTTTTAGCATTAGCTAATGATAACTTTTTGTTTAAACGGTGGTGGGATTGTTTTCTCCCCTCGCCGCTGGGATGTGTAATCTGTCAACTATATATTCCGCGCCTTTGACAATTTGTAAACCCTCAAGTGGTGGTCTTTGTGCTTTTTGGATGGCCGTTTATCCTTTGTCCGATCTTTCGAAGCTACGTAATTTTTTCCTTTTTATTTCAAGAAAATCCTGTGGCTCCCCCCTATGCTATATTTAGAGCCATACGAGATGATTTCCTCATGCAAGGGCCTCGTCCTATTTTTTACTGCATGTCAATTGGAATTTTGGGCTGGGATTATTTTCTTTCTTATGGAGCTCTGGGTTTCTGCTGGAAGACACCATCCATCCCCGAATATCGCTAGAATCCCATTAGTGTCTTCTTTTCCTCAAACGATTTCGCACCTTTGATGAAACCAGTGCCTTCATCGTTTTCTTTACCCTTAATTATTGCTTGCTGTAACTAATCCACAATGTTAATCCCCCCCCCGATGACATAGAATAAAAAGATGTCAACTCCTCCTTTACATTATCTATTTTTTTTTCTTTCTTATTAGATTCCATAAGACTAACCACGCCTTGACACATTGGGATCGTTATCACATGATCCTCACTTCTTCTTCTAACTTCGTATTAACGTTGATTTTCAGAGACTCTTAGTCGAAATCCCGTTTGTTTACCCCCGTCGATAATTTCTTTCGTGTAGACAAACTTCCCATTCGACTTGAGAAGAGTGTCCGCAATCCTATCGGCCCTTTTCAGCCTTGTCTCATGACACCCAACGGTGGTCGAAGGCCAGACTAAGTCACTTCCGGTTTCTGTAACTTTCTTGGGCCTGTAGATCTGTGAACTTGGGTTATGACGCTTCCAGGCGATGACTGCGGAGCATCACCCCCTGAAAAAAGATCACTAATGCCTAAACCAGTCTGCCCCGGGAGGCAGGATTTACGTCCCCTTAGTTTCCATGAAAATTTAATGAAGTCATGGTTATTCATATCACACCGTGACGACCCCATAATTATACATCAGCCAGCCTCACAGGGACTTTCTTTCCCAACCATAGGCCTTTCTCGAACCCTCTCTACCTGAAAGAGCTTGGGGTTTTTAGTTTGAGCATCGAACTCTGGTAGCTTTCCGTCATCGAGGCGGGACTTGACTTTCCCCTAATAACTCAGATCAGTTGACCGCGATTTCCAATTGCTCATCGAAATAGGATGGGGCGGTACCGGGTTGACCGGACTTTTGTTCCGTTTTTGTGCTGAATCTTATGGAGAATGGCTCGTGTTATTAATCGATTCGCTACTCGTGTGTCTACCTTTGTTTCCTGTTGCGATTTCCTTTCCTGTAGTTGAAGACGTATCCCCCCTGAAAAGATCATGGCTGCTTTCTTTCCAGATTGAGGTAGCCGATCGGTGTTCTGTTTGACTTATCCTTTTTTGGTCCCTTTTAGCAGTCGTTCGGTGCGATTGCTACGCTCTTGCATTGTTGATTTAAGTGTCCCTTGCACGATCACACAAGTCCGGTCCATTCTTTCTCGTCGATTGTGGCGCCCCCCCGGGACCTTAACACCCCGGGTCAACGTGGTTTTGTTTTCTTGAGAGCGGTCCAAAACTCTTGTCGTTCTCTTTTGTGGGTCGTAGAACAAGTTACCCAAGATCGGTCGTTTTTGGTGAATAGAACGGTTCTGATAACTGCTGACCCCCCATCCGCTGTAAAACCGACCGGCTCCGTGCCACGCAACCAGAACAGGAAATTGAGGCGTACCCCCCTTCACCTTGGTGGCGTTTCTCTGTGTGGGTTTCAGTCGGGGTATTGAGTCGTCGTACTCGCATGCCTTTGTTTCCAGGGTGTTTCCAAATCTGATTTTTCCTTCCCTTTCCGGGATTTGATTTAGATGCCTCCCACCGTCACTCTTTTTTCACATGATGTTTGCGGCGCGGTTCCCCTTTTTTTTGGTGTGTCGATGCACGGAAGTTCTTACTGAAGGCTCTGCACGGTCACCTGCCGTGTGCCGGTAGTTTTGCGCAGTCCGTGACTCAGGATTCAATCCTGGATGAGAACATCTGTGTCTCTAGGGATACGCCTTCATCCCCGCCCTCTGCGTATTCTAGTTTGCAATGCGAGCTGCAAGTTTCTTTGCCCAAACCCTCTTATCCTTTACAGCTTTTCTCTATTCTTTACTCTTCCGATGCGTTGGTTACCCCCCCCCGACGACACAATCCTGCCTAAAAGAATCAGAGACTTCCACAACAATATCTTGAAACCCCTTTTTAGTCGCGTTTACAAAGATATTCTTTTCTTCGACGTGGCACCTCTTGGGACAAATCATCGG
>Ga0179593_1568809_pt1 | contig 11265 bp, 14 predicted proteins | sample CZODoug2_1_08_16_FD_185931 | JGI IMG/M metagenome (GOLD analysis project Ga0179593, IMG submission 185931) | Vadose zone soil fungal communities from Angelo Coast Range Reserve, California, USA - CZODoug2_1_08_16fungal (PacBio error correction) | ecosystem: Environmental > Terrestrial > Soil >... | reverse complement strand
GCTCCGCATCATCGACGTTGTACCTTTTCGCGTTTTTTCCGTCCTTGCCCTTTTCTTTTGCACCTTGTAGCGGAAACCCTTAGCTTGCTTTCTCATCGAGGTAAACATGTCTACCTTCAAGACACATGCTTAATGACCGCCCCCCAAGCAACCCGTATGACCTAGTTTTGGATTTCCGTCTCTTTCCGAGCCCAATCGCAGGTCCCTCTCCCTTCATTTACCAAGATCCGTTCTTTTGTCGACCACGCAAGGCCGTCTTCCCATTTGCTTCACACCTTAGGTTTTTTATCTCGCCATGCACTCTCTGCTCGACTCACTGCAGCCAGGGGACTCTTCCTCCCATCTCTCTACCCCCCCCCCTTTGTCTGATCCTGGCCCTCCCCCAAGATCTGAGGCTGTCGCTGCGATGCCAATTACCCCTCCCCCAAGGTTTTTTGGTCCTCCGAGCCCCACTCTCTATCTTCCCGTGGACACGACCTCCTCTTCCGCGTGTCTTTCCCCTGTGTTCTGCATGCCCCCTGTCTTTGCATCTTCGAAGGCCCTGTGCCCCTACTTTTTAACCCCATGGTTCTCTTTCTTTCTATCGATTCCCCCCGAAGAATCTTTTTCGTTTCTGGCAGACAAGCCTTTTTCGCTTTTTTGGGCGCATTTCTGATGTTAATTCTGTTACATACGATGGTCACCTTTGCCTCGTAGTCGTGCCCTCGCGGTTTCAGTGCTAGACCCTTTCTTCCCTTTTTCTTCCGGATCTCCCTCGAATTCCTGACGTGAAGGACCCTTTTTGAGTAGCCGAGCTTTTTTTTGGAGCTTTTTGGCTAAGGTATCTTCAGTATCGTCTGCGTTCATGGACACTTCTTTCTTTTCGCACCCCCCCCTCTTCGCCAGTCCGTCGCACATTTTTTTGTGTCTTGATTCTTTTTTCTTATTAGCGCTTTTGCCGCTTCCTTCTGATGTAGATTTTTTGGAAGTTCTGCCCTCCCCAACCCCCCGTCAGTTGCATGACCGGTTACGTCCTTCCTCCGTCTATCTTCTCGGTGACCCATTCAGCTTGTTCTTTTGAACTACCGTGCACTCAGTCTCCCTTCGCATTGGAGTCTTTCTGAATTTGATCTCGCGTTGTTCCAGTCATTCTCCTTCTCCTATTGTGCAATTTGCTGCCCCATCTCGACGATCGGTTTCACTGCTGAGGGTACTCATCGTTCCACTCTTGTAACACTCACGTGTTCTTCTCAATCCCCGAAACCTTTCTGTCCCACTGCATCTCCGAACACGCCGGATTCGCGGGAGTATTTCTTGGAGGATTTCACCCCTGGTGATAATCTTTCACGCGCCCACTATGTATGTCCGGATGTCGCGTGTCGCAGTAAGCGACTCGTATTAGAAGCACCCTGCATTTTACACCATCTTCCACCACATTGCTTTTATACCACACGTGGTGCGAGATTACACTGACACATCCTGGCCTTTACGACTTCGTGCTTATCTGAGTAAGTTTCATCCTTTTTTGCTTCCTGTTGCGCGCGATTTTTTTCGCCTCTTCTCTTCCTTTTCCAGACTCCCTTCTTTGTTCCTACGGCAACGCCGACGCTTCACTGCTGGTCTTCGATTCCCCGGCCTTGAGTGGTTCGCCCCAGCCCTTTTCAGTTTGAACTAATCGAGAATACACCCCCTCGCCTCATCTCATTGCTCTAACGATCTTAAGGTAATGGACACTTACCCTTCTGGCGATCTCCACTTGTTTCCTCTATGGCTCCAAATTGAAACTTCTTCAATTCTCACCCTTCCCGCACGGTTTCTTTCAATTTTGGCACTCAACGGGACCCAGCCCCGCGGCCGATTGGGCCCTTTTCTTTTGATTTATGCTTGCCACCACCCAGTGCTTCTCTTCTTGATAACATCCCTCCCCTTGCACTTCAGATCATTCCTAGATACGATTCGCTAGGTGGAATCTATCAGCATCCATGCAGCTAGGAGATTTTAATTCCCCCTGTCAATACTTCTCCAGGTCATCTTGCTCCGCATTCACTTGGAGATTTTGTACTACTTCCGGTCCTCTGCGCCTTAGTCATTTCTCTTCTTAGCGCAGCGTAGTGTTGGGATTAGCCCACAGTTCATGAATTGCTCTTTCCCTTCTGCCCATATGGGGCCCCTCCCCTCTGACTGATTGTCTTTTGTGTGTTTATCTGGACCCATTGAATTCCTCTCCAACATTCTTCTGTGAATTCCTTTTGATTTGACCATCCCCTTACTGATCCTCCATCTCCCCGAGAGAGCTCCTTTTGGTTCCCCCTTTGTGCTCTCTTATCTTTGAGTCTCTTCTTTCCCTTTTCCCTGTGTTCCCTCCCACTTTTCTGTTAAGTCAAGCGATCCTGTTCTTCCCTCTTACTTCCTCTTTAGTTCTGCTCCTGACTTCTTCCCCCTTCTTTTCGTCCGGCCACTTTTAACCTGAAACGGTTCCTTCCTTCGCATGGCCCCCCTCTTATGCGGTCATAATGCGTCTCGGACCTTTAACAGTCCCCTTTGTAAGCCCGTACCTCCGAGTGACTTTTTTGTTTGTTTTTTAACTTTGAGGTCTTAATTGAGGTGAAGGAGCAAAGCCTTATTCTCCTGACCCCGTTTACCCCTTAGTGGTTCGCCGCCCTGGGATTTTTTTAGCGATTTCCTTGATGATACGTTTTCTCCTTTCTGCTAATATCCTTCTGAGCTCTTTGACGGTTTCTCCACCTTTCTTGGCCTAGTGTACTTTTCTCCCTTCGTTTCCTTTAAAGAGTTAGGGCCTTTGCCTGATGGTGTGTCTTGGAATCTTTTGTTACTTTGATTAGTTGCCGTTTTTTACCCTTTCTATATCCCTTTTTCCGCTCGAGGCGATCCCTACTTAGGTCTTTTTATCTGAAGGACCTTTTTTTGCTCCTTTTTTCCCGTTTGTAATTTTTAGTCTCTGTTGTTTTCCCCCATTTTCCAAATGCCCTTCCTTTTCACGATACCCCCGTACCAATGCGACGGCTAGTCCCGTGTTGACTCCCTCTGAACCTGCCCGATTGTTACTTTTAATATTTGCCTCATCCCCAAGGCTTTCGGTTTTTCCCCGCCAATTCCGGTGAGCCTTTCCCTCTACAGAGGGCATTTCCTTTGAAGGATAGGAATGTTTCCCCGGATAATCCTCTTTTCCCCTCCGGGTTTTTTTCTTCTAGCTTCCTGCTCCCCTCGCACTGCCCCCCTGCATTCTCTTTTCGACTTCCCCCTCTCTCCCTACCTGTCCCCATTCTTGGAGTAGCGCTGACTCCTCCCAGTGCCAAACTACTTGCACGGACCCCCTGCCATCCGTTCATCTATTCAAAGGTCTCTCTGACTCCTCATCCCCCATTTTAACTTTTCTCGTTCTTCTTTTTTCCAAATGGTTCCATCCCGATTTTTGAACTTCCAAAGCAGGACCAAGACAGGCCCCCCTATGTCTCCAATCATCCCTCCTTCTTCTCCATGGAAACTTTTATGCACAGTCCGGTTTTGCCCGTTTCCCCACTTCCCACTTTCAATCCCCCGGCCTCTCTCTTTGCCCCCCAGTTCCTTTCCCCCGCTCCGCGGTACATCAGTATATATCCCCCTCTCGACCCCGAGATTTTGTTTCACCGTTCCACGATCCCGCCACCTGGTCAAGATTTTTCTCACGAGTCGTTGACAAATTTATTCCTTGACACCCCCCTAATTATTTTGTTTTTGCTAGCATGTTCCTCCATTAACCCTTCTTCTAAGGTTGTGAATCCAGACTCTCAAGTTTCCTCTCCTGGTGAGTTCCCATTTAACTCCTGATTTCCACAGACACGATATTCTTACTCCATCATCCCTTGATTTTCCTCGTCTTACCATTCTTAGTTCTATTTCGATTTTTTCGAACCTCACTGCGCAAGCCTTTTTCCTTCTCTTTCTCCTTTGGGTTCCAGTTCTCTTTGATTTTTTCTAGGCTGCAACGGCCCATTCCTCGGGCTTCCCAGTTTTCTGCCAGCCCCTTCGCTTTTCGGAAGGGCGAACCCCGGACTTTTTCAGACTCTATGAGATCCCTTCTTTCCCCCTCTTTTTTTTCGCTTACCTCCTGTCCTTGAATCTTGACTTGTTCCGATCCCCCTCCCCAAGACTTGGCTTTGACTTGCTTCTTTTCCCCTGACGTCTTCGTTTTTTCTTCAAGCTCCTCCAACGTTCCTTACCCCCGAGGCGTCCTTTCCGTTGATTCCTTAATTTTTCTTTAAGTCAGGTCTTTTTCAACCTTTTCCCTTAAGCAACTTTTCCCGCTTCCTGGGAGCTTGCCCTACCTTTCGATCCCTTTCCCCCTTCTACCCCCCTGCTTATGATCCCCCCCCCCCCTCTTTCTTTCCCTGGCTTATTCTTTCCCTTTTTTTCTGTCGATTTTTACTGCTGTTTTGAACATCGTCCCTCCTTTCGAGACCAGCTCACCGACCCCTTCGCATTAAGTTTTTATCTGAAGTTTTCTTGTTTCCCTTCCTGGTACCTTTATGAGAGTGTTTTTACGTCGTGCGCCTGATCGTTCCTTTTCTTTCCTCTCTTTCGAGAAATTCCGACTGTCCGACTCTCTTTTCCTCCTCCCCTCTTGAGATCCAGGCTTCGTTGATGTCTCTCCAACCCCCATACTCTCGAGTCTTCCTTCATTCATCAAGGTACCCTTCCCCTAAAATACCCCTTTTTTTCCCTCCCCAAGAACAAAATTTTTTGAAGTTCCGTGCGGCAGCCGAATTCGATTGTTTCGGTTCTAGAAAGTTATCTCCGCACTTCCCTTGGCAGTGCCGACCCCCCCTTGAGTCGCAGCAATCCTCGACGAAGCCTTGCCATAACGACGTCCTTTCTGTTAAACCCCTTGATGATCATTCAACTTTTTTTGCCTTTTTTCCCCCTATGGAGCTTTAGCCCAGCCTGCTTTCCCGACGTACGTCCTCCGCTTTAATTGAGGAGAATTCTGTCCCTCCGTTTTTCCTTTCCCCTTGTAGAGAGGTAATGTCTCTCTGCGCCTTTCTTCCCGATCCCTCTTTCTCTTGTGGGGCGTCTTACTAAGTGCTGTTTACGCTTTGTCATGTCACGACTACTTACATCTACTCCTCCCAAATATTTGACTCCCGGGTGGGCGTTTTTTTTTCGATCAAGTCAATGTACCCGTCTCAGTCATCCCTTCGGTAAGGCGACACATTATTGTTACTCGTTCCCGAGACTCACCGATTCCCGTCGTGTTCTTTCCCCCCCTTGGGGCTTCCCGCTTTATCTCAAAGTAGGTCGCACCCTTCCCCTTTCGACGAATTGCCTGCTTCCCGGTGCCGTTGAGTTTTCGCTAAATCCCTCACTGCGATTTGTCCATACGATGGTCAATAGGTTTTTTGCCTTGCTCGTGTTTCTGTTTCTTTTCTTCTTCGGGCATTTCACTCCCTTTCTCCCCTTTCCTTTCGTGCGATTGCTTTGTCTGCTGTATAGGTCTCTGTCCCCCAGGGGCCTGCTTTTTTGCCTTTGTTCCTCCCTGTCCCTCAACCCACCCGAGTCCCCCTTCGTCCTTTTTCGTTCTTTTGTCTCCCCTTTGCCGCTGTATTTTCTTTTGTGAAGTCTCCCCTCTTCCCCCGCCCTCTCTTTCGTTTCCGCCCCTTTTAATTTTTCAAGGATCCCTGTTATATCTTCAGGAAAATTTCTTTTTAATAGCTTTTAAATGAGCCTTCTTTTAGTCTGGGTTTTCACCTAGTACCAGCTATTTACGTCACGGCCGCCTGTGACTGTCCCGGTGAAGCTTTTCTCTTCTCTCCCCTCTTGGTGACCCGTTTTTAACACCCCCCGTGGGCCTTTTCCTCTCACGTCTCTTCCTTTTCCTGGGCAATTGTCTTATCCGGGTCGGGTCTCTTTGATTATTTCTTTTCGACCGAGGCCGGTTTTTCTTCTAACCCTTTTCCTCGGGTCTTTCCGTTTTTTGGGACCCAGGTGTTGCCGTAAATAATCCGGGAACTCCTTCCCCGTTTGCAAGTGTGTCCTTGAGAATCCGTTTCCGAGTCCTTCCCCACTTTCCCGGTACTAGCATTTCAGCCGTCCTGGAACTTCCAGTCCGTAGCCCTTTTCCCATTTTCCTCAAGTCGTTTGTAGCTTTCGTTTTTTTGATCTTTTTCGCAAATAGTTTTCCTCTTGTGGAGCCCCCTCCTCCATTTTCTATTCCCCCTTTTTTTTGTTCGAGATGAGAATCTGGCGCCAACCCCCTTTGCGCATTACCCTTTAGTCTCTCCTTTTTGTCCCCCTCCTTCTTAGATGGTCACCCCTCCGGTGCGAGCCCGTTCTGGCCCCCTACGCCCTGTTTCTCGTTCCCGTTTGTGATCGGCTTGGATTTTTTTTAAGCCTTTCTTTGTGTTCTTCTGCGTCTTCGACTTGTTTTTTTTCACCTTTTCTAACCTCTCAACCTCGTTTACCGTACGCACCACTCGGACTCCGTATCCTCCTTTTTTCCCCCTTCCCCGATCCACTTTTTTTTCGATAACAATGGCAGGATGTTCAGACTTCCTTACGGCCACCGGTTCGGTTTCCCACTTACCAACCCGTTACGGTGACCCCACTCTTTTAAGACGGCCACGGCCCCCATGTCCCCTTCCCCCCGGGACGGCCGTGTCTTGAAGAATTTTCGACATGATTGGGTCTATGATTTTTCAGCGGTCCAAGGACATAACAAGCAATCCCGGGCAGTCTCGATCCCCACTATCAACCTTCAAATTTTCCCCATTTCATAGCAAGTGGGAGGTTTCCCCGAGATTGTCTTCCTTCACCAAGTCTGCACCATATTTTGCTTGACTCCCTTCCGGAACCCACTACCTATTCCCCACCTTAAGATCCGGGTCTGATTTTTTCCCTCTTCCCCACTTCCAAAATCCTCCCTGTCAGAGCCTCTCTTTAGAACGGAACAGCACCTCTCCATCCCGGAGTTGTTGGGTCGGCTGGTTTTATTTTACTGGACTCTCTAAGAGCCCCCTCCCGAACGCGGGCAGCCCTCAGGTTCTGATTTGCCCCCGTCCCCTTCTTTTATGTACCCCATTTGATTCCCTTCTGGGAAATTTCTTCTCCCAAACTTTGTCTAACTTTATCCTCAACGCCAGCTTTCTCCCTTCCGTTTTTCCAGGCACGTTCGAAATCTTGGGTCGTTAGACCTTTCTCGTTTTTGACTACTTTGATTGCAAGGCCTCTTCGCGGCCTTCCTTTTTTTCAACGCCACCTGGACTAAACTGAGTTTTTGTTAGTTTCCCCCTTCTTTCTTCTTTACTTCAGTTTCAAGAGCCCGCAGCCTGTTTACCTAACAGCAACACGGCTTTCTTATGCTACATTTTTCCCCCTATCTTTTCGGAGTCTCTTTAAATCACCGTTTCTTATAACTACATGAATCTCCACTAAGACTGTGCTGCTAGCTGTTTCTCCCTTTTCTCGATCGTCCCCACACGGTCAGTACATGCTGGATTATCCCCCTCCGGTTGTATCATGCCATTCGGCTGGATTTCACTTTTCTCTTAGCGAAGGTTTTTTCCTCCTTTCCCCATTCCCCAGGTCGCTGCCTAGAACCAGACCTCCCGATTTCAGACTGGAACGTTTCATTTTCTTGCGTTTTGGGGTTTGCTCGTTTTTTCCGAAGTGTCCCTATAGTGGCGAACTCCTAACAGTAGTTTGATTCAATGTTGTGTCTCCGTTTTTTTAAATCTCAGGAGGACATGTTTTTTTTTCCGGTCTTGTTTTTCTTTGAAGTCCTCCCCGTTGGTCTGTGTATGTCTGATTTGCTGACCGCGGAGGAGTTTGTCTCAAACCCACTGTGTGCCCTCAGACAAGGTATTCTACGTAAAAGGACCTTTTCCCTCGACTCTGCGAGTTTTCCACCCCCCCCCCGAGTCTTAACCCCTCCATTTTTTTTGAATTTACCAGGCTTCGTTTGTGTTTTTCGATCCTCCCTCACAGCGGACGGTTCGACTACGTTACCCTTCGCCTAAGTAACCATTGCATCCCGTTTCCCTACTTTAACATCCCAGCCATGTCCCTATCATTGATCCCCTCCCGTTTTTTTTTGTTTTTTTTTCTCTTGACTGTTTGGCCGTTCTGCTAGCTCCCCCTTCTCCGACTTCTGGAAGGTGGATCCGCTTCTTCTTTTCCTATGTTTCCTTTGACCGCTCTCCGTTCGGTTCCCTGCTCCCCCTCGCGTTTGTATCTTTTTTTGAGGGTTTTCTTTTCCCCCCAAGTGCTTTTTCCTTGCTGAATCTTCGGAACCTCTCCCCGTCACTGAATCTGGAACCGCCCCCTCCCCATTTCTGTTTCTTTCAAGGGTGGTTTTTTCTTTCGGGAATAGGCACTTCAGCGATATGGGGCTCTTATTCTGCTTAGAGCCGTGACCTCTTCCCCCATTGTTGATCTTTCCCTTTGTGTTCCTTCCCTTTCGTCCCCCCCCCTTCCCTCTGCCCTACTCTTCAAAGGCCCCCCGAAGAATTGACCTTTTGGCTGCGTTTCACAACTCCTGCTGCTCACTTTTGGCCGCTTCCTTCGGAGTTTTTAGTAGGGTCTTTGACCCCCGAGCTATTTTCCGTCCTCCATGAGAAACCTTTCCTAGTTTTCCTCTGGCATTTCGTCTTTCCCTTCTCCGTTCTCTGGTTTTTATGGTATCTTTCGTGGTCCTCTACTACGCGGACCAAGTTGCCTTCTTTTTTTCTCGTTTCCTCCCCCCCTTCTGGTTGTGATTTCTAGAGCCCTCCCTTTCCGAAATAGATGCGTTTTTGGTCTCCGCTGGGTCTTTACCAGTCCTTTTACTCTACGCATTCTTAAGATTCCTGCCGGCATAGACTTCACGGAGCCTCTTTCCTAAGTGAAACCAAATACTATGCTTTCCGTCTTCGGCCGCACCCTCTTGTAGTCCATTTCCCTTTTTTCCCTGGATTGGAGAACCGGTGGTTCGTGCTTCCTGCTACCCTTTGTATCTTCCTAGCTGAGGCTTTCGAAGGATATCTAATTCCGTGTCTCAGTGATCGCCGAACCTATTGCTCCTTTTTCACTTTTTATTGTTTTTTCTTTTCTGTAGTCACCGGTGTACCCCTGGTAGAGCATTTTCTGTGACCCAGTTGGCTTCCCCACCTATCCCGGTGTCCCTCGTGTGAAGACCCCTCTCCTTCCGGACCCTCTCCTTCCCGTTCTTCTTCTGCTCAGATGGGTCCGTTCCGTAGTCCATTTGGACAGGCCATTTTTTTTTGCTTTTACTTGAATCGTTTGTATTCAGGATCCTCTTTGTTTTTCTCGTTCAGGTCCTTTGTTCGTTGGTTCCTATCTCTTTTCTCAGTTGTGTTTTTCTTCTTAGCTCCCCCCCACTGGTAGTTCAGACTGTGCTGACTTTAGCTTCGGACGCCTTCTAGTTTCAGGAAATGTCTACCCATGTTTTACTTGGGAAAAACCGTACCGTTGGCTTTCATTTCACTTTTACCTATGATGATTAAAATCGTGCCTTTGGTCTCGGCGATCCGTCCGTCTTGTTCCCCCTCATCGCATAGTTTTTTTCCTGTCTTTTCCGCGTAGGGGGTGTCGTGGGCCTCCCCCCAAACGTGCTCTAAGGTTTAAAACCGTCCTCCATCGCTTCCCGATCTTTTCCTTATTTCATCTCTAAACGGCATTGAACCCCACCGATCGTACAATTCAATGGCTAGCCGAGCCGGTACCTGGAGCACTGGGGTACAACTCCCCCGTTCCTTCCCCTCCCACGCTTGTACTCGACTCGGCACTTTTCCTCGCTGCCAGGAGAGTACCCCTACCGGATACGGACATACTCTACTCCCCCTTATGAAAAGTCGGATCCCTTTTTCTTTCCTAACCCTCATCCTCGACGTTCGTCACTCAGCCCGGTGACCGGTGACCTGAACCCACGAGCCTTTTCTGGCCTATGAGAGTCCCCCCAGAGGCACCCTTCACTTTGAGTTCCCGCAGAGATCCCTTCTACCTCCTCCGTTTAGCTTTTGCCCTCGACCTCCTGCTTTTAGTCACTGCTCCCAATTCCACCCAGCTTACAGGGCACGCTGGCTTTTTCGACTTTTCTCGGGCCCTCAGTCTCTTCGCTCCAGCCTCGCGCAGAACGGCTAGGTTCTATCCCTTTGCCCTTGGTCTTTGAGTCGGTGTGACCCCCTTTACGGCCCCCTTCGTATCCCCTTTTTTTTTGGCATGCAGTCTACTTGTCTCTAAGTGGTCCCTCCCTTGGCTTCAGTCACGAGTGTTCCCAAGCGTTTTGTATTTTTCGCCTTGCAAGAGCCGTTTCTTTGACAGCCCTGATCGATTTGACCTTCTTCCGTTAGTACTCGCCAACCTTTAACCATCTTCCTTTTTTTTGTTCCCCAGATGAGTGAAGACTTTTCGCCGTTTCTTGAAGCCTCCCCCTTTGTTTTCCTTCCACCTTACACCCCTCCATTTCCCTCCGAGGACGGGCCTCCCCCCCAGCTCTGTGCTGGTCTTCCTTATAAGTCAACTTCAACCTTCTTTTCCTTTTTCTCCATGGAGTTTCTTCTCTGCCTGATCTACTGGTCTTCCCGAGGTTCCCACTTCCTTCTTCCATGTTTTCTTTTCTTCATTTTTAGCTTTCCTATAGTTATGCTTTACTCTTTGGTCCATTTAGCGGTCGGGGTTAGCCTCCCCCCCACCATTCCCTTTATTTATTAGCGGCCATCTAATCTTTTAAACAAGTTAAATTTTCCGGTGATTTCCCTGTTTCTGGTAGTTAGATGACCCAGGTTACCCTTCGTGTTCGCATTGCGTTTGTTTATGACCCGTAACTGTTCGCATCGTGCTTGTTGCGAGAACTCCTTCGGTATCTCTCTGGTCCCTCGTTGTTTTGCTGATGCTGCCCTTCTAGTTTCTCCGTGCCCCCCCCCCCCTTCCGTTCTCAATCTGGTGCCTAGTTCCCTTCTTTCTCCTAGATTCACTTTCCCCTTAGTTTTTGAAACCTACCCCCGTTTTCCCGCTTTCAGGACAAAAACCTTGCTTTGACTTTCGGCTCGACTTTGATTTTGGTCTACTCCTAACTGCGACTGTGAATTTTTGCCCCGGCAAACCCCCCCGTCTGCTTCTCCCAATGCAAGGGCATCCAGCCAGCCGGCCCTTTTTGAGACATAGCTTTATCTGTCTCCCATCTTCGTTTTTTGTTCCAAGTATCTCTCCCCCATGCCGGCTCTTCCCTCTAATTTTAGTTTTATGAAGTTTTTACTTTACCGTTCCTGACGTGCCTGGACTACACCTCCGTTG
>Ga0179593_1447289_pt1 | contig 11265 bp, 12 predicted proteins | sample CZODoug2_1_08_16_FD_185931 | JGI IMG/M metagenome (GOLD analysis project Ga0179593, IMG submission 185931) | Vadose zone soil fungal communities from Angelo Coast Range Reserve, California, USA - CZODoug2_1_08_16fungal (PacBio error correction) | ecosystem: Environmental > Terrestrial > Soil >... | reverse complement strand
CCGCCCCAAGAGGCCGGATGATGCGGGGCCTGCTCGGGCAATTTCATTCGTGCTTTAGATCTGTCTTCCACATTTGCTACAAGGGGTTTTAGGCTATTTTTCTTTAATTGCCCATGTTAGTTTTTTTTGTTAATACTATTAGTCTTCTGACCGGGAGTTCCTTTGGTCTTAGCGGATGTCCCCCACTCTTAGGCAATACTCTCGGGGCGGTTTCCCCTTCGGTTTTACGGAAGTGTTTGTTCGATCGTTCTTCTTTCTTTGCCACTGGGGCTTGTGACCGTTTTTTTTCGTCCTATGTTTCCGTTCCTGTAAAAGACGGACCTTCGTTCCTGCTTATTTTCGTCTTCTTTTTCGGGTTTTTTACGTCCTCATTGAGTCCGGTGATTCTTTTGATGAAAGCATGACAGGGTGTTCCTTTTTAACCCGTGGTCGTCTTTGTGCTTCTTTCCCCCGATCTTTCCCTTTTTTGTGGCGCTTTGTGATTGTTGTGCTTCGTTCTTTTTCTCGGTTCGGTTTGCGTTTTTTTTCCCGGCCACGGCCTAACATCGTTTTTGCTGTCTTTATGGGCATTCGTACAAACGCGTGGCCTTCGCGTTTGCTCGTTTCTGTGACCCTTTTTTCTTTTCTTTCTTTGCGGGCCAGTCTACCCTCGCCCAGGATGGATTGACTTCTTCGTCATTGTTTTTTCCCCTCACGAGCGGGCTCTGGCCCCCCTTTGGCAGGTAGTTTCGTCCTTTTTCTTTCTCGCTTTTGGGCTGCTATCTGTTGAGGCCACGGCCGCTTTTATTTGGGTTTGAAGGGATCGGTACACCCCTTATTTTCGCGTGTCTTGTTCCCCCCCTCCATTTGAACTTGAAGCTTCAGCTTTTCTCTCTTCCCTGCCTGGCTGTGCCATCACATTGGTGCGTTCCAGCCGTGGTTCCCGATTTTTTTCATACGACACATTCGTCGTTCCCGACGCTGCGTCCTGTCTAGACGTGTCTTTCTTTTGTACTGCATATGATCTATGGCGCCCGGGAATTCTTATTTGTTTTGCGGTCATTTCCTGGGGAAGGTTTCTGTTTCGCTATCCCCGAGTTTGTGGGCGCTTCCCAACTGACAAACCGATTGGGCGTTTTGGGCCGTGTTGGCCGCCCTCCCCACCTCATCGCACCCAAACTCCTCCTCTTTTTGCTGTTCGCTTTCTGGTGGCGTGATTGTTTTGCGGTTCCTAAGCTGTTCGCTTTTTAGGTTCCGTTTCTATGCCGGATCCCACTTAACTCCTCGAATTAGTGTGTTTTCCACCCCGTGCTATAGGCGCTTCGGGGTTTTTTTTTTTGGTCTCCCCTTCCCTGTAGCTTGAGTCCCTGTTTTGGATGATGTTCTGACGTAAAGTTTTTTTTTCCTTTTTTTTGCGTTTCCTCCCCATGCTTCACCTTCCGATGCTTTATTGTGCGCAGGCAGTTCCTTTTTCTTATGGTTTTTGACCCAAATCTTTACTGTTTGGTTGCCTTATGTGGTGGAATGATTTTCCCAGTCCCCTCCTTTTTTCACGGGAGGTTTTGCTTGGAATTTTCGGAAGTGCTTGCGTCCAAACTGTCTTTCAGTCCTGGCGCGGGTCCTGTCTTCGAGTTACTCTAGAAACCCTTCGTCGCTCCCCCCTCGCGAAGAGTCCTCTTAATTTGGTCCAATTTCGCCCCACTCGTTTGTCGGGCCCCCTCATTGGCTCTGTCCCTTTCACCAGTTATGATTTCTTTGTCGGCCTCTACAGCATCTTCCCAAAATGAGTTTCCCATAATGTTCCGGGACTCCCACTTATGACGCTTTGCCTTTTCACAGGAGCCGGTCCCTCGGCCCCCTTTCCGGTTTTCAGTTTTACTTTCCATAATATACTTTTTTTTTTTTTCGCCCGTGTCCGGTGATCTCGACTGTGAATTTCTTCCTCTAGGAAGACATAATGTGACAGTGGCGTGGTCACGCGGGGGTTAGTGACATTAGGAACAGCCTTTCCGGCAGCCTTTTTTTTCGGACGTTGTTCTTTCTTCGGCATTTTTCCCAATTAAGGGACCGCGTTTTTTTTCTGTCTCGGATATTCTTGCTTTCATGCTCGTCGCACTTGATGGCGGGTGCACCCCCCGTTTCATTTTCTGCTGACGAACACCCTTGGTTTCTTGCTTCCTTACCAAGTCGTTTTGCCCAAATTTCTCGGGGGGTCGGTCTGTGAAGCTTCCCCCCCGTTTTTTTTTCACTTGGTGTCCTTTCCTTTTTCCACTCGACACGTACCAAGTTTTTTTGCATTCTGTCGACGTGGTCTTTGCCTTTACCCCTTGTTGTGAACTTTTGAACTTTCGTTGGGTGGGCCCGGAGCACTCTTGCCCGGCAGGAAGGCCCGCGATTATTCTTTCTGGTTCTGATCGCCGTATCCGGGTTGCGTTCCCGGTTGTTTCTCTGTCTCTGTAGTCGTACGACGTGTGTGTTTTTCCCCCTACGGTGGAACGGCTTTTCAAGGGTTCTGATTTCTGGGGATGATGGGGCTCGGATAGTCGCCCTGTTCTTTCCCAAATTTTGCTTTTTTTTTTTTTCCCAACAAATTTTTTCGGACCCCCTACGTTTTAACGGACCCCGGGCAACCCCCGATTTGCGGCGCTTCCCTTTGTTTTTAGCCTTTTCTCTTGGGCCCTTTTTTCCAGATTGCTTTGCTCCTGCCGGCCCGAACCAAAACCGATCTTCCGCACGGTGTTGTCGGCTGAATCGGAAGGCCCCTTTTTTTTCCCGGCCTCACGTTTCATTGCGTCGACCCGAACTTGGTCGGCTTCGTGCCCCTTTTTTTTGCGCGTGGGTTCGAACTTTTTGGCCGATCGAAAACGCCACTTGACCGGCGTGTTCGGTATATTAAGGAGTTCCCTTTTTCCGAGCAACGTGTTTTTTGTTCTTTTTGAACTGTCGGTGGCCAGAGTGCAACTGTGTGGGCTTTTTTGGTATAGTCTTTTGCCCTTGTTGTCCTGATGGTCCGTCCCAAGGTTTCCTGCTGATCCTTTGGATTACTCCTCTCCGGCCTCTGCTGAATCCGTTGCCATTTTCTACGGGTGAATCCCGCCAGGACCCCATTCGCCTCCAGTTTCCCCCGGTGTGGGTCGTTTTCGTAAACCACCCCCCCCCATTCCTCTCGTTTTCTTGGTTGCTTTTTACTTTTCCTATGGTTAACCCGGAGCATTTTTTGCCTTCTTACAGGAGTAAGTTTTTGCGTAATTAGGACTTTTTGGCCGCCTAGTGTTGTCGGACTGGGCAGTTCCCCGCTGAGGATCGCTCGTTTTCTTCTTTTTTTGAGCTTCGCGTGTCTCTCCCGTGCTGATCCCTTTCTTCGGTTTTTGAAGCATTGTCTTTTTGAACCCCTTTCTATCCTTTTCGTTTCCCGGTCTCCAACCGACTCACTCTTGAGGTCCTCTGGTCCGCCCCATTACGTTGGGGACGGCCCACCAGTATCGGTTTGTTTCCTTCTTTTGGGGTCTCTTTTCTTTCTCTTTTTTTGCTCTCTTTTTGTCTTCCAGTCCTCCGGTGGCGTTCCCGGTGATCTCCGGATGCAGCCAAACTAGGGATTTATCATCTGTGGTGTTTTCCCTCGTTTTTGTGTGAGTTTTTTTCTTTTTTTAGCACCCCTCTGTTGGACCTTCACTTCTTTGTGGCCCCTCTCAGGCCTGGAAAGCCCCCCCCCCCCCCCCCCCCGCCCCACATGAATTTCCTACCCACCGCCCCGATTTGCCCGGCTGCCGTTCCCACGGCTTTTTGACGGTCCGCGCCGCTTTCGTCGATGGCGGCGGTTGTGTTCTTTGCGCGCCTTCATATGGAAACTGTATCAAACTCCATTCCCCTTTGTCCGTCTGTAACGTTTCTCGGCGAAGATCACGTTTTACTAGAGAAAACTGTGCGCTTCATTTCCGGGCTTGGTTTCGTCCAATTTTTGATGTCTCATATGCCCCAAATTTTTTCTCGGATGTTCTTGCTCACCCCTTTTCCGGTTTTCCCATTGTTTCCACAATCGCGACAGTTCCCCCGTCTACGTTTTTGACTGTGGGCGCTGCTTCCCCTTCCTCCCACCGTTTCCGTGGCCTTGGCTTTGATTTTTCTGCGTCTCACCCGGTAGACTGCTGGCGTCCATCGGTCGCTCGGCGATGGCCGGATCGTCGAGCAGGCCCGGGGCCGTACGCGCGGTCCTCCTTTGCCCTGAATCGCCACCATAGCTTGCCGGTGCCGGCCGCGTCCGACACAACAGTTTTCCGTTTCCTTCCCTTGATTGAAGTCCCGGACCAAACATCGGTTGGTTCGGTTTTTCGGAGCTGCCTCGTTTTGTGTCCTTTCCCGCGCCGTTTTTTTTTCTCGAAGTCCCCAGAAGGAGTTCGGTTACCCGTGTGCCGGTCACACCCCTGTGCCTCCGGAACGTGACACCAGTCTCCACGCGCGTTTGTTTTTTCTTGGACCCCCGAAAGAGTTGAGTTCCGCCCCAAGATTGCTGAATTCTCTCCCGAGCGGAGGTTTTTTGGGCGATTCCTTTTCCGGTCTCGTCCCGTCCTTCCTCCCCTTTGCCGGCGATGTTCACTAGAGTTGTTAGCTCTTCCCTCTCGCGACCCGCCTTAATCAGGTCCCTTGTCTTCCGTCTTTGGCTTTCTTCTGTGCACCCAACTCCGCTTCAAGCCTTTTAGCAGTTTGCAGGATCAATGGAGATAGCGGCCTCTCCTGTCCCCCCCCTGAATGGCCGTCCCAGCACCCTTTTTCTGCGTTGCCCCCCAGGGCCCCGTTTTATGTTCCCCAGTTCGAAGTTCCCACCGTAAATTTGCTCGGCTTTGCACCTTTTCCCCCCAGAATGTCATGTTTGTTCTCTTTCCCAGGATCGTGTAACCTTTGTAAGTGCTTCAGCATCCTCCCCTCTCGCTTTTTGACCGTGGGTTGAAGTTGACAGGCCGCTTTCGTTCCGACCAATGATTCCTTTTTTCCCTCCCATGCGTGCGGGCTTTTTTCTTCCGACGCAGACGACGACGTCAGTGTGATTTGCTGTTCGACCTTTTCTTTTTTTTTTTTGTGGCAGCGAGGCGGGCACTGAAGGCGCGCTCCCCCCAAAGGGCGTCCTTTTTTGCCGCGGTCGCGTGCAATCGATTTTTCCCCGGCCCCCTCCCTTTTTCCGTCCCGTGTACGATCCACCTACCATCACCCGGACACGCGGTCTGTCCACTCCTTTTCCCTCTTCCACGTGGCGGCCGAGCCCGAGTGCCTTTGGTAGGAGGTGAGGCTGACCCCCCCCTGCCTTGCCCCCCCTCATTTTTTTTTTCATGCCCGTCCGACAGCATTGGCGTTGGTTTTTTCTGTTGCGGGGTTTTGGCCTTTCCTTGAGCTTTTCATTCCCGGGTCTTGACCCTTTTCCCCCGTCGGTGGCCCGGATCCGGCCGTGTTTTTTTTGTCCCCGGTCTGGATCGCCCGCTGATTGCCACTCGATTTTTTTTTTGAGTGCCTTTTAAACCCTTTTTTTCCCGAAAGCATTCCCTCCACGGTGGTTGTCCGCCTTATGCATTAGCTCTAGTTTGGGACTTTGTTTCTTGAGCACTGCGATTCGGCCCCGTTCGACCCATTGTACGAGATTAGCCTCTTTTTTTCGCAACATTTTTTTTGTATTAGAATAATTCCCTCCCCACTTGTCTGCCCCATGATGGAGTTTGGTCCGGAGGAGCCATACTTACCCTGGGTAGACGACTGAGGAAGCGCCCTCCGGGCCTCCTCTCCTGGCAAACACCCGTCCCAGTTTGCGTATTGTGCGATTGCCTTTCCGCGCCGAAGCCTTACCCCATTTTGAATCCCCCCCACCACCGACTCGTTTAAGTTTCAGATCCCCTTGGCAATTTAGTTTAAGCCCGCTGCGAAACAGTGGGGGTGTTTTCCCCTGCCCACCGCCGAGGGCCCACCCTTTTTGTAGGACCAGGTCGCAAAGGTCTCTGACTGGCGTTTTTTTATTATCCGTTGTCTCCTCCCCGACCCGCCCAGCTTTAGTGAGTTTCTTTTTGTCCGCGCCCGCGTCCTGCATTTTCCCCCCAGCTTTTCTTTTTTGCGAGTCCCCCCGGATACTTTGGCATTGCCATTTGTTCAAACCGGCATGCTTGGCTGGGTCTCTTCGGTATGGTTAACCAAAGATATTTCTGCCTTTGTTCGACCTTCCCCCAACCCAGGGCTGTCTCGCCGGCCGTTTATTTTTTCGGGATTAATTCTTGCCCTTTGCGTTTTGACCCACCAAAATTGATCAGTCCCCCCCCCCCCACTGCCGGGGCCCCCATCGTTGCCCAATTTTTTCATCGTCCCCCCAATTTTGTTTCGGTAGTGACCCGCGTTTCCTTACGCTTGCGTGATCTCAATGGCTTCGTCCGTTTTGTGCTTTCTCACAAAGTCGGGCCCAGAGGCGTACTGGCTGGCCGTACAAACTTCTAGTGGACAGAGGCTTCCGAACGACGTAACCTATTGACGTCAGTCCCCCTCCCTCATGTGGGCTTGACTTGATCTTTTTGCTTATCGGAAGAGTTCCGGTTGGAATGGTTCCGTTTCCCCCTTTTTTATAACGTTGTACCCCCGAGTATTAGTTCCCTTCATCGGGCCCACTGATTTTCTGCCGGCTTGGCCATTTTATTTTTTATTGGCCTCGGCCCTGGCGCCCGTCGTTTTTTCCCTTCACCCCCAACCCTCGCTGCAGCCGTTTTTTATGATCCCCTTTTGAGGAACCCTTTCGTGTCGGGAGAGAGTTTCTCCCCCTGTTATTCTTTCGCTTGTATTACGCTCGGTTCTTAGTGCCAGGCCCCTTCGGGCCTTCCACCCCTACCTTCTACAGTTAGGAACACCGCAAAGCCTCCTTGAACCCGGCAACGTCACCTTCTTTCCCGGCGCCAGTTTTTTCGTCCCTCCAGTGGCCTCGAAAGATAGTCGCTTCACGTCATTATCTTTGATCTTGCGGACGAACTTTGTTTTTTTTTTGATCCCGAGGTACCCCCCTTTGTCCCTCCCGACCTTTGAAGATTGGATGGTGCCAGTTTCCAAGTTGATGTTTTCACCCTTCGCCCGCCCCTCTTTTTCGCTTTCTACACAAGGTTTGGGAGTTCATGAATCAGTCCCCCTCGTCCCTTGATTCCGAGATTTTTTTTTAATCCTTTTCATTACTTAGTCCTCCTTTTTTTCCCCTTTCTCTCCCCGTTTTGGTTTATTTTTTGAGAATCTGGCCACCCATTTATTTTGTCTTCCTTCCCCTTGTCTTCCAAGTCGTGGATTTGAGATTGTTGCTCAACCTTTTTTTTTTACTTTCCTCCCCGGGCCGCTTCGTTGTGGCTCCACGGCATCCTGGTCAGGTGCCATTCATCCGTCGGTTTTTCTCTTTTTTTTTCTGTCAATGGTGCCTTTGTTTCCCCCTCGATCATCTTCACTTGTTTTCTGGACCAGTTGTTCTCCGTTCCGGCGGTCTGGGTTTTGAACGTGTCAGGGGTTTGTTTTGATTCTCAGTTTTTTCTTTGAAAGTTCTGGTGGATTTTCTCTGAGACCCTTTCTGCGCTTTCCCCCCATGTGCGTTTTTTTTTTTTTGTTTTCCTTCCAAAGTTACTTTTTTCCCTCGTTGGTCTTTTTTCGTTTTTTTTTTCTTTTGCTTTTGTGATTTTTCTCGGTTCCTCTTCCGGCGGAGCGGATTTCCTGCTTGCATTCGGTTTTCGGCTTGCAGAGTTTGTTTTGCTGCCTTCCCCCCTCCCAACAGGCCAGGCTTCCTTCTTCTGGTTTGGTGTCGGTGGCAAGGCGGGTTGTCGATTTTTGTCTTGGTGCCCGCCCCCCGCCGTTGTTTATCTTGACCCCCCCCATTTCCTTGGCCTCACCTTGAGTACTATGCTGTCTTCAGTAATCGTTTTCCCTTTCACGTCTTTTTCCTCGGTCCTTTCTTCCTTTTCCCACCTGTCCCTCGGGCTATTTGTTTTTGTTCAGACCCCCCCTTCTTTCGCCCCAGGTCTTCGTTCTTTTGATCTGTTCTACCCCCCTCCGTAGGGATTTTCTCCACACGCGGTTTTTATTTCATGCCTTTCTCTCATTTAATGCTGTCGCATCTGTGCTTATCGCCCTTTGCCCTGCCGGTGCTTTTCTTTTAGCTAGTGGCCTGTTTCCTCGTTTGCTGCTCGGATTCCCTACCCCTCGACCCTTTTTTTGCCTGATCTCTTTTCCTTTTTTTATTTGCTTTTATGTTATAAATTGGGTGTATCACTCCCACGGGTTACCTGCACCCCATACCCTTTGTCCACCGGGGCGTCCCTATCCCTGTCTTGGTTCCTCTGAGTCCTTTACTTAGTCTGTTTTTGGAGTTACCCAGCCTCATTGTCTTCTGTCTCCGTTTTCATGTTCCGTGCTGGACATTGCCTGTTTATCGGTTCTTCTGGCCGGCCACATGGCGGGAGCTGGTTGATTCACACTAACCACTTCGCCCATGATGGTCAGTTGTGGCGTCCGTCACAGCGAAAAACTTCATTCAGCATTTGCTCTGGTTTTCTCCCCTTTGCAAGGGAGTGCTGGATTGCGGGTGTACGGTTTGGTCTTCCAGCTCTTGAGGCCCCGATCCCCCTTTCACATTTCAGGGCGATTCTTTCTTGTGTTTCTTTTTCCCCCCCCCCCTGGTGATTCTCACGGCAGGCGTTTTTTTTCGGCTCGCCCTTCTGTTTTGTTGGCTCCCATGATTGGGACAGGTTGTTTTTCTATTCCCTCCAGGTGTTGTTCTGGTCTGCGCTTTTTCCTTTTTCCCAGTTCAGTCTACTACCCCCTGCGTTTTGTTCTGGGTCCGTGACTTTTTTCTCTTTTTCTTATCATTTTTTTGTTTTTCCCAGTTTACTTGCGGGTGTCCCTCCACTTTGGGGCTGGTTGGTTTTTTTTCGGCCCGCTTTCTCTTCGCGGACTTTTTCTGTTTGTTTCCTCAAGGGCGTCAGTTTTTCCCCTGGTACCTTGGCGCTCTTTTTTTCGTAACCCCTACACCGTCTTGGATGACTTGGCCCTTGCTGCTTCTGTTCTGGGCTCTTCTTTCTCCCCCAAATTTTCCTTCTTCCTTTTCACCCCCCCCTCAGATCTTTGCCTGCCCCGTACGCTCAAGCGTTATCTCAATGGTGTCCCTGCTTGATTTTTTCTTGGTAGACCATTGGATCCTGGGCACAGCCACCTTTTTCTTTTTTTATGTCTCTCCCAACGTGATGGGAGGGCCTCTACCAGCCTTTTCCCCCCTGAGGTACTCCCCTAATGTTATAACGGGTCATTGACCTCTCCGGTCACTGGACATGCCGCACCGTGCTTCAATGGCACCTCTGCCTTTTTTTCGGTTTCACCTGAAAAAGTTATCAACCCCCTGCTTTTTTCGACGCGATTGTTCGGTGAATTTTGAGACTTTATTGATCTTTTTTCCTGGCACGCCTGACGTTGGCGTTTAATACAACCAAATCGAATTTTGAAGTTTGCGGTACCCCGTTGGGATCCGTTTTCTTTCTTACTTTGTTTTCTGGATCTTTTCCCTCTTTCGTAGTTCCCTTCTGCGGGTCCCACCCATTAACTTTTCGGTTTTTTTTGCCGGTGCCAATAGGTGACCCTTTCCCGGCTGTCATCTTTTTCGATCTCTCCCTTCCTCTGTTTGCTTCAACCCCCCCCCCAAGATACTGCTCGACGGAACACCGGTTTGGCGCCTGCCACCCCACGTCGTAACCCCCTTTCTGAGATTGTCGGTTTATGCTGACCTTGTATCCAAGTTTTTTTTTTCCCCGGTTTTTTTTCTCCCGAATCCTGATCACTCCCACGACTTTCTTCCGTGTTTCTCTCCTGGTTTTTCGAAGACCGTTGGATCGCAGTTTTACGTTTTTCCTTTTTTACCATTTCGGGCCCGGCGTCATTCCCGCCTGAAGGGCATGCACCTTTTCTCTTGTTTGATGCGGCCCCTACGGACTTTCTTCCCGCTTTAAATCTTTTTTGAGTTCCCCGTAGTGTAGCTTCAGCTTCCTCTGACGTTTTTGCGGAACCTACGGGGCAAACGTACGTCTAGATTCAAGTTTTTCTTTGGTTTCTTTTCTTGTTTCTAAGCTGGCCCCCTTAGATTCGTTTGACTTTCGGCGAACCTGGCTTCGTTTTGAGACCCCCATTTGTCGCCGCAAGCCGACCAACCCCCGTTACGTTTTTGACTCTTATCTCCTTGTCCCTTTGTGATCGAGAATCGATTCTTTTATTCACTTCCGGCCCCTTATTGTTCTGTTTGTGCTCTCCATTTTTCTTGGACTTTTCAGAACAGACACGGAGCCTTTCCCATGTCCCGTTTGATCTTAACGTTGGTCACGGTCCGGCCTTCGGTTTTCCCTGGCATCAATTGTGGAGTCGCGATGTTTACATCCTGCTTTCCGTCTTCTCCCCGTCTGACGGCGTCGTACTTTGTTGCGTCTCTGAAACTACACTAACGTTTCCTTCTTTTTCTCTTTACGTTCGGTGTCTTCCCCAAAGAAGGTAGAGAAAACGTTTTTTTTTCTTTTGTCAAGCTGCCCTTCCGTGCCCCAAGCGTTTTTCCCCACCTTGTGGCCCGATCGCCCTCGGTCTGATGGACTCGTCCCAAGTTGACTTTCGCTCTTTTCCGAGTTGGGCAACGTCTTCGGGCCTCGGCCGCCCGATTATCGTGCCTCGTGGTCTACCGTTGTTGATCGTTGTCATACATCCTTCAGCAAGGTGAGCCCCTGGTTCTGTTGGTTTCCGAGAAACTGGTACTCCCCCCAGTAGCTTCGTGCTTGGCTTCTCCGCGTTCCTATGTTTGTCTTTTCTTGAAACGTGGTCTCTGGTGGCGCCCTTGGCCCCCGCCAGGTGTCTTTCATTGTGGTTCGTTGGACACCTTTTAGGGGACATCCAGTTGCCGCCTATTTCTGGGCGCGATTTCTTGTGATTTAGGATTTCTTAGGTGCTACTGTTTTTCTGCTCTAGCGTTGAGGCTTTGCCAGGCGCTCCGCCTTCAGCTGTCGTCCAATTATGCGGTTGGTTCAGTTACCCTGTTTAACTAACCTTCTCGTGGTTCACTTTTTGTTGCCGCCACCGCAGCAATCTTTTGGTCCGCGGCGCGCCGCCATTCTCAGCGGGGACGGTTCCCCTTCCCTCCGGTTGGGCTTTTGTCCTCTTGGTATTCTTTTTTTTCTTCCAGGGTTCGCGTTTGTGTTCCCAGTCCCATCTTTTCGATTTTCTCCGGTATTATATCGTGTGTGGTAATTTTCCCAATTCTGGATTTCGTGC
>Ga0179593_1377461_pt1 | contig 11265 bp, 21 predicted proteins | sample CZODoug2_1_08_16_FD_185931 | JGI IMG/M metagenome (GOLD analysis project Ga0179593, IMG submission 185931) | Vadose zone soil fungal communities from Angelo Coast Range Reserve, California, USA - CZODoug2_1_08_16fungal (PacBio error correction) | ecosystem: Environmental > Terrestrial > Soil >... | reverse complement strand
TGTTTTTTTTTTTGGAATTTTTGTGTGCGCCTCTTTCTTTCTTTTTTGCTTTGGATGTGTAAAGCAGCCACGAAAAAGCATCCTCCCTTACTTTTCCTGCTGTTTTTCCTTCTTGTGGTCTTGATTAATGGATCTTTCTCTTCCATTTTGATGCTTGTACTCTTTCTACCTTTATTAAAGATCCCAACCAGGGGTAAACCTCTCCCCCCTGGTAACTGTCCAATAAGGGGATTTTGCCCCCCCCCCCCGCCTTCCACTGGGCCCTTAGTTCCACCGACTTGTTTTTTTTTTCGTTCACCGACTTTTTCCGTGGGGAATCCCAAATTTCGGGGGCTTGTTTTTTTTTCCTGACCCCATTGTACGCTTTTCGACTTCAATGTTTCTTACGTACCCCCCTCCCTCCCCAGTTCTTCAGTTTTTGGTAATTTTCCCCGTTTCCCAAAATAGGGGTACAAGCGCTGGGGCCCAGGTGGGCCTCCCACTCAATACTTCGTCCCCCCCCTGCCGATTTGTGACCCAATTTTTAACAGTCTTGGACGTCTTCCCCTCTCTTGAGGGGAGGCGTACCTTTTTCGGAAGGCCAGATTGTTTTCCCGACTTATCTTTCTGTGGGCCCCTCCCCCTTACTGGTCAGTTGATTTTTTCCGGTTGATGTGGTGTTTCCGTGAAGCTTTTAGAACAAATCCCTTCCCCCCCCCCCTGCTCAGATTTTCGCAGCAAGTTTTTACCCTTCCTTTACCTCCTTTTCAAAACCTGTTTTCCTGAAAATTAGTTTCCTCAAGTGCATGCAGGTGTTGGTCCCCATGATGGTCTATTTCGTGATCCCCGGGTTTTCAGTTTCACTCCCCTTTGTCACTGCCCTTTTTTTCCCCCAATTCCTTTCCCATTCCCTCTCTTGCAACTGCAATTAGTTTCTTCTGTTTTCTCCCCCAGCCACCAGCATGTCCCTTTTCAAACTTTTTTTTCATTTTCCTTTTTTCCTTCTTTTTTTTGTGAGTTAGTACCAATTTTTTTTTAATCCCACTTTTTTTTGGTTTGTCGTTCCCCTTTGACGTTTTTTACCCCTCAACCACGAAAGAAATCGTCACCCTCCAATTTGCCTCCTCCGTCCTTTCGCCTTCCCCCCGCGGAGCTTAGTTTTTTCTCGTCCCTTCCCCCTCTTGGTCTTCCTTCTCCTGGAAATTGAGACCATTGCGCAATTTAAAAGTAAGTCTCCCCCGCAGCCTTTCTTCGGGCTTTCCCAATTTTTTTTTTTCATTTCTTTTGCCCCACCACTTTTATAAACGCTTGTCTTCCCTTCGGTTATTTTTTCCTTTTTTTTCTCCCGGACTCCTGCCAGTGCTCCCGGGCATTTTATCTAATAAGCCCCATGTTTCTTATGACCCTACCCTCTCCAGATTCTTCCTTTCCTCCTCATCGGCCGACTCCGCTTTTTTCGGTCCCTTCTCTCCCCAAAATATGTGTTTTACCACAAATTTTTTTCTGTTCACCAGTGCCGGACCTTTGGATTGGTTGGCTGTTTTGCTTTTTTCACTTTTTTTTTTCTCGTCTTTACCCAACCATTCCCAACATCATTCGACTCTATAGGTTGCGTCTCCTTACCCCGACTGGAAAGTTGACTGTCAAATTGACGCCACACTCCCTTTTTTTACGTTTTAGAAAACAAGCTTGTTGTTTTTAATGCCGAACTTCCCCCAGACACTTTTTCCTTCCTCGGTTGGTTCCCCGGCTTTCTTCCCCTCTTCGCTCATCTCTCCTTTCCTAATATTAAGCAAGGCCGTTGGCTTCTTTTGCCAAAATGTCCCTTGACCCCTTTTGCTTTTTTTTTCCGGGGACATCGTGAACGTCTCGTCCCTTAAACCCCTGACTTCTTTCTCCCTAAAAGCCCCATCGTTTTTTCTCTTATCAACCCCCCTCCCCCAACTTGAACAAGATGATTTTTTTCTTACGCCTGGACGGGCTTGTTTCCGGCCTACCTTTTTGATTACTTGGTTTCACCTCTTTGTGGGACGTAAAATCAGCTAGCTATGATACCTTCTTGGCACGTTTTTCCCCCTGATGCCTTTTTTCTCCAGGACCCCCTCTTCCCTTTTTTTTCTTTTAACCTTTCCAACGTGATTCTAGGGTTTCATTCCAATTCTGGGATTTTTCTCTTTTTTTTGCCCTTTGCCCCTCCTCCCTTTTGTAATTTTCTTCCCTCTCCATGGAGGGTATTTCCCCACCACCCAACCAATACCAACCCGGGTGGAATTTAACTATTGTGCGTGTTTTTAAGTTACTTCGCTTCCTTTGTTCTTGAATGATGGTTGGTCCCCTTCCCCCCCCCCATCTTTCGGGTTTTTTGACCTGTCCACATTTTCCGTCGAACCACGACGTCCCGAACCCCTCCGTTTTCTCGAAGCAGAGTTTTTATCGCCCGTGCTTTTTCCCTTCCCTTGGAACTACTGCTTTTTTTAACACTCCACACAATCCCTCCTGGCACTGGCTGCTGTCACCGACGGGCAGTGCTTGTCCCACGCTTCTTTCCCATGCTTCCCCCCACCGCGTTTGCGTGTTGCTTCTTTTTTCCATTACTATCCCCTCCTCTTCCCCATCACCTTTTCTCACTCGCAGACTCCGCACAGTCCCGGCCTTCCGCCGTCTCCTTTTTTCTCCCCAACATAATTTCGATCCTCCTGATCACTACACGGCTCCTTTTCCCCAATCCTTTTTTTTTTCTTCGAACAACCCTTTCTGGCTTTTTCTTACTTCATTCCCCGTTTTTTTTTTTGTGAGAGAGATAGGGCTGACCTCCATTCTTTTAGATGCAGGGCTTTGTGACTACTTCGCGTCGTGCGTCTTTCTTTTGCGCCCGAAGCGGCTTTTTTTTCTGCTGGATTACTTTTTCTGAGTCTCGTTATGACGTTTTGGGGATACCTGGTTTTTATAGACATTTAACCCTCTTTTCTTGAATTACTTCTTGACGTTTTTTGGCTGGCCGGCGGCTTTTTTCGCTTTTTTCGTCAATCATCCTTTGGAATTTTTTTGTTTTTTTCTGTTTTTCTCTCTCCAATTTGCTCCCCGGCCGGATAAAACCTCTTGCTCGGAGAGGGGCCATTTTTTTTTCCCTCAGTTCGTTTTTTCCGCGAGGGGGTCACAGCCTAACCCCACCCCCCCATAGTTTTTTTTACCCCCCTTTTCCCGCCCCTCTCCTCTCCTAAGCCGCTATTACACCACTTTTTTTATTGTGATGTTTCTGGATGACAGTATTTTCTTATTCTCCCTGACCCACCAGTCGCTTCAGCATTCCATCTTCCTTTTTTTCCCCCTGATGTTTCTCTTCCCCTTATCCCTTTTCCCTTTATTTTTTAGGCGCGTCTTTTTCCGTCTTTGAGCTCATCATTCCTTTAAGGAACACGTTTTAACGAGCAGTTCTACTTTAGTTGCTCCCACTTTGACCCTTTTCCCCATCCTCCCGTCCCCCCCTTCCTTCCCCCCCTTTTGGTTTCCGACAAACCTTTTCTTTTTGACTTTGCGTTGGCTTGATGACCTATACTTTTGGGGAACCCAGCTTCCTTTAGCTTTTCGCTCACGTAGTCTGGCCCCCACCCGTTCTTTCCCCGTTGTCCCCCTTTTTTCCTTTTCAAACCCCTCCTCCTTTCTTTTTATGGCTGGGGTATTTTTTCTTTGGTTCCCCCTTTGAGGACAGATGCTCTTCGAGGGGGCAGCGGTCCCCCACCGCACGGGTTTTTTTCGATTTTTTGCTTAGTATTTGTGCACCCCCAACCGTTCCCCTTTCTCCCCTGGGTTACTTTTTTTTCACCAGTCTGCTCCCGTCGAATCTGTATTTTTTTTAGTGATGTCTTGACACCACTCTGAGTCTTGTGAAAGCAAGCCCATTTCCCCCCTCCCCGTGACCTTTTTTCGCCTGTATGGTTTCTGATGTTGTCTTCCGTTCGACCTGCTTTCGAAATGGTGGACCCCCCCCTCCAAAATTGGCGTTTCGCCAGTGATTGTCTTGGAGCATCTGGTGACTTGTCCTTCTTACCACCATTTGTGGTCTTCCTCGGAAGTTTATCCCACTGTAAGTCAGTCTTACGCGCCTTTTCTTCCCTAAGTGGGAGTCCACGAGTTAAGTTTTTGTTTTTTTTCCACTCCAATCCCCTTTTGGACACTTCCCCTTTTTGTGAAATCCCGATTACTTAATGCGACTTTTCTTTCCCTTTCTCGTTTTTTGTTTCGTCAACGGACCTCGAGCTCCTCTGGCGTAGAGCTGACTTTTTCGACTTGAGGGTTCCTTTTTTTGTTGAGGGGTACCCCCCCCTCCCTTGCCTCCTTTCCTTTTTAGCTTTCCCCCCCCCACTTCTTTCCCCCGCACACCCAACCTAACATGGGAATTCAGTTTTGAAGGGGAAACCTTTTTTTTGTGGACTTGGTTCGAAAGCAACACCTGAACCCCCCTCGTGTTTTTGTTTCATTTTCTTCTATTGGAAATTTTCCCTCTTTTCTGGGTTAAACCATTCTTCCGTTGCCTGTTGTCATCCCTTTGTTGTGCACCAACCAAAGCAACCCTCATCGGGCACACCTTCATCCATTTGATCTCCCCACCGTTCCGGGGGATGCAAACCCCTTTTTACTGAGGAGGGTGTTGTTTTTCACTTAGGCGAAGCCATATAGGGAAAGGTGGGATTGGTCCTTTTTGCGTTGGTTGTCGGGGACAGAAATGTTTTTTTCGGGGTCGTGCTTTTTTTTTGGGGTGGGGCTAGTTTTTTTTCTGGTTTGGGTTGTTTGAGTAGTTGCGGAGGTTGGGAGGATGGGTGGTGGGGGAGTGGTGCTTGGTTTAGTAGTTTTTTAGTTCTTTTGGGTTGAAGAGGGGGAAGAATGATTAATTTTTTTGCTGACTAAGGGGTACTTGGTTGGGTTATTCTTTGTTGCATTTTTTGAGTTTTTTTTTACGCTGAGGGGAGATTTCGGGGGCTTTTTGGAGCGTGGGGAGGGCGGGGGTTTGTTTTTTAGTTTTTTGCTGGCATGGGTGTTTTTTTCGGGATGGTTTGGTGTTTGGGTGGGGGGGGTTTTGGGGTTTGGGGGGAAGTTTGGGTTTGGGGGATGTTTTATGTCGTTTGAAGCTTCCGACCCCCCACTCTGGTCCCCTAAGCCACTGAAAAGTATTGGCTTTTTCCCCAATACAAGTTCTTTTTTCTGGAACCCATTCATACTGATAGGGACTTTGTACCCCCCCCCCTCAGAGCATTCTTCCGTCAAGTTATTGTTCCTTTTTGCAGCGCTGGTTTTCATAAAAGTCTTTTGGCGGAAGTTTTGGGTTGTCCCACCTGGGCACACACATTGTTTTCCCCTTGTGTACCCCCTTTTTTCAGAAAGTCTTTTTCTTTCGTGGACTTTTTTTTTTCTCCCCCCGTTGCGTGGACACTGGTTCCCCTGAAACCTTTTTATCAAATTGTCATCCCACGGACAACAACCCTTTTTTTTCAGGATTTTGGCCTCTTTTCAGTTGTTTTCCTTTTGTTTGTGACAAATCACCTACTACTGTTTCTGTGGGGGGGTTGCCCGATTATGGACCCTTGGAACAAGGCTTTTTTCCACCCCCCCGGTGGTTGGATTCTGACCCCTTAGCTTTCCCCTTAATATCCGACCCTGCCTGGCCCCCGCCCCCCCCTTTCCTCTCTTTCTGGATGTTCAACCTGTTTCCCGGATAATTCGTTTGCACCCGTCCAAATAAACCATCTCTCATTCCTTCATACTCCCCTTTTGTTTTGAGATCTTCTTCCTTTGAGTTTTGATCTTCCCCCCTTTCCCCCGACAGCATCCCTTTCCCCTTCCTTTCTTGATTGTTTTTTTTTTGATGGGTTTTGCCCCAAACCTCTCGGCAGGACATTCCAGTCTTTCGTTTTTTTTTCCCCTTTTTCGGGTTGATCCCCGTTTTTCAGAGTTTCATCCTCCCCAACCTGTGGGAAATCTACACCCGTCACCGTTTTCTCAACTTATTTATTTGTGCACCCCAAAGTCCCCCCTTTTGGCAATCGTTTTCCAACTCCTTTCTCACACTTTTTTTTTCCTCCACTTTTCTTTCCTGTTCTCACTTTTTTCCCTGACCTTCACCATTTTTCCCGAGTTATCCACCCTTCCATCGATACCTTTGGTTTTCTTTCTCCCACATTCTTTTTTGGAACCTTTTTGGGTGCACCCATGTGTTTTCTCCCACCCTCCCCCCCTACCAAAAGGGAAGTAGTTAACCCCACTTTTTTGCAAATCCCCCCCAAACGTAAACCCTTTTCCCCTTCTTCCCAGTTTACCGCTTTTGGGATTGGTCGTCCGGATAGGGAATTCCACAGAACTGTGGCTACCTCTTCTTATCTTATTGTTCCAGGACCATAAACTTGGAGGCGTTCCCCGCTTGTTTCTTCGGTGAGTTTCTTTCTTTCTTTGACCCCTTCTCACCTCGGCCCCCCCCCCTACCCGCAGATTGTTCTTTTTTCCCTCAGTGGGACTCCTCTCCCTTTCCCTTTCAAAACCCATTGGGTGTCCCTCCAATTCTTTTTTTCCCCCCTCATATTGCATGTCAGTGTGACGCTTTCTTTCTTATTTTGTTTGTGAGAACCCCCCTTTATTTTGAATCTTGCAACGTTTCTTTCCGTGTCCCACCCGACCATCAAGGTCACATTCCCCATCCTATTTAACCCCTTGCCCTGTCTTCCGGTTTGATTTCTCCCACGTCACCCCCCCCTGACATTCATTTCACCCCTTTTTCCCCTTTTTTCAACATGTTGATTAAATGTTCTTTTTTTTCTTGATTTTTTTGACTCTCTTTTACCAGGAGGAGTTTCGTTTTCCTTGGACTGGTCCCTCAACACGCCCATCACATCGACCTCCCACTTTTTTTCAAGTCATTCGTACCTCCCCCCCTCCTTACGCCGTCTTTTAGATGACTCCCAAAGCCCTTTGGGTCTCTTTTTTCTTTTCTGGTTTCCTTCCGCCCGGAATTTTTGCCCTGATCTGCTCCCCTTTTCTCTCCCCTTAATAGGTGTCGCAGTTCCGTTTGAGGTTCCTTTCCCAATGGACTTTTTTCTTTTTCCAACCAACTTCTTTCATTAACCCCTCTGTTTTTCTCAACTTCCGTTTAATATACTGGTTGTCGCGTTTACTGACTTAGCACTTGGCAGGTCTCCATTCATACGCCCATGTTGTTATGTCCCGCTCTTTCCCTATATCCGCCAATTTCTTTTCCCAACTCTTTTTTTTTTTTTGACCTTCCGGGGATTGTCGGTCCCCTCTCTTCGCCCCCCATAGGTTCGTCCCACATAAAACCCCTGCTCACCAGTTCCTCCCACGTTTTCTTGTTTTATTTTTTTGCTTCACTCTTTTCCTCCCTGTTTTTCCCATTTCCACCCCATCCAATTACTCTCCGTTGGCTCCTCCCTTCCCCCTCTTAAGAAAGACCAGTAAAAAACTCTTTCTCCCCCCTTTTGACTTCTCCCCTGTTTCTTTTTTTCCCCGGCGTTTCCTTTTTTTTTCCAAATTTCCGCTCTCATCATTCCCTTGCCGCCCCTTATTCCCCCCTCCCCCTTCCCCTCCTTCTTCCTTTGTCAATTTTTTTTTCCTTTTTCTTTTCAGGTTTTTTTCCCCTTCCCCTTTTGTAGCGTGGCCCAGTTTTTCAGTTTCTCCGGAAGTTGCAGTGTTTTTCATATCGGCCTCAAATGCCCCCCCCCTAACAACGCTTTTTTTTTTCTCCCTCCTTTACTTTATTTTCCTTTATTTTCTTGGGGGTATTGTTGCCGCAGGTTCCCTTGGACTCAACAACCGACCTCTCTCTCTCCCCCCTCTGGCAGTTTATGGACCCTTATTTCTGGGGCCTCTCATCAAGACCAATTCCGACTCCCCGTCAGACCCTTGCCCCCCCCCCCTCGATATTGTTGGAATTCCCTCTTGTTTTGCGGCGAGGTTTTGTTTTTTTTCATTTGCTTTGAATTCCTTTTTCCCTTTCTCACTCCCCCCCAAGACTTGTTCTAAGACCCCATCACCCACAACCCACCCCCCATTTCTTTTTTTTTTGAAACTTGACTGATATCCCCTTTTATTTCTAGTTCTTTCCTTTGCGTGTGTCACTTCAGGTTTGGAAAATAGGCCCTTCCCTATTCTTGGGTCGCTTCTTTCGTTTTTCCATGTCCCCCGTCGGTGAACCACTCCCCCCGTAGTGAAAGGCCTTTTGCTTTCAAGCCTTTCGTTTTAGATCGCATTGATTAATTGCCATTGTTCAGTAAGCTCCCGGTCCCATAACCACCTCCCCCTTTTTCCCTTGATTCATGGTCCTGCTTTTCCTGTTTGCTTGCTCCTGGAGTGGGTCTCAATTCTTATTACTACATCAAAGTGCACCCCCCCACATAAACTATGATTAACTCCTTCGCACGCCGCTCCGAGTTTCCCCCTCTTTACGCATTGATTTTTTCAAGGGAGAATCTTTCTTCCACTACCTGGTTTCATTCCCTTCCCCAAAGACCTCGGTTTTTTATTTTCCCCTTTTTTTTTCCTTGGTTACTGAACCCCAAAAATGTGCTGCGTTTACTTTTTTTCCCTTTTCTTTGTGCCTCCCATCCTGTTTTTTTTTGTTTCTTTTTTTATTTCTGCTTTTCATGTCTCAGTACGATCCCCGACTTTTGTCTTTGGTTGCCGTTCTTTCAGGTCTTCGTGTCTGTCTTCTCGCTTTTGTTTTGCTCCCCTCTTGAGTCCTGACTGCTGGGTTTTTCTTTCCGATTTCGTTCCTGTCGGCCCCTGAATTGATGGGTTCTACTTATTTTTATAGTAATCCACGATGTTCTCTCCCCCGTTTTTTGTTTGCCGTGCTGTGTCTCCCGTTTCGTTTTTTTTGCCGTCTTCCTCCCATGCAAGTGAAAATGGGTTTTGTTTGTGATGTACCGCTCTTCTCCCATGGCATGAAAATTTTCCGGCGTCTAAAACTCTCTTTTGGCTCTCACCCTTTTTTTTTTCCCTTTTCCTTTTTGGTTCTTTTTCCAACCTTTTTTCCCTTTTTCTTCCAAACCATCCAAGCTAGGCTCTTTTTTCCCACCAGGGGCTTTCCCTTCCGCAGTTATACTCTCAGTGCTCTATTCCCTTCAAAACCTTTTTTCTGATTGTTCGGTGGATGTTCAACCGTTTTGATTAGATTCCCCCTGAACCCTGACCCCAACGGTCGATTCCTTGCCTTTGAAAGTATCGGCCCCCCATAGAGGTTCGCCTTGTCCCCATCTCTTTCGATTTCAGTTCTGCGTGCTGGCTTGGTTTCGGATGAGATACTTTTTCCTTTTCCATACCCCATTTGAACTCTCTCCCACTCTTTTTTTTTCGGTCTCCTTTTTTCTGGTCCCCACCGGCACGAGTTCCCACATACTAGACCTTCCGTCCCTTGGTCCTTTTTCTTCTTTCTATGTCCCCTCTTTTTCTTTGTTTGTTTTTCTTTGAGGGTCCCCGTTTTCTTTGCTTCTAGGAGGAAAAAATCATTTTCTTCCTATCGCTCAAGTAGTTCTTTCCCCCCCCACCGATGACTTTTTTGCAGGCTTTTTTCCCCCCTCAAGGCTTTAGGTCTTGGGTTTGGTCCTCGGGCGGTACCAGAGATGGACCTTCTTTTATGAGCTTTCATGAGTGTGTTCCCCCCCCCCTCCCTTGTTTTTCCTTGTTAGATGTTTTTTTTTTTTTCTTACTCCCGTTTTTGTTCCCACATCTTGTTTTCTTAGGTTGGCGAATTGCGTGTACCTAGACGTAGTCCATCTGATTTTTTTTTTCTCGTGGTTTGAAACCCCCCTTTTCGCGACCAGGTTTAAGCCAAGCCCTTTTCCCACAATCCATTGGCAATGTGTTTTATCCTGCTTTTTGCGGATTTTGTCCACTCTTGTTCTACGGCATTTTTTTCCCGTTGACCAACTTTTTGTTTCGCACAGGTTTCTTTGCTTTTCTTCGATATGTGGAGATTTAGTTCCCCAGACCGGACCCCCCCCAAATGTGGCTGATTCGCTGGAGTCTTTAACCCTTTCTGGGTGCAATTCTTTTTACCCCCTGCGCCTTTCTAAATGGAATTTTTTTTTGACCCGAGTTACAAGGTTTTTTTTTTCCCCCACTCCAATTCCTGGTTGGTTTTCCCCCTCTCCGGTTCTTCGTCCGAGTTACCCCCATGTCCAGCCTTATTTGTTTTAGGCGACCGCTGCCCCACTCGGGTCGTTATAAGGACTCTCTGCTCAGGGTGGGCTTCCCTGATCTTGTCCGCCATTGATTTAGATTTCTTTCTTGTGAGGGGTTAACCACCCCCCCCTTCCCTTTTTCGCACTTTTTTTTATTCTTTTTCCTACCTTTACGTTCCCCCCCCTAAAAACAGTCCCATCACACGTGCTTCCTTCAAGTTGTCGGGGGTTACAAGGGGACTTGTTGGTCCTTTCGACCCCGTGCCCCCCCTGACACGTTGCATTTTTTGCCGGTGTTTTGCAAGAGGTCTTTCCCTTTTTTACCCTTTTTGGACCCACCTGTTTTAGGGACGTTTGTCCAAGTCCTGAAACGTGTGGTTCTCCCCAGTTCCCAATATTTACCTCTCTTCACAACCCTCCTTGTGACCTCTGTTTGCCCTTTTTTTCTGCCAACCCCCTGTTTTAAATTAGGTAGGGAGGTTTTGCCCTTTTCCCCCGTTTTTGCCGTTCGACCATCTCGGCACCTTGTTAGGTATTTTTTTTCCCCGCTCTTCCCCCCCACTCGACCCATTCCTCACTCCCCTTCTTTACTTGGCCCTACCGCTATTCTCACTTTCTGGTTTCCGATGGAATCCCCCCTCCAGAGCTCTGGGACTCCCTCCTGTTTTTTCCCTTTGTTTTTCACGGGTCTTCCTCGTGGGTTTCAGAATTTCTTTTGAGTTTGAGCCTTTGGCCACTCTTGTCCTTGCTGAACCCCCTTGTCCTGGGAAGCGTGGTGTTTTTCTACACTAGGGCCCATTTCTTTCTCTGACATTGGTTTTTTTCCCTGACCTTTTCCCTAGTTGTTGACCTTGGTAACAACAATTTCTCCCAGGGGTTCCTATTGCCGTGGACTTTTTTTGTCAAATTCCCCTATTTGTCTTGTGACTGTGGTTTATTTTCCTTTCCCCCCATTTTGATCTTTCCTTGAAAGGTGCCCTTTTTGGATCTGAAAAACCCTCAGACCGACCCTGCCCCCCCCCGACGTGGACTGCCCCCCCCCCCAGTCTGCGGTTCCTTTTTTCGGATGTTAGGGGTGGCTTTTACTTGCCTTCCCCTTCCC
>Ga0179593_1758788_pt1 | contig 11266 bp, 12 predicted proteins | sample CZODoug2_1_08_16_FD_185931 | JGI IMG/M metagenome (GOLD analysis project Ga0179593, IMG submission 185931) | Vadose zone soil fungal communities from Angelo Coast Range Reserve, California, USA - CZODoug2_1_08_16fungal (PacBio error correction) | ecosystem: Environmental > Terrestrial > Soil >... | reverse complement strand
GCGGAGATTTGAATTCCAACATTTTAGAAGGGGCACTGGGGAATCGCTCGGTGTTCCTAGGGTTCCAGGGGCCCCCAAGCGGACCATGGATTTCGTCTTTCCCGCCCCCCCCCGTTCGGTTTTTCATTGTCGCTCCACTTTTTTTCTTGGACGTACCCCAAAGAACTTTCCCTCCCAGGCGTCTTTGTGGCCACGTCTTTTGTGCCTGTCCGTTTGTCTTTAATATTATTGCCTCTTCTGCTAAACTTGTCCGCCTTCTAAATATCGCCCCCCTCCTAAAATGGGTTGCTGTGGGGGTGGGTTTATGGGTTTACCGATCGTCTTTGGGGGACCGCGGTCTCTTGAGGTGGACCCCCAGTGACAATCTTTTTTTGTATCTTCGGGGTTTGAGTTTGTTTTTCTTTTAACTTATTGAGATGTTCCTTAGCTTTCCCTTTTTGGGAGAAGTCATTAGTATTGTCGTGGATCATCATCCCATTGGGCAGTCCCCAGGGGGGGCCCCCTTTCTCTTTGTTGAGTTTGAAGTCGCGTTACGGGGGTCCCGGTTGGTTGGCTCTGGGCTTCGGGACTAAGGTTTTTATGGCTTGAAGGGGCCCTTTTCGGCGAGGTTTGTTTTGGATTTTTTTGAGGGTCCCGCATTTTATTTTGGACGCCTCGACATGTGGACCCTTTTGAGGTATACTGTTTCCTTCAGATGCCCCTCCCCCAATGCCTTTTGCGACCCCCCTGAAGCAAGGCTTGATGAACTTCGAAATTTGGACTCTTTTTGGAATTTCCTTCGCTTGCTGTGATGGGGGCCGTTCTCTGTTGGTTTTTGCCTGTGGGGGGGGGCTCCGGGCTCGTGAGGGAACCGCGGTTGCGCCCGCGCGGGAGGAGGTATCTGGTGTATGGGGGTCAGGGGGAGTTCCAGGCGGAGCGTGTTCTGGGAGTGCCGGGGGGTGTTTGAACGAGGTTTAGGAGCCCCCGAAGGGTTTGGGCGGTGTTGTTTCAAGATACGTTGACCCTAAAGGATTTCAATTTTGGTATGGAATTTCTGTCGGGTTCAGGACTTCTTCCCGTGTCCCGCTTCACTGTGCAGGTCCCCAGGTTGTGCGTTCTTGTTAGTCGGGGTGCTGTCCCCCAGTGAGAGATAGTAAACTTTTGATAAGACACCCAAAAATCCTCCCAAGAGGGCTTCCTTCCCGACAAGCGGCCGTTTTTTGTAAAGTCCGGGTCCTTTGGTATTTTGGTTTTCTAGGGTTTTTTTGTGATTTCCCAGAATTATGGTTTCTTCCTCCGATTTTCCCCGGTCCGTGACGTCCGTTCCCTTTTCTGGGATCTTGTGGCCCTTTCAGGCTTTATACCTGGGTCTGCGGCAAGGACCGGCTCCCGGTTATATCGGGGCCCCACAGAAGTGTCATCCTGCGGGATGCCCCCTTCGCCCGTAGTCGTTTTCAGATTTCCACGTGCATGGTACTTTTACGCGTTTTTTCACCCGATCCTTCCTTTTAACCTGTCGCCAAATTGGACTGAACTCCATCCAAAGTTCGCTTTTCTTACCATTCCAGGCGCCCAGTAAAAGAGCGACGGCTTTGGGCTCTTTTCCCCCAACAATTACCGTTTTCTCCTCCTGGTTCACTGTTAAAGCTCATTGAGGGAGGCCGACGGCAGACATTCCCCCTGCTAGAGTACAAAGTTCACGGTTTCGTGCAAGCATGAATTTTTCGGAGAGTCTGAAGGGGCAACCAAGTTTTTTTCATTAGGATCCCCCCCCACACCAATCCGTCCGGTCTTGTACCATGAGGTTGCGAATTTGTCTTGAGGTTCCCCCCAATTCGTTTTCCGTTCCCCTTTTTTTTTTTCTTACCGCCCTTGTGTTATCCAGGTTGATAATCCCCCTTGCGCAAGGCGCGGCGGACTTTTAGACTTCACCTCAACGCATGCCCCCGTCCCTTTCCGCGCCCCACCCTTCACATTTTCCTTCCAGGTTTGGACTCTCTGACAGAAGTCTCCCTGGGGCTCCCCCTTCGCTCCGCCGTTGTCGGGTTATCGCGTTGTAATCGCCCTGTCGGAGACGGGCGTACCCCCCTACAGCCCCGCCGTGAGTTTCCCCACTATCTCGGGCCCTCCTGCCCTAGGAAATGTGACTACAACCCCTGTGCACCCCCTCTCCCCTACGACCCGTCACGAATCTGCCGGCAACGACCACTCTACACTACCAGAGTTAGGAACTGCGACATACAGCTGCCCCCCCGTTTCACTTTCCCCCTCACACCACCACCCCCCGCGGTCCACGGCCTTGATTAAAAACGCCTTTCGTTCCTACTTCCCCCTTGATGGCCGGGGGATTTTTTTCCTGGACCCTATGTCATGCGAGACATAATTCCTGCCTATGTGGGATACGAAGAGCAACCCCTCCACTCCCCGTTCGTGGGGAAAAATCATTCTCCTTTTTTTTTTTCCCTTCTTTTTTTCCCTAATGTTTTGTTTTTTTCAGAGATGTGTCGTGGCGGAGATAGTTTGAGGTCTGTCTCTGATTTCCCCCACATTGCCGCGTTTGTCGCAAATTGAGACTGGTAATGAGTTGTCCCCCCCCCGGGAACGAGTCCTTTTTTGAAGTGTTCCAAGGTGGAAAGAGAGGTGCTCAAATACCCCTTTTTTTTTGGCCCCCCCATTCCAAAGGTAGAAAGCCCCCTATTTTCTATGTGTTTTCCCCTCGTACTCTGTAAGAATGTCGTGTTTCCTCCTGCTTTGGATCTCTTTTTTCAAGGCGTTTTGGTCACTCTGAGGGTGCTTATCAGAAGGTACAAAGAAAGCTTCCTCCAAATAAACTTTTTCATTTATTCTTTCCTCCGGGAGAATTGCAATTATCAGAACTCCCCTTGGGAAATTTCCTTTCCGTGCACGACCCACCTGGAGTCCCCCACGCGGGCGGGCCTTCCCCCCACCTGTTGTTTTCTGTGTTTTTTGCGGGCTCAGTTTCCCCGCATTTTTATTTGAAGAGTTCCATTTTCTGCTTCCCCCCACCCCTTCCTTTTTCTGCTGGCAGGGTTCCCTTTTTCACAGGAACCCGTCAATTTGGGGTTAGGCGCGTACCATCCAATTCGCCCCCCCCTAGAGATGACCCCCCCCAACGGTGTTCGCGCATGCGGATCAAACTTTGTTTCCCAATCCCCCGTGTTTGGAGACTGAAATATTAGGTGCCCCCCCCTGAAAAATTGGCCCCTTCGGCGGGCCCTCCCTCCCCTCCCAAAGGGGAAGTTTTTTTTTTACCCCCCTTTGGGCATTCTTGAGGTCGTTCGCTCTTCCTACCTACTGATCTATACAGAAAACTGCGAAAAAATACTGTCGCCCTGCACAGAAGCAGTAACTCCCTTTCTCCCCCAGTCTCCCCCCCTCTCTATGCTGGCATCTACCCCTACTCATTACCACTCACTACTCCCCCACCTGACTTCTCACTGCTCATGATCTCCCTCCTTCCTACCTCCTTTTCTAACTTCCAATGCATACCCTCCAAAAAGCACTACACCGCTTTAAGCCGCCTCATCCCTCCGGCTGAGCAACTTCTGGCCACCGCAGAACGGTTTCCCACCCTGGGCGATCTGCCCCCCGCGGGCCGGCCGGGCATGCTCTGGCCTTTCACACGCATCTCTCCTGCGACCCGGGCTGAAGCCAGCGGGTTCAGCTCAACTCAGATGCCACTGGGGGGTGGGTTGGCTTTTGTTTTCGGAACAAGAGTTGCCTCCCAGAGAAAAGGGAACAGCGAATTTAGGATTTTTTGCAAAAGGTTCCCGAAGTCCCGTGCATTCGAGGAGGTCCTAGGGTGATGGAGGGAGATGTCCTTTCCCCGTGGTCCATAAGCTGGTCTCCGTGCCCATTGGTGCTTTTCCCAACGACAAGCCTTTTTTTTCCCCATTGTCCGTTTTTTCCCTTTTCTGGGGGGAGTTACGCCGGGGGAAACGGCCCTCCCCAGGAAAAGTCAGGGAACTTCACCGCCCCGTGGAGGTTAGTTGTTCGGAGGTTAGAGGAGTTCCGAAGGGTCCCCCTCCCTTTTAGGGGCCATCATCTTTTCATGCGTCCCCCAATAAAGTGACTTTTTGAAGGGAAGAAACCTGACAGTCAAGGCACTTGGCGCGGAAAATGTCCAGAGAGGATTTCTGCATGCATGGGTCCTGTCACGGGTGCCCCCGTTTTTCTCCCTTTGGTAGTAGTTTTTCCTCCTTTGATAGGGATTTCCTTGCTTTTGATGCGCGTCTTAAATGTATATTTTTGGCCCGCTGCCCATGATTTTAAGTGCCCGGTTTCCCTTCTAGAGGCGATCTTTTCGTGACTTATATACTGGACTTTCGTCGCCCACTTCCACCAAATTCCCCCCCCCTCATACTTGGTTCATTGTTTTTTTCCCCCCCAGCAGCCTGGCCCTTGGCATTCTTTTTTTTTTTGCGGGGCATCTTGTGGTATGCATTTTCCCCCCTTTCTTCCGGCTTCAAATCTGCAGTTGAGTGCAGCTTAGCTTTTTTCCCCCCGGGCATCCCCCCTTTTGTAATCCTATGGCCCGTTTTTTTTTTTTTTCGCAACAGTTGGATCTCCGATAAATCCCTAATTTTCCCCCTGGAAGGGAGACCTACTTCCCTCTGTGTTTCCCTCCACGATACTGAAATGCCTTCTCGCTGGGGTGCAGGTTTTCCCCTTTTTTCAGACGACAGAACGTCTTTCCTTCACACCTCAAACGCCTTCCCTCATGAGGGTCCCTGGCAAGTTTCAGAGATCCTTGGGGAATAGAGTTCCCCTTTTTTCTATTCCCCTCGGAAACGACCTGCCCAGGACCCCTTCTGAGACGGTCTTCCCCACATTTTGGCGCGTCTCTCCCGTTTCCTATAGAAGGGTGGATTTGTGTTTTTCCATCTTAATTTTCCGCCCCCACAATTTTGGGTGTGATGTTGTCCAAGGTTCTGATCTGTCGTCGAAGTCTCCATGTACAGCTACCGATTCCTCCCTTCCCCCAAACGTCCCTTTCCCCCCCCTTTTGAGGTGCTGTTTTCGCAATCTAGATATTTTGCCGTGTGTGTTGATGACTGTTTTTTCGAGCTGTTTTTTTTTCCTAACACGTGCATTGTATGGGGACGTTTTTTTTTAAAACCCGCCCCCCCTGGTAGCGTCATTGCTCACATTTGCCTTCCTGACTTTTTTTTCCATCTCAAAGAATTTTAATACCTTTTTTTTCTCATTTGGTTTTTGCCATTTATTGCCATTAAGGATTCTGTACGGGAAACCAAAGGTTCAAGCTGCTGGGTTAAAGGATAATACTTTCCCATGTAGATTATTTTCTGCCCCCCCCCCTTAATACTACATAGGGAGGTGCTGACGATGGGGTCTATTTTTCATAATTTGGGGCTTTTAAGCATGCCCCCAAAGAGTGCTCCCTCCCCTTACCCGAATTGGCAACCCTGCGGTGGGTTTTCATCGTCTATTTCCTCCTTCCTTTAATACGTTTTCCCCCCTTCCAGCGTCTGCGCAGTGGTTTCCCCAGGTTTTTCCAATATTCGTGCTCTTTCCGGCCGCTACTTCGGAGTTTTTCGGGCTATGTTGCAGACTTTTTTCCCCTCCGCTTTTTTCCTTTTTTTTAGTTTTTTTTTTTTTTTTTTTTTTTTTATTTTTTTTTGTGTGCAAGTAATGTCTGTCCCAATGACAGGATTGCGACTTCAAGCGACGCCCCCCCCAGGTGGTGACGCATTTTCCCCCCCTCTTTTGTAAGATTAGTGTAACTTTTGGATAGAACGGTTGTGGAGAGTTCCGACGGGTATTATGATTTTTTTCTGTTTATGTCTAATTGTCCCGTGCAGTATTTGATTTTTGTATTTGTAGGTTGTTTTCCAGTCGGACCCCCAGAATCCTTCCTTTCTGTTAAGTTTTTTTTTTTCCGGCTACGTGCGACCCATTTTTTTCGCGCAGGTTAAATTTCTTAAAGTTCGTCTCCTTTTTCCCCCCCCTTCCCCTCTAGTCATACCTCCCGGTTTTCCTCCCGGGCGACAGTGGGTTCCTTTCGAGTTTGCCCCTTCCCTATTTCTGATAATTTGAGATTTGATTTCCTGTTTCTTAAATCGGTTTCTTTATTAGTATTCTTTCCCCCACGCAACCCACTTCCCGCTTGCGTGGGTGCCGGAACTGACGATAGTTCTTCTTCCTGCCTGGGACCCTGCACCTTCATCGGCCCCCCCCCAATTATTTTTTCTTTTTCCTGTCGGATGTCGAAGCTAATAGGAACTTTTTGTGCAGTTTTCCGACGAATTTTCACTCCCGCTCGCTTTGTCGACGCCAATTAAAATGACTTTTGCCTGCAAGCAGCGCAGGGCCCTCTCTGATCTCGTCCCTTTAACACACAAGTCCCACGGTTTTTGCGTGATCCCCTTTTTTCTGGGCTCCTTCCCCCAAGCCCCTCCCCTTGTTTTTCCCCCTTATAATTGAAGTATCACCCAAGTTTTTTTTTTTTTGATTGCGGCGAGTCGCAACCTTCCCCGGGTGTCGGGCGGGGTTTTGGGGTGATCCTTTGAGCTTTATGTCTTTTTGCCCGCGCCCCCTCAATTCTTTTCCGTTCATCTCCACCTTTCCAGCGTAGTAAACCCCTTCAACCCTCGATTGGGAGAAAAGTTGCGCCCCTTTCTCAATGGATATTACAGTCCTGCAGGGTTCGTTTTGCCCATCTTGCCCTGCTTGTTCGATGCATCCCCAGGTGTTCTTTCCCTTTTCCGGAGAAGTTCTGGTGCCCGGCCCTTTTGCTCGTCCCATGGCCCAACGTTACCTTGTCTTCTGCGCATGATGCATTTTTTCTTGAATTTTTTGCGACGCCTCCACAATTTCCTGCAAGGTGATTGTCTAAATCTCTTTTTTTCCTTGCTTGTTTCCGAGATGTAAATCCGTCCCCACACTTTTTGGCCCGACACAACCGTTGCCAGAGCAGCTCTCCCCCTGCACCTGCAAATTCTGACCTGTGATCCCGTAAGCTTTGATGGAGGTTTCCAACAGGTTTCCCCCCCCCAAAGCTTTCCTTTGGGAAAAATAACCCCCCTAAAACAGAACCCTTTTTTCCCCCCCCCCTTAGCGGAGACCCTTTTCGTGACGGGTACTCGGAAGATTCTGGTAACATTTTTTATTCCCCCCTTCCCCCCCCTCTCCGGAAGGATAGACGAAGCATAGGATCCCGGTTGTTCTCTCCCCCCATCGGAGAGGGGGAAGAAGTGAACTCGCTTTGGCGTTTTTTTCAGATGGGGTGGGCGGCCGATTGTCGAGAGTCTTTGGGGGGGGTCTTGCATCTTAGCCTTTTTCTTTGTGAGCTTGTTCAATTCGACCCCCGGAGCAGGGCTGACCTGCGTAAGGATTCCCCCCCATTGGCTTAGAGTAATCTTTTTTTTTTCCGTTGTGTCCTCCTCTTAGGGGGGGAAGGCTTTCTTCCCCCCGTAGTAAGGTTCTGTAGTCTTTTTTGGGTCCCCCAGCGTTTTATTTTCTCCTTTTTTCATAAGAAATAGAAAATCTCTTGAGTCCCTTCCCCAAGAACTTATGTTCGCCTTTGCCAGTTTTGTTCTTTTTTTTCTTGATTTTGGGTGTTTTTCTGCGTGCGTTTTTTTCAAGGCGATTTTGGCGTTACTTCCTTTCTTTTCTTCTTTGTTTTTTTTTTTTGACAGGCCCCTGTTTCCAGAGGAAGTTTAACAGCTTTCTTTATGACGCCGTTCCTTTTCTTTCTATTCGCGCTCCTGTGCCCATTTTTCTCCACTTTTTTTCACGTAGACTCGGTTTCCCCCTGGTCCTTTCAACCCTGGGTCTCCCCTCTCATGGGGGGTTTTTGGGGGGGGTTTGGTGGGTTTTTTCTGAGTTTCCAGGCATTTTTGAAGGTTCATTCGCCGCCTTTTCCCCTTGCTTCCCACCACTTTTGTTTTTTTAGGGGGAGACGTGGAACACCTCTTGGCCCTCCAATTGGGTGCGAGGTTCCAGTCCCAGCGCCGTTTTTTTTTTTTTTTTCGCTCCCTTTCCGCAAGACACGAAACACGATGTTGGTCAATTTTCCTTTATTTAGGGGTAAGGGGGCGCATTTCACATGCCTTTTCCCCCCCTTGCCGAAAGGACCCCCCCGGGAAAGGGTTTTTTTTTTTTCTTTCCTCTCCCCACCCCCCCCTCGGGACTGTGTTCCTGTTGACTCCCGTCCCGCGGAATTTTGTGGCTTTGTTTGGTTACCAAAAAGGGGATTGCCGCTTTTGGCAGTCTTTTTTTTTGACAGTTCCCCCGAGGAGCGGTGCTTTTTTTTCCCCTTTTCCCCAGTTTAATTTCCCCTTTTTACGGGTGCCCGTTGGGGTTAGGAGGCGAAAGACACCCCCCCCCCCCTGTCGACCTTCCCCCGTGCCTTGGCCAAGGGGCTTTGGGTCGGGCCAGAATTTCTGCCTGAAATAAACCTCCCCCCTGAAGGCGTTTGCTTGTCTTGGGAAGCGTTTCTCCCTCTTCACCCATTTCTTGTTTTTTTTCATATCATTGATCCCCAAAGATCAGTGGACCCAGTTTTTCCCCACCCCCCCCCCCCGCTGAATCTTTCCGCCGTTCCTGGATTTCTGATTGGGTTGGGAAGGGGGAACCTTTTCCCTGGAAGACGTTTCCTAGAGATTTTTCCCTTTCAGACCGATACGTGTATTCCATTATTTTCTTGGTATCGGACGTACCCATACAGTCCTTACCCCTTTTTTACATGGACTGCACCCCCAAAAGATTGCAACTCGATGTTTTTTCCTTTCGGGTTTCGTGGTTATATGTCTAATCCCCTTTTTTTCTTTCCTCGGACGCCCCCCCTTTTGGGGCATACTGCTCCTGTACTTTTTTCACCCCCCAATAAAAAATCACTCCTCCTGCTCCACAAGCGTGAATTTAATTACCACTATCTTTGCCCCCCTCTTTATGAATACCAACCCTTTTTTAGCTTGATTAGAATCCAAGTGTTTTGATTTTTGTCCTTTTATGCCTGGTAACTCCCCTTTTCGTACCCAGGATAGGACTATTTTACCCTCCCGGAGTCCCCCAGTTGTGCCTTTCCTCCTGTCTTGTATCTGGCCTTTCTGCACCCCCCCTCATGTGATCAGGCACTGTTTTGTGTCCCTCCCTTTTGGGCCGGATTGGGAGAAGCCCCTCCCCCGGACGCAACCCTGATGCCCCCTTCACAACAGTACCATCGACTTGTCTTTACTTCTCTTCCCCTCGATAATCTTTTTTTTTTTTCCAGGGCCTCGCCCCCTTCTTTGGTACTAGTCCTGCCCAGGTTTTCCCCCCACCTCTCCAACCGTTTGGTTTCCTCGAGATTATTCCCTTAGCTGATCGTCGGTCCTGTGTCATCGTGGTCACCTCTGTTCCTTTTCCTCCCGGTGGTCCCAGTGGCTGTTGTAATAATTTTCTTGGGTTACTCTCGGCATGGTAGCGTTACGGTCCTGCTCTCCCCCTATTTTTCCGATTCAACAGTTAAATACTTCCGTTGCTGGTGCCGTCTTTTTCCTTTCTTTTTTCCCTTTCTCCGCATACAGGTGGTTGTGTTCGTTCTACTCTTCACCCCGGCCAAACTTTTTTTTTCCTTGTATGGAGCGGTTTCCCCCGGCGGTAACCCCCCATTCATGGGTAGCGGTCCTTTCTCCCCGTCTTCCGCGTCCAAGAAAACTTCCTCACAGCTTTTTTTTTGGGGGCATAAGGAACTGCCATGCCGTTTCCCCCCCCCCCCCCCCCTGCCGACTTTTTTTCTAAAAGTATATATCGCCTTTTTTTTTTCCCAAAAGAGGATTGTTTTTTTTTTTGTTGCCAGCTGGGTTAGAGGCTAGTAACCCCTTTTTTTGTCTCACCGTAGGAATCTCACTGTAGTGTCATTTTCCGGAAAACGTCTGTCACGTGTTACCTTTGGTAAGGTCAGGTTTATGTTCTGTTTCCTCTCCTTTCCAATTCCCATTGGAAAGAGAATCTTCTTTTCTCCCTTTTTTCCCGTTTGTTTTCCATTCCCTTTTTTCCCTATTATGGGGCCCCCTTTCCTATTAGGGAAGCTTCTTTTCCCCCCCGTTTTTTTTTCCAGTCCTTGATATTCACCGACCGCCCTTTTCTTTTTTCCTCTTATGGAACAAAGTTTCCGTTTTCCCCAATAGGAGACTTGTACAGACTTCCTGGGAGTTGGGATTCCCCCCCTCCTACACATTGTACGGATTGTCGTTCGTGTTTTCCTTTCCTTTTTCTTTCTTTTTGCTTGTTTGTGAGCAGCAAAGTATTTTTTTTCTCTTTGTTGTTGCATTGTTATCCCCTCTCTGTCATGTATTGAGATGTAGAGGTTAGGCGATAGTAGGAGAAATAAAACCCAAGAACTTGGATGGTTTTAGGCTCCTGAAATGTACTTAAGGGAGGGCAAGTCACAGGGGTACAGTTCGGTTTAACAAGAGGAACAGGTTAGCGCCTTGCTTTGCCAGGCGGGTTCCCCGGAGAGGTTCCCAACCTTCTTGCCCCCAAGTGGAAGCCCCTTTAAAAGAGTTCCTCCCCTGCCTGAACTTTTGACGTTTTTTTTTTTTGCGTGATCCTTTTTTGTCACTTACGACTTTTTGGCAATGAATCTTTTTCCCCCCCCTCAATGGGGCTTCCGTTTCAGCTCAAGGCCTCCCCCAGGAGTTGGCTGGTTGGGGAGGTGCCCCGTTTTTTGGACCTTTTTTTCTTCCCCGGCCTTTCCAGGTCTGCCCTTCCAAGCCCTGCCTTTCCATCTTTTTTTTGACAAAATTCTTGTTTTCTGGCCGTGCCCTGCCCCCTCTGCTTTCTGGTCGAATTCAAATTGGGAACTTTTTGCCGTCCCGGCGATAGAAGTGAAGGGCTTTTTCCCCTCGCAAAAAGTTGGGCCTTGACGCCCAGTGCAAACTTTGAATCTTTAGTCCCCCATTTCCGTTGGCACGTACTTTCCCTCCCTTTTTCTGGCGATTTGAAAGCATGAAAAGTGTTTTTCTTTTCTTTCTTGGTACGAATAATCCCCCCCCCCAACTCTTAGTGTTTAGGGGGCTTCGGCACATGTTTTGTTTTTTTTGATCCTAACGAAACGGTGCCGGGTCTCTTCTTTTTTGCGATGGATGGGTTTCCCCCCTGCTCAAAAATTCTTTTTTCCCCCAGAGAAAAGCGTGGTCCTTTTGGAGGTCCTTTACTGAGTTAGAATGTACTTCCACCCCCCCACCTCCCATGCGGGTGACTCCCCCCACCATATCGTGCAGGTTCCCCCTGTTTTCCCGAGCGGCAACTGTTAAAGTTG
>Ga0179593_1675242_pt1 | contig 11266 bp, 10 predicted proteins | sample CZODoug2_1_08_16_FD_185931 | JGI IMG/M metagenome (GOLD analysis project Ga0179593, IMG submission 185931) | Vadose zone soil fungal communities from Angelo Coast Range Reserve, California, USA - CZODoug2_1_08_16fungal (PacBio error correction) | ecosystem: Environmental > Terrestrial > Soil >... | reverse complement strand
CCGGTTGTAATTTTTCTGAGGCCTGAAGGCGCCGCCGGTTCCGCTAGCCCGTTTCCCCCCCCTTAAGTTGGACAATTTACTACTCTAACATGGGCAAGCCGCTATAATCCTCCCATTGCTGTAGCAGGGATGTCCTTTTTTTTCTCATTCCTCTGAAATGGCGCCCGTTCCGCTTACGTCGCCTTCCCCTCGCGTCGGTTTGTGCCCTCCTTGAGCTGTAAAACCAGTGTTCTTACCTGTGCCGGTGGAACTCTTCAGTTCTCGGAGTGGGGATTCGAGGCTAGGAATTCCGCAACTTTGCTTCAATCCTACAGAGCCCCCAAATCCCCCAGTTGTCCCTCCGTAGCTGACGCCCCTTATTTACCATTGCATGAAAGAAGAACCCCCCTTTCCTCTCAGGGAGTCCTTGATCTTACTGGGAAACACTCTTGCTTTGCCCCCTTTTTTGCTGACTAAATTTAGAATAAAGAAAATCTCCTACACTCTGGGCCTCAGTTGAGCGATTTTTTCCCCAACCTTCTCCCTTCAACTCCAAAACGTCTTTCCCATTTTCCCCTTTATCTTGAGGTCACGGCCCCTGCCCGCACTCGATACGCACTGCGGTCCCCTTTGCTGAAACAAACTGGGTTTTTACAGCCCCCTCTGTCATGGGATACAATCTCTAATCCTTTCGAGCTCTTGACCCATCTATTCCCCTTTCCCTTCCCTTTTAATGGGAGAATTTGCCGAAATTCCCACCTTTCTTGCATGAATCAACTTAAGATTTTTCCTCTGATGACGCCGGCCCGTCCATCCGACCCCCCCCTTCTTGCCTTCTTTCCCGAAATTTTCAGAAGATTACTTCAACCTCCCCTCCCAATGTTCTTTCCTTGTGTTTCTAGCTTTCTTCTCTTTTCTAAAGCCTTGCTTCCCTGGCTTCCAATTGTAACTGACTTGAGCTCGGAAGGTGCGTCTGAGCAAAAGTCTTTGAAGTTTCTTCTTTCGCCCGCTTATGCTGGTTGATTCGGTTTTCCCCTCCACCCCCTCCTGGCGTTGACATTATTGGTCTGGATGCCCTGAGCAAAAATTTCCTTCCCTATGCCCTCATGCCGGCTTTTCTCCGCTACAGGCAAAACAAATTCCAGACGACCCTTCACATCTTTTTTTTTTGCCCACCCCCCGCTTTTTTTCCCCCCCCACTCAAGTTCGTTTTTTTCCATCCCCCTTCTCCAATCTGCCTGTTCTTCTTCTTGCAATCATCCTCCAGTCTTCCACTCGTTCCCCACTTCCCCCCTTCCCCTTCCTTTCGAGGAAGTCCTCTGTCAACAAGTTGGTTCTTTCATGAAGAGTAATAGCGCCGTCTACCTCTCCTGATCCTTCCTTCTCACCTGCTCCTGCGTTCTTAACTAAACGATTGGCAATAGTAATTTTTCCACTTTTAAATTTTAAGCGCGCGCCACCGGAGAAAAGAGCAGGAGACTCCTTCCTCATCATAAAGGGATTCCCCCTAAATACCATTTTGCGTCTTCACGATTTTCCCCGTGAACACCCACCCCGAGCATCGTAAATGAAAGAAGACGACCGAACCCCCCCCAGTCCATTCATTCCTGGTCTGAGTACTCAGCGAAGAAGCTATCTCGCACTTTTTTTTTTTTTTGGAACTAACCCGCGAGGATATTTGATAAAGGATCCCTTTTCCCGACCCTCTTCGATTGCTGCTGATTAAGTGCTACTCTCCGCATCTAGCCCTGTAATGGCGGACGCTTTTTCTTTTTACCGGATTGCACTGATAATATTTTTTTGTTGTTGGATATCTCTATGGAATCCCGATCACCTCAAACAAATCCTCTAGCCTTTCCACTCTCCCAAGTCCTCTACGATAAGCTCCGAGAATCGCAATTCGGATTCCTTTCCCAACGCCACTGAGCTCTCTTTCTGGTTTTCTTGTTCATGACAGCAGATGTTTTGCCAGCGTATTTTCTCGTTCCCTCAGTATACCATTAAAACCCTGCTTTTTCCAGTTTTGGTGTTTTTGCCTTTTGTTTTTCTTTTTTTACATCTTTTTCCGAGACGCCCTTTTTTTCTCTTTCAGTTCCAGTGAAGATACGCCGTCACCCCCCATGTCTACTCTATGTTTAGGTCCTGGTGTCCTCAGGTTTTTGCTGATTTCCTTCATTCCCAGGCTGGAACTTAGCGAGGGTTTTTTCCGCACAATTCCTTTCCCCCCTTTCCCCCTTTTAATGCCTACTTGTACGCGGTTTAACCTAATATCCAAGAGAATTTTTTTTGAGCGTCCAGTCTACTTCTAAGACCCTTTAAGAGCGACCAGTCGGGCAGTAGGGAAGGAGGAGTTTTGTATTTTCCCTATTTCTATTCGTTTTTCCCTCCCCAGTACCTGGTTTTTCCTCTGAAATTCCACTTTTTTTCCCCATTCCCTCACGTGTCGGTGAGGTCAATCCCTTCTTTTAAACTCGTCCCCCTTGTTAGAATGCTGATTTGCGTTGTTTTCCTTTTAAATGCTCGCTCGCAGAACGAGTCCCTTCCTAAGTTCTTGAGAATTCGACAGTTAAAGAGTCCTCGATTTCTGCATGATTTGACTGGTGGTGTACCGCCCTCAGCTGATCCTTACGGTCAGTTCCATGTCGCAAATCCTCCTTTCCTTGTTTTTTAGCCAGCGTGTCACCCTTAGCCCCGTTTCCCAGGCTTTTTCTTTCTTTTCCTACCTTTTCCACCCCTCTACCAAGCGAACCGCAAGACAGCAGAAGCTCCTTCGAAGCAAATTCTTTATATTCCTTCGGTCGCCCAGACAACTTCCGAGACGATTTTTTAGGAACCTTCTTCTTTCGGAATCGGAAGTTGACGCGGCCCCTGGTAAATATCCTCCCAAATGTCACTGTATTCTTTGACGCTTTGGATCCGTGTGCCGTAGCTCACGTTTAGTCTTTACGAAACGATTCTTAACTTTCTTCTCCCGATTTTTATAGTTACTTCTTTCCTCCTCCCCGACTTTCTTTCACGACCTGTTGAGCTTCCCATTAACGAGTCTAAGATTTAACGTGCGTTTTTGTTCCTCTAATGAACGAGTCCTTTCCTCAGCCTCCCTCTCCGTCAGAGTAGAGCCATCCTTTGTCCGTGTGATCTGCAGATCATTTCCAATAAAGAGACTGTTCCACATTAGTTCCTGAAACTCATCAGTTATGTCTTCGACATTCTTGAAGACAACTTTACTTTTCCCGAGTAAGAGCGGCAGAAGTGGGTATTTGCCTTGACTCTTCTATGAGGTGCAGGCGTTTTCTTGATTTGACCCTTCTTTTTTCCAGATTGCATGCTCGTCCCCCCTTATCCTGGTAATGCTCTGCTAGTTTTCCAGAATTAGCGACCCCTCACTCCTCCAGTAGAGCGTCTGGATCCCCTTGTCCAATTTCTCTTACTTCTAGATCCTGCTCATCGTCCCTTGTTATGAGCATAACCCGCTCCCAGGCTTCCATTCTTACCTTTCGACTGCCTGTGCCTTTCTGTGCCTTGACTGCGCTCTTATTTGCTCCTCTGATCCCACCTACTCCCTTTTTTATTTTTTGGAGATTTTTCCGCGATCGAATTGGCTTTTAAGGTCATTCTTTCCCGGTCTCCAATTATTACGTCCCGCTTTCCCCCCGATGACTCTGATGATTCCTTCCCTGGCGTGCGAAGTTTCTAGTCGCGGCTTCTTCCGAACCTGAACCCTCCGGCCCTGAGTCCTCCGCCGCGAATTCGCGCCCCCCCCTCCGGCATGGACCTCAATTCCCAACTGTTCTTCTTTTCGACCCATCGTTCCAACGCTGCCCAAAGGGATACCTTCGTTTTTTTTCCCCTTCACCCGGAAACTACCCAGTCCCTGATGAGGCTCTTACGCTTCCCCCGAACCGCCTGGACCCCCCTCTCTTATATTAATGTTCTTGAGAATGTTTCCCCATTCACCCATGCTCCCTCACACGATAATTTTACTTCCCATGTACGTTTTGCTCGAAATCCTATGTTTTTTTCGACTGCCCTCGTCAAACTACCTTGAGCCTTTAAAAACTCCCCTTAATTTTTCCCTTTCAGAGTCTTCAGTCAAAAGCCCTCTTTCTTCCTCCCAGACTTCGATGAGCCCGTCACTTTGGCCCTCCCTTCGTTCCGAGAAGTCAAATCGTTCGCCTTACTCCCGTTTTCTGGCCCCGATCTCTCCTTCACCCGTTTTTTCTTCCCAGTGTTCCTCTTGCTTTGCCCGTAAGACTCCCCCCCGGGCCTTTCTGTTGCCTGACTGTCTTGACCCTACTTCGTTTCCCTCATTTTCTTCCTCCTACGAAAGAGAGCGACTATAACGTTGGTTATTCTTGAATGCTCACGTTCGGCCTAATGGATTGCACCCCTTCACTTTAATTGGCTCTCGGAAGGTCACAGTTCTCTTTGATCCCCCAACTTCTGCCCCACATTAAGTCTTTTTTTCCTTTCCAGTCAACTCTTCGGATCTTTTTCGGGGTACAACCTGCCGAACTTCTTGACCCTGCTCGCGGTGGTCCCATCTAGTCTCCCTTTTTACAGCAATTTTTTGACTCGGTCTGCTCTCTCCCCAAAGGCTTTCCCCACAAAAATTCAAAAAGCCGACCCTGTAAACAATAGGAATAGGCCCTTTCCCCCTTTCCTGATGTGACCCTGTTGTACCCCTAACTTTTTCTTTTCTAACGGAGGCCCAGCCGCAATTGCATTCTTCCCCTTGAAATAATGTTTCCTTGAATCTCCAGTCCTTTGAACTTCTCATTCGTCAGCGGCCCGGCTCCTTCGGCGTTTTTTTTCTCGTAAACACTCTTTGGGCTTATGTTTCTTTCCCCCACTGCCGTGCTCGGGAGATAATGTTCACCCCTGCGGACGCCCCCCATCGCCGGCGAATTGCCTTACCTTAACCATGCCCTTGCAACCTCCATAAATCAGGCAAAAATGCGTTGCTTATTCTCAAAGTCCCTCACACCAATCGAAGCGCCGAGATTTGAGTCCAGAATTGCCTTAGTTTCAGGGTGTTTTATACCCCCCCCTTCCTTCTTGCCCCACCTTCCCATCTTCCCCCCCCATCTTTTTCAGTCGAAAAGGAAAGACCATCCGCCCGGCAAAAACCTGGCTCCCCCCTTTTTGCTTGGTCTTCATTTGCATTCGTTCCTTCTAACTTGCTTTCTTGAAAAGACACCATCCCCTTTCTCCTTTTCTAAATTTCCTTTCCCCCCAGAATATGGCGATTCGCATTTACTAGATTCACTTTTCCTAATCTTCTTAATGCTCAGCTTGGAGGTTGAGGGGGCCCCTCTGGCATCTTTCTTTTCTTTGGTGTTTCATCACTAAGGTTGTTGTGCTTTTTTATTCGATCACTCAACCCCTCTCCCCCCCCCCACCCAGTTTTTTTCTCAGGGAAGAACTTATGAGTCTTTTAAAATTAGACACTCCTTTTTTTTCTCATATAAACTCAATCGGCATTTTCCCTGGCAACAGAGCAGAAGTTTTTTTGGGAGCTCTTCCCCCCTTTCATGTCCCTGTGGCCTTCCCCAAGCTATTCTCTGCTGAAACTCCTTACCCTCCCCGCCTTTAGACTTTTTACATGGAAGGTTAGTTTTTGCAGGGAGGATGAGTTGCTGAGCTTTATTTCAGTTCCACCTAGACTAACCTTAGTGCCCCCACCCTGACTTCTTTCTCACTTTGGGGACGGCTGCGCGGTTGTTGTTTTTGCGCTGCCCTTCTCCTTTCCGTTTTTAATTCGCCCTATTTCTCTGAAAAGTCCCGGTTTTCAAGTTTCGAGGTCTTCCTTTTTTTGACTCCATTGCTCGCCCCCTTCGGACTTAATTCAGCACCCACCAAGATTTTTAAGAGCATTCCCTTTCTTTTTGGGTGAGTCCTTTTCCTGAAGACCTGCGAGTTTCCCTTTCCCCTGACCCCGCCCCCATGATTCCAACGTCGAGCGCTGCCTGCTGATTTTTTCCCTTCCTCCTTTCCGCACTTTAGGTCCTCTCCTAAAACCGTGATTCCCCCATCGCCTACGATGGCTCCCTGGGACCAGGGCAGTTTTTTGAAAAGACCACTGGAGAGCGTTATCAGACATTTTTAGTCTGGGTTTCGGAAATTGTCACTTCAGTACCCCAGCATGTCTCTCAGGACGGATGCTCCTTCTTTTCCCCCTTCCCTGAGTTTTTTAAAAAGAAGACTCCTCGTCCTACTCACTTTCGCCCCTCCCCCGACTTTTCCAGCGTTTTGTCCTTTCGTTTAAAACTGCCGCTTAGCGACAATTGTCCCAAGTCCAGGCGTGAGAATTTTCCGCGTTTGAACTCCTTTTCCCACTTCTCCTCCCTCCTAACATTTGAGTGCCTATTTAGTTAGAGAATCGTTCTCTGAGTACGGTACTCGCCTCTTCCGGCGCTTGGTCGTTGACAAGGACTTCGATAGCCTACTTTTTCGTTGAATCTTTCTGTTGCGTCTCACAACCCGGCTTCTCCAGGTACCCCTTTTTTCGCGTGGCGAATAGAGATTCAGTGTTGCGATCTTTTCCCAGATTTCCAGTCTAGGAACCTGGCGGCCAGCAGCCCCTTCTTTTTCTGTGCTCATCAAGCTTAGATCTTGGGGGGGACCTTTTCTTTTGAGTCTCCCTTCCTTTTTCCAAGATCCCTTTGCGGTTTCCTTCGAGGCCCGTCCCCCAACACGGCTTTTTAAACCTCTCCTTCCTGAGGGCGAGCCGTTAGCGCTCGCTTTGGGCCTAGTGTTATCTGAATAATTTCATTTCTCGGCCCCTGCTTCCCCCTATCCCGAGTTTCCCGGTGTCTTTTTGGGAAGCAAATTTTTGACTTTTTAGTCAGCGCGGAATTTTCTATTTGCACTTTCAATGGATGACCGCCTTATCTTTGTTTCTACTGCTGACGTTCGCTCCTCACGCCAGACGTCCTTTGACCCCTTTGCATCCGGCCTTTTCCCTCCTGGTTTTCTTCTTTTTCCTCTATCCGAGAAAAAATACGTCTCCCTCGATCGTTTTTTTTTTCGAGGAACGTCTTTCCTTTTTTTTTAATTCTAATCCAGGCTCCCAGCAGTTCCCCCCGCTTATAATCCTGCTCCCAGGTCTTCAACCTTTTACCCTTCCGAGTTCTCCCGGCTAGCGGAAAGGCTCATTCCCTTTCCTCAGTTTTTCCAAGTCGATTTCTCTTATTTTTGTTTTTGTTGAGTGAGGACCTTTTCGACTGGCGGCCCCCCTCCCGAGGTCCGTAGCCCGGTCTAGTTGTTCCAAATTATCGCTTTTGGGCTTCTAACGGCTTTCTCCTCCCAGGCAGGCTCGACGGTGGCCTCGTCTTGTTCCCCGGTCATTTTCCAGCCCCCGTTCCGACAGACCCTGATAGGCTTTTATTTTCCTCCTAGTCTACAAGACGCAACCCCACCAAGGCTGTGCTGATGTGTGGACTGGGATCAATGCTTTCCCGATCTGGATCCTCGAACGACTCCCCTCAAAAACGCTGACCCCCTGCTAAAGGCGGCCCTCTTTCCCTTCTGTCACACAGACCCCGGCTCGACGCCCCCCCTTGATTCCCCTTCACGGACCCGAACGCCGTTTAAAACGATGAATTACTGTTTCCTTAGATTTTTCCCCATCTTCCTGCCCCTTCTGCGAACACACCGATTCCTTACCCTCCCCAAAGCGCCGAACTTTAGACCTTTTTGCCCCGATTTTCATAGTTTTGTTTTTTTAAGCAGTATTTTTTTCCAAGAACAACTTTCAACTAAAGATTTTCTCTTACCTTAAGCCCCCCCTTTAACGTGAAAGGAAATGTTCTTGCAGCCCCAGATTCCTTCAGAATGGCACCCGCGTGTGGCCATTTAAATCCATCTAATTCCCCTTTTCTATAGAAGTCCGCTCGGAACGGCTATCCACCACCCCCGATCGGATTCTTTACCCGTGTTTCCAATCTAGCAGTTCCCCTCCACCCATAGGGGTCCAACTATTGCACGCCCCCCTTCCCATTAATGCCTTTTCCGACCACTCGTTAGTCTCCCTCCTTTTTTTTTTTTTGAGTTTTGAAGCCTCCTTCACTTATAGTTTACTAATGCCCCCACTTTTTTCTTTTTGTCTTGACTTTTGTTCGCCCTCCTTTTTTATGGGAAACCCATCTTTTGTGGTCCGAATTGGATCTCGCTTCCTTGCTTCCCTTCCTCCCCCCCCCCCAAACCAAAACGGCTGCAAATTGGCCCACCCTGGCAGTGAGGTCTCCGGCTCTTTTGCGTTTTTTTTTTTTACCCCCAGGCCGAAATCGCTACTGCGCTCCTTTCTTCCTAAATATCGCTGAACTTTCCGTGGTCCTCTTCGCCACGCAGATAACCGTAGGCTTGTCCCCACCCCCTTTACACCCCGCCGCCTTTCCCCCACTTCCTATCCCCTTCCCATACTTCTTAGTTGACCCTAAGGTTCGTGACTATTTCTTTTTCTTTTTCCCCCTCAGTGCGAAAAATCCCTCCCGTGGGATCGCGATTTTTTTCCATCCACGTTCGACCCTCGTCGGAATTCGTAACAAGCCTCCGTAATTTCTACATGTCTTTCGCCCCATCTGCGCCTAGTCATTATACGATCCCGATCCAGTTGGGATCTTTTCTCACCCTAGTCCCCTGCCAAATGGACCGCCTTGCCCCCTTTTTTTCCAAACCCCCCCCCTGCTTTGCGGATTCCCAGTTCCTTCACCCCCGGGTGAACTTTTACTCAGATTTTCAGACGCCTCCCGTTCGACCCCCCCCGTTTCGCGTCCCCGGGCCTCCTTTCCGGCCCCACGCCCTGGTTGGTCTAGCGGTACTTTCCATTTCCCACGGAATCTCCCTTCGTGACCTCCTTACCACTCCCATTCACGCCTTTCCCTGCCCCCCAACCAAAATGGCCCCCCCAAAGCCTGGTTGTTATTGAGGCGGAGTCCCCGCTTTGACTTTGCCCGCGCATCTGGTTCCCCCAACCCCTGCTCGCCCTCCGTTTGTAAAGGCGTTCTTCCATTTCTCCATGCGATTCGATGATCAACCTGTGTTTTTTCAAGGAGTCATGCCGGGTACGGTCGGGACCTCCCCCCTCTAATCTCTGGTCTCCCATGAGATAGATTTGAATCTCCCCTCCGTTTTTGTTGTTATGTCGAAACTTCAGGTAAAGAAACCACTTTCTCCCCCCCCAGCGTAGCCACAGCACGCTTGAACCTTTTTCGTGTTCCCAGATCCGAATCTCAATTAGGTTTTCTGCAGGACTCCCAGTCCTAAATCTAGCTTCGTTTTGCGCACATGTGTCGTTAATGCACAGTTTTATCAAAAGATTGTTTTGAAAATACCTCAATTGAGACAAATTCCATTTTCTCAAATTTTGTTTCCGGGCGGGGTTATTTTCCTTTTTCCCTCTGCAGAGACTTTTGGACGATTTAAGTTTAACCTTCGCCCCCCCCAATAATCCCTTTAGAAACCAATTCTTCCCTTCTTCCCCCCACTTTCGGGTGCGTGGGCCGGCGCTTTCGTTTTTCCCGTTTTTGCGCGCGCAGTTCGTGAGTGAAGCCCCCATTTCCTACCCCTTCGTGAAATCGCGAGGTTTGGCGCCCCCGTCTGGTGTGACGGTAACGCACCTTGTGGGGCGGACTCGGTGGGACATTGATATCCCCCTCTCCCCTTGGCGACGCCCTTCCTTTTCTATATTATAAGACACCCCCGTTTTTTTTCTTAGACCTTTATAGATATCTTTTCCCCATGGCTTTGCGTATGTGACGATTCGCTTGCCGAGCCGCTTTCCCTTTGGCTAAATGGAGAGCAAGTACATTATTCTGCTCACAGGGGCGTTTTTTCCTCTTTTTTTTTTGCCGGCGCGAAATTTGCTTTCCCCTTCCGTCCCGTCCCCGTTCCGCCGAACCCTTTTCGATTTCAGATTTTTCTTATTAACTGGGGTTTTCTTTTTTTGCACCAGCATCCCTTTCCTCGCCTCACGCGACGTTCGGCATTGTTCGATTTTTGCAGAAGTTCAGCAGGACCCAATTTCCTGAAGTTCGATATTATGCCTGCCTGGTTGTAAATCTGACTTTAGATTATCCCTAGTTTCGCTTATGTTTCGCAAATCTTCCAGATTTTTTCATCTTTTTTATACGCCACGGCCTTTAGTCCCTTTCCCTTTCCAATTTAACGGTCCATGGCGGTTTTAAGCAAGTCCTCAGTTCTGCCCCAGCAGAAGCTCATGCCTCCCTTAACCTGTCTTCCCGACGGTAGGGCCCAAAAAATGTTCGGTAGAAGCATCGCGGGTCGCTTGCCGTAGCCTTTTTCTACTCCCGAGAGTCGGTCAGGAAGCGTTTGGTAGACACCTTTTCGTCATTCAGCAAGTTTGCCGTTTACCCCCTTTCCTGCCCCCCCGAGTCGGAATTTACACCATGCCACCCGGCCTCACACGGTGCGCGTGTTCCGGTTTTTCTACCTTTTGCCCGAGTTGTTAAGTTTTATTGAGACAACCCCCTCTATAAAGTCTCTTTAAAGAATGGAATGGACCCCTTTTTCCAAGTAGTTTAAGAGGGCTCTGAAGTGTGTGCCTATGAACCGACGAACGAGTTTTTTTCCCTTCTTTGCTTTCCTCCCCAGATCAAAAGATTTGTGCCTTTTTTTTTTGTTCCGCGAACTTTTTTTTCCCCCTTTTTTGCCAAACTTTCCCCTTACCCAATCCCGCGGGAGACCCATGGTATTTTAGTTTTCCCCCCCCCCGGCTTTTCCTTGTTTCTGGATGAAATCCTTTTTAAAAGTGTTTACACCTTCTCCGGAACCCCCCCTCTACAAAAGACCATTCTATTCCTCCTTTCTCCCCCGGGAGAAAAGTACAGTCCCCAACTAGTTTTGTTCCTTTCCCCATGCGCCTCCGGATGGATGTGCATGAAGTCACTTGGAATCTCGCGGGCTCCTTTTTGTTTGGAGAGAATTCCTTTTATTCTCCAATACAACGCAAATTTCCACACCAATTTTAGAGGACTTAAACCATTTTTTCTTCCACTTTTTTGCGAGGATCCGGAGATACCACCCCAATAACCCCTTCTCCTCCCTGGAGAGTCGTGTATTCCTTAAAGTAGGGAACCGATGTTGACAATTCCAGAAGCCATCCTCCTTTTAGGGGTCAAAGAACTGCCAATTGATCCCTTCATTGCTCTTATTTTTTTTTTTTTCCCCCAGGAAGCCTTATAATTGTGTTTATGTGAGCTCCCCCGTGCCTAGGAGCGAAGGCCCCCCTTTCCTTTGTACAGGAGAAATCCCCTCTTATACGTAG
>Ga0179593_1649590_pt1 | contig 11266 bp, 19 predicted proteins | sample CZODoug2_1_08_16_FD_185931 | JGI IMG/M metagenome (GOLD analysis project Ga0179593, IMG submission 185931) | Vadose zone soil fungal communities from Angelo Coast Range Reserve, California, USA - CZODoug2_1_08_16fungal (PacBio error correction) | ecosystem: Environmental > Terrestrial > Soil >... | reverse complement strand
AACCCCCCTCTTTCCTATTCTCAGAGATTTATCCATTTTCTGCTCTTCCTTTCGCGGCATTCCCCCTTGCCTCTCCCTCATCTTGGAGACACCCTTCCCTTGGGAGTTCATTAATTATTCCTCCTCCCTCTTTTTGAAATTGGACTTATCCTCCCTTTATCTCTTTTCGAAGTTGGTTTTCCCCCTTTTCCAGGTCGGCGAATAAACCCCACCGTTTTACTGATCAACAGAATAATTTACTGATCTGTTTCTTTCCCCCCTTCTCTCCCTCTCCCTTGCTTGCAGAAGGAGAAGGGAGTTTACATGCTTTCCTTCTTTTTTTTTCTTCCCTCTTCCCAAGTCGGCGAGCATGCGCTATTTGTTTCCCCCGGGCGCGAAGGATAGTTTTCAACCTTCTCTCCCCTTCTTTTTCCTCCTCTTTTTTCCTCCTTTGATTTAATTAAGAAGACACCCTTCCCTTTTTTTTTTTGAGAGAGATTGTTCGGGTCTGGCTCAATCAATTTTTTTTCCCCTCAGCCCACGCTTGAGCCTCTCTCTGCTTTTTTTTGAAAAAGACGACACACGCCCGATCGCGCCTTTTTTCTCTCTTTTTCCATCACCAAACCCGCCGCCTCCTTTTCTCCCATTCGGCAAGCATTTAGCTTTTTTCCTCTTTTCCTTCTCCCTCGGTTGATAATGATTAAACATTTTTTTTTTCCTCCTGTCTTCGGCTCGGGAAACCAACTTTTTGACCCCACTTCCCCCTAATACGGATACAATGGAAACACTTCTTTCCCCCCTTCCGAATTAAAAAGTGGTCCTTTCTTCCTCCTCTCGCGACGGGATGAAAGCTTTTCTGCCCCCTCATGGAGAAAGAGCGGATTTCCCTTCTTTTCTCCCCCCTTTTTTTCCTCCTTCCAATGAGAAGCCCCAGCTTCGTCCCCCCCCCTTTTCAAGATGAGCGAGGGCCTTTTTCCTTTTTTTCCTGGCCGGAAAGTTCGACTCCTAAGCCCAGTACTTCCCCTTTCTCTTATTCTTCACACTTTGGCCTTTTTTCCCCCCCCCCCCCCCCCCCCCCCCTTTTTCCGCGATAGTCGCTCATTCATCTCTTTCCCTCTATGTGCCAGGCCGGCGTCGTCGACCCCTCCCCTCTACACTTGCTCAATCGGATTTCTCCCCCCTCCTTGAGAGTTGAAAATCCTTCTCTTTCCTCTCGCACACGCGAGCGCCGACACAGTCTTTTCCTTGCGACTGATAAGTCAAGATTCCTTTCTTTCCCTCTCCCCCCCCCCTGTTAGAATCGACCTTTCTTTTTTCCCTTTTTCAAGGAGGCAACCTCGACTTCTCCTTTTCCCTGGTCTGATTTCAGGTACCCGAGTCTCACTCAAAGAAGAGACCAGCGTCACTCTCCGGCAGGAAGTCTCCTTCTCCCCTTTTTTCCCCCCCTCCCGCAAAACAGGAAGCCAAATCAATTCTCCCTCCTCTTGCCACCGCGCGAATTCTTTCCCCCCCCGAAGTCATCCCCTCCTTTTTTCTCAGCATGGGCCTTCTCTCCAATCATTGCAGCAGATTGCGCTCCTTCTTCTTTCAAGATTTTTCACAGATAAGTTCTACCTTTTCTCTTTCGCCCCCATCGGGAACCGTCTTTTTCGCGTCTCGCGAGGAATTCCCCCCCCCTCCTCCTCCCTGATCAAGTAAGAAGTCTTCTTCCCTTCCCTTCTTCCTTCCACCCGAGAGCTGCCTTTCTCGGCCGTTTAGGCCCAGGTCCCTGTTCTTCTTTTCCCCCTCCGCGTGAACCCTCTCCCTTGAGGACTACGCCCTTCAACGGGTGGACCTCGATCATCGGTTGTTTGGTCGCTTTCTTTCTTCCTCGGGGAGAGCGACCCTGCCTTTCGGTCTCCCCCCGATCGAAGACAGCGTTTTTGATTGGTCCTCCTTTCCCTTTTGTTGGAAATCTCTTGGCCCTTCCCCCTTTTTTTTTTAGCTGTTCGGTCAAAAAGCTGGTTCGCACCGGTTCCCTTTTCCTCTTTTTTTCTCCTTTCCCTCTTCGGAAAGTTTAAAAGCCCTTTTCCCCCCCCCTTTCTAGGGGAAACCAATGGGAGCTCTCCTCGTCTGGCCTGAATGGTAACCCGTCTTCTTTTTTTCCCCCCCTTTCGGATGTAGAAGTCAAATCATTTTTCCCTTTTTTTTTTTTTTCCCCTTCCCATTCCCCTCAGTAAAGCCGAGACTTATTTCCCTTTTCCTCCCCCCTTCCTTCGAATCTAGAATGAAAAAACTTCCCCCCTTCCCTGTCGGAACAGATTTCCGCGGTAGTGAGCTTCTCCCCCCCTCTTACTTCCCCTCTCCCCTCCCACGCAGCCCGTATGAGAAGAAGCTAGCTCCCCCGCGAAATTAAACGCTTCTTCCCCCTCTTTTCCCCCGGAGAAAAGTGAATCGCCTCCCCCCCTCCTCTCCTCTTAAAGAAATCTCTCTCTTTTTTCTAATTTTTTTCTTTTAGCTGAATCGCGGAGCGATTTCAATTTCCTCCATTCCTTTTCTCTTTCCTCTTGATTTAGATGGGAATTACCCCCCCCCCCTCCTCCTTCCTCTTTCTTGCGCATACGGCCTGCGGTTGTGTCCTCATCCCTTCTTCAGCGTGTCGAAGGGTTTTTTCGTTTTTCTCCCCCCCCCTCTTTGAAAAAGGATTCCATTTTCCGCCTCCCCTTTTTTCTTTTGTTTTCCCCCCGGCAACGTGGAGGTTGTAATTTATTTCCCCTCCTCTTCCTTCTACTCAGGATTGCACCCTTTTCTTGGCAGGATGTTAAGCAGCCTTTTCAGCCCTTGACTATCGGAACTCTCTTTTCTATCTTTCCGAAGAAAGAGAAGAGGAAGGAGAATACTCCTCCCCCCTCTTCGCGCTCACTTTTTCTTTGCTTCTTCTACGAGAGCATATATGGTAAGCACTACCCTCTTTCTCCCTCACTCTCAGATAAGATATATGTAACTGGAAGTTATTCCATCTCTCTCTCTTCCCCTTCTTCAATTTTACACTTTCCCGCTTCTTCCTATCGCGTTCCTTCTGCCTTTCCTCCCTCATCCTTCCCTCCTTCCAGCTACTCTTTCCCCCCTCCTTACATCATCGCCTTTCTGCTCCTTTTTCTGTTTTTCCCTCTTTTATTCTCTCCCCCCCCACTCTTATCCCCGTCGGTCCCCCTTTTGCCTCTTCTGGCTTGTCCTTTCTTCCCTCCACCCCCGACCCTCCCCCACCATCTTCTATTGTTCACTTCCCTCCTTTTTCTTCCACTTCATTCTATCTTACTTCCCCCCTCCCCCTTTCGAACACTCCTAGTACCTCTTTTCTCCCCCCTCGCTCTCCATTTATCCCCTACCTCGCCGACCTTTCCTCATTCGTTTTCCTATTCCTTGTCCCCTCTCTCATTCGTCTCAACTTTTTTCTATGGTGATATTTTTTCTTTTCCCTTGGTGCTCCACCCCTTCACCCACTCCTTCGCCGCTCCCGTTTCGCTCTCCGTCCCGCCCTCATCCGCTACCTTCTTCGTCCAATCATCATTATCCCCCGCCTTTTTGCTTACAGGTAGCTCCTCTGCTCAATCTTCCTCTCTCCTCTCCCTCTCCTCTCGCCCATCTTCTTCTCTTCTCCCTTTCCACTTCTCCTCACTCCTCCAATCTCTCTCTACTTTTACTCACTCTCCCCCCACTTCTCATTCCCCTTTTTTCCCCCCGAGATTGCAACCATTCTCTTTTTTTTGTATTCGACGGTGTTCTCCCTCCCTCCCTTCTTGGCGATATATCAGAAACCTTTTTTTTTCTCCCCCCCCCCCCCCAAAAACAGATGTCTCTTCCCACACGTGAGTTTTCCGTTCAGAAGGGAAGTTCTTTTCCCCCCCCCTTCTACAAGGAAGGGTCCCCCCCAACGTCCCCGATCTCTGCAGTCAGTTTTTTCCTCTTTCTATCTACGGCACTTTCGAGTTGTACTTTCTCTTTTTTAAGATTTCTACTTCGCTTTTTTTCTCCGAGGGGTGACGAGGAGTTCCTTACCTTTTTTCCTTGCGGAGAAGTTGATCCCTTTCCCCTCCTTCTCCTTTAAAAAAATTGGCAATCCTTTTTCTTCTTAGGAAGGAGGGGCTTCCAAGAGAAGGAAAAAGGAAGCTTTTCCTGGGGTCTGGTTTTTCCTCTGGTGTAAATTGTTTGGGGTGAAAGTGATGCTCCCTTTTCCGGTGTCTGGAGAGGTGACTTTTATAACTCTTCATCTCCCTCCTTTATTGAGATGATGACGTCTCTCTGGGTCTTAATTAGAAGTTTTTTTTCCCTCCCTGCTATTCGGAAAGACTTTTTTTTTTCTTTTATAGATACAGAAATCTACCGTGCTCCACATCAAGGATCGCCTTTTGCTCTTTCCTCTTCCCTTTTCGAAAAAGCGATTTTCTCCTTTCTTCCTTCCTCTTTTTTTCGATATGGACGTATTCAGTCTTCCCCCCCTCACTCCTCTTGTCGGCGATAGCGTTGCTTTTCTACGGATGGGCAAACTTCTCCCCTCCTTTCTTTAGATCCCCCCTCCTTGAGCAAGTGGTCTTTTTCTCCATCGATCGAAGACTCTTTTCAATCGCTCTCCCCCCAGCTGAATGAGTGACTCCCCGCTTCTTTTTTTCTCTGGAGAGGTATAGAGTCCTTCTCCCTTCCTTTGAAGTAAGGAGAAAGTGCCGGCGTCCCCCCTTCTCCCTCGAGAAGATGCAGCAGGCTCCTTCTAGCATGTGGAAGATGTCCCCCCTCTTCTTCGAAGGGATCCGCTCTCCTTTTTCTTTTACTTTTCCAGTACGAGTTGAACCTTTCGAATGTCTTTTCCCTTTCGAGGAGATAAACCTCCCTTTTAATTTATTACCTGTTTTCTTTCGACGTCTTTTTGCTTTTTCTCCTTTTAGATTGATAGAAGTTGGTTGCCTCCGCTCCTTTCCTACACTAACGCAGTGGTTTGATCTTGATCACCTTTCTTTTCTTTCCTTTGAAAAAAACCTTTTCCTCTCCCTTCTTTTCCAGGATTGAGAAGGCTCTTTTTTTGAAGGGACGCGCGGGGGTGGTGATCTCGTTCCCCCCTCGCCTGAAGAGATTTTTTTTTTCTTTTTCTTTCTTTTTAAAGGAGCGCTAACTGCTCAAGAAGGGGCTTCTTCCTTTTGGTAGAATGGCTCTACTTTCCCCCCTCCCCTTCTCTCGGTCTCCGACTAAGTTGTGTTTTTTTTTCTCTTTCTGTTCTTTTGAATGAAAATCTCAACCGTATCGCCGCTCCCATGATTGAGTTCTATCTTCAGCGAAGGTCCCAATAATTCCTCGCAGGATAGCAGATTTGCCTCCCCCCCCCCCTTCCTCCCTTCCCTATAAGGTAACGTTTTCCTTCCCTCCTTTCGCTTTATTCAAGCCAGTCTCAGATTTTGAGGCGGTTGATAATGATTTTCACCCCCTTTTTTCTCCTCCCCCCCCCCCTTGATAGGAGCGGGCCCCTTCTCTCAGCTCACCGGCCTAAACTCATCCCCTTTCCCCACCAATAGTCGAACAGACAACCTTCTTTCTTCCTTCCCTTTTCCTTTTTCGCGATCCCCTTCTTTTTTCGTTCATGAACGCGGATCCACTTTTCCCTTTTCCTTGAGAAAGAGAGGATTCCGTTCCTTTCCTTTTTTCTCATAGTAAAAGGCGAGTCTCCCTTTCTGCGCTTCCGCGAGGGCCCCCTTTTTTTTTTTGGCCGACTTCCCTTCCCTTCCTTCCTATCTTTTAAAGTAATTCACCCTCCGAGACCGAGCTCAAACTCTTTTGCCCTTCTCCTAAGAGAATTAAGTTTTCTTCGCCTCGGAAGATTCTGGAGTAGTCTCTTCTCTTTTCCCACGAAGATAAAATTGCTCCCTTCCTCCCTCTCGAGGAGTCTCTTCTTATCGGCAGAAGCCCCTCTCCCTCCCTATTCTTTCGTAGGGATAAGTCGGGCGATCTTTCCTCCCTTTTTTTCCAACTGAGTCCGATTTCCAGCCACTTCCGCGTCGAAAATAGAGTTGATCCCCCCCTTTTTCCCTGAGAAAAAAGTTGCGAATCCTTTCCTTCTGATTTCGGGAAGCGCTACCCTCTCAAGACGCAGACGTCGGTAGAAGAAGATTCATCAACTGGGCTTTTCTTCCCCCCCTCGGGCGCGGACTCCTCTCCCCTAGAAAAGAAATATGAATACTCTCCCATGCTTTCCCTCAGCTAGAAATACCAGAAGGAATCCCTTTCCTTTCCCCTCCTTTCCATTAGATTGGAAGACACCTCTCCCTCTTTGCGGCTCTGAACTGATTCCAGCCCCCTTTTCCGTTGATCGCGCCAGTTCCTCCTTCCCTTTCTAAGAAATCGTCCCCTCCTCGCGTGACCTCATCGTCACCGCTCGCCCTCCCCTCCCTCATCGAAAGTAGTCTTCCCTCTCCCTTTCCCTTCTCCCTTTTCAGTATTAGAATTTCCCCCTGCAGAGATAGGGACGATCTCCTTGAGGCCCATTCAATTTTCTCCCCTCTATGTGAACCCCTCCCCCCCCTTCTTCCAGTCCCGAGAAATCCCAGTGGTTTGAACTCTATCCTCTTTCCTTCTTTAGGAAACACCCCCTCCTCCAATCGGATGTTCTCGTCGAAACAGATCCTCCCCTTTTCCCTTCCCCCCCTCTGAAACTGGTCCTCTCTTTGGCCTCACTGAAAGGGAACTCTCCTTTTTTTTTTCTTTTTTTCAAAAGCGCAGATCTTTCTTCCCCCTCTATGCTCGAAGGAGATAGCCTCTTCCCCCCCTTTCCCATCTGTGAGCGAATATGGCTTTTTTCTCGCCTGAAATCGTAGGATTTCTTTCCCGGAATGGATAATTTTTTTTTTCTTTTTTCTCTTTCCGGATAGTCGCTTCCCCCTTTGGACTTCCTTTTCTTCCTCCCCCTCTTCTTTTCAATCAGTAAAGCCGCGCTTCTCCTTGGACCCGCCCGTTTGACGTCCTCCGACCTATTCACCATCGTATCGCGTCTTCCTCTTTCCTCTTTTGCAAATTTTCCCCACCCCCAGGGACACGTGCCTGGATAATACTTCCCGCAGACCGTATGAGCATCTCCCCTTCTCTTTCCTCCTTCCCAGAGGAAGACAACGCTCCCCCCCCCCCCCCCCAGCCTCTTGACTTGCGGCCCCGTGCACTTTCCTCTTAAGCGCCCAAAGACATCTCTCCTCCTTTTTTTTTTTTGAGAGAGAGTTCTTGCGCTTGAATCTTTTTTCCTTTCTCAAGTCAATATGATGGGTAGTGGCACGTTTTTTTTTGAATAATTCCCGTATGAGCAACTTTCCTTTTTGTTCTTTGTGTGATGAAAGTAGGAAGGTTCATTCTTTTTTTTTCTCGGTCCGCATCACTACCGCGGTGAAATGATCCCTCCCCCAACCCCCCCCCCCCCAACACCCCCCCCCCCCCCCCCTCCGCGAACGATGGTGATCCCTTTTTCTAGTTCGACGGCAACGGGGCGTTTTTTTTTTTTCCTTCCTTCCTCTCTTCTTTAAGGATGCAAAGATTTTCCTTCTCATGTTTTCCTGCAGAACTGTCGTCCCACGTGATTTTGTCATTCTTTATTTTCTCTGTCTAATCTAGCGGGTAGAAATTCCCTTTCCCTCCCTTCCCCTTTCCCCCCGCAGACAGTGGGTCCCTATCTCGTCCTTCTTTCTTTTTAAATCTGTTCTCTTATTTTTCTCTTTTCCTCCACTGGACACCGGTGCGAGCGCTCTTTTTTTCGATAAGATATATTTCCCGCAGTGCGTCTCCAGTTGTTTTTCCCTCTCTTTCTGATCGGTGCGACGAGAACATCTTCTCTGTTCCCCCCCCACTTTTGTGATAATCCCCTTCTTCCCCCAACCTATTGATCGACTTTCTTCACCCGTTGAGGTAGAGGGCCTCTTTTCCGGTAGGGTTAAGCGGCGGTCCTACATTGAATGGGACCTCCCCCGCCCCCCCTTCCGATATATGAAAGCTATATTTCCTCCTCCTTCTCTCTCCCTTCGATAATGGATATGGAAAATCCCCCCTCTTTTCTGAAGTCTCGCGAGAGGTGACTTATTTCTTCCTTCAGAATACGGTCTCTGAGAAGTTGACCCCTTTCCGCGATCGACGGAGATTTTTTTTTTTTCCCCCTGCCCTAAGGGCAGACCCTTTTTTCTCAACTACTGCCCATTCTGCGGCTTTTTTTTTCCCCTTTCTCAATTGATGATGCTTTTTTCTTCTGCGAGTTGGACATATATTTTCTTTGCTTGATTACTGTTGCGATTCTCTTTTTCTTTTTCTCTCTCTTCCTTCGTGATGAAGACGTCCCTCTTTTCCGTGTCGCGTATGCTGCTTTTGCATCCTCTTTCCCTCCCCCGGTCCTACATCAAGGATCGCAAGGGTTTTCTTTCCCCTTTTTCCCTCCCTTTTTTTTGTGTCGCGAGATGTGGAGGGAACTTCTTTTTGACGTATCAGTCGAAGATTTACCTCCTCATCTTTTCGTCCCTTTTTTTTGTATGAAGAGTACTCTATTGGCAAATTAGAAGTTTTTTAGCAATCAGCCCCCCTTTTCTATGAGGGGGGAATCCTCTTCTCTTTCTCTCTGCCTCAATATGCCGCCGTGACCTCTGTCCTGAGATGAAGCTCTCTCCTGTCCTTGCGATTCTTTTTTTAAGGACCTGTAACGATCGGACTTATTCTCCCCTTTCCCCCTCGGCCAAAATTCGTACTACGCAGCCATCGCTGATCCCGCGGGGGGGGCTCCTCTTTTTTTTTCTCCCTCTTCGAAAAACCTCCCTCCTTAAGGGATACGCTTTCTTCTCTTTCAGAAGTTGTCCCCTTTTTTTTCCCTTCCCCCCCTTCCTCGATGAAGTTATGAGGCTCTTCCCTTTCATTCCTATGTGTGTAGTTCGCCCTCCCTTTTTTCCTTATTCGTTTAGCCGGTGAGATTGCCCCCTTCCCCTCTCCTAGAAAGGTCTTCTTTCCCCCCTCCACGCAGTTGGGAAATCAGGATCAACGTGCTCTTTTCCCAATGGCTGAGAAAGCTCCCTTTTTTCTTCTCCTGGAGTCGTTAACTGATGCCTTCTCTTCCTTTGGGATTACATCTTCCAACCTCCCTCCTGCGAGATAGGGTTTTTTTCCCCCCTTCCCTCGAAAGATCGAACTCCCTTTTTTCTTTCCTTGTATGCGCACGATTCTTTTTCTTCTTCCGAAGCCCCCCCTTTTTTTTTTTCGAGAGATTGTCGGTTCCCTCCAAGTAGACAAAAGTACTCACTCCTCTTTTTTTTCCTTTCGCCTTCTTTTCTTCTCCGGGTTGAAAATGAGAACCCCCCCCAGGCTCGCCCGAATTGCCGATTTCTCCCCCCCCCCGCCCGCGTCCGTCATTAAGGTCCCCCTTTCCTCCTCCTCAAGAATTTCTCCCCTTCAGCCTTCGTCCCTCTCGTTGATCCTGACCCCCTTCTTTCTTTCGTCGCCGACTGATCGGCCCGCGGGCAACCAACTTGACCCCCCCCCTGTCTAAACGAATACAGATCCCCTTTTTCCTTTCCTCCCTCCCCCTCATAGGCTTTTTTTTTTTTCATGTTGAGCGAGGTTGGTTTTCTCAGAACTGACAATCGAGCAAGGTCCTTCCCTTCCTCCTTTTTCCCATTCGGAAAGCGCCTTTTCCCCTTATCCCTTCGGGCGATCCCTTATTTTGTGCGCTTTTTCCCCCTTCTCTCGCTTCGAACAGGCTTGCCGCTTCGAGAGGGTTCTTCCTATTTGGCAGCCTTTTTCCCCCTTTTCCCTCCGGTCATCTTTCTTTTCACCCTTCGCGAGACCGCGCCCCACACTCGGTGAAGCGATCGTCCCCTTTCTTCTTCCTCCGCGGAAGATTTGCCTTTTCGTCATAGATTCCGCTTCCCTTTCTCCATTCGGATTGCTTCCCCCAAGCTGAGAGGGATTCGCCCTTTAATAGGCAGAAGAACCCTCCTCCCCCCTCTCTTTTTTTCTTCGGTTAAAGTAGGCGATCCTTTTAAGAGAGAACCCACTTTCCCCCCCTTTTCCGCAACAGATACGAGTAGCCCTTCCCCTCCCTTTTTTCCAGGAGCCCCCCTTTTTTTTTCGCACGTGTCTGATTTCGGTAAGCGCCTCCCCCTTTCGCAAAGAAATCCCTTTTTCCTTTCTGAAGAATAGACCGCTTCAGGCCTTCTAAGTAGGAAAACCCCGCCTTTCCTGCAGACATAGAAAAAGTCTCCCCCCTCTTTATTTCTCGATGAAAAGATAAGAAAGCTATTTTCCCTCAAGAATCAATTGAGAAACTTTCTTTTTTTCCCTCATGGGACTCCCATCATTTGCAGCTTGAGGATCTTTCAGTCCCCTATTGTTTTACAGCTCCCTTCCCCCTCTTTCGATAAACTTATCCCCCCGTCAACGTATTTAGTCGCGACTCCCTCTTATTCCTCGACTTCCCTCCTCGAAGGAGTCCCTTCCCTCCCCCTCCCCTCCATCTGAAAGTTGCAGGTCAGCTATTTCTCTTTCAGATATCGGAAAGATTTGTGTTACCCTTTCTTCCATTAACATGGTTTCCTCTCCCTGTGAAAAGAAAGATTCAGTACCCTACCCCCCCCCGTTGGGACATCAGAATAAATAGTTCTTTCTTTCTCTCTCCCCCTTTTTTCTGATATATACGAACCCCGGGATGTTATCGTCGCCCCCCCTTCCCCTTCTCCCCCCCCTAGCGGCGATGGAAAATTTTTTTCTCCCTTGACAGGGGAAATTCTTCCTTCCAAGCCACGCTCGCATGTTGCCCCCTTTCCTTAACAGAGATGATAGCCCCCCCCCCCCCCCTCCTTAGAAGATTAAAGCCTTTCCGGTCAACCAACTGGCTGCGTATCGATTCCTAGGCTCTTCCCCCTTCTCCTGAATGGATAACCGCGGAGTTCTTGCTTCCTTTTTCCTTCGAATGTTTCAAAATCACTTTTTTTTTTTCCCTCCTTCCCCTTCCTGAAGACTCTTTGCAATCAGTAAAGCCTTTTTTATTTCAAATTCCGGGACAACCGCCCGCCGTTTTTCTTTCCCTTCCCCACCGAAGAAAACTTTTCCTTCTTTCCCTACTGGGAATCTTTTGCAACCTTTCTATTTCTCGGCTCCACAACAGGCGAAACGATGCTTCCCATGAATAATGGCCCTTTCCTCCTCCTTCTTTGCTCCAGAAGCAAGGATTGCTTCATACTTTCCTAGCAACGGCTGACAAATACCCGATTCATTTTTCCTTCACTTCGCTCCGCGATTCAGCGAAAAGCCC
>Ga0179593_1445138_pt1 | contig 11266 bp, 6 predicted proteins | sample CZODoug2_1_08_16_FD_185931 | JGI IMG/M metagenome (GOLD analysis project Ga0179593, IMG submission 185931) | Vadose zone soil fungal communities from Angelo Coast Range Reserve, California, USA - CZODoug2_1_08_16fungal (PacBio error correction) | ecosystem: Environmental > Terrestrial > Soil >... | reverse complement strand
GTTTACTGTAGATTTATTTTTCCGCGGGTTTCACAGATGTGATCTATCCCCCTATGCGTCTCTCCCGTCTTCGTGGCATTTGGTTTGGCTTTCATGATTCCACCGTGGTGAGAGTTCGACCAATAAGGCATCCTATGGGGGAACCTCTGGGCTGGTTAGAGCGGCGCTTGCCCCCATCGAGGTGAGAGCAGCATCCTCTAAACTTCTCTCCTAGTCTGGTCTACTTGAACTGCCTCGCCAATCGGCGTCTTCCTTCCCACGACTCTACCTATGCGAAACCGTACGTCTACTCCCCCCCCCTTGTCTCCTGGATGATGCTCCTGCGGCTCTGTTTAAATGGTCCTCTTTTTGGAGGACGACACGGTTCTTTGACCATTGATCCTGGTGTCTGCGCTGATCTTGACTCCCCCCTTCGTTGTGTCCGCCTGCCGTCGCTTCCCCCTGACCCCAGGGCCTCCTCGCCAGTACCTGTGTTTTCTACCCCCCCCCCCTGCCAATGTGCGAACCTCCGCCCCGTCGCTCTTTCCTTTGGTTTCCAATTCGCTGACAGGTAGCTCAGCCCAATTAACCGGGATCCCGTTAGGTGTGTTTTTTTCGTCCCTCAATGACCATATCCTTTTCCCTGTATGGATTCTGCCTTTCCAAACCATTTTTTACCCCACGTACGACCTCTTGGGTGCTGTACGAGCCCGGCCAGTGTTCCCCCTTCCTCCTAAGCCGTCCCCCGGTGGAAGTGGTCTCGCAAGTCCGCTCCCTGTTTTTCTGTCAGAGCTCTCTGGCTGTATCAAACGGAGGGGCGAAGCCTCTCAGGTCTGAAGTGGTCCCAAATTCTCATACAAACCCCCTTGCCCTTTTTCCCATGGACCTTTGGATGACCACGTGATCGAAAACCCATTTCTCTGCAGCAGCTTCGCCGCCTCTGACTGGAGTCCATCATTCATCGGGATAGCACCGACCCCTTTTTCTCCATTCAAAGGCTGCAGTCAAGACGCTATGGCAGTTTCCTCTCGTAGTCTTCAAAGGTTGTACTCTGCCAGTGTTTTTTTTGTACTTGGAATACGATTATTCCTTTTGCTCCTTGTCACGTTCTGACGTGGTGCGTTTTTAGTGCTCCAACCATGGTCCTCCACCGTTCCGCCCACAATCTTCCTGGTTCGGCTTCTGTACCATGGTGACCTTCCACTTCGACTGGAGCACCGGGCCAGGAAGCCTTTTCAGGGGGTCGTTTTCTGGCCGTATGCGAGAGCGTTCTGACGAGGGGAGGTGTTTCCCCCACGTCCCCCCCCCTTTTGTCATTAGCATCTCTTTTCTGGCAGCCTCCCCAACCTTTTTTTTGCCTCGCAATCCATTTCTAATTGTCGTCAGCCACCCCTGAATTGTTAGTACCTGTGGACTTTTGCCTGGTCTTGGTAGTGTCCGGAACGATTTTTGGGACCATTTTCTTCGAACTCTGTGCCTGCCCCTCTGATCCCCCATTCTTGCTTGAAGGCAGCAGGATGGATGGTTCCAATCCTTATCTATGATCCCTGCGGCCTGAAGTTGGCCCCCTCCCGGCTTTTCCCATGCTATGGACCTTACTTTTTTGAACTTGGGACTACTCCTCCGATTTTCCACTCGCGATGGCTTCATACGGTCTGTAACAACACGAGCTTTTGAGGTTTGCATCATCCGGCGGGTGCCTCGCAGGTCGCGCCCTGTCCTTCGATCCATAAGGCCCCTCTTCCTTCGCGGCCCCTTTTCCTTTTTCCAGGTTGAGGTTCTAGGGAGTCGGCCCGTGCAATCCCTCAGCCTGGTTCAAACTCCGTCTTGTTTTTTTTTCCCCACGTGGGCCATTCAAGCGCCGAGATGCAGCGAGGCCGTGTTTCTTCTGCACATCTCGTAGTTTTCCTTTTTCTTTTTCCATGGAGAGGATTCCCCAACCTTTGTTGCAAGAAAGCCCCAGATTTTCCACTACGCACCCCTACGTTTTTTGGCGAACGTGCGGCTGCTTTCTAGCGGAACCAACACTAACACGCGCCTTTCCTTTGACAACGGAGGCGGGCAGTCTACCAGTTGAACGTGTTCCTCACGTCCCTGAGATTGAAGGGATCCACACCACGTGTTCGAACATGACTTTCAAGTCGACACCAGCTCATTCCGGTATGGGCTTTGCGTTCTCGCCTTTGACGCGCGAAGTTGCGGATTGACTTGCCTACAATTGCAATCTTTCTCTTCAGTGTTGTTGTAGCTCGCTTCTTTTGTTGGTAGCATCGCTTCTTCTCGCGTTGTCAATCGTCGCCTCCCATTTTTTTTCAGCTGGTTGTCCTCGGCTGACCAATCTTTTTGCTTCCAGTGGGGATCCGTCCTCGTCGCGTGAGAACCCAGTCGGGACCTTCTTCCCTTTTTGGTGTTCGCATGGTTTATTCGCGGCTTTTTGTTTCCGGGGGATCTCCCAGGGGCTTCCCAAGTTTTTTCGTTCCCCCCCCCCCCCTTTTTCCCCCCCCCGTGATTTCAGTTTCGGTAGGGGGGCAGTCCTCTGTTGCCTCCCCGGAGAGTGGACAAGTCCGCACCCTCAGCCCCGACTCCGTTTCTTTCTGCTGCTCCCCCAATCGGCAGCTAGTCTTTTTGCCCGCGGGTTCTTCCCTCCCCCTCTCATGGTACTCATGTTGTTGAGGAAGCGAGTCTTTCCCGGGCCTCAACTACGGAACCCTACTTTGCCATCTGCCCGCGTCACCCCCCTAACAAAACAAACAAAAAAGCCAAGTTTACCCTTGATGATCCGCCCGCTGGGATTGCCCCCTTTCCTATCGTTCTATAGTTTCACCTTGCCTTTTAGTGGACCGTTTTCTTTCTAGCTCCCAGGGTCGTCGACTCCGTGGAGTTCCCACCTATTCTAGGGTATTACCGCCACTTGTTTTCGCCCCGTGGTTTGCCTTTAGTTAGCCATTGTCTATGATGTTGTCGTCAGCGTTTATCATCTGAAGTCTGTTGACACCACCAGCTGAGTCCCTTTACACCTTTTCTTCGGCTTTCCTGGGGCATGCACCTCGGTTTTCGGGCCTCTCCAAGGTGTTGGAGGCACATGTAACGGGTGGCTCCGGTCCTTTCCCTCTACTTCTATTGCCGTTTTCCATTAACCATTTTCGCCCAAAGTCCTTTTGTGTTTTGCCCATTAGAAGATGATTGCGCTTTCCCCCCCCCCCTTTCCTTTTGCTCGACAATGAGACGATTTTTCGTGCAACCGTGCCCCCGGTCAGCCTGCCCCTCCCACCCCTCTGTCGGATAATTTCAGAAATGCATTTTGAGTCAGCTCCCCCCTTTTCCTCCTGGCACTGGTCCGGGGCTTCTTGATTTGATTTGAAGCTTTCCCCTTGTCCCCTCGAGCGAAAAGACAATTCGGAGTTGTTGGCGACCTTATGGTTGACCATGTTGAGTTCCCCCGAGACGACGTCCGAAGCTTGCTTTCTTCGGGTTTTTTCCCCAAAGAACTTCAGCAAACACGAACTGGGCAGAGAAGGCCCTTTCCTTCCTTCCTCTTTTGTGTTTTTCATAGCGGCTTGTTCCCTGTAGGATGCCGTAGCTTTTCCTGATGTTTATAGGACCGAGCTCTTCGTTTTTAATGTACTCGTTTCCACGGCGGAGGCGCTCATGGCTTTTCGATTATCCTTTGCCTTCCCCCTCTTCCTTGTCGCGTTTATTGTTGGCGGTGACTGATGAAGCTAGGTCCCCACCCTCTGAACATACCGCGGTACGCACCTTTTTATTTGGCCACATGACCCAGAGATTGACCCCATTAGGCATCGCGTCTCTGATTGAGATCCCCCTTCGGCGTCCTGGAACGCCATGGCGTTTTACATACACCCGAGGTCTCTGCGCGGGTGGGCTTCTCCTTTTCTCCCCCCATCCTACGTTTGCCCCATCTGCGGAGCAAAGGCCCCAACCCGCTCTTCCTCCGACACGTTTTGTGCTTTTTTATGTAGATCCTGTCAGAGGCCGTTTTTTTCCCAATAGCATCCTCTGTTCGTACCCTTGACTTTGCCGTTGTCCCCCCCCCGCTTTTAGTCCGACGGCATTGTGGTTGCCCCTCTCTTTTTTAGTCGGACACACTGGCCGTGTTCCCCCTTTCTAACAGCTGCATAAACACCCTGCCCTTTTCCCACTGAATTTTTGTTGCACCCTCCCCAAATATTCACCCTCCTTGCCGAACCTTTACGCTCGATAGCGCGAGGCCGTAATTAGGCTCTTAGTTAGCCGACTCTTCCATTGTTTTTCCCCCTTTCCTGTCGAACCAAGCTGAGCCGCCCTTTGCGGTTTGCGATGATGATGATCGACTTCTGGTCATATGTCGAGCGCCAGAGACGCCTCTATTAGGTCCCTTTAATTTAGTAGAAGATCCCACTGGGTCCTCATTATTAAACGCAAGATGGCCAGAGTTCCCCTCCCCCTAAGGTCTCGCTACATCTTGCTTTCCTGAAATGGCCACGGAAATCAACTTTTTGCCGGCAGGCCGCCAAATTTTCCCTTTGCAGCGATGTTTTCTTTCCTGTGCCTTTCCAGGTACGCTTCCCTGTGTGGCACGCGATTGTTAGCCAGCCACTGCCCCGGAGTGGCACTTGTTGGATCCTACCGCGCTTTTTGCGCTTTTATTGGGACCCTTTCTGTGGCGAACGACGAGGAGAAGCTGTGACCCGTTGGTTCTTCTCTCTTACCTCTGGAACCTTCTATCTTTACGAGTTTCCCCAGACGTGCGCGCGGCCCGACGCGTTCCGCCCCGGGACTCGCCGCGAGGGAAAAAGACCCTACTAGAGAGCAAAGAGAAGGGAGAACTGAGGACCCCTTTCTCCCCGGAGCACAGCAAGTGGGGTTCACTTTCTCCTCTTTTTTGTGCCCTTTTTAGCAGCGCGTTTTTCCCCCTTTTTTAAGTGCGCTCAATCTGCTTTATTCCACGACCTTTTTGTTCAAAATAACTGTTTTCGCTTACGATGTTATGAGGACGCTTTACTGGGAATGGTTTTGCGCCCTTCCGTGGGAGCCTTCTTCGGATTTCCGATCTGGTGCTCCTGATCGCCTTGCGTGTCTGCTGCCTTAGATTTTAAGCCCCAGGGCAATTATTTAACCTTACAACTTTGGTTTTTATCCCTTCCCACTTGACTCAGGAATATCTGAGTAAAAGTGGTTTCTTTTCCCAGTCGAGGACCTGGGCTCTGCCTTTATCCACCTTTTTTGATTTGTAAGAGGCTGGCCTGTTTTCCCCTGCAGACCTTGCGCGGCGGTTAAGTGTTTCCCCTGCCCCTTTTCCCCCAAGCACTCCCCTCTCTGGACTTTTCTGACGAGCCCCGGGCCCCGCGTTTTATTGTTACTATTCGGGTGATTTTTTATCGCAAGGCCGCTCCCAGTTCCATGCCTATGGTCGTTAAATCTTTTGTACCGATGCCCTTACAGGGCGCTTTCCCCTCCTTCCTATGTGAAGGCTTTAGATTGGTTCACTTCGACCCTCAAGGTTGAACAACTTCCCTCGCCACCCTTAACCGAGCAAGGCGGTCTGTTTTGCACCCGGTGTAGATCGACAATTTCCATGCGCTTTCTCCCACGCAGCCTGGTCCCTCTGGCCAGTAACGGCTCCTACCCACCTTTCCCCTAGAAAAGCCATTTCATATACTTTTTTCTCTACGGGGCCGGCAAGACGACGGCCATCACGCCGATCGGTCAGCCGGTTCCTATCTTCTTTTGACTTGCGTGACAAGCATGCTCACTTTTTTTTCTCTGTTGCTTTTGTAAAGTTTTTTCTGCGTGTGCGGGAGTGCTCACAATTCATCTGGTCGACACCCCTCAATTGCTTGGCGCTTGTGATTTTCCATGGTGCGTCCATACCCCTCCGAAGTTCAATGGCAGGTCCCAGGGACGGTCTACAGGGGGTGGTCTGCTGTCCTCCTGTTTTTTCTCTATAAGCAGAGTTCAGGTTTTTTTTGATGGATGTCCACGCACTGGTTGTCCCCCCAGCAATTCTACTTTATCCAGCCCAGTGTCTTTTTTTTTTCGAATATCTATATTCTTTTGAGGGCATCACTGTTCCCTTTTTTTGTAGCTGTCACTTTGGGAATGGGGTCCTTGTCTTTTTTGTCTGAACCGTCCCCCCTTCGGGCCCGGTTGCCACCCCCCACCGTTTTCTCCCGCCCGAATGGCCCCAGGTCCAGCCGCACGCAGGATGTCCGGCTCGCATTTTGTCCAATGACATTGAGTTGCCCGTCATACCGAGGTGAAAGGCTTTTCCCCCATTGCTTCCATAGGTCACCCCTGGATGAACAATTTCGGGACGGTAGCTCTTACTTTTCCCCTTTTTAGTCGCAGACCGTCCGTCGCGCGCAATTCTTTTCTTCAGATTGCAGACTGCGGTTGAAAGAGTTCCCCCTTCGTTTCACTCCAGCTTTTCTCATTCAATTTTGACACGTCCCGATGCCCCTTCGATAGGTGTAGGTTCTCGTTTTTCCCTGGCAGTGAAACCTGGATACACATGTTGTTTGAAGACCCGTAGCGGGTGCCCAGGGGCACCCCGACCGAGTCGCTTGTCGAGACGTCATGCCCCCTTTAGTAGGGCTTCTCCCGAGGGTGCTGCTTGTCATAGCCGAGGCGGCAATCGTTCTTGATCGCGACCCCGCCCCAGCCGTTACCTGCTCGCACCTACGCACCTTTTAACCTCGGCTGGGCAAACTTAGGCTGTCCTCGAGGAACAACCCCCCCGCCGTTCAGCCGGCTGTTTTTTTTTCTACTTCTCCACGTGTACGTTCTTTGAGTGAACCACAACTGGGCTATCCCCCTTGACTTTAGTCCGCTGCGACACCAGCGCCTTTTCGCGGTTGGGAATACGTCTTTTTTTTACGCTTCCCGTGGTCCCCACCAAAAAAATCTCCTCCCTCATCCCTGTTGTTAGAGAGATTTGCATTTTGGTGGTAGAGCGCTGTCTCGTCACACTGCGTTTTCCGCCGTAGATCAGGACCGGGTCGATGAGCTTTTTCGCGCGCTTGAAACGTCTTTCGCATACCCAGTGGTGGCTTCCTTCTCTTTAAGATTTCGTCTCCTCTTTGCGTGCCTCTTTTTCCCTTCGCCGGAGGCTCAGTTTTGCCTGAGGTTGCGCCCCCCCCAATCGTTACCTTGTTTCTTAGCGAGTCGGTTGCTTGTCTTCGCGATCACGACGCGATCCGCTCGGCTCTTGGGTTTTTTGAAAAGCCCCCTCCTCTCCAGATGCCTATGTGCTTCGGGACTTTTTCCCAAGCGCAGCTCCTTGATATTTCCCCGGGAACAAGCTATGTGTCTTACTTTTTGACCATCATTTGGTAGTTTTACCAGCGAGCTTTGCAACCTTTGAAACAATAAACCTCCCCCCTCCCTTCCTTGACTAGGAGAGTCGAAACCGCCCTAGTCTCCCCCCTTGATTTAGGAGTTATGTTTTGTCACGTTCTCCCCGGAGACTGCTCGTTCACCCGCCGGCCCATCGCCTCCAATTTTCGTTTGCGCGAGTTTTCTTCTGATAAGGTTTTAACCTCCGATCGCTTGCCGATTTTTTTTTCTTTCCTTCGTGAGTTCCTGAGCGCCTTCATAATTTCATCCCCTGGCTGGCCCTTTTCGCGGTTATATCACCAGCATTGGGCCCATTTTAGGCCATTTCCACCTTGCCCCTTCTCTTGCCCAGATTTCGCGGGGCCCAAAGGGTGGTGACCCACAGTTACCATTCTTCAGTTCCCTCCCTACCTCACCAGTTTATTCCGCGTACCCTACCCCTTGGGACTAAAGGTGGTTCCTTTATGATTGAGCACCCCCCCCCCCCTCCCTTTTTGCTGCCACTAGACGATGATGCCTGGGCAAAGTTGCTGTTCCGTGACCCTTCCCCCATTAGTCACCCCCTGATAGCGATCTGGAAGCCACAGGAGTCCCTTGTCCCCTTTTCGATTTTTGGCTTTCTTATCTGATGAGCTCACCAGACACGCATCTCTGAACCGTTCCTGATTCTTTGGTGAGGTTTTGCCTGTGCTGTAGTTTGCAGCACTCCACCGTTAAGAGTGCTGAGCTGCTTCCCCCCCGGTCCCGGAGCTTCTGCCACTACTCGACAGCACAATCGAACGCCTTTTGCCCACTGTTACCGGACGTCTTGCGTGGCTTGCCAATGGATGCAGGTTTACTTCACGGAATGACTTGTTTGTCGTCCCAAACCAAAAACCCACCTTTCTTCTCCGGGTCATGTCGTTTCTGGCCACCGGTCTCGCATTGCTCTCTGTGTACTCCTGACCAGCCGCCTTTTTATTCGGCGTTCTTGTTCCGATCGAAGCTAGTAGTTACCCACAGCCTTACCTCTCTCGGTTTCGGTTCATCCTGCCACCGAGATTGCCCCTGATCGCCTTTTCAGCGGTACCCCAAGTACCAGCCCCCTGCGCGTCACTGTCACACCTGTTTCATCCCACCCGATTTGTCTCGCGTGGGGTAGCCTTGGTTGTAGCATCGACTTTTCGAACTCGTGCTTCTCGGGATCCCTGGCAACTCCTATTATCCTCAGAGGTTGAAATTGGTTTGAGGCAGAGCTTTCGCGCCAACCCTTAAGACTAGTTTAACTCTGTCTCAGAATTGTCTTGGCCTGGTAGTTACATCCACGTGTTGCTGTTTGCATTGCCCTTCCCGTCCCACGCGATTTTGGCCCACCTTTGTTCTTTTAATCATTCTTACAAGATCCCAATTCCCACTAGACGTGTCATTCCCACCTTCGTTTCCCATTGCAAATTTTTCGGAGCCGCCGTCATTCATCCCATCGCGTCCTATTAGTATATTTTCCTCCTCCTTTTGTGAGAGGTATTTCCGCATCCTCCCCCAGTCTCGCGTCCCCTTCCGCCGACCCCAGATTTAGTGCGCCGTGCTGGTGTGGCCGCAGTTCCCGCTGGTTTCTCCTCCCCCCCAATTTCTCCCCCCTAGGTCAGCTTCTTTTGCGATGTACTATGCCCCCCCCAAGGATCCTGCGCGGTAGATCCTTAAAAGATTTCCCCTCGCAGCATAGGGCTTCCATCGCTCAGACCCTAGGCTCTTCAACCTGCCCTTGAGTCAGGCACGCACATATTTTTCTCATTTTCCTCCTATTTGTTGAGAGATGATGATGGCCAGACTGTTTAGCTTGTGCTTGTCCCCTCTTGATGAACTCCTTTCTTAGAGCACTCTCCGGGCGCGCTCTTCCGTGGCATTTGCAGTTCATCCCGCGTCTTTCCTAAAATTTTTTCTCTTTATACGACCCTTTTGCGAATATGATTCCCCCGCGGGGCTTCAGCGCTGGCGCCCCCCATATGTTGGACCGCTTTCTGAGGGCTCCTCCCCGCCAAATTCTGCTGTTTGTCGACGGCGGTCTGTTTTTTTATTCAACGGACCTTCCTGCCTTCTAAAACCCCCTTTCGATCGCGCTAACTTCGAGCTTTCGAGGTGATGACTTCCTCTCTTTGTTGGCGTCAATTCAGGCGGCGGACTCACACTTTCTTCTATTCTTTCCCCGAAGCCACATTCTTTTTCCTCTGCACCCCCGCGCTTGCTCCATGGAAATGAGTAGTCCCGTACACCCTTTTTAAAAATTCAAAGGCGTCAGAATTACGACGATGATAATTTTTAGATCTTTGGACCGCCCCCAACTTAAACCTTAGTGGAATTGTCCGAGCGTGGACTGGGTGTCCCGCCGATTGCCTCTTCCCTTTTTCGCACATCCCCTCCCCCCCCAGGCTACTGCCCACTCCTCTTACCTGGGTGGATGTCCCCGGACCGGCCAACTGGTTTCCTTAGTTCTGTGAGTTTTATCTCCAGCTGCGACCAGGGCGTGTAGCACATTCGGGCTTATGCCCGTTACAGGGTCCAGCAGACCTTTCGTCTGAGTCACCCCTATGCTCGAATCCACTTCCTCCGTCCCCCGAACCAGGCTCGTCTTTTTAGAAGGAAGACTCGCCCTTTTCCGCTTGAGCCGACGTGAACGACCGTCACTGTAGAGTTCGTACCATGAATAGTCAGACTTCTCCTGTTCCCCTTTTTTTTGCCCCCTTCAAGCTCCCTATTTTCCCATGACCACCCCTCTTTTTAGAAAGGGCGCTGTACTCGCCCGTATGTCTTGCTTGCAATGGATTCATCCCCACTGTCTTTTTGAAGGAAGCGTCTTCTTTCTTGTTGGTGCGTGCTGTCAAATGGTAAAACCCCGTTTTCACATGCCACCATCAATGGATCGGTTAGACTATGCTCCATGTGTGACGCTAACCTCCTCACAGGGAAAGGGAAGAGGTCTTTCCTCGTCCTTCTGTCCTCCTTCTTCCTTCCTTCTTCCTCGAGGGAGCTTGATCTTGGGTCGGGATTCACTGCAACGAACTTTTTTGCAGCAATCCTCTAAGTGCACTTCCTTTGTCGCGTCCTTTCTCCCTTTTATGCACATCCCCCGGCTTGTAGTCTGCTCCTGGCATGGTCCCCCCCGGGTGCTGGGGAACTTTTAAGTGTCCCGTCCCTTCGCAAAGATTCTTGGGCACCCATTGTGGATCCCCTTTTCCCCTTTTCCTCCCCAGGAGGAACTTTTTTTCCGTGAACACATGTCCCCCCCTGTTTGAAATGGCTCGTTTTCCACTACTTCTCTATCCCCCCCCGATGACCTCTTTCCCCCTCCACTTTCATGGATGAAACCTTCTTTTACTTTACCCCCGCTACATGAAGCCCTTTTCGTTCATCTCCTCGCATGTCCCCGGCGAGTCTATGAATCCGCTAAGAAACGAGCTTTCTGGCCTGGGCCCTTGTCTCCCTATCCTTTCCTCCCCCCTTCAGGGCAATCCCTTTTCGCCTCATAAGGGATGACTATAGTCTCGTGCACGATGGCAATTGAGTTTTACCGTTCCCTACCTCCTTTTTCATACAACATTATTCTCTGTCGGAAGAACCCCCGATCTTTCCATTGAATACCAGCCGTCTGCTTCGAGCAGCTTAATTCATGATCTTTTCTTTTTCCCTCTATCAGCGCTCCCTTCTTTGAGAGACGGAATCTCACTCCCCCGACCTTCGCACCACAAGAACGATTCTGTTTTTCAGCGGCTTGTTCATCGGGCAACCTTCAAGCTACTCCCCCTTTCTCTCAAGGTCCTTCCGGTAAACGCTCTTCCCCGGTCCCATGCATCTATCTTGGATCCCACCCCCATTTGATCGAAAATTAACTCCCGCGGCCTCACACCAGCCTTTTCTCGTTTCTCGATCCTCTCCCTCTGTTTTTCCGCGAGACTCGCTTTCCCCCCCCCCCTGTACA
>Ga0179593_1402793_pt1 | contig 11266 bp, 18 predicted proteins | sample CZODoug2_1_08_16_FD_185931 | JGI IMG/M metagenome (GOLD analysis project Ga0179593, IMG submission 185931) | Vadose zone soil fungal communities from Angelo Coast Range Reserve, California, USA - CZODoug2_1_08_16fungal (PacBio error correction) | ecosystem: Environmental > Terrestrial > Soil >... | reverse complement strand
GAGAAAAATGTTTTGAGAGCGTGAGGGGAAGTGTGCTAGTTGCTAGTTATAGTTGACCAGGGGGCGACACGAGAGGCCAACCAACGACCGCTCCCACTAACACTAACCGTAACCCACTGACCGCTAATAACCAACTAACAACTAAACAAACTAACAACTAAATAGCACTAGCAACAGAAACTAGGCAACTAAACCATTGTCCCACCACAAACCTCTCCCAACACAAGGCTACTTCGGCGAGTCGGGGGCAAGTAGGTCCCGGAGAATCTAATGGCGGCGCTCGACGAAGTTCGAGTCGGGTACAAGGCGATGAAGCGCGATGCGGAGCTTCCGGCGCGAGCTCAGAGGACGTGCTGACCAACTTCGTCGGCGGGCCGAGCCCGTGAACCGAGGCGAAACGGTTCGCGGAAGCTGTGCGGCGATTAAGGCTCTTCCTCAAGCGCGAAGACTGACCACACGGGGCGCGCACAAGATCCAAACAATGCCCTCGGGCCAGGCCTGATCGCGAAACGCATGGGCAAAGCGGCGCATCATCGCGAGTACCAGGAGCGGGACAAAAATGGCGTGGCCACGGCGACTGCCTGCGCGCTCGCGTCTCGAATGAGTCGTCTACATGGGCGCGAACAGTCGACATGGCGAGCAAGGCAGATAACGTTCTTCCCGCATGCAACTGCTGGGTGCGGAGGTAGTGCCGGTTGTCGAGCGGCAGCGGACGATTCAAGGAGCCATCAACGAAGCCATCCGCGAATGGGTGACCAAATGTCGCCACCCACGCAATACATCATCGGCTCGGTCCGCGGACCGCACCCGTACCGATGGTGGTCGTGACTGTCCAATCGCGTCATCGGGCGCGAGGGCGCTCGGGAAGTTGCAGAAGCGCTCAAGCGGACTGCCCGATGTGCCGTGTGGCCTGCGTCGGTGGAATGGCTCGAATGCAATCGGCTCTTCTACGCCAGATGAAGCACAGCGGAATTGCATCGTCGCGGGAGGCTGGGGACGCGGGAAGCGGACTCGGGTACCATGCCGCGCGTTTTTCCGGCGGTTGCGTCGGCGTGCGCACGGCACGCGCTCGAGGATTCTGCAGGCTGAGTTCGGGCAATCGCGGAGGACGCATTTACGATCTCGGGCCGGCCTCGACTACCCGTAGATCGGGCCGGGATGCCACATGAAGGGCATCGGACGCGTCGAGTACCACGACTGACAGCGGACGCGCTGGCGATGGAGGCCTTCACAAGCTGAGCGCGAACGAGGGCAATCATTCAGGCGCTCGAGAATCGAGCGCACGCCCTCGGCTGGCTCCTACGACCATGGCCGCGGACCATCGCGCGCGAAGCGATCGTGTCGTGAACCTGAGCGGCCGTGGCGATAAGGATTGTGCCACAGATCATGAGCATGGAAGAGCCCAACGCGTGAACCGGTCAAAGTCTGTTCAGTCACCTCGCTTCGCGACGGCCCGCAAGGCCTGATTCGCGGACATCCCATGCGGCGACCCACGACCGGGGAGACGACCGTTAGGATCATCGAAGGCGCTGGAGTACGGCGGGTGCGGACGCCATCGAGCTCGGCTTCCGTTTCCGAATCCGATGCCCGAGGCCCGGTTCATTAGGCCGCCGCGCCCGCAACGGCACGGCGCAGAAGACGACGAACGGGACGACTCGCCATCGCCCGGGGCGGTGAGGGAAACGGAGCACGATAGATCATTCGCGTTCTCGTACCTCAACCGCATGCGTTCATGGCGCGGAGGAGCGCTTCGAAGCGGAACGCAGGGACGGCCGGGAATCGACTCGTGCCTGTTCCGATCTGCCGCCGGGGAAGCGGCCCAGGAGATCAAGGCGGCGGCGAAGTTCACGGGCCGCTTGGTGTGGTCTTCCTGCTCGCGCAAAACCTAGAGCGAACGGCGATCGCAGACGATCGACGTGCAGCGACGACTTCATCTATACGTCTCCACCTGGGAGTCAACGGCGCGCGCAGGAGCTCGATCCAGCACTGCTCGCGCGTCTAGACGATTCGCGACCGCGTTCACAAGGCGCTGGAAGTGGATTCGGCATCTCGAGCACGAGCACTATCTGCGTTGAGGGATCGTTTCGAGGCGATAGTTGTCGGCAGCGCCAGCGTCGCGCCATTGCCGACGGTGATGCCGACGGCGCGCGAGCGGGGACGCGGCGGTGGTGCGGGGGGGATTTTGCGGCACTTCATGAGGCCTGCTTGGTCCTTGACAAGATCGCGCGTCCGATAGCACTACACGATAACATGAACACGCAACCGCGCTTGGCAGCTCGTATTACTACTTGTTAACTACGAGACCGGGGCGGAATTCTCAACTGAGCCCGCCGAACGGAGGGAGGGAGCTTCAATCCGACGACCATCAAAAAACCCTCCGACGGCGGGAAGGGGTTTTTTTATGGAACCGGACCGGAAGCCGAGAGCGAAGATCAGGAGGCTGCGCGGATGCCATCGAACCCGCGTCGATGAGGTCAAGATTTACTCGTTGGTAAATATCAAAGCACGCCCTCGTGCGAGTGGCACACTCTCTCCGAAACGTAAGGTTGTTACTCTGACTGGAATCGAAGGAGATTCGTGGGACCTTCAAACGTTGGAAACTCGGTAAAAGTGTGTCAACGGATTCTGTCGACGTGAAGAAAGACCCTCCCGGTAACCGGGGTCTCTCCTGCCTCTAGGCAAAGGGAGAGCCAGGAAGAAGACTACGACCCAGTCCGGTGATCGAGTTTGTCGACAAGGCCCTCGAGAGGTTGTGGCACGCGCATCGTGGCGTGATGTTATGGGGCGGGACACCCCTGTTCATTTCAGCGTACTGCCTACACGAGAGAAAATTATTGACTTTCAAAAAAACCCTTGGCAGTATCGTCGCCCGTATTTAAGTATGAGCTAACTCCACGGGCCCCTGCGACTCGCCGCATACTCGCCCAGTTAGCACTTTCCATTAAACGTGACATTGCTCTGCTCTTCTTAATGACCAATTGAATGAGTGGATGCCCGATTGTTTGAGACCCTGGACGAAAACTGAAGAAGCTAATTTTGAAAAGATTAGATTAAGTCGCAGACCACAGATCGAGGCCGGTCCGGCCTCATGAGGTGTGGTGCAGAGCGGCAAATGGAGTGAACTCGAACTGCACGAGAAGCGGGCGGACGTCCCCATGAAGGTAGCGGCCGTCTTTCGGCCGCCGAAGCGCGGGCGCTTATCTGCCATTGCCCAAAAATGGGGTCCCGAACAGGAAAGTTCCATGACGAGTATCAGAGAGTTCCAGGGCGGTTCGAGAACCCTTCCCTCCGTAGAACGATGCCATGCCCGAGGGAGAGTTGTGGTCCCCAACAAGCTGCCCGGCGATGGCGCCCGGGTGGCGGTGGCATTGATTTGGACGGCCATTTTGCGGTTCCCGCAGGTCTTGGCAAGGCGGACATTGGGTAACCAAAGCCTCTATGCAGAAGCGTGACCCTCCCGGCAGCCGAGCTACGGCGGTAAGCTTTCTGTATGTGGGTGAGGTACTCGGTGGCTGTGCTAATACGCAGCGATTTGGAGGTCTGACGATCAGTCACCAACATATGGAACGAGCATGGCTTCGCTACCTGAGCTAAAAAGCCGGTGGCGCAGGGGTCATTGATGGGAAGCTTTACTTGTGGGTTGGATCTACCAGCGCGGTCTGACACGGGCAACGCCAGTTTGTACGTATACGACCCGGGGAAGGACTGTGGACACGCAAGTCAGATAGCCGACAACGCGGCAAATCTTGGGTGGCGAGTCACTGGGGAAGATCTACCGCCCTGGAGGAAAAAACGGTGGCGGCCCACCTAAGCGGTCTTGAGATGTATGATTCCGTCGACCGATTATGGATCACCAAAGCTCGTTCCCCAACGGGATAGCCAACCCTGTCTTGGGGGTCATTGACGGCAGGTGTATGTTGCCGGGGTCGGCTGAGGTCTGCGGTAAACCTCGCTAGCGACGTTACGGAAGCATAGACCGGGCAACAGACGCCCTGGACGAGAAAGGATTCTTTTACGTCAGGTCGCAAACCGGAGGCGCGGTTTGGGGGTGATAAAACGGCATAAGTTAGGTCGAAGAGGGATGAGAACCCGGTGATACACGATACAGTGTTCGCTTACGATCCGGCTTCGACTCATGGACGGACCGAAGGAAACCATAGTCAAAATACGCCCCGAGGTGGGGCAGTGCTTGCCAAACCTCAACGGCCAACTCACGTGTTGGGGGGAAGTGGCGCAGGCGGGTTTAGTCCCTGTCCTCGTTAGAGGTCTACACTCCGCACACGCCTACTCAACGCAGGCCCGCCACGAACAAGGATCAATTGTAAGAACGGCGGCTGGCGGACATTCAATACGCCGCGGACCGCCAAGATCAGGAGATTGCATTCAGTTCGTCAACACGGCACTTAGGCTGGGGTTAATTCCACATCCCACACTTGCGTGGAGGGGGGGGGGATCATCCAAGACGCGATAACGAGGGTCCTGGGATTCACGAAGATCTCTTTCATTCACGCGCAAACAGCAACGATAAGCAGGCCACTGTTGCCGAGGATCTCTGCTGAATGCTCTATAGACAAGTCAGGCCGCCCCTCGTATTCGTCGGCACAAAAAAAACACAGGACCAGACGCCATGGCGAGAGCAGACGTCGGCAAACCTGCGCAACTCCCTCAAGCTTCACCGGCCTCAAATTAGGCCGTATGCCATTCGATCCGATGCATAGAATCCGCGGTCCGTTAGATGTTGTGGAGGTTGCACCACGGGCGTCGTCCGCAACCGCGGGCAGTTTGCAACCGCAAGCAATACGAACAGATTCCGGCCGAGCGAGCACCGGCGCTGCGAACTTAACCTATGACCGCGTCAAAAAAGAGGGCCAGTGGAATCAGGATGAAGAGGGCTTTGCGTAACGCGGAATCGCCAACGAGACGGCACCCACGATGACCAGCGGTGATAACCGCGCGCGATACAGCCAAAACGTCAAAAGTGGACAGCTGGCGCCAGATACCATACGCCAGCGGACGCAAATAAATCAACAGAAGACCGTCATACGAAGGACACGTCGCCGCGCGGGCATTCGAAAGCACGTAATTGTCGATATGAGCAAAGCAACCCGGGCAAGCCGGTAGAATGTAAGCACTTAGTTTGATTCAGAAAAGGAAAAGAAAACCAAGGGACTGGATCTAAGGAAGAAGGGAAAAAACTGCAGGCGATTTTTTCGAGCGGCGTCTCTTCCTCGCCAAGGCCATCGACGCGAAGACAAAAAACCCCGCTCCGAGAAAGATTGTCCAGGGAACCGCCAAAGCGACGAGCCCAAGGATAAAAATAGAACGGCGCGGGAGTTGATTTAATGGTTAGTGACGAACGCGCGAAGTGATGCGAATAAAATTGATCGACAAACTTCAACCAGTCGCGAGAGCATCGGCCCAACACACGGCGGATACGGCGATTCGCGAGCGGACAGGCCACCAGAAAAGACGCTTCAAAAATTGCCATCTGGCCATTCGCGCCTCTAGGTATAGAAGAAACAGGACACGAAAGGAATAACAATCCAATCGTCCCTGGCGAGGAGAGAGAAAGGCCGATGAATAAGTAGAAACCGAACCAGCAGCCAAGCGAAGATTGGAAATGAATTGGGGCCCTTATGATTTGAGAGATCGCTTGGGCCTGGCTGCGACGTGGCAAAGTTGATGAGCCAGCGAGGGCGCCGGGCAATAGTCTCGGCCTTTTCTTATCGCCAAGGACTGATTGGGATTGTATTCCTTTCGGTGACCTGTCTTCTATTACCTGATGAGGCGCGAATGCCAGATGGAAGATTTTTGACAGAGTTGTTTCTGGCTTGCGCCGCTCGCGATGCAGTAGCCGCGGGTGTTTGGGCGCGATGCTTCGCGATGGTTGGAAGTGTGTCGATCAACTAGTATCAGCATCCACTTCGCGCGACTTGCCACGAACAAGATCACCATCCAGCGCTACGTTTATTTTATCTGTGGGTGCTCGTGCTTTGGCGGTTCCTGGACAATATTTTCGAGGAGGCGGGGTTTTTGCTGCGCGTCGGGGCAATGGCGGGAGGAAGGACGCCGCTCGATTCGCCTGCGATTGTTACCTTATTCTGGAGCGCAGTCCCGGTGGTTTTCTTGTCGTTTCTGAATCAAAAACGAACTGCTACATTCTAACCGGCGTTGCCGCGGTGGTTTGCTTCATAGGCGAAACGAATTACGTGCTTCTGAATGCCCAGCGCGGAGATCCGTGTCCTTCTGTCTGAAGGGTCCTTTTTTTTTTTTCTTTTTTTTTTTGGTTGATTGATGGCGGCCGACTGGCGGATGTATCTGGCCGCAGCGGCTTCCACTTGAGTTATGCTTGTATCGCGCTACGGTTTATCACCGCTGGTAATCGTAGGGTGCCGATCGTTGGCGAGTCCGCGGTTACGCAAAGCACTCTTTCATCCTGATTACCACTGGCCCTTCTGTTGACGTCGGTCATAGGTTTAAGGCGCAGCGCGTGCTGCGCGGACGGAATCTGTTCGTGATTGTGGCTGCGGTGGCAACTGCCCGCCCGGGTATGGCGCGACGCCCGTGGTTGAACTCCACACGATCGAGGACCGAGGAATTCTAGCAGCGGATTTCGAGGGCATACGAAACCTATGGTGGCCTGTGAAGCTTGAGGGAGTTGCCAGCAGGTTTGCCCGACAGCTCGTAGCCATGGCGGATGGTCCTGTGTTTTGTGCCGACGGAAACGAGGGGCGCTGAAGTTTATCAGGAGCATTCAAGCAGAGATACTCGGCAACATGGCGGCGTATCGTTGATGTTGTGCGCGTGAAGTGAAAGAGGATCTTCGTGAATATCCAGACCCTCGATAATCGAGTCTTGGAGATTCACGCAAGTTGTGGGATTGTGGACTACCCCAGCTAAGTGCCGGGGTGACGAAAATGAATGCAATCTCCATGATCTTGAAGGTACGCGGCGTATGAATGTCCGCCGCGCCGTTTCTTAACATGATCTTGTTCATTGGCAGGGCCTGGGTGGAGTAGGCCGTGGCGGAGGGTAGACCTATAACGAGGACAAGGAATAACCCGCACGGCGCCCACTTCTCAACAACGTAGGAGTGGCCGTGGATGGTTGCAGCAGCATGCCCACCGCGGGCGGTGACATGGGTGCCTTCGTCGTCCATGAGTCAGGAAGCAGGATCGTAAGCGAACAAGTATCGGGTTATCAGCCGGGTTCGATCCCTTACCTGCGAAATTAAGTTGCCGGTGATCACACCACCCGCCGCCTGGTTGCGACCTGACGGTATAAAGAAAAGAACCTTGGCGTCCAGGCGTCTGGTTGCCGGGTCATATGTCCGTAACGTCGCTAAGGAGGTACAGCAGACCTCAAGCTCCCCGGCAAACATACAGCTGCCGGCAAGACCCCAACGACAGGCCAGGGTTGGCTATCCCGTTGGGAACGACGCTTTGGTGATCCAAAAAAATCGGCGACCGGGATCATCACATCTAAACACGCTAGGGGGCCGCAACGTTTTGTCCTCCAGGGCGCCGTAGAGCTTACCCCCAGTTGACCGGCCACACCAAGATTTGCGGCGTTGTCGGCATATCTGACTTGCGGTCCACATGTCGGTCCGGGTCGGATACGGACAAACTGCGTTGCCCGGGTCAGATAACAACCGCTGGTTAGTCCACCCACACGTAAAGCTTCCATCCATGACCCCTGCGGCCACCGGCATGTTTAGGCGTCAGGTGCGAAGCCATGTCGTCCATATGTTGGTGATGGATCGTAGACTCCAAAGCGCTGCTATTAGCACAGCCAACCGAGGACACCCACCAACACATAACGCTTACCGCCGATAGCTCCGGCTGCGGGAGGTTACACAGACATTCGGCCCATAGAGCTTGGTTACCAAGGCGCCTTGGGCCAAAGAAGGCGGGACCGCCACAGGGCCGTCAAACAATGCCCCGCCACCCGGGCGCCAATCGCCGGGAGCGCTTGTTGGGACCCACCAACTCTCCTAAGGCATGGCATCGTTCTACGGAGGGAAGGGTTCGCGGAACCGGCCCTGGAACTCTTTTCTGATACTCGTCATGGAACTTTCCTTTCGGCCCATTTTGGGCAATGGCAGATAACGCCGCGCTTCGCGGCGAAAGACCGCCGCGACCTTCATGGGGGATCGATCCGACCGCTCGTGCAAGTTCGAGTTCCAGTTACACCCAATTTGCCGCTTGCACACCACCTCAATGAGCGGCACCTCGATCTGTGGTCTGCGACTTAATCTATCTTTCAGGATTAGCGTCTTCGTCCAGGGTCGTCAAAACATCGGGCGATACCAATCATTCATTGGTCCATAAGGAAGAGGCAGAGCAATTGTCACGTTTATGAAAGGGCTAACTGCGAGTATGCGGCGGAGTCGCAGGGACAGTGGGAGGGAGCTCATACTTCAAATACGGCCCCGCGACGATAAGACAAGGGTTTTTGAAAGTCCATAATTTTCGTGTTAGGGAGTACGCTTGAAATGACAGGGGGGTGCCCGCCCATTACATCACGCGCCACGATGCGCGTTGCCACAACATCGCAGGGCCTTGTCGAAAAACGATCACAGGACGTCGTGGCTTCTTCCCTGCTCTACCGTTGCGAGGGCAGAGAGACGCCGGTTACCGGGAGGTCTTTCGTCACGTTCGACAGATCCGTTGACACACTTACCGAGAGTTCAACGTTGAATGGTCGACCACGAATCTCATCGTTTCCAGTCAGGAGTAACACCCTTCCTTTCGGAGAGAGTGTGCCAGTCGCAGAGGGCGTGCTTGATATTTACCCAACGAGTGGTAAATCTTGACCTCATCGAAGCGGTCAGATGGACATCGCGCAGCCCTCTGATTATCGCTCTCGGCTCCGTATTCCATAACAAAAAAACCCATCCCGCGTCGGAAGGGGTTTTGATGGTCGGTCGGAGTTAAGCGCCCCTCCGGTCGGGGGGCGCAGTTGCGATTAGCCCGGTCTCGAGGTATTAAACCAGTAGTAATACGAGAGCGAAGGCGCGGTTGGGTGTCATGTGAGGTGGAGGCTAACGGACGCGCGGATTTGTCAAGGACAACGGAGGGACTCAGGAGGCCGCAAAATCCGCCGCACCACCGCCGAGGGCCCGCTCCGGAGCGCCGGCCGGCGCATCACAGTCTGCAATGCGCGGACGATGGCGCTGCCGACAACGATGCCTCCGCAACGATCCCTCAAAGCCAGACTAGTGCTCGTGGCTCGAGATGCCGAAAGCGATGCAGACGGCTATGTGACCGCGGGCGCGAACCTCGTCGAGACGCGCGAGCATTGCTGGAGCGAGCTCGAGCGCGACGCCGGTGACTCCAGGTGGGAGACGTCGTAGATGAAGTCGTCGCTGGAGGTAGGCGATGTTTCCTCCCCCCCCCGTCCGCCTGTTTAGTCGAGGTTGGCGCGAGCAGGAAGACCCACACCAAGGCCGTGAGGACTTCGCCGCAGCCGCCTGATCTCCTGGGGCGTTCCGGCGGCAGATCGGTAAGCAGCAGCGAGTCGATGGCCGGCCGCCGCTGCGTCGCGGCGAAGCGTCCGCGCATGACGCATGGCGGGTTGAGGGAAGAGAACCCGCAGATGAGCGGCATCGTGCTCCCTCGTCCCTCACCGCCCGGGCGATGGCGAAGGACGTCCGCGGTCGTCGTATTCTGCGCCAGTGCCCGTTGCGCAGGCGGCCTGAATGACCGGGCCGTCGGCCATCGGATCGGAGAACGGAACGCCGAGCTCGCTGGCGTCGGCACCCGCGACTCCAGCGCCCTCGATATCCGAACGGTTTCTCCCGGTCGGGGGTCGCCGCAGGTGATGTACGCGATCAGGCTGTGAGGCCCGTCGCGAGCGAGGTGACTGAACAGACGTTTGACCGGTTACGCGTTGGGGATCTTCCATGCTCATTGATCGGTGGCACATCCTTATGCCACGCCCCACTCAGGGTTCACGACGACGATCGCTTCGCGCGCGCTGGTCTCGCGGCCATGGCGTAGGAGCCAGCCGAGGGCGTGCGCCTTCGAGAGCCGGATGATGCCTCGGTCTCGCTCAGCTGTGAAGGCCGCCAGCGCCAGGCGTCGCTGCAGTCGTGGTACTCGACGTCGTCCAGATGCCCTTGCATGTAGGCATGCCTCCGGCCGATCGACGGGTAGTCGATGCCGGCCGAGATCGAATTGCGTCTTCCGCGTCTGCCGAAACTTCATCCTGCAGAATACATCCGAGCGCGTGCCGGTGCAGACTCCGAGCGCCACCGCCGAAAAACGCGCGCATGGTTACCGAGTCGTCCGAGCAGCCAGCCTTCCACGCGACGAGGCGAATCCGCTGTGCTTTCACATGGCGTAGAGAGGAACCGATTGCATTCGAGCCACCACCGACGCAGGCCACGGCACATCGGGCAGGTCCGGCTCGCTTGAGCCGCTCTGCAAACTGCCAGCGCGCCTCGCGCCCGTGACGGATTGAAAGCACGACCACCATCGGATACGGGTGAGTCCGAGGACCGAGCGAGGATGTAGTGCGTGGTGCGGGACATGGTCACCGGTCGCCGGTGGCTTCGTTGATGGCATTCCTTGAGCGTCGGCGCGATCGACCCGGCACGACATCGCACGGCACCAGCAGTTGCATGAGGAGACGTTGAGCCCTGGCGCGCCATGTGACTTAGCACAGTAGACGACGCAAGTACGAGAACCGAGCGCGCGGCGCAGTAGCCGTGGCCACGCCATGTTGTCCCGCGCCGGTCTCGGCGATGATGCGCCGCGTGCCCATGCGTTTCGCGATCAGGGACTGGCGAGGGCATTGTTGATATTGTGCGCGCCCGGTTGGTTCAGGTCTTCCGCTTGAGGCAGAGCCTGAATCCGCCGCACAGCTCCGCGCACCGTTTCTCGCGCGGTCACGGGCGTCGGCCGGGCCGACGAAGGTGGTCATGCACTCCTCGAGCTCGCGCCGGAACTTCAGACGCGCGTCAGTCGTGGTGTACGCCGACTCGAACTCGTCGAGCGCCGACCATTGAAGGTCTCCGGGACATACTTGCCCACGAACGCGCCCGAAGTGCTTGTTGTTGGGGAGAGGTGTGTGGGGGACATGGTTTAGTTGCTAGTTTCTAGTTGCTAGTTGCTAGTTAGTTGTTAGTTGTTAGTTGTTAGTGTTAGTAGCGGTCAGTGGTTAGCGGGTAGTGGTTAGTGGGAGCTGTCGTTGGTGGCCGCTCGTGTCGCTGGCAAATAGTAACTAGCAAATAAGCACTGCCCGCACTCTTCAAACGTTTCTA
>Ga0179593_1356380_pt1 | contig 11266 bp, 16 predicted proteins | sample CZODoug2_1_08_16_FD_185931 | JGI IMG/M metagenome (GOLD analysis project Ga0179593, IMG submission 185931) | Vadose zone soil fungal communities from Angelo Coast Range Reserve, California, USA - CZODoug2_1_08_16fungal (PacBio error correction) | ecosystem: Environmental > Terrestrial > Soil >... | reverse complement strand
CTGGCCTGGACCTGTTCCTTGTATCCACCCCAGATAATTTTTTTCGTCCTATGGAGTCGTTTTCGCCCACGACCGCCGATCTTGTGTCCATTTTTTCTTCCCTTTGACGATGCGTTTAGCTTTGGTCGTGTTCGGGCTATTTCTCGTACGGTTTGCGTGACGCCTCACTGAGTCCGAGAGTGACATCCCCCGGTGGAGTTCCCCTTAGCGCCCCTGGACGCAGCGTCGGTTTTTTTTACCGGTCCCCCTTCTTCGGGCATCCCGGCTGCTGTCTTTCCTGTTCTTTTGGGGGCGAGTGACATACCCACCACCCTCCTTGCCCCTTTTAAAACCCTTCTTGAAAAAAGACGACTTTCCTTCCTCTCGTTCTGAGCTTTTTTGCTCATCCCCCTTTCCAATATTGTACGCTACGTTTTTTTTACCGTCGGGCAACCCTCGCAAAACGTTTTTGTTTTCAAGTCGCTCTTTTCCTTATATTTTGGGTCCGCACGCTCGTGCGTCTTTGCATCTTAGGGATACTCGCCGCCCGCCGTTGCTTGCTACTCGGCCTTTTTTTTCTGCCCCGATGCCCCTCCTTGTTTTTCGCTTCAGTCCCGCCTCCAGGCAGTTTTCCGTGAATGTCACCTTTCGTAGAGTGTTTTCCCCCTTTCTTTTTTTTTCGCGACCTGTAAGTTGTATCTACCGGTCCTCTTAGTCCGATCAAGGAATCTTTCACGAACCCCCCCCTTCCGTTTGCCACTACTTGGGTACACAACTCCTTTTTTAGCTTTCGGCAAAATATCACTCGGCGGAGCCCTGGGTTGGGACTCCTCATTTCTGACGACCAATTTTTTTCCACCCAAAGTGTCTTTTTCTTTTTGCAACAGTTTTTCCTTTGTGCTTGCTTTTCTCTGACAGGCTTTTCAACCTCTTAGCTGAATTTCAGTTATTATGGGCCGACTTTTGGCATTCTGCCCCCCCCCCCCCTTCTGATTTGTCTAAACTAACATTTTCCCTTTTTTTGGTTGCTTGCCCTTTGGCCATTGCAGACCTGGTTTCGCGTCGCGGATTGTGGACCCTGAGCCTTTGGAGTTTTCATAGTGGCTGGTCTTTGTATCCCCCTCTTCTTTTTTATTTTGCCCTACTTAAAGAGTGTTCTTTTCTTGCCCGATTCCAGATGGTGGGAACCCCAACCGCGCGACCAATTTCCGGCGCCCTGTCCTCGGTTTAACTCTACCCTTCTTTACTTGAACCGTTCATGCTCGTGCCGGTCATTCCCCCTCCCGTTTGTTTCCCCCTTTGTGGGCGAAAGCTTCGGATCCAGTGGCGTTTGGCCTATCTCGTTTTCCTGATTCATTTTGTCTCCCCCTTTCCCCCGCCAGGACTTTTTTTTCTTTTTTCGCCCTTTAAGTTAGGGGGAACTTTTTTTGTTTGACTCGCTATCCGGCTATCCTCGTCGGAGACTAGCCCTGACCGTTTTGCTTGGTCAGCGGTTCGTATGGATATGGCCCTTTGTGGACCACTCGAAGCTGCGTGGCCCCAAAGTAACTTTCAGCGGACAGTCCGCCGTCCGTTGTGTTGCTTGCATCTTCTGCCCTTGTCGAGGGTCTACATAAATCACGCCCTCTCTACATGGACCCTCCCCCGATCGCTGACCTCCTGCCCGACGTTCTCGAGTTCACTCATTGTGTTTTCCCACGGCGCCTTCCAGCCTGCCCCCGGACGACGATCTTTTGCCCTATCCCTCCCAGGCCTTTAACGTCATCCGTGCATTTCTTGTTCCGGCTCTCCTCCCGTCTCAAGGCCCCTGGGCGCTTTCATGTCGAGGCCGATTCTCAGAGCGGGAACACCGTTTTGAATTTTTGTTCAAGGATGGTAGTTTGGCAAAGTTCTTCCCCTTTTTTTCCGGTGGATTTCGTTTCCCCCTCGTTCGTCAGCTAGCCGAATCCTGTAATTTCGAGGATCGGTCATTCCCCGGCTCAATAAGGACGGATCCTGACACGGATTAGTGGTTACTCGTCCGTTGCTGGTTCCTCTTCCTTGGGCGTCCCATTGTGGTCATCGCAGACCTTTCCCCCTCCCCCCTTAAACCCCCTATGAAAGGCTTGCCCATGACGCTATCTTCCTCGCACACCTCCCCTCCTAGACTGCTCGGTCAGCGCACCTCCCTCCCTTTCCGATTTTCCTTCCCTTTCTCCGTCTCACAAGACCGCGGTTCTTGACTGCTTTTTCGAGATACCGTGGCGAGTCCATTACGTGTGGCGCGCTTAGGCCTCGACCATCGGTACGTGCCGTGATGCTGGGTTGCCCTTCCCTGTCTTCGAAATTCCCAGACGTCGAATATCTTTTCCTTTCCCCCTTTGTTTTCTCTAGATTTTCGCCTTATTTTCTAAACAGGGCAGGGTGCAATTCCCCCTTCCGTCTGTGACATGGTCACGATAGGAGGCTTTGACTCCGCCCTGTCTTCTTCGGAGTTGGCAGTATTTTTGCCGTCGTTCTGTTTCAGGAACGGACTTCCCTTTCATTCGGGCCGAGGTCTTCGGTGGTTTACGGGCGAGAGCTATCGCTTTCTTTCTCAGAGAGTGCCCCCCACACTCTGGCATTTGCTGTGTAGTTTTGCAGTCGAGTCGACCTTTTTTTCCCCCACAAGGGGGATCGTTGTGCGCCCCTCGGATCTGCTCGGTGGACCGTTCGCATTGTTTCCTTTTTTTTTACACGAGCGGCGTAGTTCTTCCCTGTTCGCCCCTTGCCCTTTCCCCTCTCCGTTAGCGAAGGGTCCTTCTCTCTTTTGCCTAAGCTTTTTCCCTTACACATCCCGAAGCGGGAGGCCCCTGCGCCGCATTTTTGCCTTCCCCGCAAAAGGGTCGTTTTTATTTTGTGCTAATTTCCCTCCTCAGTGATTAACCCCCCCCCCCCTCTCGGGGCTGGAGACGGTCTCGGTTTGCTATCTTCTAATACGCAGCGTTAAGGTTTTTTATCTCGGAGGGAATCTTTTCTGCTTTTCCCCCTTTGTCTTAACTCTTTGATATTTTTGGGGCGCGTTTTAGTCCTTCTTTTGATTCGAGTCTTCGTCGTTTCATCTTGCTTTCTTTCTTGATGAATGCCTCTGTCTTCTGTCATCTATTTTCAGGGCCAGCAGGATTAGTTTTATTTCCGGGATTGACTCGCCCCCACTTTGGCGTCCAGACACTTTGAACAGCAGCTCGTACGACTACTTTCAATTCCCTCCTCTGTCAGAGAGATAGGCACCCCGAGATTCCTCCGGATTTTCAACGGTTTCTGTGGGTAGAAGTGCCCCCTTAACCCTTTTCTTTGCGCGTGAGTCCCAACGTGTCATTCTTTAAAGAGATCTTTTTTTTGCTGAAAACTGTCTTCAGCCGCTTCCCAACTTCCCGCGAAGTTGTCCCCCCCCGTTCTGTTGAACTTTGCCGTTTGGTTACTAACATGGGCCTGGGATCTTTCTACCCCTTCTTATCCCCCCCCCTTTTTTTTGGTTTGTTTCATTCCCCGGGCACACTCTGGGTATTTTGGACTTTATACCCGCTTGTTGCTGATGGGATTTTTTTGTTAAAGCCACTGATTTACCTCCCCGATTCCCTCTGGCGACTACCTCTGTATTTTTCCCCCAATGCCCCAAGCACCCGAGGGTGTTTTGTTTCGATCTTTTTTTTTCTCGTCACGCGCTCGATCCTTGCCGCTCTTTTTTTTTTTTGGGCTGCTCAATCTCGCTTTGGAGCTGTTTTTTCATCCTGTTTTTTTCTCCCCAGACCTGTCAATTCCGTTGAAGTGCACCGAACCCACCATTTTTTCCCTTCCTTTTTTCAGGGGATCGAGTCCCCCGGCTCCGCCTGTGAGTCTGATTTTTTCTCTCCCGACCTATAGTTGTGTTTTTACCCCCACCCCCTTCGGCATGGAGTGTCGAATGGCATTGAGTGTTGTCTCAAACTGCGGTTATTTTCTTGACGGTGATACGCCGTCTTCCCCATTCTTTTTTTCCGCCAGTTCCGCAAGCGATCGGGTGCCATCACGGTTTCCCTTTTGCTTCTGGCGTGGTGTCGCTCAGAGTTGCTTCTCCCAACATGGGGCGATTTGTATTACCCCCCCCTTACCCCCAGGGACAATCTTCCCTCGATCCGAGTTGCCCTTTCCTTCAGACTTTTTTTCCCGATGACGGTGGACGAGGATTGACGTACTTTGTCCTTTGTTTATTCTTTCCTTCCATAGAACCCAGATTGTTTCCGTGATGGAGTAGGGAGGGAATCTTGCAGTTCCCTTTCCTTTCAATGAACCGTTTGTCTCCGCAACTTTTTTTTTTTTGTAGTCGCGGCGTTTCGCTAATGTTTAGTGAGGACTTTCCTCCCCCCCTTCCTTTTTGTGGAATGCCGGTCCGAGTCCCCCTTTTCTTCCTCACGTGCACTCAAATGCCTCCGCTCGTTTTTGGATTGTATGGACAGTCCGGTTATCTGAACGTTCGTTCGCGGTTTCCGGGACCGTGGCCTCGTCCTGTTCCGTCTCTTCATTTTCTTCAAGGCCGTTGCGTATTCCGTCCTCCCTCCCCCATTTCCATCTTGACCCTTCTTTCTTTTTTGTTTTAAATTCCGCTAGCCCCACCCTTTCCCTTTTGACACTCCCAAAACCATAACGGGACCATCTTCGTTGAGAACTCCGTTTTTTCTTCGTCATGGTGTTTTTGCGATCAGTTCCTTCTGTTTCTTTTCCCGGCGGCATGGTGTCCTGACCGCCGTCCACTAACTTTTTTTTGTGCGTCGCCACTCGGGTAAATTCAAGGCCCTCTTACGACTGTCATTCGGCTGTCACAATTTTTTTTTTGATGTGTTTCGGTTCGTTCCGCGGAGTGTCCTGACTTGGGTGCAAACCCCCTTCCTTCCGTGACCTTCTTCTCATTGGCTGTTTTTTGGCTCGGCCTGCGGGCTTTTTCCCATCGTGTGGCAAACCCTGGTCGATTCCGTGACGTGGCCTCTGCTTGCACTTGGCAATTTGCACTTCCAGTTTCCCCTTATTGAGGTTTTTGTTTGCGGCGCGAACTGTTTCGTTTTCTTTACCTTTCCTTCCTACCTCTTCACGCCAACCCGAGGGTGGGTGGTAAGCTCCCTTGCCAGGACGAATCCCATCAATGAAAGATAGGATCACCCCTTGCCACCCACTACAAATCCCTCCTCTGACTGTCGATTTTATCTCTTTCCTTTTTTTTCGACACCCCCCTTTTGGAGAGATGGGGCGGTAGGTTTTTTTTGCCTGACCCCACAAAGTTTTTTTTAACCCCGTGACCTGTCTCTACGTCACCCACCCACCTTTTGAGCACTTCCCACACTTTCTCCCTATCACTCGTCTGACAACACCTTGGTACAAGCCTTTTCTTCCTTTGAGACCTATCCTATTCCCCAAGACAGATCTGGTCACTTCGATGGTCCTCTTTTTTCTTGCCTCGCCTTTACCGAGAACCCTCTTTTTTCTTCAGGATATTTACCTGGCCTTGGCGTTTTTTTACCTCCATCCCTAGGAAGAAGGGTTTCTTTCCCCCCCCCCCTCGAATGCTTTATAGGATTTGTGGCCTTTTGCCTTAGTTCTCTTCCTGTTCCGTGTAGTTTTCCCAGCCTAGCCTTTTTTTCGATCCGGTTCCATGACCCCTTTTCTTGAGAGTTCCCTGACCAAGTCCCGTCTGGTTCCTGAAGCTTTCCCTGCTGAGTTTTTTGCCCCACTCGAATGTGTTTCAACTTTCCCCCCCCCCCCCGAGGTAGATTTTGCGGGCGGATTGATTCCATTCGTAGGTCATTCCGTGGGGACCCGAACAATGACCTTTTTTTGGTTGCAATGGGCCTCCTTCCCCCGCTCGCCCTTTTTTTCCCCCTCAGTATTTTCGATTGATCGTAGGTGATTGCGTTGTACTTTTCCCCTTCGACGAAACTCCCGGCGGTTGCTCGCCTGCAACGAAACTTTTTTTCGTAATCGTCGCGGCCCATTTTTCCTCCCCTTCTTGCTCTTTTCATTTTCTGTCTTTCTTAAAAGATGACGGGTGATCCGAGATGCTCCCAGGAATGGCCCCCCTTTACATCGCCCTCAACCCGGTATTTTGGAGGTTTCCAAAAACTTGTTAGCGCTTTTCTCTGCACCCCCGTGCGTTCCCATGGGGCCTCCCCTCTTCCCTCCCTGCTTTCCCTCTTCCCCACTGTCGATCTTTTTTTTTTCATCTTAACGTGAGCCCCTTGTCACTTATTCGCGTCTCCAGATTCTCGACTGCGGGTTGCTTAAAAATGGTCTTTGGCCTCCCCGCAGCTCATGCCACGCCTGCCTTCCTCCCCATGAAACCCTTTCTTTTCTTCCATATCTTCCCTCCTCCTCCGGGTTGAGAGCTCTTTCCCCTTTCCCGTATTTTCCTGGTTTGCAGGCGTTGGTTCCGGATTGCTTCTTTAGCACTCGGATCCTGTCGCACGCGGTCGACAGAAAGCGCTATCTTCTCAGGTTAAGCCTCGTCCTGCCATTCCCCTACAGGTTTTTCTTCCTCGACCATAAGTGCTATTGAAGTTTGATTGGTGCCAGGTACTTCAGGTGTTTTTTTGTGCTCCTTTACCCCACTGACATGGCTCTCCAACCCCTCTTTGCCCGGACACCACGGAACCCTATCGACCTTTCTTTTATTTAATTGAGTGATCTCCCCAACGTCGAGACTTTTTGGACTGAACCTTCCAAGGCCGTCGAATCCCTCATGTTGTTCCTCCCACCCGCGTCCTCTTTTGAAACCTGTCTTCCCCCAATTTTTGCTTCGACTCCCCATGGCTGACCCGCAAAGTGCCGAGACCCGCTTGTTCTAACTAAAGTTTTTCGAGTCCCCCATCGTTCTCAACAGGTTGGCGATTTCAGAGTTTCCATTTCCCCGAGCCATCCCAGTTCTTTTAGGGTACACCTACCCCTCTGAACGCCACAACTCCCCACATGGCTCTTTTTCGTTCAGTGTCTACTACCTTTCTTTCGAAAGCCCCTGCTATTGCGTTTGCCCCCTTTTTTTTTTGCCCGCCTTTCCAGAGCAGGCCCCAGGGTTTTGGTTCTGGGAAACATGCGCTAGCCAAAATTCCACGGTCTTTATGGTTTTCTAATGCGGGTGATTTCTCCACTGCTGATGCTTCGGTTCGAAACGACCCCAACAGCTTTGGTTCCTGGGCCAGTACCTTGGGGCCGACCCGCACGCGTTGGCCGTTTTGGGCCCAGAATTAATACGGCCAGTTTCTTTCTTCTTTCAGGTCCCCTTTTCAGCTGTTCAAGGACACTCCGGGTGGGGACGGTCCCCGTCTGTCGAGTCCTCTGACTTGTGTACTCCTTGCCCTGAATTTCTTTGATGCCCCCGGCTTTTCTTCTTCAGGCCATCAACCCTCTCCAGGTTTCCCTCCAGTTAGTTCTTCTCCTTGGGTTGATTGCTCCGGTCACGGTATTTGTTAGCTTATTTCTGTTTTTTCCTTTTTTTATCCAACGGGGGGTCGTTTAGGTGGCGCAACAAGAAAGGACCCTGGCCCCTACTTCCCCCCCCCTGATTTTTGAGGTCCTCCCTTAGGAGTTTACACCATAGCTCGGATCTTCTTTTTTTTTTCTTGTGCATTTAGTGCTCGCTTTTTTCGTTTCTTTCTTTCCCCTTTCGTTGCCGGTGCGATTGAAGTCCCCCTCGGTGCGTTTCCCCCCTCTGTTCAAGTTCTCCGAATCCTTTTTTGCTTGTCCGAAAAACCCTCTTTGCCGTGGAACCCTTTTACTTTCTTCAGTCCCCCCATCCCCTCTGAGAGGCCAACTGTCCTCTTCTATTTTGTTTTTTCACAGAAATCTTGCTCCTGGATGGACCCGGCGCATGCGCCTTTCCCTGCTTTCCCGTTTCCGTCTCAGTTCGGTGTGTGCTTTTCCTTCTACCCTCTACGAGATTCGCCCATAACCCCCCCTCTCACACTCTTGAAAGTGCTTTTCCCCCCGCCGTTGGAATGTTTTTTTCCTTCTTCCCCTGCCGACCAGGCGACCCAGGCTTGTTTTCCTTTTTGCAATGTACCTCTTTTTCACGCCCCCTTGAAATAAGTCCCGGATTTGCCATGCCGACCCTGAAAAGATGGGTTATGCTGGCCGACACGAGTTGTCGGTGGTGGAGGTGATCCCATGTTTTTCCCTTTCCTGAGGCCAATTTTTCCTTTTTCTTACCCACCCACCCAGTCCAACTGTTCCCCCTTTTAGAATCGTCCTCCGATTTTTTCTTGGCAATCGCGATTCTGTCCTCATTGTCGGTGTTTCTTATTCGCAATTCCCTTCCTTGTTTCCTACTTCCCTCACCTACATTCTCTCCCTCCCCCGATAGGACCACACTGTGTGGCTATCACCGCCCTTCCCGACGTGCACTTGATTTTCCTCTGGATTTTGTCAACCGTTTTTTAACCATTTGACGTGACGCCGGCGCATGATCTAAATCTTTTTAGCCTCCTTACTTAAAACTTCCTTTGGCTTATTTCTCAACTTTTGATTGACTGGAACTCAAACACACAACTGGGTTTCTCCTGCTTGATTTTCCCCTTGATGTAAAACTTCCCCCTTTACATTTTTGTGACTCCTTTGCACGTGCTTTCTGTGAATGTCTCTTATTTAGCCCCCAATTTTCTTCCCTTTCCTGAGGTCAGTCCCCTTTTATTTTTCCTTCCTCTGTTTCCGGAGGGTCTCCCCTTTCTAGTCTTTTTCGAATTTCTTTTCATTCCAACATCTTCCTGTTTTTAGCCTAGTGGAGGATCCCTCCCCCTCCTCCTTTTGGTAATGATGTTAACGTTCTGTATAGTTCGCCTTACCACGTGGGACGTTCCTGGAGTCTCTCACCACCCCATTTTCTCTCCGTATTTTCGATGTCCAATTCCACCCACTCGACGCTGTTCCGACGTGTGTGTACCAAAAAAAGGTCGCCAGGTTCTCTCGTCCCCCCCTCTTCCACATATTCTTAGTGTTGTGTTTTCCGATTCCTTCCTGGCAAGTTTTTGTTCCCCCCCCATAGGGTTACAGGTGCAAAGTCCACAGTTATTTTCGACCTGTTGCCAGGAAAGGGTTCTGTTCAATTCCCCTTCAATTTTTTTTTTTTTTCATGTTGTTGGAGTCATTCCCACAAAACCTGCCATTAGAACTTCGGTCACTTTTTCTTTACTGGATTCTCTAAACAAAAGTAATTTCTTTTGTGGTTCCCTTTTCTTTCTTTCCGAAACCCTCTTTTAAAATTGTTTCGTTGTTCTCTTTTTTCCCAAGTAGTCTAGTGTTTGATTCCTTACTCCCATTCTTTCAATGGAGGGCCGACAAGCGGTTTTTGAGTGTTCCCCCTTCCCTGGTTTTACAGATCCCCCTCTTTTCTGGGGAAACCCCCGCGGCTGCGTGCACCAAATCCAAACCTTTGGTAGTCACCTGCAACCGTCCCCCTTGTCAGGTACACAAAACGTCAGTAAGATCCGCCCCACCCAAAACCACCCCCCACAAAAAAAAAGCAGTTCATGTCATTCGGAGCCCAGGCGTGCGAAAGCGGGGCCCTCCAGCATATCTTCTTCTTTGTTCTTCTTCGACCTTTTAAGAACCTCCCCTTTTTATTTTGGCGGCGCCCTTTTTCTTACCCCATTTCTTCCCCTTTCCTTGGTCATCAGCGGAATACCTCTTGACTTTAGTCGTGAACAGGCGAGGACTTGCGTTCATTTTTTTCGGCCTTTTTGCCCTTTTTACAGTTTTTTGTGTCTTGCCTCTCCTTCCCCTTCACAGGGGAAGTAGGGGGTGAGCACGCTTCAGTTGTCATTTTTCTTCTTTTTCCTTCCCCTGAAACTTTTCTGACTCTCCCCTGGCTGACGCTCCCCTACTTTTCTTCTCCTCATCGTCAGATGATTCACCCGATGGCCTTACCAAGATGTGCTCACCCACACTACTCCATTTTTTTCCTCCTTTGTCAAAGTTTTTCCGCCCTTCCTAGATCGGAGGACATCATCCCCCAGGGGCGACTGTTCCTCTCGCTGTGAGACCCCCTAAAATCTCTTCACCCCGTTTGGCTGCATCGTTAGTGGGCTTTCCTGTGCACCGTTTTTTTTGGTTGGCGTGGGTTCTTTTTTCTCTTTCCCTTTTTTTTTTCAGGAGTATGTCCTGTTCTTTCTTTTCCTCCCTGGTTTGTTCAATAAGTTTTCCCGCCCTGGGCGGACGATCAGCCCATTAGCCCCTTTTTTTTTCTCAGCCGCTTCCGAGTTTCCTTCTTTTTGCCGATCTTTTTACTTCTTCTCTTCAATTGCACCCCCTCCCCCGCCAACATCTTTTTGTGAGCCTTTCTACCTTTGTTCTATTTGAAGTCCCTTTTCCCCTCCCTTACCCCGGCCTTCCTTCTTTTTTTTTCCACCCACTGGAACCCGACTTTCCTCAAGGGTGTGCGCTCTGGCTTTCCTTTCAAAAGTTTTAAATTCTTTTTCCTTCCATTGTCCCCACCCCTTTTTTCCCTCCTTCAGTTGGCCTTTTCCCTTCCCCATCTTCTCTCCTCCTCCACTTTTTTGAATAGAACGCTTTCTTTTCCCAAGGGCCCCCTTTTTCCTTTTTCCGTACTGATTTGGCGACTTCTTTTTTTCCCTTTCCCTCCTCACGGCGCCTCCACTCCTTCCCCCCCTTTTCTCTTTTCTTACTCCGGTCTGATGTTAACGTGGATTAGCTTCATCGGACGTTTCTTGGATTTCTCTGAAGTTTACTTTTCGTTTGACTTTGGTTTCCTCCGATCTTTTTTTCTTTCCCAAGCTGCTGTTTTCTGTGGGGCTGGACCGTTTTCTTCCTCTACCCCCACATGGGGGATGGCTTTTTTTTTGATGTCCTCTCTTTCTTTTTTTCCTTTGGGGCCGGCCCCCCTTCTCTTTGATGGTCCCTCCCCGTGTGTCTTCCGATTCGGCATCTGCCGATCTGCGACACATTGCCCCCTTTCTGTGGCCTCTCCCCTCCTTCCTTGACGTACCCTTTTTTTGATGACGTGTTCCCCTCCTTTTCTTTTTAGCTCTATCCCTGTTACTGTACCCTCCTCCCTGTTGGCTTTGAGTGGTCTTCTGTGCTCTTTGATTCCCGACACCATTAGTCGCTCTACCTCTTTTCTGGATAAGTTCTCACATTTTTTTTTTCTTTTTATTCCGCGATGGACGATTTCGATCCGGGGTATTGTCTTTCTTTCCTTTCCTGAAGCTTTTTTTTCCCCATGTTGCAGGGTCATTCTTATTCTAATGTGTGACGAGAAGATTTCCTCTACAAATAGGGGCGATCGTTCCGTATG
>Ga0179593_1335832_pt1 | contig 11266 bp, 11 predicted proteins | sample CZODoug2_1_08_16_FD_185931 | JGI IMG/M metagenome (GOLD analysis project Ga0179593, IMG submission 185931) | Vadose zone soil fungal communities from Angelo Coast Range Reserve, California, USA - CZODoug2_1_08_16fungal (PacBio error correction) | ecosystem: Environmental > Terrestrial > Soil >... | reverse complement strand
TTTCCGAGGTTTTTAGACGGCTTTAGCTGATGGCCTTTTCTCAGCCCATCTCAAGTTTTTAAGGCCTTGCTCTTAGCCAGGCATCTACTTTCTTCATATTTCAGCTTTTTGTCTTTGTGATCATGGCAATTCATGCCGAGGTACGTTGTCTGGTCCTTTTGGCTTCTTGCCCCGAAGCATGCATTTTTGGTTAATCCCGTGGCCCCTTTGTTCCCGTGATTCTAAGCGCACCTCGCCGCACCCACATTCAGGAGAACCATTTCCTTCCCCCTTTCATGAAGAAACCATGTTAGTCCTAAAGAGTGACGCGCCAGAGCTGAAGATCCGCCCCTCCTGTTTTATAAGACCATCCCCGGTCCTTTTTCCCCCCTTAGTATTCCCTTTTCCGATGTTTTTCATGATTATTGTTCCCGAAAGGTTTTCTCCCCCCCCCCAATGGAGTCCGTTTGTAGTAATTTTTAAAGTTTCTTCCCCATTCCTTGTTACCTATCCCCCCCCCAATGTGCGTAAAGCAGACTGTTGAAATAAGTTAGCCCTCAGGGGACGATATTCCGTAGTACCTTTTTTTATAACCCATGGCGAAGAGTCAATCCCCCTCCCCTCCGTAGCCTTCCCCAATAATAGTCCGTAGCTTTTTTGTAGATTTTCCTTTTTTCCTTTGATGAGATAGAATCTTCGGGTTTTTTAGTGAAGCCCCCCCCCCTCCCTTTTCCCTAGGGCCCTCTTTTTTCTGTCTTTGGAGATCTTTTACTTCTCCCCTCTTCCTTGCGTCTCATCCCAAAGTGGGTAAACCCCTACCCCCTCCCCTCCGAGCACACCCTGCTTGAGTTCTTCTTTGAGTCTTTCTTTTTTTGTGACCTTTGGGGACCAAGACGGCTAAGGGCCCACCTTCTTTACTCCACTTTTCCCTTCAATTTTTCCTTTCCTTTTCATTTATCGTTTTAACCAAATGAAATAGGTGAAGGCGCGCTCGCTGGTCGTTACGCGACTCGTCATCTTCTCGTCCATTTAGAGCTGCCCTAACTCGGTTCAGATTAGTTAAATCATCCCCCCCCTTCTTAGTCACCCCTGAGAAGTTTTCCAGACCTCGGGACCACGAGAAGTTTAATTCCCCCCCACCTACGCGCCCTCAAGCTTTAATTTCCATCGCCTTCACGGTCTTTCCCTTCCCCCGCGCTTAGTAACAATGGAGACTGGCTCTGCGCCCCGCTCGTTTTCGATTCTTGTTTGACTGATCGGTGCTTCTGCTGGTGCCCTTTCGGCGTATGTTCTTCCCATGGTTAAGCGTCTTCGGACCCGAAGTCCAGAGCTCCCAAAGCTAAGTTGTTTCCTCGATCGTTACACGGTTGGCTGTTTTCTGCTGATGTTGCGCCATCTTTTTCCGTTTCAGTTCTTTTTTTCCCCGGAACACTGCGGCTTACCTTTCCCTCCGCTCGTTTCTCATTTTCCCTTTTGTGTGACCCGTTTTTCTCCGCTTTTGTTTTTTGGTGACTGTTTTTTTTGTTTTTCCCTACCGTTTCCTCTCTAGCACCTTTTTCCCCCCCCCCCCTGGACAAGACCTTGATCGTTCTCTTTATAAGTGCATTTCCCCCCCATTTTCGTTCCCCTTTTCTCTTCACCCCCCCCTTCTTCGGTTTTGTCTCCTATCCTTGCCGTGTTATGACCGGGACTTCGAATCCGTCCCAACTTTTTTCTTCATCGGGATTTTTTTTCGTTCCTGGATTGTTTTCGCTTGAGGTTTCTTCTCTTCCGGTTCCTTTCCGTTCTTTCTTCCCTTTCTTATCTTCTCTGTACTTCTAGTGGGAAAACTTGACCCATCATGATTACTCAAGACCTTGTCCACAGTTGCCCCCGTGCCGGCCTTTTTTTGATATGGGCCTCTTTTTTTCCAGTTTCCAATTTAATTTTCTTTTTCTTCCCATGCGTCTCTTTGGCCTCATGGCTCTCCCCACTGCACTGTTAATCCTTTATTTCTTAACCCTCGTCCGTACTAGTGGCTGGTGGACACTCCGTTTTTTCTTATCGTTTTTCTTCTTGTCTGGTTACGGTTTACCGAATTCCGGTTCGCTGTGTCTGGATGTTTCCCGCTCTATACCTTTGTCTGTTGTCTAACTGAGATTGACCTTGGTTCCGCGGGATTCCTTTTCCTTTTTGATCCCCCTTGAAGTTTTTCCGCCACGGGGCATAGCATTTCCTTTAGGGCGTCTGGTTCGCTCTCGCTACGTGTTCCTCTCTTTCAGACTTGTCTCTATCCTCCCAAAGATTGTCTTTGTATTACCCCTTTTTGAGCCTTACCTCAAATACCATAATTGGCTTCCCTTTTTCACCGTGGTAAGGTCCCCCCCCCCTTGGGTAATGGTCCCCACCGTTTTGCCGCGGTCCGTCCTGACTCCTTTTCAACTGCTCGCAACAATTCGTTCTGATTCCCTATCTGTATTTTTTTGGTCACTGCACGCCGAGCCTAAGGGTCTGTCATTCCTCGTTTTTGAAGATGGACTTTTTCTGCGAACCTTATCATTGCCCCCTCCCCCCCATGACCGAAGCTGCTGTACTGATTGTTTTCTTCTTCTTTTGTTGGCGGATTTTCACTGCTGTTTTGTTGTTAGATCCTGTTGTGGTTCCTTAGATTGAATTAAGATGTCCCTTTCTTGATGCGTTTCTACGATATGTCGCCCTCTGCGCCCCTTTCTAGGGCTGTCCCTCCTCTCTTTCTTAAGACCCCCCTAAGTTGTGTTGTGTCATGAACTTACTCCTCCCCTTTCCCCCCGAGAGAATTCTCTCTTTGCTTCCGATAGCCCCCCCAACCCTCGCAAGGTGACCTGACAAAGACCGGCCATTCGCCCCCTCAGAAACCCTAGTGAAACATCCGCCAACAAAGCTCGACCATTTTGAAAATACGTAGCGTCATGAAACTCTCTTTCCCGATGTTTATTCTTTCCCTGATAGAGTTTCTCCCCCTACCAGGCCTCGAAACATTCCAATGAGGGATAAACCCTCTTAGTTTTGGTAGGATTTCCCTTTGCGTATCTTTCATTGTTCGTTTAGTTGTCACCTGATCCTGAAGAATTTACCGCCGCGGCCCCCCGCCGGTTTTTATACCTTACTCAACACCTCCACCCCCCCCCAACTCCACCCCACCACCCCCCCACACCCCCCCCCCCCCCCCCCCCCCCCCCAACCCCCCCCCTTTTTATGTTTGAGTTACCCCCAATGTTTTAGAAATCCTCTTATTCTTGAGTTTCAATCTCTTGTTCCACCGGTGCTGCCCTGTCAACGCAGCTCTATCTATCAACTGAACTTCCTCCTCGAGAGCTTCCCCCCCCAGTCCTCCGACAGCGAACCCCCGTTTTTGAGAAATTGTTAGGTTCCCCCCCATTTCATCAGTAACCCTCCCACCTCCCCTTGTCATCCCAATTCACGATGCCATGGTCGGCCGCTTTCAACAAAAGTGCGTCCCCCGTTTCGCCCGCCGCCATTTTTCGACGATTTCGTTCCTGAACCCTCCCATTCGCCACCTTTCTCCTTCTGTCGAAGCCTCTTCCCCCTCCGCGAGAGGGCTTCAATCCAGGCGTTACCAATCTTGTCTGGTCCTTGCATAGGCCACCAGCAACTTCTGCAACGCCTTTCCCCTCCCGTTTCACCTGAACAGCCTCTGTTCTGTCTCCAATCCTCGCCGTTGGCCCGGCTTGCTTTTTATCTAATTGATCTCTTTCTTTTCCCCTATCCTTTTCCCTTTCGACCTTAGTCCCCCCCTTCCCGCCAAACATCCCCTAACCGGCCCCCGACACGACGAGCGCCTCCACCTTTAAAACCTCCCGGTTTCCCGTCAATCTGGTCCTCCCGCCACTTTTTCCGGTCTCAGTGTCCCCCCCCTAATAACCCGATCCAGTCTTCCTCTTCCTAAGAGTTCTTGGCGCGAAATGATTCTGACCCCTGACGGGGAATCTGGGAATTCCAGGCACTTCCGAGCTTAAGAATCTTTTCCCCTGGTTTCCACTTTTGACCAGTTGTCCTCTCCCTGGCCTGTTCTTTTTCCGAAACGTAACCTCCTTCTCACACCCAACCCAGCAGCAACGCGGTTTCCAAGACCAAAGGGTTCCCACCGTTACTTAATTCATTCTGGGGACCCATGTTCTTAGCCGTCTCCTTACCCCTGGCACACGTTTACTAAGCCCGAATCATTTGCCTGTTTCCCTTCCTCACGATCTGAGTCCCTCCATGAGTTTTTTACGCAGCTTGCGGCGTACTCCGAGCATTTCACAATGGAAATCCCAGCCGCTGAAGTCAGGCCACCGATGCCCCCAACCCCCTTTTCCCATGCCCCTCTTCTTCTAGACTCACTTATCCCGACCTTCCGTAGTCCCTCTCTCCTGCTTTCGGTTGCAATCCATCGTGATTGTCGGGATGAGTGTGGTCCTTTTGTATGGCTCTGGGCCCATCGTCCAGTCCATTTTTTTTGCGCCATCTTTTTTTCTGAGTTCCCCTTGTCTTTTAACCACCCATCCGCATATCCATCGTTGAAAATGGTGATGATTTAGCGCTTTCAGTCGCCTTCCCCGAGGCTAGATATTTGTGGTTCGATCCGAACTACAAGGAGAGTTTCCCATGCCCCCAGTGTCTTTACTGAGGTTAGGTTGTGGCTCTTCGCGATTACCCCTCTTTCCCGGGTCGCTGGCCCCACCTCCCTGCCGAAGACCTTTTTCCCCCCTTTTTTGTGGTTCCTTAAGGAAGACTTTTTTTCTTGTCCCCATACTTGGGATCTCCTCCCGACCCCTTGAAAATAGACCTTTTCGACCCGACTACCTAGGTCCCCAAAGACGACCCTCTTGTGAACAGTGGGGTCTCACCAAACACCCCTAATGCTGCTCACTCGACCTCAAGAATGTCCACCCCCTGGAACCTGCCTTCCCCCCCTGGATGGCGCGTGGTTTTCCTAGGATTCTTGCTTGGACGCCTTCCCGGGTGCTTTACAGGACCGAATATCTTTGCCTTCGCACCCCATGGATCATCTTTTCCCCCCCGTTTTTCTACTTTTTGTCCCTACTCTCCCGCCTTTTTTAGATTTTTCTCCGACCCCAACTTTCACGACATTCAAGTATCCCAGGTCCTTTGCGGGCAACCCTGTTCCCTCGGAACAATCCTCCCCCTTAAATCGGTGTGACATCTCCTTGGTGGTACTGCAGGGGTCGTCTAGGTGACCCGGTCAAAGTCCGGACGATGCATGTTCTTGGTGCCGACCCTCTGTTCTTGTCTCCCCTTTTGGCCGTCTTCCCACAGAGGTTCCCTGGGGCTTACCTGCTTCGGATTTTCGACTTGAAGCGGTCCCCCCCTTTCCTTTCCCTTTTTCTTCCCCTTCCCCCCTACTTTCAACGCAATCGCCCTCTTTCTTAAACCCTCCTTTACTTCTGTGTCTGCTCTTCCATCAGGTTTCCCCCAGCTGCACTCACAACTGAGTATTACCATTCTTTGGGTCTCCCGCCAACAACCCTCGGTTTTTTCTTTTGCCTTCGAAGGCCAATCCTTGACTTTCCATTCCTTCCAGACCCGGGACGACCCCCCAGCTTTTCCTCTCGATCCCCGCGTTCTGGTCCCAAAACGAACGATTGCTATTGTTCTATCGTTGTTGTTGTTGAGTGATTCCTCTGTCATTTCAGCGTCTTTTTCTGTGACTTTCGATGAAAATCTGTTTCCCTCGTTCTTGACGCCGGAGGCCCTTCGAATTTCCCCTTCGCCTTCCCGAAGTACCTGTTTGTCTTTTTTTTTGTTCTCCCCCCCAGAAAGTGACTCTTTTTTTGGTCCGCTCTTTCTTGTATCGCTCATTTCCACGATCGTTTTTTGATGCGGATGGATCGCGATGGAAAGAATCTCCCTAGTTTCTTAGTCTTCCTTTGTGCCTTTTGTCCCGTGTCGATCGCATCGCAATTGCCCTCCTCCCCCATTCCTGGTTCCCCCAATGTGCTCAACTTGTTATCGAAACTTCCCTGTTCGTCACGCCATATGATCGTGTTTCTGCCCCGTTCCATCGTCTCCTTTCAATTTTCGCAGATTACCGCGGGCAGTTCCCCTTCCCTGCGAAACCTTGCCCGTTGCTGTTTGCCCCTTTCCTGTTAAACCAAATTGATCTTTATTTTCTAAGTTACCTGTTCGTCCCCAACGTACTGGGCTTTTTTTCTCAAATGCTTGAGTGTAGTTTCCCCACAAGCTCTCTCTTTCAAAATCCTATACCCCATGGTGCTGAGGGACGGATCCGCTTATCTAACTTGGCGCCTCTTTAAATCCCCCGAATAAGTATGCCGACCTCTTCCCCCTGCTGTGCTTTCTTCTCATGTGTTCATTTCTGCGACGCTCCGAAGAAGTAATCATTGGTGGTGAGTTTAGCCTGCTTCTTCTTCACCTCGGTTTATAGTCTTTTTTTCCTAATCTGAGTCCTCCTCGCACCTCCTTATTGACTGGCGTCGGATGTTTAAGGACCCAAAATACTGTTAGAAAGAATTGTTTTCGATAACCCCCCACCATTGCCCTTACATTGTTGTTCCGGCTTCTTAGTATTTTTTCTTGTTGCAATAGTGGTTAACATGTTCACCTCCGTCCCTCTTGCCCACCCCCCGCCCAAAGCTTTGCCCTTACACTCCCCTCCTCTGGTTGTTTTTTCCGTGAGACCACAAATGAAACTAGAAGCCGCAGCCGCTGCGAGGCGTCTGCTCGAAACTTATAGGACCATGCTCATGCTCCTCAGACGTTTACACCGCATCCAACCACTGATGTCTCGGACATTGATAGAATCTGAACCTCGCCGGGCCCACCCTTTCCCCAAAACTGCCCCCCTCCCGGTCAACCCCGATTCCCCTTCCTCTCACCGTTCCTGAGCCGTTCTACTCCCCCATTTTCCTCATGGTCTGCTAAGAGGTCCAGCTACATCTTTTCCGTTGGTTTTTCAGTCTACTTTGCCAAGTCTCTGTTTATGGAATTTACGCCCGTCAGGTTCAGGCCTTCCTCCTTAAGACACCATTTCCTTCTTTCAGCGAATGCGTTATTTCACCAGTTGTATTCCTGATGTCCTTCCATGTATTTTCCTCCCCTTGTTTCCTCCCCCTGTCGGTAATTTCCCCTCGACCTTCTGTTTTTCCTCGCCTGCCGTTTTGCGGTTGAACCCTTTTTTCTTCCCTCTGTTTTCATTCGGTTTTTTGTCTTCCGGCTTTCTTTGTGCCCTACCTTTTGAAAGGGAAGCTCCCATTTTCAACTTGGGACCCTGGATAGTTTGTTTTGATTCTGTGCATTAGCGCCTGGCTCCCCCTTCCATTTTCTTCCCTTTTCCCTCGCCCCCCTCAATTCTGTCCTGCTGAAGGTGATTGTTCCGTATTTTTGCAGATTATTGATCCGTCCCCACCTTTTTCGTTGCTGGAGGCACTCTTGGATTTTCGGTTTTTTTTCCTTTCTTTCTTCTCTGGGCGTGCTGGCTTCGTGCTTGCTGGGCTTAACTTTACTCATTTTGAGAATTGCAAAGTATGTTTTCACACGCTTATCAACCCGATCGCTTTCAAGCCGGTCTCCCCGTGGCCCGTGTTTCTGCTTCTTCCCCTCTTTTGTTTTTTAAATGTTTTTCTTTTCCCTTAAATTTCGTTCCTCCTTTTTCTTTTGCCTCCCGTAAGGCCCTTCCCCACCTGAAAGCTTTGGAAGTAATCCGGTAGTTCTACTGACTTCGATACTTTTTTTATTCCATGGGGACCTCCTTCTTATTGATGCGCGCTCTTTTCCAGAAAGTAGGTTAGTCTTGACGTCTCCTTATGTTTAGCCGTCCAAGCATATTCACTTTTTTTGTAGAAGTCGGGCCTCTTATTTTGGTTGATTTCTCTGGGCGGCCTTGTCTCATTTTTGCCTATTTCCCCGTCACCTTTCTCTTCATTTTTTTCTCTTTTTGCCGTTCGGGTCGTCCTCTAGGGTAGTCCTCTTTTTCGTCTTCGTTGAGTTAGAGTCTAAGCCATTCCTTAGATATCCCCCAGGGCTACTTGACCAATCCATCACCTTTTTTCTCACTTTTCTCACATAACCGTGGAAATCGTTTTCCTCCCCCTGTTGTTTTTTTTACTTAAGTCTAGGCAGACTTTGACCTAAGTCTGAAAAATGCTGCCATTCATAGAGATGTTACTTCCCGCTCTCCCTTGAGGGCAGTTTCCTGGGACTCGATGTGCATTTATTTTTTTACCTAATGCCCCCTCCCCCCCCAAGACAACCCTTGGAAATTCGAGCTTTTCTCACGAGACGGTTATTGAATGGTAGGCTTTTGTTTGCGGATTTGGTGGATTCTTTTTTGGTCGTTACTTCCTTTTCTGCCCTTTGACTTCCCCCGGTTTGGATCCTATCGGTCGCATCGGCGCTTATAGTTTTGATGTCCTCTCCTCTATATTTAATCACTCCTTTTTTTTTTGCTCTCTCTCTTTCATCGTCCCCCCCATAACCTCTGCAGGCAGCCGATGACGTCGAGAGAGGAGCCCTGCCCGCGGGTAGTACAGGTCCTCTCACTCTCTTAATTCAAAACCGTTCCCCCCCCCACTCCTCCTTTGCCCCCAACCCTCCACCCAAAAGCTTGAACGCAACTCCGTAGCGACATACCTGGCTTTCCACTTTGGTGTTTTTGAGGGCGAGGTTCCTTACCAGGACGGCCTTGACTTTCGCGCCGTGATCCCGTTTTATTGCGTCTTCCTTTTTAAGCTCTCTTTTTTACTTGTTCGGTCGTCTGTCTTCTGAGACCCCCTTCTTCCGCGTCCAACCCCTGCCGGTGGGCGTAGGCATTTTGGGATTGTTCTTTGCACTTTGGATAAAAGGATGATGATTGTCAGGCTCCTGTGATTCCATAATCTTGGTTGCTGCCTCGAACCCCTCATCTCTCTCCGGCACACCTCCCTCAGCCTGCTCCCCAGGCTTCCCCTTAACGCTCCCATTCGGCCGGACCCCTCCAGGAAGGTACACCCTTTCCAGGAACCCCTCGCACCGTTAACCCCAGTTTCCCCCCGGCGCCTTGATTCCCCTCTTTTCTCGAACCATGACGGAGATTTTGCGGCGTCAACCCCCATTCGTGCGCCTTACGTCAAGAAGGAGGACCCTGAAACCCCTTGCGCACCCCTCGAAAGGTTTCTCTTTACCTTAGTACCGCTTAGTGATCTGACTACAGGATGAACAGCCCATCTTCGTGGATTGCCGGGCCATTAAAGCCCCCGTCCTCCTAAATGAGTTTCTGTACCCCAAAGCCCAAAGAGGTTAATGATCAATCCAGCCTCCCTTGCCCCCCCGTGCTAAAGGTTCTTTTCGAAAGCTTTCTCCTTTTCTTTTCCAATAGCCCCTTTGACAGGGTTTTCTAGGCGCACCAGCAAGTTTCCCCCTCCCTCCTCTCTAGCCGCCCTTCCCCCTTCAATTTTCCCCCCCTCCAAGCCTTGAACGACTAAGTTTGCTCCCTCCTTCCTGTTCTTTTTAAAAGCCGAAGTTTTAATTAGGACCCGAAACGAATAGTTTGCGTCGAAATTCACCTTACGTGGGGGGCTTCCGAATGCGCTAAGCCCATTCTCCTGAAGAAGCCCCCCGATATGTTTTTCGTCCAATTTGAAAATGGCGACTTCAGCTTATCCCGGTACGAAAGAACCGAAACAACCCTTAGTCAAACTCCCTGACTCATCACCCTTTACCCAATTCTCCCTATTAAGCTTTTAAATGCGACCCCCGCAAGTTTTCTGAGTCGAAACTATTTCCCACGGGCCACACGAGACACCCGGAGATCATAAGCGTTGCACTTCACCTATTTCCCCTGAAAGTCCTATGGTTACGCAGTTCGCGGCTGGCGTTCTTGACCCCTCCTTGTACCATGTCCACTAAAATAGCCGACGTTGTGCCCAAAATAAGTCACCGGCTTGCACCCACACAAGACTTTTGAAAGATAGGCAGAGCCCCCCTATTCGACTTCGTATAGAAATCCTGCGCCCTCCAGTCCCCACTTTAGGGTTTCCCAAGTTACTTCATTAGGATGTTGGAGGGCCCTTTTTTTCAGGTTCACTGCTGTGTCCCCTATTTTCCCTGCTTTTTATCCTTGATCATCAGTTTTGATTGGTCCCCTTTCTTCTACACCCGGATTCAGAACTTCATGGAATGCCACTGCGATATTTCTTCAGTCGCCTTTTCTCTTTCCCTTTCCCCTGTTGTTTGGATCCTGGAGAATTCCCCTTAGACCCCCTTCCTTTTACCTACCCCCCAGCCACAAGTTTCTTACTATCCTTGAGTTGTGGTGCCGCCTTGAAGGGTTTACCCCACGATGGCACCCCCTCACAACTTCCCTCCCTCCACGAAGACGCCAATCCCATCTGGTGTTGGTTTTTCTCCTTCCCAGTGATTTTAAATTTTAGTTTCGACCATTACTTTGTGAATTCTCCGCACGCCCCAGGACCCCTACTGACGGGGGGATCGCAGCCTCCTCGTCCGCAGAAGCACCCCTGTCGGTGACACCCTTCAAAGCGCGGGCTTCTCCCACCAAAGAAAGCCTTTCCTCATTCCCCGCACCGAATTCAACACCTTTCCCCCGACGAGCTCACGCTCGGATTCTTTTTTTTTTGAGACGTTTTTTCGGCTTCTGGACTTTTTCCCTCCCCCAGTTGTATCCGCACTTGACTCGACTCCGGTCAGTTCAGCGGCTCCTCCGGCAACCCCCCTCGTTTGTGGAACCTACGTTACTTTGCGATGATCTCCCCCAGGCCCCTTTTTAACGAATTTGACGTCGACACCAGTTCTCACTGTGCGGGTCCCACTTTGGACCCCACTCCCCTTGATTTGAAAAGGGCAAGTACTATCTTCCTTTTTTTTTGGTCCACTGCCGGGTGTTGCGACCCGGTCTACTGCTATTGCGAATATGTGCAATTCCTATCTGGACCGACCTAGGGTTTTATTATGTTAACAAGCTTTATCACTTTTGTTCTACCTAGCTTCTTTTTCGATTTTAGCTGAGATCCAGGGAACCCCTTGCCTACCAACCCGTCCGATATTCCCAAAAAGAAACTGTCCCCCCCGACGATCCACTCCCCCCTCCCCGCTCCTTGTGCCAATTGCTCGCCCTCCGGAAGCTCTCACCCCCACGATAGACCTCGGGATTTTGTTTGAAAGCCCCCCCCATGCCTGCCGGCTCTGACTGGACCCATTTTTGCGACATGCGTCTCTCCCCCCGTTTTCCCCCACAGCTTTTCCTCGTCCTAAGATCAACTCTCTCCCAAACTTCTTTCAAGAAGGCCAG
>Ga0179593_1679255_pt1 | contig 11267 bp, 13 predicted proteins | sample CZODoug2_1_08_16_FD_185931 | JGI IMG/M metagenome (GOLD analysis project Ga0179593, IMG submission 185931) | Vadose zone soil fungal communities from Angelo Coast Range Reserve, California, USA - CZODoug2_1_08_16fungal (PacBio error correction) | ecosystem: Environmental > Terrestrial > Soil >... | reverse complement strand
GCCTCCCCCCGCTTCCGAGCCCCCTTTTAGTGCATCTTTTGGCAAGCGGCCTTGATTATTGTGAACGAGGAACTTCGCGCGCGCCCACGCCAAATCTTTCTCAGACCTCCCTAACCGCCTTCTTTCTCCTCGGGCTGACAATTTTTCCCCTTTCCACAGGTGTCCCCTAAACCGAACGGCCGTCGCGCGAGTCTGATGAGAGCGATCGAAAGCCCTCTTTCCCCCATAAAAGGCAACCCCCCCTTTGCACTTTGCAGACTTTTTTTCGAGATATCCCAATACTCTTTCCTGATACTCGTATCTTCCCCTTTATTAGCCCGACCTCTTGTGCCAGCGTTTGCTTTCTCCCCTTGCGATGTCGAGATTCGGGACAGCCCTTTCGCGTTAGAAATTACGGCTTCCATTTGTCCTACCTGAGCCGTCTTTCCTCCCGGTAATGTTGCCTCGTGAGGAACTTGCGTAGGGTTTCGGATTTTTAGTCGAGGCCTTCGCTGTGCGAAGTGGTACTGAGAACTCCCTGCTCAAGCCGCTTTTTTTTTCTCCAGATTTTAAACAGCGGAACTTCGGTCGTAAATCGCCCGATCGCGGCATAAGTCTTCCCTCCAAAGACATGTTTCCCTTCTTTAGAGTTTCCTTTTTTTTCAGGAGTATCCCGGATCACAGGACCCTTCACTTCCCGATGCGTCCTCGAGAGATGGTACTTTACCCCACATGCAGGTGACTCCACTTATTCTTGGTGCCGTTAAATTTAAAAGGTGGTTCATCGCAGTCATGATTTTTTTCGACCCCATTCTGTTTTTCCACATCTTCCCCTCCCTTTCGTGTGGATTCCTCTTTTTAGTCTTTTTTCGCTTCGACTCTATATCTATTCACGCAGACTCACCTCGAATTTCCTTTAAGTTTTTCCTTCTCTTGTTTCTTAGGGTTTTTTTGTAAGCCTTTTCCTGATTTTCTGGTCTCCCCCTCTACCCATCCACGCTTTCCTGTTTGCAGCGCCAAGCCCCACTAGCTGTGTTGTATCACAATCGGATCCTTGACTGTCACCTTTTCGGTTTCCGCTGCCAGCGCATCTGTTTAGGTTGCATGGAACTCCTCCCAGAGCATTCGAGTGCATTTACTTTTCGCGTGGGTTTGGGGCTCTTTCCCACTTTTCCCCTAGAAAACCCTTCCTTACACCTCTAACCACCGGCACAAAGCCTGCGTTTTCTTTTTCAGATGATAGATCCCCCAATATAGTCCTCCCCCGGTGGATTTGTCTTGATTTCTTTTTGTCGTAGAACTGCAGAAGACCGGCGCTCTCTGTTGGTAGTCGGGCCCTTTTGGGGAAGGGTTCCTGCGGATCGTTGAAAGCTTCCCCCCCATAGGCTCTTTTCAGAGCCGGTTCTAGCCCCCCCCAACAATTTTTTTTCCATTTTCTATGAGACCCTCGGTGACAGCTTTTCTTTTGAAGCTCCCCTTGACTGGACGTTTTTTTTTGATGGCTCCACGGTAAAACTAGGGCCTGTTTTTACCCCTCCGATCTAACGTTTTCTCCGGAGTCGCCTTCCATTGATTTTTCTTCGGTCCTAGAGAGATTTGCCACTAGGTAGCAGGCCCTTTGGCCCCTTCAGGGGCTGCGCAACTTGGCTCGAGCCCACCTTTTTCTTTTATCACAAACCCTAAGCCCCTTTTCCGCCGTTGGTATCCCCCTAAAGCGAGAATCACTTTTCTCAACGTGCCGGGCCTTCCATTTGGCTCGCTACGGACCCTCCTCCTCCTCGATCGGGTTTCGGTAGCCGATTCGACTTGCCAGGACTTGCGATCACAAGCTCGCAACCACCTCGAGCGCGTACGGTTTTTGTACGGTCTGTTTTTCCTTTCACATAAGGTAACCTTCTCTTCCCCCCCCCCCCAGAGCTTTTTTGGGTCACCTTTTCGTCGCTCAGGTCCAGCATGCGCACGCCACCTCGAGCCCGCCCTCCCCTCCCCGCCCGGCACTCAGTTGCTGATTCTCCTGTCGAACTTTGTGCCACACCAGGTGAAACGCGACGTAGCAGCTATTTCCCTTTTCGTCGGCCTCGTTTCTTCCGCGTTCCCTTGGAAACCTTTTTTTCCATACTTCGGCGATGGAGCTTTGAGCCTCGTAGCGGCCAATAAAGAGGGATGTCTGGCAGAAGTGTTTCTACACCTCTTCATTCTTGAGCTTGGTCCCCCCCCTTTTCGGTTGAATGAGCCTATATAAATCTTCACGTAATTTTTTACGGCACCCTTTTTTGTTACTGGTCTCGGCCCAGGGGATGTCCTTCCTTGCCGGGTCCCTCCTCCCACTTGAAGTTTTCTTTTCCTTTCTTCCTTGCCGGGTTAACATGAAAAAGGGGCAATTCGAGGTGCTCGAAGTTTTCTGTCGACCCTGGGGGTTTTTTTTTTTAGTATTTAGTGACCCCCCCGCCGGTCAACCATGCAGGCCGCGAGACCGCTTCTCCCCGACCTGGCACTTTTTCGTACCCTTTGCACGGCTTTTTTGTTTTGCAGAATCAGGCCTCTTCGAGCAGCTCGTCGACCCGGTGGGGCGCGCTCTTTTCTCCTCTTTCCGCGAGTTTGTTTTTCTCCCTCTCCTCAGATACCCTGCTGCACTCTCTTGCCTGAACTTAGTCGGCATGGGTTTTCGATGGAAAAGGTGCCATGTTGTTCGCGGTCGGCTTGGGGAAGCTGCGTGAGGTTCTTTCTTCGAGACTTTCAACGGAACCTCTGCAGAATCTCTCTCCTCTCTTCTGTTTCCTTGAGCCCCCGATGATCCACGTTTCGAGGTATCGTTGGGATTCACTCGTAACTTCAGCTACTGGTTCGGAGCTTTATGCGTTCGAGTCATGTGCGAACCCCCCGCAGCCACGAGATTCGAGCGCTTCCTGCCCGGTTTCAACCCGGCTTTCTTTGCGCCATCGTTCGGTCCCCCTCTTTCCCAGCACAGTAGCCTCTTATTTGATTTTTTTGCAGAGACGGAGCTTGAATTTTAAGCTTTTCTTTTCATCCTCCCCCCCGTTTTTGTTTTTTTCGCTATTGAGATTCCGTTCTCCCTCGCACCGCTTTTCCCCCCCCTCCTCCATTAACGGCTCCTTTTATCGAGTTTCCCCGGCAGCCTTGCGGTTTTTTTTTTTTCCCCCGCTCCAGGACTTCAACGCATTTTTTTTCAGTTCGACGCCCTCGCGCCGCTTTTGTCCTGTGCACCGGATTTGTCATTTTGTATTCAGACCTCCCTGTGGATCACTTCTTTTCCCAAAGATTCGCGACCAATCTTTGCTCGGGATGCGCCTGAAGTCCACGCTTCTGTTTGTTTCCCCCCTTTCAATTTGCACGATCTCGATCTCGTTCCCCTCCCTCTCCAGCCTTTTTAACTCAGGAATCTCCCCCCTGCGTCGACCGTTTAAAAGCTGGCCGTCGCTTCGAGCTTCTACAAACCCTCTCTTTTATCGCGCCCCCCTTTCGAAGATTTTTCTCGTCAAGAGTTTTAGTCCTTCTTTCCCCCCAATCCCACAGCTTTCCCGGAACTTGCATTTTTTTTGTTTTCTCGCGGCTTTTTTTCTCGGCGGCTACTGCCAATACCGGCGCCTCATTAATCGACCGTTTTTATTCAGTCGGCCCTCCGACGTCCCCCTCCTCTGCCTCATGCCCCGTTCAGGGGATTCGCACCCCTTTCTTTCCCGAATTTTATTTCCGATAGTCTCACAGTGTGGACAGTACGTGGAAGGCACTTCTCCTCCCTCCCCCTTCGAGATCCCCCTTCAGCTGGATTTTAAGATGTATTTTCTTCTTTTAACCGTTGGTTAGTTTCTGGAAACCTTCCCGCTTCCGCGCACGGCTTCTTTAGAATTCCCTTTACCCTCTTAGCGGAACCCTAGAGATCCTTTTCCCCCAGGCGAAACTTTTCCAAATTTCCGGCGACGAGGACCGTGCTTCTTGCGCGCGCGCGTTACCCCAAAAAACCCCCCCAACTACCAACCCCGCCCCCAGACCTCAACCCCCCCCCCCCCCCCCCAACCAACAAAAAAAAACCCAAAACACATCCTAAAACAAACCCCCCAACAAAACACAACCCCCCCCAAACCCCCCCCCCCCCCCAAACCCTCACAAACCTCGTGCTACTTTTCTTTCACCATGGTGGTTTTTTCAACATCCGGTAGCCCCTTCCTTCGGACATTAGGAAACTTTTTTTGACGGGCGTTTAGTTTTAGTCCACGCGCGTGCTTATCGAAATGGGTGACCCCCTTGTCGAGAGTTACCAGAGATTTTTTTAGTTTGCAAGACTTTTCCTGGCTTCCCAACTCAGACCGTACACATCCAACCGTCGACGAGCTCGTTTTCTCCAGTGTTCCTCGCCAATACTGCCTCTCTGCTACCAAGCCCCCCTTTGATCCTGCGCTCTTTCGTTTAATTTAGTGCTCACAAGTTGGGCCGGTCAGGCGTTTCGCGGACCTCTCTCTCCTTTCTCGATCCTTCGACAAACCTTGCTTCTTAATTTAACTGCATGTCGATGCAGTTACGATGTGCGCGGTCTCCCATGTCAAGGTGCCCACTTTCCCAAAGTCTCTAGCTGCCAGTGCAAGATTCCTCGAAATCCCTCCTAGCTTTTACCCCCGTCCGACTTGCAACGGAGCTCTGGAACAATTGAGCTCCTTTTCGTGGCATTTGCATCACGAACACTATTCCAGTCCATGCCGATCATTCCCAGATGTGTTTAGACGCCACTTACATCTCCTGGATGTGCGATGGGGCCCCTCCCCCCTCCCAGAGGCCCTTCTATGTGACGCTTCTCCCGATTAAAACTTCTCCATACTTCCTCCCGCGCCGCTTTCAGCGGCTCCGCACCGCGGCACCGACCATACGAGTATCGTCAAATCCCTTATTTGTAAGCGACCTCTTTCGGTACCCCTCGGAGCCATCACTTTTTTTCTTTTTTGGTGGTCCGATGGGAAATGCTCGCACCCGCTTTTTTTCTGCGCCCTGAGTACTGTCTCTTTGCAACCACTTTCGAAGTCCTTTTTTTTCCTTTTTTCCTGAGATTCAGCCTTTGAAACCATCCTGGCAGCTGAAAAACTGTTTACAGCAGACGGTCTCACGCGGGTTTGCTCCCTTGATTTCCAATGCAGGGTCGCGGTCTTAGCGGGCTCTTACCTTCAAAAGCAGGAAATCTTCTTCATCTCCCCCCAAACAGCCCGAAGCCCCCCTTGACTTTTAGTATGCGGCCCCAGTTTAACCCCGCGTCGAAGCGGAAACGCCCAAAGCTAAAAAGAAACTTTTCCTCCCCAATGTTTTCCCCCCACACTGGCAGTTCGTCCCACGTGGTTCCTTTGTGGACCCCCCTTTTCGAAACCAAATTTGGGTACGAGATCACCCCAAAAGAAAATCGCGTCAGGTCACTTCTGTGCCTTTTGTCCTAAGCCCGAGAGAGTTTTGGTCTTTTTTTCCCCCCCCGACTGAACCAATTTCCCTCCTTCACCACGACTCCTCGTTCTCCAATAATTCGTCCTTCTTTTTTTTCCTTACAAGCTTCCCTTTCCCCTCCCTTCCCTTTTCTAAGCCGTTTCCCGTGACTCTTCCCTTCTCGAAGGGCTTTTTCTCTGATTTCCAGGAACCCATTGCGCGCCTCGTCCCCCTTTTGATGAATACGCTCCCCCCCCCTGACGACATTCGCTTTTCCCCTGCTGCCCTTACTGAATGACTGTGTCCCTGGCCTTACCAGTCAGAAGGTTCGCTCGCCGAGGCGCTCGCGATAGAGCGAGATCCCCCAACTTGCCCCCCAACCGTGAACCTCCGTAGCGTGTTCATCCCTTGTTGTTGTGAGTCCCGTAGATCCCGCACGGCGCCCTTCGGCCTCTTTTTGCCAGCGTTGCCCCTTGTCTATGCAGCGCTCGATTCCCGTTGTGAATTCTGAAATGGGCGGTTAAAGGGCATCCTTCTCCCTGGCGTTCCTTTCAGCCGATCTTCAACCTTTTTTTATCTCATCAGGCGTTCGAGGCGCTGCTTCCCCGGTACTGCGACCCTTTTCCAAGGCCGCGGTTCCCCTTTCTCAAGACTTTCTGAAAAGCCCCTTTTCCCAATTCTTTTAAGAACCCCGCAGGTTCCTCTCCAGGAGTGGATTGCGGACAACAAGAGTCGTTCTTGAAGGAGTTCCCGGTTTCAGTTTTCTTCTTTTTTTTCGATCATCACTTACTTTGGATTTCCCCAAATGCCGGTGTTGCATGAAGGAGCTGAACCTTCCGGATTTTCGTTGTGATGTGCTTTTCCACCCGAACAATCCTTTTGGTTTCAGAGAAGTTTTTCGACAATCCTACGAACGTCCCTTTTTTTATTTCTCTTTTGTTTAGCTTTTGCGGGCGTCCGATTAGACGCGATACCCTTTTTTTTACCGAATACTCACAGTGCTTTCGAGTTGCTTAGGGGGTTAAGCCTGCCGCTTTTTCCTTTTTGAGTATGGGTAGATTTCCGTGCCCCCTTCCTATCTGACCCCTTTTTTTCACGCCCCTGGGATTTTTAACAATCCGCTGGTTCCCTCCCCGGCCTAGCCCATGTCCAGCCGAATTTTTTCCGGCGGGAACCTGCTCTTTGAAATTTTTCCTGTAGTTTTCTTTTTCGTTTTAGTTCATGGGGGACAAGAGCACGCAGAGAGTTTTTCCTAGGTCTGGTAAGATTTCACTCATTAAGCGGAGCCTTAACTCCCAAAACCCCCCAAAGAGCTTTGCTAGATTTCCATTTCAACCCAGTCTCTATGCGTCCGACTGAGTCTCCACTATATCGTCAGTGTCCATGTTTTCTCTGACGATCCCTTTAGTGTCTAGTGCCCTCTCCTTTGAGTTAGAACTGCGCAGTTTTTTTTTTTGGGGGGGGGGGTTTGTTTCGCGGATCGTGCCGCCTTCGCCAACCTGCGGGTGTTCTTTCTTCCACATGGTGACCGTTATCCCTACGAAACCCTCGACATCCCGGGAGTCTTTTTTCTTTTTTTTTCCCTGGTGAGAATAGCAGGCCGCCATCCGGGACTGGCCTTTTTTTCGTGCGGCGGAAAACGATTTCTAACCCCCGTGAGTCTTTTGGTGTACCGACGGATCGCCTTTCGCTGAGAGCTTTCTTCCCTCTTTTTCTCCCTGAAGTTGTCTATTTCCTAGAGTGCTTGAGGCTTCCTGTCCTTTTTTTGGCCTTTAAACCACGCGGACATCTTTGGATCGTCTGTTGTCCCGCCCTGAAATTCTACTGCGGCCGAAGCACCGCATGTTCCTACGGAAGTGTTTCCAGAAAGCCCTCCCCTGGACTTTTCCGCACGGACCATTACGGCGGCAGGATCTGCTTTCCCACGTTTTTGATGTGCATTTTCTCCCTGAAGAGACCCTCTCTGCCGGGCCAACATTTCCCCCCCCTCGCTTTTTTGTAAGTCTGTCGGAAAGACGTACATCAGGTAAGCTTTCCTAACACACCCGAGCTGGGGCTTTTTGCTTTTGTCAACGTCCTTGAGGGTCAAGCTTCCCTCCTAATTTTTTTACCATCGAGCCCGTACCCGCAGCCCGCACTTTCCCGCGTGAGTTCCGGAGTCCCTGTCGAACTCCCCCGTGGGGAACTTTCAGGCAGAATCCCCAGAATCGTTGCGCGCGGCCCGTCGGACGAACGAAACCCCTTTTCGCCGGTTCCTTTTCCCCTCTTTTCAATTACTATCTCTTCGGACCAGCTTTTTCCCCATATTAATTTTTTTTAGCATTTGCCGCCTCCCGCAGACGCGAGCGTGAGTTTTTCCAGAAGAAACCGCCTCCACAGGTGCTTCCTTGAGCATCTCTTCCCTCCTTTTTGACTGGCAGGTCTTCGGGAATTTTCTCATTTTTTTTTCTTGCACATGTTCGGAAGACTAGAACGTGCGGCCCCTGGGTGAGACTCCTAAAAAGTGAACGATTTCAGATAGTTTCTGGTCCCTTCGTCAGGGTTTCCCGTAATAGTTTTTTGAAGGAGTTCTTCCGATATTGATAGCCGACGCCGGAGACCCCCACCCGGCAGGCCTCCTTCCCGAGATTGCCCTGCGCCCATGCCCTCCAGCTGAATTCCTCCCCCCCGGAATCTTTTTTTTTCTTCTCCAAGGGTATTCTGAGTTGGTTCCACGGTGGGGCTCTTCCAGCTCGCGCGCGAGTTTCCCCAGCTCGCCGCTTTCAGAAGCCAGCTTTCTTATCTCTCGAAAGCTGTTTTTACGCAGATAACTTTGCGGTTCCTTCTCCTCCAAGGCTGGCCTTTTCGCGGTCGGATTTTTTTTTTAAGCGAGAGGACCTTTCCCCTCTCTTTTTTCACTGTGAATGCCCTGTGGCCCTTACCTTTTTCTCCTTTCAGATTTTTTTTTTTTGAAGAAACCTCACTCTCCACGGTGGCGAGGTAGGGCGGGGGCTGCCTAAGGAAGAATGCATTTCCCCCCCTCAGGCGATTGCGTTTTTCCAAACAGCCGCCCGCATCAGCCGCCGGATCGGCCCCTGTTTCAACCCCCCGGAGCGTTTTCTTCAACTGTGAGTAAGCGTCTTTTTCTCTTGGATTTTCCTCCTAGAAAGGATTTTTTCATACTCCTCTTAGATGAGCTTCAGATGAAAGTTTTGCCCTTCCCCTCTGGTTTGCAACATAAATTACGCCCTTTTCCGGTACTCAAGGTTTACCTCGTCCTCTCACTTCCTTTTTTTTTTGTGAAACCTGCTTGATAGCTTTTTTTAGAGCTTTTTCTCGACGCCCTCTCTCCTGTGGTTCGGTTTGAACCAGGAGTCCTTGAGGCCGCCCAGATATCCCTCCCACCGTGGCTAAGGCTTTCCCCCTTTCCCCAGCCCCTGCTCCCGATAGGTATTCCCAGAGTTACTTTCCACGTTTCTCGATCAGTTTTTCATGCAACCGACGACGCGCCAAAAATTTGGCCATTTTCCGTACCTCGCCTACTTTCCTGTCTACAAAAGTCTTTCCTGCTCCGGTTCCCCCGGAGATGCTTCCGAGCTTTCTTCTTCCCCAACCGTGTTGGACGAGCTGCTCTAAGAGATGGGAGCTCTGCAAACAACTCCCCCTGCTTTGGCAATTTTGAAAGGGTCTTGGGCCCTCTTTTTTTTCGTCCTTCAGCGTTGTCTCGGCGGCGGCCTATCCCCCCCTCTGCTGCGACGCTTCATTGCGTATTAGACTCCCTCTAGCCTTTCCGCTAAGAGGGTTCCTTTTTTTTAGCATTTTTTTTTTCCTTCGCTCGGGCGCTTGTGCAGCCGCTCGGCAAGGAGAAGGACATCCCCTCTCCCCCTTTACCCCCACCTACGCTGTTTTTTTCCCAACCAACATAGTTCCTCTTTCCTTTTTTTTTTTCCCCCCAATCGTGTTTTTTCTTCTTGACCCCTCCTTGGGCTGGCGCAAATGCTCCGACAAATAAGACTCGATTTTCCCCCCTTCTAAGCATTCAGGGCAAACTTTTTTTTGTTTCAAAACTCACGAAGAGAAGTCCGTTCCCTGGTTTAATTTTCTCCCGGCGTTCTGCAGCGCTATCGGAGAGCTGTTTGCGGCCTCAAGTCTTTTTTTTTTTGGCAACATCCGGTTCTCCCCCTTCCTCCTTTGAAATCAGGCGGGCTCTTGCTCGATTTTTTTTGCTTAAGCCGTCGGGCGTGACCGTCGCCCCTTTTTCGCGCGTGTGACCAGCCTTCAAGCTAGTTTTTTTCCATTATAAGGATGTCCCCCCCACTAGCCTCCTAGACTCTCTCCTTTTTTTTTGTTCGCCATTTTTTCCTTTCTCCGGATGCCTGGCAGAGATGCTGGAATAGCTTCTCGGTGCAGTGAATTCTTCGCTAAGCTCGCTTAGTCTTTTCCTTGCCCTCCTCAAAAAGCTCTTTTAGAGTTTTTTTTCCCCCCAGTTGATAGAACCTCAGAAGCCCTTATTTCTGCTTGACTGCTTTGCTTTTTATCATTTATGCATGGGCGTTCTTTTATAACGATTTTCCTCTTTGTTCCCCCTGAAGGTGCTCCGGCGAGCTATTTTTTCGGAACTTCCTTCGAAATCCTCGAATAACGAACCTGCGAGAAGTGGACCCGCTATTGTCCCCCAAGGTGCGTTCATCGTGGCGCCGCACACGAAACACTTCTCGTCCATGATGGAGTTTTTTCCTCTCCTAAACTTCTTTTCACAGGTGAGAGTTGCCACCTTCGACCATGGTGCCGAGGCCCTGCTTTTGTGCGAAGGGCGATCTACCGCTCTACCACTCCCCTTTCTCCTTAACATGCTTTGATTTTCCCGACGCCTCCTTCCAAGTGTCATACGAGTATAGTCAATCCACGTGGCAGCTACGATATTGTTTCTTTCACTCGTCTCCTTCTGTGAGTCTTGCGTTCCCGGTGTTCCCCCCCCCCTGGGCATAAGCTAGCACCGCTGTGGTGAGTTAGTTTTTTTCTTACATGAGTCCTTTTACAAAGCCACAGGACCCCCTGAAGGTTTTTTTTCAAAATCACTCGGTCCTATCGCGCTGCTCCCCCCCCACTTTTTTTCAGCTTTATCCCCGAATTTTTGACCAGCGCGTTTTGCTTCCGATGCCCCAGCGTGGATCGGGATGAGCGGGCTTACACACCTTTTCCCTCCGGTTATGCTTTACCCCTAAGTTCCGAGTCCCTCCTGAGGCAATTCGCTGTGATATGCGGTTAAAACCCCGCCCCCCGTACGTCCCTCCTTTACCACGAAAACTAATTTCCCCCTCTTTCGATCCCCCCCGCACCAATGGCGTTCGTATCGATGTTGTTTCCCTACATTTTGGTCGACCCCCCCCCGAGTTACGTCTTCCCTTCCTTTTTACGCCTCCCCCCATCACCCGTCCATAAGCCGTAGCTCCTTCACCTCATTGGTAATTACGATTTTTTTTCTTCGTTTTTTTTTTTTTTTTTTTTTTTTTGGTTTTTTTGGGTTGAAAGTGTTCTTGAAAACACGCATTAAAACCGGGCTTTTCCTCCTTCACATACTAATCTTGTCCTTCCAATCCTTCTGCGGCCCGTCTATGCGACATTTTCGAAGCTGACTTCCGCTTTAAGCCCTTTTTAGAGCAATATTCTTGGCTGGAAGATTTCTAGAGCTCCCGTCGCGCGATTTATCCAGAGACAAATTTGTCTGTTCCCCCGCGGAGCCTAACAGATAATTGTGAAGATTTTTCCTTTTCTTTTCCCGGGATATTTTTATGTTTCCTCCCTACGTTCCGGAACGGGCCGGCGCTCGAGATCTGAGCCGCCGACAGCGCCCCCCCATAACCTTCTGCCCCTCCGGAGTTTTTCGAACA
>Ga0179593_1626447_pt1 | contig 11267 bp, 7 predicted proteins | sample CZODoug2_1_08_16_FD_185931 | JGI IMG/M metagenome (GOLD analysis project Ga0179593, IMG submission 185931) | Vadose zone soil fungal communities from Angelo Coast Range Reserve, California, USA - CZODoug2_1_08_16fungal (PacBio error correction) | ecosystem: Environmental > Terrestrial > Soil >... | reverse complement strand
CTTCCCTCATCCTTTGACCCGTCGAGTTCGTCCTGGTGAAAAAGGAGGTTTGTGTCTTTTTTTATTTTTTCTTATTTCCCTTTTTTGAGCCATTGGCGCGGGGGACACCGAGCCTTTGAGGCCTCGGTCGCGGTTCCTTTTTATTTTGCGAGGACGAGGTAGGTGTCTGTACTGTCTGGCTTGTCCGCTTGGCGGCAACGTGGCAGTTTTTGTATCTCCACCCGTCGGCGGTGTCGCCGGCTTTTATGCCCTTGCTCGTGTACTTACATGCACTTGGTCTTGCCATCGTAGTCGAAGTTTCCCCGACGGCATGGCTTGGGCTTTTTTGTTGCCCGGCGCAATTTTCCCTTCGGAGGGCCCGGCCGGTCTCCGTCTTGCTTCGCCGGAAGGCTGCGTGCCTCGACGCGACCCTCCTTCCGGAGGATGTGAGCCCTTTTTATAGTTCTCACTATCCCCGTGATGAAGTCGCGGCGTCCCTTCCCGCAGCCGGACTCGCTCAGGGAAACTGGTAGATTTTTCCTTGATGCCCGAGGCGACCCTCCGGTGACCACTGAAGAGAGGGAAGTGTCCTCTTTAACCTTCTTTTTTTCCCCTTCCGGGCCCTTGCGAATAGCATCTAGTGGAGTGCTGCCGGCGGCGATTCATGTTTTTTTTCTTTGCGACACGGCGAGAGACTGCTCCAGCCCCCCGTCCAAGGTCCTGTGACATCAGCCGGCGATTACCGGTAATCCGCCCTTCAATTCTTGTCGAGGGGGGTTACGCATCCTGTATAGTCACTTTTTCCGGTTTTTTTGGTGACCACCTCGGGCGAAGTCTGGCACGGATACCTTCCGTTTTTGTATCTTCCTTTCTAGGCGGTTCTCCCGGTTCCATTCCGGAGCGATTTTCGTTCCATTTGCGCGGACGCCCCCCGTCCATAGAAGACGAACCTTTCCATCGATCTTTTGTTAGCAGTAACGCCGCGAAGAACTGAACCGGTCCACCTTTGGTTATCCTCGTCTTTGGCCTTCCGCAGCACCCTGGTCATAAGTCCCTTTTCTTTTCGTACCTGACCTGCCCCTAAGGTCCCGTGAAAGAGTTCTTGTTCCTCGGAAGGCTGCCCTCCTTCCGATCAGGTTGCGGTTCTTTCCCGCGAATCCCCCCTTCCCAGCCTACAAAGGTAGTCCTTCCTCCCTTGCCAGAAGCACCCTCACCCGAAGTAGACCCTCCTTTCTTTCGGTGGTTGCGGGATGACATCTCAGTTTGCGGCTGCGATGGGGATCCTCGAAGCGGCTTCATCGCTTGGTAAATGTAAGTGTTCTTGTTCTCGTCCGCAGCCGGGCGTGGACGTGCTTTGGCGCGGGGAGTCAATTCACCCCTCCCCACCGTCGATACGCCCGGAACGGCTCCCCGGAAGACAGTCCCGATGTATTTTTCTTTTTGTGGGCTTCCGGGTAAGCGCTTCCCACCATTTAAACGTAATTGGTCACCTCTTTCCTCCCTTACGCCCCCGGACAACGCCCTCTCGAACAATGACATTGGTGGAAGCCCCCCATTTGCCATAGGTGGCACTCACCCTGACGGGCACACGCCCTATTACGCACTAGGCGATGTAAACAGTTCCTTTTTAATGTCTTGAAAGACTTCCCTCCGCTAAGTCGGAGTTTTCCCATTCCCCCTGACTGGACGAGGGGCCATCGCGACCTATCAGATTCACACTTCTTTCCTTCCCCTCTCCGGGTCCCTGATCAAGTGACCCACTTTTTGTCTTGGAACCGGCCTGGAACCAAACGAGGGATTTCCGACAGCCGCAAAAAAGCACTGAACGTTTGTGGGATTCTCAGGGGGGTTTTTTGGGGCTGGGTTCGTGGCGGTCCTTCTGGCATTCTTTCCGGCACCCCCCCCCCCCTTGACGTTTCGGAGTCCGACCGTTTCTTGTTTTTGCCACTTCGAGCATCGCGCCCGACCCGCTCCCGCCATGATGACCCTTAGGTCTCCGGGTGTTTCAGAGCTTCACCTCCCGTTTTTTTCGTTCCGTGCAACGAAGGCACCCGACTCTTTGATTTTCTTTTCGCGTCAGTCGTGCGGCCTTTGAGGTTTTTGCTTGACCTCTAAGGCGCTTCTCTTCTCCTTTTTCTTCTCCTAGAGCACGTTTAGGGCCGCACGTAGAGACCCCCCCTGACTTTCGCTGCTGCCGAGATGCAGCTTTTCGTTCCATCCCCGGAGTTTTTCTCACCCCTTTTTTCGATGAAAAGAGGCCTACCCCAGTGACCAATGAAGGGGTCATGGTCTACAAGATTTATGTCTTTTTTCCGGCGCTTAATCGTCCGTGGAACTCAGCGCCCTTCTGGTTCTTTGATGCCCTTCTCCCGTTGTTTTTCAAGCCCAGCGATTTCCCATCCTTCTGCGGTCTCGACCTTTATAGTCTTCTTTCGACCTGCTTTTTCCATTGGTCCCCCGCTTAGGAGACCACTTGGGTTTCCGGGCAAGACAAAGATCACACAACGGCTACTTTTTCCTCCATAAGTTGTTGTTGTGATCCGATCTTCTTCTTTTCCCTGAAAGGTTCACCTCAGATCTCCGTTTTCCCGAAGCCGGTTTGCCCCCCGCTTTTTTTTCTCCCGGACGCGAGCAGGCGGCGACCCCGTTGGTAATAGCTGGGACTGACCACCTGTGCCCCCCCCTTTCTTAGATCTTTCATGGCCTGACCCTGGGGATCCCACGGTTTCTCTTTCTAGAAAAGAAGATACGTCTTCAGATCTTTTCTCCCGTTTTTTCTTCTGGTCACTGGGGATGGTAGCCTCCCGAGACCTTTAGTAGTATAGACCCACCTTCTCTGTTTCTCCCTTCCCCTTATTCGTCATCAGGGAATTTCGTGGTGTCTCGCTCCGTTTGGCGATTCCCTCTTCTGCACCTCGAGCAGATAAACGACGTCTTCCCTCCGACCGCTGGGGCTGAGGTAAGCTACCCTTTGGTCCGCACGATCCCGCGCGCTGCGTCAAGTAGTAGGCGGTTTAGTAGTTTCTCTCTTGCCTTGTGTAGGGGTAGCCCAACACACAGTCTCAGTTCTATCCTCAGATCAGTCTTATTTCTGTAGCGGAGTCAGTGCTTCGTGATTTCTTAGTTAATCTTTATTCCTTCTTCGGGCTTCGTCGAGTACCTGGGTTCTTGCCTATCCGGGCGACACTGCCTTCTGCCCGGCCTTTTTTCTAAGTAGTTTTAAGTGTCCCTTCTTTTCGCTCAGATGCTTTTTTCTGTCCAAGAACCCCTGGCCGTCGGAGGGAACGGTGATCTTTACTCTCCTTCCTTGATCGCGATTTTTCTCTCCCCCGCGGTTACTCTTCTGTCGTTGCGCCGCAATGACATGGTAGTCGGTCGTATCATTCCTACACATGCTGGATCCTTTTTTGGAAGACGGGGGTTTCCCTATTGTTTTAACGGGGGGGTATGGTCATCCCACTTTAGATTTGTCGTTGATTCATTTGCTGTGGCCTTGCGGTCCTGGCGGAAAATTTGTTTTTACAGGCGGCTTCTTAGCGATGAAAATGGTTCAATCAGAACAAGACCGACGGAGTCAATTTCCTGTCTCCCCTTTTACCCGGTTTTTAGTCGGTGTCGTTGAATGACCTGGACTCCCCGCAGATTTTAACACTGAGGAAGAGTTTCCTCTGAGGGGTCCCTCTACTTTTCAGTGTTCCGGACGTCTTCATTGGTTTCCCGCAGCCGGCCGGAAGATAAATTGGACCTGACAGAGTACGAAGTTTTCCCCCCACCCTACGTACGTTCTTCTGGTCGACTTATTTCTTTTTTTCTTTGTCCCGGGTCGTGCCAGTTCGAGTTACCCGCCTGCATTTTTCCTGTTTATGAAATTCCCAGGGATTCGGCTTCTTTTTATTTCTCCCTTTCACGCGTCACCAGTCATGTTCTTCTGTCTTTGCCGGGAAGGTACGGTAAGACCACCAGTCACAGGGGTGCTGGAGGAAGGGCAGTTCTGCCCTCTTTGACAGATTAATTGTTCCCCTCTCTCGAGCCTGCATCGAGGAGCCCCCTGGTCCCCCCCTTTTTTCCCGTCGGTGTCCCCGCAACCTGGTAAAGGGCCCGGTATTTGACCTCTCCCCGAGAGGATTCTTTCTAGCTTCATCCTCGGAGGGAAAGGGTCCTCGGTCCTTCTTCTTCCCGTTTCAGATGAGGACGAGCCTTCTCCCCTTTGTCTTTACCCGGGTCCCGACCGAACAGCCAGGTTTCCCCTTCCCCTACTACGTCAGTCCTGATTTCTCCCCTGCAGCATGTCCTTGTAGTCTCGGTCTTTTTCTCTCAAGAGGGCGGATACCCGGCCCCGCGCCGCCGTTTGCCCTTTACACTACCTGTGAGGCTCTGCTCCCCTTTTTTCTGGTCCGGTCACCGCTTCCGTCTCGTTTGTTCACCTGCGACCCAAGATTCTTGTTTTGCATCCGTGGAGGCCCGCAGCGACCCTTCTTTCTCTGATGAAGGCAACTGGGAGCCTTCCCGCCTTCCCCTTTTTTTTCCTTTGAGGTAGGAGCGCAAGCACGTCTTCCTCTTTTCCTTATAGGACAAGCATGGCCGACGGAGATTGGCCGCGGCTGAGCCGCCGGCCGGACTCTTTTAACCTACCTCTTCGAGCGAATAGCCTGCCGCCTTCTTCCACCTAATCTCCTACGTTACCAGCTGTCTTCCCCCCTCCCCTTCCTAAGGAATGTTCTCAGGGAAACGAGAAAGGGGCCTAATCTGACCCTCTGTTCTGACACGCCGGGTCTGTCCCCTGCCCTCCGCCTCTCCCCGGACCAACCGAGCGCTCCTTCACTCCTCTTTCTTTTTCTCTAGTCATCCTGGCCGTATGATAGGACAGTTCGCCTTTCGGCAGTGCGCGCGGGGTTCCCCGGCAAATTTTCTCCTCTAGGCCCAAAATCCCTCCCCCTTGTCCCCCCCTCCCTGCGACTTTGGAAAGGGCTACCGCTCTTCCTTCTTCCTTCCCCTTTTATAATCTCCGTTGTTGTTGTGTTTTCATTCTTTCCCCTCAGCAGTTCAGTCTATTTTTGTTGACCACTTTGATTGAGGCGGGGTTTGTCTCCGAATTTTCTCTCACTTCTATGGTTTGTCCCCCCGCCTCCCGCTCGCGGAGGAGGTCGCGGTCCTCCTATTCCCTTCCCCTTTTTCTTTGGCTGCTCAACCGCGTAGGTGAGTCATGCTAGGCTACTCCTTCCGGAGAATGTCCTCTGATAGAGGAGGTGGAACCTCTTTTGCCAGTTCCTGGGTTCCTCGGTGATGCCTGCTCTGAAATTCTCTTAGAGGATGGGAGCGTGTTCAGCTGGTAGTAGTCCGATGATTTTGTCTGGTCCTCTTGGACTCGCGCAGTTCCTTTTGCCCTTCTGTTGTCCATTCGTCCCCCGCCTGTCAAGTTAGTTTTCTTTTTTGCGGGCGGCCCTCGCTACCCTTCAGACGTCGGTTGGAGTTTTCCCCGTCCTCCCCCCTCGACCTAATAGACCCGTGTGACTCTCATGTTGGACTGAAGTCGGACCTCGATCAGGACAGTTTTTCTCTGACCAGGAGGTTCTCCGAACATCCTTTTCCGCGGTTGAAACAACGGAGCGAGGGCCTTCTCTACCCTACCCCCCGGTTTTCCTTTTCTTGAGACCTTCGCGGTAGTGTTTTAGATTTGTTCCTACGGAGGTCTCTTGGTCTCCCCTTTCCCCCGTAGTAGATGAAAAGCTCCGAAGACTCCTTACGGCCCTCATTGGACCGATAAGCCCGGGAACCGGCCTTCTTCTTTCCCGGGCTTTCGCCCTGTCGACCATTTGTCTCAAGAACAGGTCGCAAATTCTTCTTTTCCTCCTTGGCACCCCTCCTTTTACCATCGCGGCGAGTCTGGCGATCCCGTTGCCCCCAGATCCGGAGGGAGTCCTCGTTGCCTCGGCGCTTCCTCTCCGCGCGTTGTCTAACTTACGTTTATGTATTTTTTTGAAGTTACCCAGCCCTTTCCCCCCCCCCCTTCGTCAGCCGCCGTTGCTCTTCTGTAGAACCTCTCGAACGGTTAATGCGACCGGACGCGTGTTTCTTGCGTTTCTCTCCTGCTTTTAAGTCACTGGTAACGTTCTCGCTTTCCTGCCTGCCGGCCCGCCCTTGTGGCCCTCTAACTTTTCCTCCCCCCCCACGGAAGGCCTTTTTTCCGAGACCTGGTGCACGGCCTTGGCCGGACGCGGAATTTTCTTTTTCACAGTAGCACTTTTGACTCGCCCTTCTCCCGCACCACAGCAACGAATCTCCCCTCCCTCGAGCCCGGGGAGTGTTTTGGGGATCAACCTTTTTTTTCCTCGATGCGGATCTCCCTTCGGATTTCCATAATCGCGGGACGGTCCCGTCCCTTTTTTTCTGTCCGCGTGGACTCTCCGTGTGCCACCCCCCCAAACCCCCCCCCTTCTGCGGGGGCTTTCGGTAATACCGCCAGCCACCCTCCTCAAGGCCTACCCCAGGGCAAGACAGATGTTTTTTTTTTTTTGCCTCCTGGGTCATTCTTCTTTCGTTGGTTTAACCCTTTACATTTTTTCCTCCACGCAAGCCCCCGTGCCAAGAATCACGCCTATCTGCTCTGAACATCGACCTGGTGGCCGCCACAAAGGAACCCCTTTTGTCAAGCACTGGTTCCACAACCTTCCTCCCACGCCGTCCCTTGGTTGCCTTCCGGTTCTCGTTCCCTGTGCGTTCGCCCTTTTTTTTCCTGGCTTCGTTTTGACGGAACGAAGGCCGTGGCCACAAGCCCGAGGTTTATCCCTATTCGATACAGAGCCCCCCTTCTCGCTTTTAATTCACCCGGTTCTCTTTTTTTCCCCTCGTTCCTTTCTTGGGGACAGTGCAAGTGAAACCTGCCAATTTCGGGCCGAAGGCCCCCACCCACTTCCTCTGACCCATTTTCTCAAGCGATCGGTTTCCCCGCGCCGTTCGGAAACGACTTTTTCCTGCCCTTTTTTTTCTGAACCCGGAGCTGGACCCAGACTTGAATCCCCGCGACCCCTAGGAGAGACCCTACTTACGCCTCTGCATCGGGCGTCAGAGCACTCTCCCGTTTGTGGGACGATCCCACCCCACTTTTTTGCCCTGTTCCGATGGCCCAATACGGTAGACGACTTGCTCGGCGTGTTAGCAGCTTCTTTCCTCCTTTTGGGGCGAGATTCACGCAGCCCTAGGAGATACGGGGGTCTTTTCTATAGAGGGACCTTTTCTAGCCCCTTATAGATCCCAGCTCCCCGTCCTGCTGCTCCCCTCTTAGCAGTCTGGATTGCGTATGGTTTACTACACCGGGCGCAGTGATAGAGGGTCCCTACCATCCCAGTGAAGCCCTTTGTTTTTCTTTTTATTTTTTTTCGATGTAGGTCCCCTCTCGTCAAGTTTCCATCCCCCCGCTCTGTTGCGGTCTGAAGGTCTTGCTTTACACTTTTTTTTTTTCCCATTTTTTCCAGGCCCCCGCGATTACACCCCAGCGCTCTTTTGATTTCTCGACCTGCGCTTCGAGGTCGGCTCCTTCCAGGCGTGTGTCAAACTGTCCTGGCTTTCACGGGCGGGCTCGTTCCTTGCGCGCACACTTTCCCCGACATTTTAACAAAATTCCCCGGCTCGACCGGAATATCGCCCTTTTTTCTTTGACTTACGGGAAGCCGGTTTCATGTGATTCCCTGCCTTTTTTATCGGTGGCCGATGCCTTCTCCGTTTGCCCCTAAGCCGTTGCAAACTGACCCCCACTGCGGGCTCCGTCCCTCGAGATGCAGGTCCGGACCTCCAGGCGCTCTTTCTTTTTTTCGTTTCTGAAACACTTTCCCCGCTAGCGCCGGAGCACCTTTCCTCCTGAGCGGGAGCACGGGATCGCGCCAGACCGAGCGTCGTGGGCTCAGGTTCTCACGGAACCAGTTTGTAATTTAGTGCCTGATCTTTTCCTCGAATCCGCTCTTAGAGACCCAATCCGGTCTTTGCCCCTTCCCCTCATCCTTAACTTCCTGAAGCCCGAGTAGAGCGGTTTCTCAGTGCCGAGAACTAGGCTTTCCCCCCTCCCCTTCTCCGTCACCTCCCCGGTCTACCTCCCGTCTGGTGCTGTTTTCCTTCTCAGTCCCGGACGCAACCACGCTTTCCGCTTTTTACACGCCGATCCACGTTCTGCTGCCGTAGGGCCGCCTGGGCCATGTGTGTTCTGTTTTTGAAGCTAGATCACCCCAAACAAACTGTCGCTGCTCCCTTCCGTCAAGTCCTTTCCGTTTTAGCTTTTTCCTCATCAGGTCGCGATGCTTTCCTCGTGTGGTACCCTCCTTACTTTTCTGGCTCAGCACGGTCAGTAGTTGAGAAATTTGCGCTCGCGGGCTCCCTCTTTTGTTTCATTTTTAGTTTTTTTCCTTGTAGTTCGGTGTCCCTCCCGGCGGATCTCATGAACGCGGGTTGTTATGTGATCTGTAAGCGAGCCGGCTGTTCTTTATCGCCCTTTCAGGAGACCATCGAGGCGTTTTCCTCTTCCTTCATTAGTGTCATAGCCGGGCCATCTGGGCCCCATAAGTCGTTCTCGTCCCCCGGACAACTGGCCGCGCCTTTTTGAGGCTCGCGGCTGACCGTTGGTGTTAGGTTTTCCAACGTTGTTGGTCTTTCCCTCCCCCTTTCGTTGCCAGATAAGGCACTGGCACGGGGGCTGTCGTTTGAGTCAACTGCCTTGTGACCCCCTCTTTTGTTCCCACGGAAGGCTTTTGCGGGGAAGCTCTTTCCTGCTCCAGGCCCTGCAAGACTATTGCGGCGGCGGAGCCGTCCAGCCCGGTGATCGTTTGTTTTTTCTAACTTCGAACCGCCTGCCGCGGCAATTTCTCTTTTCCCCAGCTTGCTTGACTCGACCTCGGTCGGTTGGCCTTGTCATTCCCTTCCCGCGTCTTACGTGGGCGCCGCAGGTTTGGTATACCTTTCTTACAGCGGCGGCGCTTTTCTCTCTCCCTCGGGATCTGGAGGAGGTCGAAACGGTTCTGATTGGGTGCTTTTTTTTTGGTGGACCTGGTCAAGTGGCTACCGTTTGCGCGTTCCGGTCGTTTCGACCTTCTTGAACCGTCTTCGGGCCGGGTAACTTCCCCCATTGCAAGAGAAATGGAGGCCGTCGACGGGCAGGTCTCCCTATCAACACGGACCCCGGCGTTTCAGGTGCGTAGGAGAGAGATCTATCCACAGATTTGCCAGGCCGGTCCATGCCCGGTTAGCGGTTCTCTAGTTCTCCGTGTGAGACTATTAGGCTTTTCCTCATTCCAGGTCGTTCTTCGAACTGGCCTCGGAAGTTATCGCTCCTTTTTTTTTGCTGTTTTTGTTTTCGCCGTCGCAGAATAGGTCTGACTCCCCTGGTTCGGGTCCGGGTCGGTTTTTCCACTGACTTCCCTCTCCCGAAGGTTCATTTCCCGCTGCCGAAGAGCCGTCCTGACTTTTTTTTTTTGACCCCTGGTAGCGATTACAGTTTCCCCCCCCTTACAGGTTCCTAAGGCTTCTTCTGGTCCGAAAGGAAGTTTTGATTTTTCTGGTCATCTACGACCGGCACGAGGACCTTTCCCAATTTTTTTCATTTGGCACTGAGAGCTTTACCTTACACTACCTGTTTTTGCGCCAGCCGGTATCCTTTGGTCCCTTGGAAACCCTCCGAGCTTTCTTGGTCCTGACGATCTCCCGATGTGGGGCGACCCTGCTTTTTGCCTCCGTGTCCTTCTAGATGGACTGATGTGACTCCCTTCCAGCCGACGTCCATCACGGGTTTCTTCCCTTCTCCTGTCCTTTTGCCGAACGCCGACGGACGTCTCATTACAGGCACTCACCACTTCTTCGACATGGATCCTTCTCGACTTAGGCCCTGTGACCGCCGCCCTCTAACCTTTTTTCGCCTGCTCGCCGAGGCCCGACCGATTCCTCTGCCTTTCCCGACACAGCTACGCGCCAGAACCTTACTTTTCATTCCTTTCCCCCCTCTCGTCAGCACCTAGGCAGCGGTCGAAAACGCGCTGGTATTCCCTCCCTGAATTCGCTTTCTTACATGGACAAGAGGCTCTACTGCGGGCTGAAGAGATACCTTTTTGGCTCCGCTTTCGAGCCTGCCCGCGCGCGAAGCTTTTTTTTTTTGTTAACTATCCCTCCTGGCTCGTCTTAGACTTTTCTTCCCCCCCCCCCCCCCACCCCATCAGACCCGCCTTACCTTTTCATTTTGTCTGAAAGGGCTCCGCTTTCTTTTTCTCCTTTTTTTACCCTCGGGGTTTTGTTTATAGAGCCCCAGTTCCCCTCTCTTTGCCCCCCCCTCAGTCCCTTCCTTTTCTGATGGCGGTTGGGAGTCGAAGTATCTTCTAGCCCATTTTTCTTTCCAGAGACCTGCACCATGCCCTCTTTCTGCTTTCCTGGTCCCCTCGCATTCGGCCATGCTCGGCGACCTCGTTAGGTGGCTGATCTCTTCGATTTTTTTCCCCCGGACCTTCGAAAATGGACTTGCCTGGCATGCAGCACTTCCAGTCCCTTTACCTCCCCTGTTTCGTCTCTTCCGCCCTGTCCCCCATGACAGGCCTTAGATTGCGGTTTCCGTGTCAGTTCCCTTTTCTGGCCGCGGACATGTCTAGTTTTAAGCGCTGCGGAGAAACTTGGATTGGGTAAGGGAGTTGCCGGCGGTTAGCCGTCTGTGAGCTGTTTTTTTGAGGAATGAGTTACACTAGAAGGCTTTTTTTGCGGCCCGACCGCCCGATCCGTTCTCTTTAGTAGGCAGTTGCTGTTAGACGCCGTAATAAGGACCATTGTCCCCGGCGTTCCTCCCGTTATCGTCTGGACATCCAAATTCTGCCCCTAGTTGTGTGTCACCTTACCTTCCTTTTCCCGGCGCGGGAACGACCCGTCCCCCGCTTTTGGAGAAGCAGCCTTCCGTATCTTTCGGGCGAGTTCCTTCCCTGCCGGTCGCGGACAGTGCTTTCGCTCGCCTCTTAGAGAACACCCTACTAAATTGACGTCCCCAACGGTCCCTGTTATCGCCAACTGCAGGGGCAAAGGTTCATACGAAATGTGTCCCAGTTTTCTAGTTTGAGCGTGTCAGAATGCAGAACTTGGCTTCCCCCGTGCTGCGTCAAGGCGGGACCAGACCGGTTACTTCCTTAGCCAATTGTTACAACGGAACTTTAATTCCCCCGGACTCTCAGGACGGCTAATGCGAATACGTTTTGGTCCGACCCCCTCGATCGTTCCAATTAAGAATTTCCCAGGTAGTGTTTTTTTTATAAAAGACCTGGCCCTGACGCCTTATG
>Ga0179593_1606948_pt1 | contig 11267 bp, 13 predicted proteins | sample CZODoug2_1_08_16_FD_185931 | JGI IMG/M metagenome (GOLD analysis project Ga0179593, IMG submission 185931) | Vadose zone soil fungal communities from Angelo Coast Range Reserve, California, USA - CZODoug2_1_08_16fungal (PacBio error correction) | ecosystem: Environmental > Terrestrial > Soil >... | reverse complement strand
CTTGCGTTTCCGGTAAACTCGCCCGAATCCCCTTCCGAGTAGATAGAGTTCCTTTTTTTTGATCCTCCCCCATAGGCTTTGCCCGGCTGCGCTTCTGAGCGCTATCCTCCTTTCCATCCCCCTCTTTGGCCGCTCCTCCCAAAATACCTGAACCGGACTTTTCTCCTCCCTCCGTTGTGTTGTGTCTCAACCACTTTTGTTTTCTTTTTCGATTACTCTCGCCCCGGAAAAGTGATTTCAGTTCTTCCTTTCTCGCTCGCCGTCCCTCCTGCCCTCTTTCTCGCCCCGGCCCTAAGGAAAAAGCCATAGAACTCTCTTTTTTTGAGCGCGTCGCGTTATCTTCGAAGCAGACCAGAACCTGTCACAATTCGTCCTTGAGAGGACTCTTTTCCTGATGAATTGTGGAATTCCCCCTTTCTCCGCCAAGTTTTTCCCGTATCCTATTGAATGGCCTTCCCTTTTCCAGCTTTTTTTCTCGGACGCATAGTTTTCGGTGTCTTCCGGGTGCCATGCCGCGATGAAAAGGGAACATTTTTCGTCTGATCTTCACTTCCTCTATGATTTGTTTACTTGCTTTTTGGTCATTCTCTGCGGTACCACGGACCTTCATGCTGACGTTCCCCTCACCTTTCACTTATGGGTCCTCCCTCTTTTTTCAAGCGCATGCTCCCCCTTTTTCTCCTATGATTTTCCGTCACTTTTTTCTTTTTTTTTATTTGAACGACGAATGGTGATTTAAAGCTCGTCCTCATTTCCTTTTGGTTGCCGGCCTAGCCTCCTCGTGAGGCCCAGCCTTCCCTTCCTTCGATCCCCCGTACTTTTTCGGAGGGCCCCCCACGAAAATTCGTTTTCTTTGCGATATCCCCTTGGTGAGCATCTTTTTGCAGTGACCCCCCCCGGAACGATAGTCTTCAGTCAGTTCAGTAGTTTAAATGGGATCCGTCCTGTTCCTTCCCCCACTGCCTTTCTCAATATGAACCCCCTGCCCACAGCGGTTACAGAGCAGAGCACCCTGATCGTCCGGGACACGCAAGGTGTGTCGCGCCCCCCCGTGTTGGTGTCCCTTTCGGCGGACACGCTCTTTTTTGCTTTTCATCTTGCACGTGATGAAAATTGCTCGCAGTTTTTCCTTACCCCCTGGCTTAGTTGCCGAACCCTCAAAATATGAGGCCCTGGCGGCGTCCCGTCGAAGTTGTCCAGAGGCAGGGCCACCTGTTGTGTTTCTTTCCTCACCGATTAGCTCTTCACGTCCCTTGCTTGCGTCAAGAATCGTCCATCTTCATCTTTCCCACGTTTGGACTCTTCTTGTCCCCCCCCATTCCTTGAATTCGCAGCTGCCACCACCCAATCAACGCGCGCTCGGCTGTAAGAGGCCCGAACCCTTTGTTTCCCAAGAGTCCCCCCTTCATCTGTACGCTTTTTTTCAGGATTTCTCCCCCCGCATTTGAACGAAGAATCTACAAGATAAGTGAGGAAGCTTCCGCTCTTGGACAAATCCTTTTTCCTGGGAGGTTGTGTAGTCTCGCGGGGATTAAGAGGAAGCCGTTTCGCGGTCCGCAAGTTGAGACGTTCCGATAAGCCGGTACGTCTTTTTGAGTGGCAAGTGATCTCTGGTCTAGCTAACGTCCTCTTCTTTAAAGAGGTTCTCCCGAGGCTCAGCGATGTTCCCCAATAATTTTTCTCTGAAGCAATCCTGGGTTCTGAAAGCTTTCTTCAGTTTCATTTTTCCCTGTTTCACTTCTCCCGGATTTCGTCTTTTTTCGTGCAGGTGGGACCATGGTCTTTTCCCTTTGTTCTTACTGTTCGAAATTTTTACTTCCTTCTCATCTACTTTTCTGGGCCCTAGCTGTCTTACGTAATGAACATCGATTGCGGGTCTCCTGTCCTCATCGACCCACCCAGCGACAGTTAAAAGGATGACCGCTTCTTTTGCCTCGGTTGGCGCAGAATCCCCGGGTCGATCTTTGAGTCTTTCTCCGCTACCCTCAGATTGGCACATGTGCAGAGTTTTTTCCGCTCCTCGTGTAAAAAAGGACCCCGACACTCACTTTTAAAATGGTCTCTCCGTTTTTTCTCCCAGAGGGGACGTTCCTTTTTCGTGGTCGTCTTTTGAAACCTTTCCTCCCGACTTGAGGATTTATGAACTGATTTTTTTTTCCCCTTTTTTTTCTGCCCCCCCTTAGTGCGGCGGTCCTTTTTCCCCGAATTCGGTCCCATCTTCGATCCCCCTCAAAAACCAAGTCCCCAGCTGATTTTGGCTGTTCCCCCCCCCCCTCGCTGATGGGGCAGAGATTGGTTTCTCCCGGACCCACTTCAAGATTCCTTTTGGCATTATATATTCCTCCCTTTTGTAGAAGATTTCTCCACCCTTCTCTATGGGGTTTGACTCCGTTGTGGAAGACGAGGCCCTTCAAGCCCCTGGGCGTTTTCCCAGATCCGTTAAAAGAAGCCCATCTCGCCCCTTGATTGCGGATTCGGGGCGCTTGCCCCGTCCCGGGTCTGAGACACTCACCGCTTGGCTTGTTTAATCCATCATTCCCCTTTTCCCTGATCGTTTGACTTTTCCCACTCCTCTGTGTGACCCTTCCTAATTTTCCCCCCCCGACGAGGCGAGACCTTTTGGCCTGGAGTTTGTCACTTACGTTGGATTATTTATGACCCACGCCTCAGACTTCCACCTCTCCATTGACACCCTTTAGGGTAGCCCCTGTTTTCCCCTGATCGATCTGTTATTCGAGTCTCGAGGGCTTTCTCTTCATCCCCCGTTTTTAAAGTTCGCTTTTCCTTTTTTGAGAAGTCGTTTTACTCCTCTTCTCCCTCGACTTTTCATTCCTCATTTCTTTTTAGGCCCGGATGATAATGCACGCTTTAGGGGCTGCCCATTTCTCCGAACCCCGGGTGAGAGGGAGAGCGCGCCGAATGGAAGCCCCCCTTTTAACCTGCGCCTGGTTTGCGACTTCCTCTTTTTTTTTTTATCTTCCTCCGATGACATCTTCCAGAGTCAGCGTCATGGCCCCAGCCCGACAAGGCTTGCCAAATTTTCTCTCATGCCACTTATCTCCGAGATTTTCCAGCGGAGTCTAAAAGTCTCTCTAAATTTTCTCCTGGAACTTCCAAGTTCCCTTAACCTGCTCTTGTTCCCTTTACGATCCCCCCCCCCCCCTTCTCCGAATCCCCCTAAGTGCTTCCATGTAATAGCATACATCAAACCCTCCCATTCCAGTTTTTCTCGTAACCTACAGTGCTTTTTCTTCTCCTTGCCTGAAGCCCCATCTTAGGAGCGAAATGCGGTCTTTTTTGCAAGAAGTTGCAATGGTTCGTGTCCCCTGGGAAGCCTTGTTCCTCCTCGCTTTGCCTTTCTCGCCCGTTAGGCCCTTCCTTGGCATCCCAAATCGTACCACCCAAAGGAATGGAGGCTGACCATATTCACATTCGGGTTTTCCGCTATGGAGGAATATTATCCTAACAAGCGGCAATTCCTGGACCCCCTTTCTTTCCCCCCCCCCCTTTTCTGTCCTATTCTCGTTTCACTTTCCTTTCCTAATTAGTTAACGTTTCGATACTTTTCATATCCGTGACCAATCCCAATACCCTGAGTGCTTCAACTCGTCCCCAAAGATATCGTATTTTCCATACACCAATTTCCTCTATATTATACGATTCATCCGTTCCCCGATTATATGATGTCATATTTTTTCTTCATCGTTGAGTTATGCCCCTTCCAGAACTTCCCCTGATCGGCGCACTCCCTGCAGTTCTCTGCATTTTTTTAAGACGTTACGTTTCGCGATGAATTTCACCCGAGATACCCCTACCTTTTTTGCCTAGTCTTTAGGAAACTTTCCCCTTTCCCCTTTTCTTTGCCTCGCCATCCCCCGTCTCCCCCAATTCTTTCTCGTTCGCCAGCATTTCGATCTTAGTTTTTTTACACACTTTAGAAGGTCATCTTCTAGATATCCTTTCGCGCTGTCCCCCACCTTTCCGTTCCAGTGTCATTGATTCCCCCTAGCTCCCGGCCCCATATTCTCAAATTTGTTGACACTTGGAATACTCGCCTTGCTCCCTCGCGGTCTCCCATGCCCCTTTGCAAAAATTCCGTCTCCGGAAATATCTTTTTTCCCAGCGGCTTTAGGTTCCAAATTCCCGTTCCTTTTAGAACAAACTCTCGGGTTTAAGGCCCTACCTCTAAGACCTCGGTGTCGCTTATCCCCCCTTCACCGGATAGAATGCTTTTCCCCGACTTTTCCTTGCTTTTCTCCAACCGTCCACACTTTTTCTTTTTCTATGTCGCCAATTGAATACCCGGTCGTTCCTCCCGAGGCCAGCCGATCTGCCTGCGTCAGGTTAAATCTTCCGCACCGATACTTTTCGTTCTGATTTTCTTTGGGTTCGCATTCACTCAACATAGGCTTTTCCCTTTTTTCGCTTCCGGAGCTCGCGAAGGAATTTATCTCCTTCCCTGCCGCCCCTCACCCAACCCTTCACGCTCGATCTCCCTTTTCCCCCATCGTTTTTGTTGGTTTGTTTTTTTCAGAGCTTGGCTCGACGTTGATATTGGGGCTGCGGCTTGATTGCTGGACGCAGGAGCTTCCTTGTCCCGCGTTTCTCAGTTTTTCCACTCTATAATGCGCCCCGGCACTACCGGAACGCTCATCCTTCATTATTCGTTTTCGTTCGCTTTCCTGCAGCGAGCAGAGAACTTCCCAGCTTCCTCGGTTGATACATGCGCTGACCTTGTGGTGGTTTGGCCCCCGGTTTGCCCCCCCTCCCCGGCGCGCCTGGAGAACCTGCACAGATGCCATTCTTTTTTCCATTCGGTGGAAGTAAGTTGCCTGCGTCCTTTTTTTCCTTTTCACTGCGGCCCACTCGACTCGCACCCCTTCCCTTTCGAGTTTTCTAAGGATCCCCGATTTTTCACTTGACTAACGCTGCGGGTCAAGTTCAAGATATTGATTGTCCCCTTCGGAGCCATGGAGCGGTCTGTTGGCACCGGCTCCCAGCCCCCCTATCTCCCCACATTTGAGCCCCATATGAGTGGCTTTGTCTGGTCTCGTTGCAGACTCTTCTGCGGCTTTTTCCCGCGGTGAATTCAATTTTTTGCGATTTTGGCCTGCCGTACGCCCTCTTCTGCAGAGTAGAGGACTCCTGACAACTTTAGGGGCCTTTTTTCGCCCAGAGGCAACGAAATCCCAGTGGCCCCGTAGGCACCCGTCCTTGGAACGTCTCCTGCAACCTGTCTTCTTCAGACGTCCAGGAGCGTTGCGGCGCTGGGTTCGGAGGCTTTTTTCAGGAGAAGAATAGTACCCCCCTCAAGATCAACAGCTTTTTCCTCCTCATTTCCTCAATCATCAGAGAGTAAGAGTCTGATTTTCCCCATGAGTCTTCGGATAACTATGTTTGTTTCCATCCTTTCGATCTTTAATGGAACCAACATATCCTGGCTGTTCATGCTGGAATCCTGCCCCCGATGCTGCATTTTGGAAGCAAGGTACCATTAGTTGCGACGCACCGCCCCAAGTCCTTTGGCTCTCCCTGGTACAGTTGTCAGGGCCGGGACCTTGGAGTGACTCCCCACCGCTCTCCTTGATCGGACAAGTAGAGTTCGTTTCCTTGCTTGAGCGTCGAGTCTACCTTCCCATTTTTTTTTTCCGGAGGTTCAACTTTTCTGTCTCAGCTCCCCCGCGCCAGTTTTTTCTTCGTCCGTACGAAAATCTGTTTTTTCCCGAGCGCCGCAGTCTAATGCTCCTCCCTTCTGCTCACCAGCGTGCTAGTGTCGCAGGTTTTTCGCCCGATCCTTTTCTTCCAGATGTAAACCTAAACTGATTTTCGGTTAATCTGCCCCATACGCGGTATTATTCTTTCAGCACGGCGATTCGTCCAGCTTTTGCTTTCAGTCGAAGAGACTCTCATTCGTCCGCGACGTTCCGCTTTTAAGCATCCTCCCTGGGCTTCTCCTCGTTTGAAGAGAGAGATTGCTCATGGGTGCGTCCCAGCGGATTAAATAGTTAATGAACCCATCCATGGTCCTCAATCCCTCTGCTCCTTTTTTTCACGATTGATAGGACCCCCCGGTTACTTCACTCCGGACTCTCCTTCCCCCTTTTCCCCGTGGACAATTGTCTTTTTTTCTTTTTTGACTCGCCACTGTCGAGCTTTTTTCTCCCGCTCGTTCCTCAAACCAATTCTTACCTCGGAGTACTTAATGAAAATCTCCTTTTTTTCTGAGGGCAGTTTATATCGCACACTGAGAAACCCCTTTTCCGAAGCTCTGAGGCCTTGGCTCAGTGGCGCCTGATGGCTGTCCCCGAATCAATGCGTCTTATTGTTCGATTGTAAAAGTTAGCATATTCATTTGGTCCCCGTCGTTTTGATTATGTAAAGTGACTTTTAATCTAAAATTCCTTTACCCCACGACATGATCTGCAAAAAGGTCAGCCTGTACTTTTTTTTTCCCACTGGAACGGGTAACGTTTCTTTGGAGATTTTTGACTTCCCCACCCCTCTCAAATCCTTTATTTTTGTATGCAACCTTAGTTGGCTCGTGAGGCATAACTTCTTTGGTCAGATCTGGTTAAAGATCCTATTCCCGCCCTAAACTCTTATGCCCCCTATTTGGGATATTATATTCAACATAGCCCCCCATGTTCCTAGATTTGTCGACGCCCACTGGCAAACGCTTTTATACTAAATTCTTCCCTCTATTCCTACTCAGCTTGGTTAGAGCGATCTCACAAACGACTAGATTACTAATTTTTTTGGTGCTCAGAAGCGGCTCAGCGGAAACCAGCGCAGAGGGGTCAGTTGGGAGCAGAAGGAGAAGAAAAGATCCTGCCGTCCTGGATTTGGTCTCCGACAAGAGCTGTAGCCAGAGCTTCTGGTTCTGTGTACGAAAGAAACTTGTCCATATTTGCTTGCCCAACTAGTCCATCATTAGTCCACTTTCTTGAGTAAGTGATCGTTTTTTCACCCCACCTTGCCCAGGGTAATGACAGTCACGTCCCTTATCCGGAGACGACCCCCCCCCTACGTCGGTATTTTTTTTCGTAATTTCAGGAGTTGTAGTGTTCCCGTACTTGATGTGAGTCTTTCACCACGCAAATCACCTAGCACCTTTTTCCCCCTGACTTTCGATTTTTCGTACTTTCGTGAAAAAGAGCCGTTTTCGAGCCAGGCGCACCCTGTAACCTTCATTCTTTTTCCCAGATGGAAGTGATGGGTAATTTTCTTACGTGTATCTCCCAGCTTTTTCATCGTACTCGGCTTTCTCCACTTGTTTTCAGGATATTGAGAATCGGGGACCCCACGTCACCCCTGAGCTCTTTCCTCTTCCGCCCGGAAGGTACTGTCCGGTAACTTTTCCCCTCTTATGAGAACCTTCCCCCCCATTATTGAACCCAGGTTATTCCCCTCTCTGTAAAATTGAAAAGTAGCTTTACAGTCCCCTGATCCCTTTCGATACACGTATGCAACTCCGATTGCGCCCACTTCACTCCCACTTTTCTCTACTCGTGCTCACCGAGAAGCTTTGCACGAGAAACCGGCCTCCCCCTCTGAACACGTCTTTCACTTTAAAGTAAGTAAACCGTTTTTCTTTTGACGCCAGATTTAAAGACCCTTTTTCATAGTACTAAGCCTCATATTAATATCATCACCCCCGCCCTTGTTCCAAATGTTTAAATTTTTCTTAAAGAATACGCAGGACCCGTGAGATATTCTGTCCTCGGAATCGGTACGGGGTAGTCGCCTTCGCTCGTCTGTGACAGCCAAGCGAACTCGGTGGGCTTTTTCCTTCGCGTAACCCGAATTTGAGCTGTTCTTCGAAAGGAATCATCCCAAATAATTCTTTCTTCCCATCTTCTCTTGCTCTCCTCTTCCTCCGAGAGTTTGCCTTTTTGGGGTGTGTTTTTTTGTTTTTGTGGTTTTTTGCTTTATCCCAGCGGTCCCTGCCGGCCCCCTCAACCCCTGTTCCCCAAATCTGATCACATTACGCCTGATCGGGCGTCTCAAATCATTTCGTGTCCTTGATGGAACCTGCGTTATCAGTCTGTTCCCCCAGATCCGCTGACCATAACTCCCGCTGACTTTTAATGAACTCATTTCGTCCAACACAAAGACCTCCTTCCATTTATCCAAAAACTTTAAATTAAATAAGTATCTATCGCTGCTTATTGTGGGCCTCTTGTTTATATGCTTCTTGGGTTCTTTCTAGCCCCCTGTTCCCTGACACGGTATGTAGAAACAGCTCTCTCCATAATATACGGTTGTTTTGAACTCCGCTTTCCGCTGTTTCTGTCAGATTCGATGCTCACGCCAATTTAGGCATTTATGGCCCACCCCTTTTTAGTTGGGGCGAAATCCAGGTTTCGCCCCAACCACCGTTGTATGATAGTTCTTACCGCGATTCTTACTCGAGGTCGTCTCAAGTTCAACCACTAGAAGGGCCACATCTTGTATTACTATCTCCGTCGTTTGCACCATCCGGAGTTACCCCCTGCACCTGCCCGGCCTCATTTATTCCCTTTTTGTCCATGTTCTTTCTCTCCTCGGTCCTCCCCCTAAGAATGCATTGCCCACCAAGGTCTCCGGTCTCACGGCAACCTTTTTGCGCCAAGGCACGGATCCCTTCTAGCCGTTAAACAATTCTCGACCCCAACTTTCTCTATCTGTTTCCGGTTGCGTGAGTTGACCCTTCTCCGGAAATCGCCTGCGTTCTTCTTTATTGCGTGTGATAATTACTCCTCCAACTCGTTGCGTAGTATTTTTCATTAGCCCCCCACCTTTCCTCCCGTCCCCGAAGTCGGTTTCATTTCCTTTTTTTGATTTTTTTTTTTTTAAAAGATAAGGCGATCCCTCAACTAACTCCTTTCGCTGGCGTTTTCTTGTTGCCCCCGCAATTACCCCCCCTTTCCCTCCCGCCTGAGCGGAGATCTCGCATCATCCTTCTCTCCCACACTCCCTTTCCACATGGTTTTTTCTCTCCTTTCCGCACCGATCAGCCGATATTCTAGCCATAATAATTTTTTGTTGGATCACGGCCCTGTTATTTCCCTGTGATTTGGAGAGAGTCTGCTTTTCATTGTTCTTTGCGTCAGGAGCCTTTCGTTCCTCGGGCAAACCTATGTTTAGGTTTAATTGAGCCCTGCACGCCCCCCCTTAACCTAAGGGTTTCCTCAGCGGTTTCGTCAGTGCCTCAGAGACTACCCCCCCTTTAGCTGCCCGTGGTCCTGGTTTAGAATTTTTTTTTTGATGGCCCCATAAGCGTTTCACGCAAGACTTTTTCAGGGAGCCCCCCCTGCAAGCTTCCCCTTGGCTGACGCCCTTGGGGGATTCTTTCCTAGCGCCGAAGAACCTAATTAGTCCTTATTCCCAGTCCCCTGATTCTAGAGTCCTGTTCTACCTTTCTATTCTTTGTAAGATGAACTTTACCTTTTGGTTGCACACTCACGATATTGCCTTTGCCTTTTTGCAATGACTGAGAGGCTTCTTGGAACGCGGACCCCTACTCTCCTTGCCCCACTTCGCACTATTTCTTTTTTCAATTTTAGAGTTTCTGTTCTTCACCTTCTTTCCCCTCGGAGAGATCGGTCATTTTACCCTGAGGTGGGGTTGCGTGAGACTACCTCTCGAATTTCTTTTTCGACGAGAATGGAAACCACCGGGTTTCGGCTCACCCCTCAAATCCGCAGTGCCACTTCATAGGCAAAACTTTTTCAGTTTGGACACGTCTTCGCCCCCCCTCCGTCAAAGCTCTTTCACCGCAGCGTCTCCCTCGATGCGAGCTTTGGGACTTCCGTGCCGGCTCCCTGGCCTTCCTACTCTGAAACTCCCCATTTTTTCCCTTCGAACACGAGTTTCCGAGAAGAGTCCCTTTTTCATTCGTAATGATAAGGGAAAATTCACCGGGTCTTCCTGATAACATTCTGGAGTTTTTTTTCTTATCGACGTCGGGAAGGTGTCACTTTCGTTGAGTTTGTTTTTCAGCGATGAAATTTCCTCTTCCCCTGCTGAAGGACTTTAAATTTTGCGATAGTGAATATGTAATTTTTTTTTTTCCAGTGGCGGCAAAGTTGAGTACCGTGTCATTGCCTCTCACCGCTCCGATGATCCGTTTACCTCTTAGTCTTTCCCTCTTGCCGTGCCTTTTTTGATCGTCCGTTTGACCTTCCATGTCTTTTTTTCGGATTTTCTTTTTTTTTTTTTTCCTCTCTTGCCCACAACGCAAAATTTTTCTTTCCCGGTCAGAGTCCCTTTTAGCTGGCCCAACCCGCCTATTCCTTGGCAGGTATCCCTTGTGCGCAAATTTTCCGAAGTTGACTTTCCTGTTTGCCCCGTTCCTTTCTAAACGACTGGAACCCCCCGATTTCGGGCGGTTGTTTCTTTCCCCTGAATACGTTGTTGGATTTACGTCTTGCCTCGTCTGATTTTTACTCCGACGCCAGTCGAAGGCACTGTACTTTGATTTCTCTCACGGCGGACCCCCTATTTTTTACTCCCCCCATGTCCATCCCCCGACAGATCCTTTTTCCCCTCTCGTCTTCGTGAGTGTTGGGTAGCAGATTGTTTGGGTCCAATCTTTTTCCCCTCTTCCCCATGGGGTCTCAGCGCTCGGGTCATTATTTCATCCCCTCTTTCTCGGTCCACGGTTTAAAGTCCTCTCTGCATAAGGGGGCCCTCCACCTTTTTTTTTACATGGGTATTCCCCCCCGGGCGATTCTGCTCGTTATTTGTGCCCCTGTAGAAGTCCCCCCCCTCTCGCAAGATATTTTCCCAACCACTGATTTCATCTTACTAATGAAATTCTCGCCATTCTGGTCCCCGGCAGACGTTTTCACTCACCATACCCCCCATCGAAACCTTTCCAGGGATGAATGTCGGCCGGCCCTCTTCAGCGATTGTATCCCGTTGGCCTCTTTGATTCTGACTGTTTCCCCCGTCCTTCATGGGCCGCGCTGTTATCTTAAGAAGGCTCCTACGACATCATTCGTGACAAACCCCCCCTCTGGACAAAGGACCAGACCTGCCGTGTCTTTTTTATAAAGGTATGGGTATTTTTCCATGTTCCATGAACTTCACCCCGATTCCCCCCTTCCATTTTCCCTCAATTGGAATTCCCTGATAAGAGCTTAGTGTATTTCTGTCCCCACAGCGTCAGAATGATTGCCCTCTTCCTCCACACAAAAGCTTCGCCAGTCTGATTTTTTTTCGGTCCCAGTCCTTCAACAAACGGTGATGGGCTTTGTTCTCCTGCTGGCTCACCCAACTCCCCC
>Ga0179593_1601403_pt1 | contig 11267 bp, 9 predicted proteins | sample CZODoug2_1_08_16_FD_185931 | JGI IMG/M metagenome (GOLD analysis project Ga0179593, IMG submission 185931) | Vadose zone soil fungal communities from Angelo Coast Range Reserve, California, USA - CZODoug2_1_08_16fungal (PacBio error correction) | ecosystem: Environmental > Terrestrial > Soil >... | reverse complement strand
TAAAGGGAGGGTAGCTCCTCCTCAATTAGCGCCCCTTCTCTTGCCGATCCCATTCCAAGAGTGAAAGAAGTCCATTGGCCCCCCCCCCCCCTGAAACAATTTCTCTCTTTTCCTAAGAGTAAGAGATTGCGCATATAAAAAGGACGGAGCCTCTCAAGAATCTGATTTGTTCCCTATATCTAGGACTTCTTCCTTTTCTTCATTGAGAAATACCCTTTCCCCCCCCCGAAAAATAGGAAGGGACCCCCCCGTGTACTCTGATCCACTTTTCCAGTTTGTTTCCTACCCCTCTCTTGCCGATAGAGGGATTTAGGAAAGCCTCCCACACTCGCATTTTCTTTTCTCCTTTTTCGAGGCCCTTCCCTCGTCCTCTATCCCGATCACCCCCTCCAGCACGTGCCTTGAACTTTTCTCTGATTTCCTTTGGTCCCGAAACTTTTTTTTAGGGACTCGATTGAAGGCGGCCGCATATATTCCCCGATCCGCTTTACCGGCTTTCCCCTCCCCTTCCCGGCCTGGTTTCAAGTGACTTTCCCAAGAAGCGAACTCCCCTTCCGAGCCTACCGTCTACAGGACCCCCCGGAATAGTCTCCAAGATCCCGACTGCTTTCTATTTCTCCATTCTGGACAACGACAGTTCTTCTTCTCCTTGGAATTATCGAGCCTTGTGTTTGTCCCCTTGCCCTTGACTGTAACCGGATTACCCGGAAATTGTCTCGGTGCAAGCGGTACTCGTTTGATCACCGCACCGGCTGCAGCATCTCTCTCTTTCTTTGAGTACTTTCTTTCAAGGCCGTTCGAGGGGAATTTTTTCCGGGGAGAAGATTTTGAGGTCTCTCACCCCTCCGAGAAAGGGGTGAGAAAGGCCGCGGGGCCGCGGCATGAAACCTTCGAGCATTTTGAAGGAACATCCCGTGTTTAAAAAAAGTCCCTTTGGTGTTGTCAAGCCGGCGCTTCTACAGAAGGCGTTTAAAGAATTCTTTCCCCCCCCTAAGCGGAACTAACCCCCAGAACACCTTTTTTCGTCTTTGCCCCCTCCTTAGAATCCCCTTAGGAGATCTGATGTCTGCTTTTCCCCATTCTTGTTTCGGACCCCCTGTGAATGCGACCCCCGGCCCTCCCCGATACTGTGGCCCTCAAATACTTCCAAAAAAACCCAAGATCAGACCACCCCCTCCCCCGCGTCCACGAACGTTTTCTGAGCCAGATTTTGACAGGCAGATCTCCCTCGCGAAGTAGGTAATTCCCAGAACCCATTATATTCCGGCTAGAGGCACCTTGGAGGCTCTCAGCCGAAAATCTCCGAATCCATCCTAGCCGGCATTTCTTTCCAAAGAAGGTAGAACAAACTTCCTTCCATTCGTCTCTACCCTTTCCGTCTTCGTAAGATGTGGATTGCATGAAATATTACCTCATTCCCGTCCGGACCTTCCTAGTCCCTTACCCCCCAGAAAGAAAGGAGATACCTTTCAGAACTCCACTCCCCATTTGTTCGAGAGATTAAAGCTGGCATCAAGGTTTGCCCCCAGGGCCGAGATTCTTTCTCGATCATTGATCTTCTTTCCTCAATGTGGTAGACTGAAGATAAGTGGAGCTCCCCGCGGAAGTTCCACTTGTCGCACTCTTAAACTCCTCCCGGGGTTGAATCCTTCGAACACCCTCTTAGCCGCCCCTCATAACAGTCCCCCTAGGTGGGCCTTAGTGAAAACCCACCTAGTTAAAAAGTTCTCTGAGAGTAGAGAAAACAGCTTTTCCCCCTTTCTTGAAAATCCGACCCCCTTCTTTGCTAAAGAAAACTCCATAGAGAAAGTGTTTTGGTAATAAATGACGACCTTTCCCCTCCCCCCCCCCCCCCGGGGAAAGTTCGCCTCCATCCCTCTCCGGTAGGTATCTCCCCCATGAGGTAAACTCCGGCCTTTTCACTTGACTCAAGTCACCTCCCTCCCCCCCTCATAGGGACTTCTGCGGGAGAGATACAGCCCCCTCCCTTAGAAGCGGACGGCGGGCACCTTTTCGGTTACTCTCCCTTTCTTCTAGAGCCCCTCCCCAAATATATATCTCTGTTGTTGTTGAGAGATTTTTTCCCCTCGCGCGACTCCCCCCCCCCGAGACAGACAATTCCCTTTTTTTCTTTGAAACTAGCCCGCCTTCTTAGACACAAACTGGGTTCCTCTTTTTTTATAGAAAAAAAGTGAGGGACTTTCAACGAGATCCTTTTCAGGTGGAACCCGGTCTCTTAGTGCAATTCTCTTCCCCAACTAGTTCTTTCCCAAAGAGAATGAGTACCCCCCTTTTTAAGAGAACCACTCTTTTCTGAACCTGATCCATTTTCTTGCCCAATTTCCCTCTTTCTGCCGTGGGTAGGGAGACCCCTCTTTTGGAGATTATGAGACCTTTCTTCTAGACTTACACTTGGTTACGCCGCCTCCCTGTAGTGTCCCACCCCAGAAAAAAGATGAGAGTGTGAGAAGCGATCTTCCCATCGATTTTTAAGGCTTCCTTCAAAAATTTTGTGTCTCCTCAAAATTGTTCGAAGTCAGGATACCTCCCCCTAGAAGCGCACTCGAAACTTCTCACAAAGTTGCGTGTTCGGCAGAAGCCTCTAGAAACACTCTCCCTAAAATTAGCTCTTCCGCGATCAATTTTTCATTTGAAATACGTCCTCCCCTCTTAGGACTGAGGCTGGTCCCTGGAGTGATGGACCTGTCTTCTAAGGGGCTCCCCCTCTTTACTTCCCCCCCCTCAATGGTAGTCCCTCCCAAATCGTGAAGCCCCCTGTAAGACCTATCCAAAGGCACGGTTGCTCCCCCCCATTTCTCCTCCTACTGTAGGATGATCCTCAAAAACCCCCACTAGCCCGATCGCCAAACCCCCCCCCCCCGCTATAGGATACCCCCTATGGGAGGGAGGCCCCAGCTCGCCGCCTGCCCTACCCCCCCAAGCGGTTCTTCCTAAAGACCCCGTGGTGAGAGGTTTTTTCCACGGTGTGCCCCTTCAGCGTTTCTTTCTTCGGCGGAAACATCCCCCTCTTCGGCCAGAGCATCCCTAAGAGAAGTCAAACAAGGCGGGCCTCCCACCGTTTATCTCAACATCAGAGAACTCGCTTCTATTTGATCTCTCTCGGAAACCTTAGAATCCCTCTCTCTTAAATGATTGCCCGTATCTCCTTCTTGGAATTTCTCCCCCTATTGAAAAGAAGGTGAATCTCTCCCATTATTATCGAGTTCTATCCCTATTTTGCCCTTGACCACAAGACATTAGGATGCTTTTTTCCCTAAACGAGCATAGTACCCCCTCCCTCTCTGATAACCGACGCCCCCCCCCCCCTTTCCCGGGAATGAAAGCCCCCCCCTAATAAGAATAAGTGTTTTTTGTAGAGATATTCTTGACACTCCTTCACCCCCAAGTTGAACATTGAGCGAGGCTATCACCTCCCCCTTCGTAACTATGAAACCCCCCAATGGAATCTCCCGCTAGCAGAAGAGATACCTTTTAAGAGGGCATGGCCCATGACTTCTTACAGACGATGTAATTAACCCAGGTAACTTCCCCCCCCTGGCCGTGGAAAAATAATGGCAATAGCACATCCCAGCTTTCCTCTAACTGGCCTCTTCCATTTCCCTGAAAGAAAAGTCGAAGAAGAGACTTCCCCGTAGAATCTTTTCTTCTGCGTGGGTGCTCTTTTCCAGTGATTGTCTCGAAAAAAGAATTTCCCTAGGAAGAAGAACCCACTATCCCCAGCACCTTTTCCCTCCAATAGCGAACGAGAAAGACTCTTCTTAGACCCTCTTTCCCCCCCACTGTCGTCCCCAACGGTCTGTTGATAGGAAATTCCTCTTTAGAGATTCAGTAGCCCTCCCCCCCCGAACATCCTTCCCTCCATAGATAACCCCTTCAGCATTTTTGCGGTACTTCTTTAAATAGAAGGGATCCCTATAGGAAATCCTCCCCCGTGTCGCAACCACTTTTAAGTTGTTAACTGTCTCTTTGTATCATCTGTTCTGTAGGTTGAAGACACATGACTTTAAGACGGCCCGGCCCTCGCGCCTAATCAACTCTGCCAGCCCAAATGAGAGAGTGACCCCTTCAGAAGACCCCCTCCCTCGATGAGGCGAGCTCTCTCCCCGAGGAAAGGAGTTTGGAACTCCCCTCTCGGTTTTTTATAGATCTCCTTGTCTTCGTCAGTGAATAAATGTCCTTTTTGAGAGGCCAGATCCGGCGAAATGGCTGCCTCTGCCTTAGTAGTTCCCCCCCTTTAGGAGTTCCCCAAAAAATCGAAGCCATGCACCACGTTGCTCAGGAATTAAGTCCAGATCGTCATCCTGGATCTCATACCCTCTGTCCAATACTGTCGACCCCTCCTCCGCGAATTGCGCTCAGTAGAGAAACTACTCACTTTCCACCCTATGCTTTCCAAGAACCCGTTCCCTCGAAAGGAGTGCTCCCATGGAAAGTGTTCCTCCCCTTGACCATACGTGCCTATCCCTAAGCCAATCATCTTGAGCAGAGTAATCTCTCGTTAAAAGCACCCTTTGCCAAATACGAAATTGAGAGGACATAAAAATCACGAAGAAAGGTCCCCTCGAGAACAAGTTCTTTCGGTCGTCCTTCATGGACAAGCGTCCCTTTTTTCGAAGATATCCTATACATAAATCCCACCCCTAATTTTTTTCTATAGATGGTTTTCGCAAGACTTTTGGAAAATGACGCTTCTCCCCCCTCTTCGAAACAACCCCCCTCGACCCTTCCAAACTTCCCCCGTCACCGTGAGTTTTCCGAAATGATTTCAGGTGATGCGCAACACTTTTCAAGGACGGCGTATACCCCCCTTCTTCCGCACCTAACCCCGTGGTCACTGCGACCTGGAGGGGGAAGCCTTTTATGAACACGTGGCTCGTGTCGTGGGCGTTCCCCCGTGTCTCTTGACTGAAAGCCAGAATTTTGTCTTTTTAAATCGTCTTCTTATCTACAATTAGAGGGTAATGCTTCCAAAGGATCTCTCTGGGCGTTCTTATGAGAAAACCATGATGAGACCCACCGAGGGGGAGCTTTTGATAGGAACCTCAACCCCTGGGGTGCGGATACCCAAAAAAGGGGCCTCTCTTACTACCCCGCCCCCAGGGTACCGGGAGCAGCTAGACAGGATTCTAAGAATTCACGAGCCATGATTTCAGAGAACCTCAAAAAGGGAGCGAGACCTCCCACTTACCTAGAATGAAACCCCAGGAAAAAGTATCTATGAGGACCGCCCCCTCTACCTAGATCTCTCCACTCGGATTCCCCGAAAGACCTGGGATCCCTCTTCCTAGTTCCTATTAAGGGGTCTCAGATGACCCTCCCTCGAAGAAATAATGGCCCCTGAAACCGAAGCACCAGGAAGTGCTACCCGCCAAAAGAGACACCGGGAATCTGCGTAACACTCCCTCTTTAATGCCCTCTACTACCAATTATCTTGAAACGTCCTCGACGACCAATAATCCGGATATCTATTCTAGATAGGTTCAAGAAGAATTTTCCCCCTCTACGAGAGCGATGGCGGCCCCTAAAAAAGCCCGTGAGAAGCATACCACGAGAGACCCTGGCGGGCACAGAAACAGGGTCCCGAGAGGGAACACGTTGATGAAGAGGGATTAACAACTCCTCTCCAGGCCCACTTTAGAGATATTTTAAGCAAGACCCGGAGGGGGACTTAGAAAGTGGTCTTCGTTCTCTTTCTTAAAACATCAAGCGAAACTAGTGTGATTATAGAAATTTAGGCATATTATACTCCCTTTAAAGAATCTCTCGAAGCCTATGACCCCCCATGATTTCCCCCCCCAACACATTCTCCTCCTACCCTCTTGGATTGTACCCTCCACCCGTTTCATGAAATTTCCCCAAAGGATTAGGCATTGTCTTCCTCCCCTCCAGACCCTCCCTTTTCATAGGACTCCCGAGAGTCCCCCCATGATGAAAGGGAACTCCCCTTCCTGTTACAAAGAAGAAGTTGGTGTTGTGATTTCCTTTAGGGCAGAGGTCAAGGGTGCAGATGTTGCCCCCCCCCCAGTCTCTGTCCCGAACAGGTTCCCCCTCAAATTTAAGACTTCCGAAGAAGGCTCCCCTATGTTGAACTTCTATCCTAGATAATTCCATCTGTAAATTACTGGGTCTTCCATCATGCGAAATTATCCCCCCCTAGCACGCCATCCGAAGAGGGAGACCATCCATTTCCTAAGAGGGCCCGAGAATAAACCGAAGAATGCGTGCCGCCTCCACTTCCCCTTCGGCTGATCGACCCCCGCTTTGATCGGTCTCCGTAAATAGGAGCTCCCGAATAGATAATGTGGCCCCTAGGCAGTCCCCCTCGAACACCGTTCTCCCCGCGCCAACATTATTCTGATGAGACAGCGTTTCGGAATCCTATAAGACGATCTAGCCTCAAGAAAATAGAATCTATTAATCTTCGGAGATGACGGCTGAAATCTATAATAGTACATGAAAAAAATACTAACATCTTTTATAGATAATTAGTACTTCAAAGAGAGTAACGTAGGTTGAATGAAATGTTTTTGTTTTGTTGTTGTTTTTTTTCCTATACTTTCTTTTCTTTTGGGGGGTTTTTTGGCCTTCTTCTCTATCTTTTTCCCTCCCCGGTTGTGTTCTTTTCTCTTTTTTGCCTTTCTCATTTTTTTTTTTTCCTTTTCTTCTTTCGCTCCTCTTTCTTGGGTGGGTTCTTTTCCTCTTTTGGTTCTTCTCTTTTTTTTTTTTTTTCTTCTTTGGTCCCCTGGGGTGTCCCTCGGTCGTTCTGAAGACCTCCCTGGAAGACTCCCCCAACTAGGAAAGAGAGATATTGCAATCCTCTCTTAGTCAAGTTTTCTTCTTAGCAGATTTCCCCCTCTTCCCTGAGGACCTCCCGAATCTTTTGAGAAGTCTGCTTCCACTGATTAAGCGTTCTAATGTGTAGGGAGACTTCTAATTGGAGCGGCTCAAGGGCGAACTGTTTTCTCTCTCTTGTCAAAATACTCTTCCCGGGTGTTTGACCCCCAAAGGTTTTTTTTCCAATCCCCGGCCGCACCCCCGGTCCTCATGAATTAAGTCTTTCCCTGGGAAGATCGATTTTTCCCTTCCGCAAACTAGTTTCCCCCTTCTACCCGCGTTCCCTCGCAAGTGCGTTCCCCTTTCGAGTATAAGCCAACTCCGAAATAAAACACTAATTGCGCCGATGGCACCTTCCCGGTAAAGATGACCCCCCGCAGAAGGGTCTCCACCTGCGATGTAAAAATAAGCCTGCGTGAAGCAATTAGCTTTCGTTCGGGGTCATCTGAAAGATTTTGTCCTGGCCACTACGCCACGCGCCAGAAACTTCCTAGGGAAGCCCTTTGCGGGAGAGATAGCTCCCTTTTGGGTGCCTTGATTCCCCTTCCTCTTCCATTCTTGCGCGCAGTTATGATCTCCGCTCTCCTCATACATCTATAATCTTTCCTTTTCTCCTGTTGAGGCGAGTGGCTATTCTCCCTCCCCTCGATAGATCTCTCTCCCTGCGCGATGACCCACCCCCCCTTAGAAAAACTGTTCCGATATAGACAAGCACCTTTTCTCCCGACCTCCCTTTCCTTTTCTGTGATGAGCAAGTTCATCTCCAGGAGGAGTTTTCACCCCCAGTTGAGACCAAAGAGATGAGTATCGCCCCCTCTTCTGATGTGGATCCTCCTTTTGATGAAACGTCTCCCTTCGGATCTCCCCCCCCCCCTTGAAATAGGGGTCCCGAGACAAGACTTCCTTCGGTTTTTTTTTTTTTTTTTTCTTTTATTAGACTCGTTTGTCCTCCCGTAAAAGTCCCCCCTCGGTACTGAGTGTCGTAGTTGGAAAATCTCGGATGCGCACCCCGATTGAGAGTCAGTAGACGGACTTCCCTCAGGTGGTGAGGCCACCCAGGTGGGCAGTCTTCAAATCCCCGGGCGTTTTTTCGGCTCCCCTCCAGGGAGAAGATTCCGCGCCTCTCCCTTTGTGAACGCATTCCAGGCTTCTAAGCGCAACCCAGGAGCTTGCCCTTTTCTGGCCCCTGGGCCCCGTCCCTTTTTCCCTCCTCCTCAAACGGCTTTTCCTCTCCCCCGAGCAGGGAGTTCCCTGAAGAGGATACGCTGTTCTCTTGACTTTCTCTTCCCTACACTCATGTTCCACCCCGAAACCCCAGGACGTGGACCACGAGACCTCAGTGTTTGTCCCAACGTATTTTCTCATCTCTTCCCGATTCCCCCCCCCCTTTCGGAAGCAACAAATTACTTCACACGTTGCCCCTATGATGATCTTCTTTCTCTTCCCCACTAGAGCTAGCCTGTCATGAAGACTAACACACATTTAGAAGACCCCCCCTTCTCGACATTTCTTCTGGTCCCCTCCGGTGTGATTGAGGAAGGCCCCGAGAATGAAAAATGTATACTCCTTCTAGAGCCGTTAATAGAAGTCTGGAGCTTGTCCCAAGAAAGTTACCCCCCAGCAGAGCCCCCCTCGGGAAGCTTATAGGCAAAGCTCCTTGATAGCCTATTTCTTCTCATAGGCGCCCCCAAGAAAGGATTGTCTTACCGGATGGATATGCCCATGATTGCCCCCCCCCAAGTTTTCCCAGGGATGGATTATCCCCCATTCTCTACTGTTGCAAGACCGTAAAAGCCCTGGACCCCCCCCCCCATTTGCTCGGTCCTTTCCTTTCATCTCCATAGAAGAGAGCCGAAAATCCTAACGCTGACCCAGAATCTATCTTCCCCTAAGCTTTCTCTTTCAGGAGATGCTCTTGCTTTCAGCAGGGGCTCTTCGAGTCTGGGCCCCCTTCCGGCGAGTCCCCTTAAAAATTTTCGAGCCCCCCTTGCAAAACTTAAGTAGGTGGGCATTCCTAGGTAATGCACTGCGAGCGCTCGAGTAATTTACATGGTAAATCCAACTTTTCTGGTGTCCCTGGAGAAATAGCCATCCCGTAGATTATCTAAAGACTTTTTATACAGAAAAGAACATATTCTTGAAGAGAACCTAGAAGATGAGTGCAGCCCCTCTGCCTTTCTTGGATAGACCGACCCCACGGAAGATCCATCCTTATATCACTATCCTAATGTGGAAGAAGCGCAGAAGAAAGATCCAGTGCCAAGTTCGCACCCGAGCACTGTAGAGAATGGTATATCTCTTACAGCGTCCCCCGGAATGCAGAAGATTCTACTCTTTGATCGATTAACAAGCCCTGACCCTTCTAGAGCATTGTCCCTATTGCCTCCAAGAGATGATAATAGACGCTTCTGGACCTGATCTACAGTTGTAGAAACCTCCTAGTTAAGGGCAGTCCCCAGTTCCGAGTTCCGTTTTGAAGACCTCAGGACATGGAAGACTCCTCGAGAAATACCTCCAATAGGCCCCCCCCTTTTTTCAGAATATTGCAGCCCCCCCAGCCATTGCCTCCCTCACTGTGAAGCTTTTTCCAAAGAAGCTCCTTCGGAACATTGGTAATGGTTCTATCCCTCTCGCGGGATTTTCAACGGGTAGATCATGCCAATAATGGACGCTGTCACCGACCTTTTCTCGCAGGACTAAAGGGAAACCTTTTTTCGACCTCGTAATGGTTGAAGACATTCCCCCCCTGCTGGCTCCTCTTCTCACCATGATGATTGCATAAGAAATAATAGCTGCCCCTTCCTTGTCGACGCCTTGGTAAGGCGCTCTCCCCAACTCGTGGTAGTCTCTCCCAATATTGAATAGTTTGCGCTCTGCTGACCCTCCCCCGATGTCTCGAGAAAGCCCCCAGAATAAAGGGTGGAAGCAAAAGAGGGCGATTACACGCAGTTAGAGGAAGCACCGGTTTAGTTGGTAGGAGAGTAGAGATAGAGAATTTTGGCCTCAATAAGAACTTCTCTCCCCCCATCACTCATCCTCTTTCCCGGCGCGGGAGACCCCTCCCCCGTATTCGAAGCGGAAGGTCATGGAACGCGGAAGAGCTAGAGCTCAGCGTCTTTCCCTCCTCCCTAATACTCCTTTTTTTGAGTAGAGCTTCTCTCCTTCAGAGAGATAGAGGATCCTAGAAGAGCTCATGTCCCTTCCGATTAAGAAACCCTCCCTCTCTAGCCCGCACTTGTCTTGCCCGATGATTACCCTCCCCTTTAGGTGATGAGAAAGTTCGTCTGACGGAGAATTCATAGTTCGCCTTCTCTATAACACCCCCCTTGAGAAATGGAACGGATGGTGAACGCGACTATATTGATGCTCAATGTTTCTCTTCAAATTTCGCGCTTTCCCTGGGTTTTTCGAAAGACAACTATTTTGGAGCCTGAACGCGTGCTATTACGAGATTCCCATGAGCGGGCTCAGGTGTTAGTTGGAACTTATGGAGTTTCTAGAAAACCTCCTTCTAGCGTCTCATCTTGCAGAGGCCTCTTTTCTCATGAGAATCCCCCTTGTGCGTTCCCCCCCTGTGGGGGAGGTCCTCCCGGTAGCGTTCTACACCCAAGAAAACCCTCCATGATATGAAGTAAATCATACCTTCTCAAAAGCCTTATCCGACCCCCTCCCCACCATGAAACATCTTCCCTCCAAAATGAGGCCTCGGATCAAGCAGACCCCCTCTATCAAAAAGGCTCATAGCCGGCCCATATAGAGACTTCGTTGATGGCCGAGTTTATGAGTTCTTGAAGGACCTCATGAAGACCACCCCTTCCCCCTTCCTCAAAATAGGGATGAACGTGGTGATACCCCTCCAGAGACCCCCGCAGGGGGGTCCCTCCGGAGTGTTGAATGTCAGAGACTAGGAGACCGACCAATAGCCGCCCCAAATCGCCTTTTCTATGCGATGTGGGCGGTTTTAACTCTCTGATCGTCTGTGTTCGTCGCTTTCTCAGACCCCTTTCGCGACATTTTCTAGGGGGCCACAACCCCTGAAGAGGGACCCCCTCAGCTTTGCTCTTGGAAAAAGTATACCCTCTCGAGCAGACCATCGACACCCCTTTCTGTGGTCCTCCCCCGCAAGTGAACTCCCCTTCTCCCAGAAGAGAAAGCCCTTCGAAGTGTTCGTGCCAATCTTATGTGAGTCGGAAATCCCCCCCCTTAAAGAAAGGCTTCTGAGGATATGTTTTTTTTTATTGACACTAACAAACAGTTGACTTCGAGGGAAGGCCAAGCACGTTCTCTTATACCGCCAGTTTAAGCGCCAAGGGAAAAGCCATCGCCAAGGGATCCGAGGGCTAGAGGACCTGGGAGAACCAAAAGGAGGCACACGGCTCCCGGAAACGAGGAAGTATCCCCACAGCCGATCA
>Ga0179593_1519999_pt1 | contig 11267 bp, 17 predicted proteins | sample CZODoug2_1_08_16_FD_185931 | JGI IMG/M metagenome (GOLD analysis project Ga0179593, IMG submission 185931) | Vadose zone soil fungal communities from Angelo Coast Range Reserve, California, USA - CZODoug2_1_08_16fungal (PacBio error correction) | ecosystem: Environmental > Terrestrial > Soil >... | reverse complement strand
TTCTCTCGACTAGAGGGCCCTCATCCATCGAGCCTAACTCGCCCTTCAACGTCCCCTTAGAACACAGCGCCTTTCCTCTTCCCACGTCAGCAAACGTTGATTTTCCTCTAACATCTAACATATTTTATGTCTTTTCGTTCCTCTGTCCACTCAACTTATCCCCCTTTTTTCCTGTCTGTATTTTTTCCTCGATTTCTTTTTGTCTTACCGAACTCCAAGACAGAGGTTTGAACCTTTCACACCCAGGGACCATGGTCCGTCCAATGGCTTTGGTCCTGGCTCTCTGGCTATTTTTATGGAGCTCCTTCCAATTTCGCGAAGTTTTTTGTCTCTCGTTCCGGAAATGTGTCATCTTTTGTCTCCGTTCTAGTCGATCGTTGCTCCTGCCTGTACTCTTTTCTTTGGGCTTTGGTCATTTGTCCGTTAGTCTTTGTAGGTGGCTGGTTTGGTACCCCGTTCCTCCCTAAACCCCTCATATTATCATCCCACCTCCCCAGTCCGAAGATATACCTTTGTGATGGCTTGCCCGCACCTTGGGGATTAGATGCCGCATTTTTTTCTGTATCAAGAGAAATCTGGAAGCAAAACCCTCCCCCCAAGGGTGACCGCGTTCCGCGCTCTCCCTCTCGGATGTTTCTAGTTTTCCCCCGGTTTTGTATAAATGGCGCGTCAGAAAATATGTCGCCCCTTTCAGTTCCGCCGATGACTATGACGACGGCCCCTATTCCCCTTGCCCCCCTCACGTCCAAATTCGGCTTTTTCCCTCCAGTTTAAACGCTTCATGTCGCTCTTTGCTCTAAGTATGCGGCTTTCCACGTCCCGCAATTCTCTTAACAAGTCTAGACCGCTTCTTTGTTTCTTTCAATCTCCTCCTACTAGGCTTCTCAACGGCTTCCCTTTTTTTTTCTAATGAACGGACGCTGCTCCGAGGGCGGACTATGGCTCTGTGCGAGCGGACTTGCCCTTTTTTAGTTCCCTCCTAATCCCTCCTCCCTCTTAGCCGGACCGAATTCCCGCCCCCTATTCGTTTTCAGCTACCCCTGGCCTCCCGTCAGACCCCCCGCCATTTGTTGGAGCAGGGTCCCTTTTCTCCTTCGTCGATCTTCCTCCCGTAGCCCTCATGGTACGGCCCCCCAAGGAACCCTCTAGAAGCCGATGCGTTTAGGATCCCCCACGGTCATCCAACTCTGTCCTTAAAATCCAACACAATTTCCTTGTTTGATAAAGATTCGTTTGTTCCTACTCCCAATCCCCGTCCCCTTCCCTCACTTCCTGTACTTACCCTCCTCCCCCGTCACACTTGTTGATATTACCGCTCGACAACTAATCTCCGTTTACTTCTCCCCCCCCCGACCTCCCTCGAGACGTCTTCTCAGAGTTGTGAACTTTTGGGTCCCAAGATCTTCCTTTTTTGCGACGACCCAGGGACCCCCTCCCTTTCTTTCCTTACTGTCTTCATCCACCTAGGTCGTAAGAAACCCCCGACCCCTCGATTCCAAAAAAGGTCGCCCGGGCCGCCTTTTATGTCCTTTCCTCTCTCTCGAATTTCCATAACCCCTCGAGAGCCATTCTGGTATCGGATCACTGTGGTCATTTCTGAGCTACCCTCCCCCCCACTACGTGATTGAGGACCCTCTTCTTCTTACTTCATCACATTCTATCTTTCTTAAGGAGGATAGCTTCCGATCAGCGGTCCCAAGCCCTCTTCTTCCTCCTTCTCTCATCCTTGTTTCCGCCTTCTTTTCCGGGGGACGGCTTTCTCTCTTTCTCTTGAAGTCTACAAGAAGCGTTTGCATCCCGCCCCAGACTCTCAAGCCCTTTTTCCTTTCCTTACAAGGTGCTCCAGAGTCGACTAGGCTGATACTCCCTCCCTTTTGTACGCTGCGCGTTCACGCTGCTAAGTCCTTCCCTTTAAATTGCATGGTGGCTTCCTTCAGTCCTTTGAATACTCTGGGTGACCCTGCTTGCTTCTCTCTCTCACCTCCGTCTTTGAGATCGTCCTTCTTTTATTCTTCTTAAAGAATTCGAGCAGGCCTCCCTTTCTCTCCCGTCTCCGCCGCCATGTAGAGCGTGGGCCGCGGAACGATGGCGGCCTTGTTCTGCCTTTCTGGTTCTCAGCGAGGAGGTTCCCTTGTTCATTGCGCAAGGTGTCGATTCTGCCGGCCATTCAACCCTGTTTCCTTCGTCCCGTATCCCCTTTTTTGAGGGTTGAAATGGTGGGTCCCTTTTTTTCCTCCAATCGGCGACGCGCTTCCCCCCCGATCCTCTATACATCATTTCCCTCCCCTTCCTAATTTCTTTTTGCTTCTTTTGCCCCCGAGAGCGAAGTTTAGTGTCCTAGAAAGCAGTCATCAGTCAGTTCCTATAAAATCACGATGCTTTGGGACCTTTTCTTCGGACTTCTACCTTTCTCCGTTTTAAATTGGAGGCGATGACTTCAAAAGAGGTAGCTTTTTCGTCGATCGTACCCACCAAGACAATTCTTTCCGTGAGCGACTGTCTTTTTTCTTCTGGAGAATGTGTCTCCGCTTTTTCGACCGCTGACCGAGATGCCTACAAAGCAGCCTTCTCAAGCCTCCCGAGATTTTCCATCTCTGTGAGTTCCAGGTTCCGGTTTCGGATTCTCCATTTTCTTTTCCCCTGCTCGGTCGGCATGCTTCTTTGAAGATCCTTTCGACCTATTTTAAGCCAACGACCGCTCTGATCACCTATAAAGAAGCAATGTGCTCGGTTTGACACATTTTTCTTCTTTTTCCAGGAAGTCCACAGTCTCCCCGTTCATTCCTGGATCGCAGTCCCAAGTAGTTTTCTTTCCTTTCTTTCAGGCCCTTTTCCTTTTTTACCTCACTCCTCGTGTTGGTTGTGACTCTTTGGATCCCGGAAAGGACCGTATTCCCAACAATAATAGCACCGGCCACGTTCGGAACTCATCTGCACTCATCTTTCCGCTTTCCCCCCTGCACCACGAGTCGATGTTTTCTTTTCTCCCCATCTTTCTTGGCAGCTCTTTTTTTCTGAACCTTGAACTGCCGAGCTGCCCGCTTCCCTTGGATTGATACCGGCTTTTGGCTAATCGTTCGGCTCCTCTCCCCTCCTTAGCCCAGCGTGTCCGATTGTCTGCGTCGTCTCCTTCCTCCCCACCGTGTCGAATGACCCCTTGCCCGCCCCATTCGCCTTGATTTTCTTGCCCTTTTGCTCGTACCGGATCATTGGGTCCGATTCTCTCGCCACTATTTGAGACAGTCAGCCGTCCCCTCACTCTCCCGTTCATCATTCCCCACCTAGGGCCCAAATGTTCCTTTGCGTACGAGTCAATGATGAGACGCCCCGCCCTTTTTGTTTCTCCCCGTCGAGAACAACGGTCCAGGGATCTGAGTCGTCTGTGTCTTCGAGCTCGAGATAGAGTTTTTAGTTTGGAGATCTGCGCTTGCCCTCATCCAATAGCCGGGGATTACGTTTCTCCCTCTCCCAGCGTTACTTCTCCCGCTTCTACCCCTTTGCGAATTCCACCGATGAACCGGCCGTCCTTAGGTCCCCAAGAGAAGACATCGTTTTCCCTGCCTTCCTCACGCCTGATGTTGACTTGATCTCTCTGACGGATCCCATATTCCTTGCTACTTCTCTCTCAAGATAACGTCACCCCCCATCAAGAGTGATCTCCCGTCCCCTCTTCGCTATCCCCAGGGGCGTTCCCCCTTTCATAAGGATCTTCTGCAGGGCGTCTAGCTAGTAGCTCTGTATGTCCTTTTTTCTCATAGACTCGCACTCCTCCTCGGTTCTTTTTCGTCTTCAATAATGGCTGTTCTTTCTTTGGTCATCTCGGAAGCCGGAGTTCAATGCTAACACCTGAACCCCTTCTGTAACCTTTGCCACCCTGTATGAGAAGTTTATCGAGGCCTTGACCTGACGCTCTGGGGCGGACTCATTCCAGTAAATTTTTCGCTTCCTGACCCCACCCCTCTCCTCCCTCCGCTCGTCCGCGCCCCTACTTCCTTTTTTTGCAGGGTTTCTCCCAGAGTGGCAGCGCGCCCACTCTGGGGCAGTGCGGGAACTTCCCGGATTCCTTGAGCTCAACGCCTAGGTCCTTGACCGAAGACTGTTGTGGTCCTCGCAAATGTCTTTGACGACACCTCCTTCAATGCCGCGAAAATTATGCTTCGTGAACCCTTCCACCTGTCACAAGCTCACCCCCCCTGCCGCTCTTGGGCCATTCCGAATCAAAGTTGTCGACTACAGACTTGAGGTTTCTAGAACGTTTAATCCCCCCTTTATCTTTGCTATTTGTTCCTTTCTTTTTTACCAGTACGCCTTTTTTTCTGGCCAAGTCAGATTTGAGTACGCTCTACTCCCCCTAAGTTTCTCCCTTTTAAGATGTGCTTTATTATGTGGAATATTTAACTTCTTTTCCCCGTTGGGCCAAACGGCGCTCTCCCTGCTCCTCAAGAGGTGTCGTCAAGTCTCTTATAATCCTTCTGGTTTCTTCTTTATGAGACTCCCCCCCCCAGTCCCCAGGCTCACAAGGCGCTGCTTATTCTACTCCTTCCCATTCACTTTTTGGTTGGACCAATGAATCTATCCCCCCCCTCTGGATGCCCGGTTGCTGCTCACTGTCCCTAGGCGTCCTCCCTCTTTTTCCCTAAGCCCAAGCCCTTCCCGTCGAAAGCCCCTTTCTCGTAGATGGCGCAGGTCGAGTCTGGGAAGCCTTCCCTTCTGCCTTTTCTCATCCGACCCAGGAGTTCACGGCGAACTTCTTTCTTGACGAAACAAGACGTAGCCGGTCTCTCAGCCGTCCCCCCCTTCTCCTCGCCCCTTCTTTACTCAGACCAGCGACGCTACCCTTTCCCCTCCGTTTCCCCCGCCGTGTATGGGTCCAATCCCCCGTCTTTCTTACTTTTTTCGACAATAGGTGGCGTTCCCCTTCGAGTTACCCTCCTGGTCGGCCTTTCTTCAAGGGTCTCCGTGACTCTCCTGCCCGCATCCGGAGGATCCAATGTAGCACCGTTCCGAACCATTCCCACCTCTCGATCTTCTGCGTTGGGAACGATTTGTGACGTAACAATGATGCGTTTTGCTTGGAGGGTTTTAAAACCTCGCCTATAGCGAGTTTCATGTCCTCGCTTAGGATCTAAGAACCATAAGTAGTAAATCAGCCCCCATTCGCGGTATCTCTTCTTTTTACGGTTGATGTCTGCCCTCCCGGATTTCCCACTTCCAGAGATGCTACCCAACCCTTTTTAACAGATTTCCAACACCCTTACCATAACCGCCCCCACTCCTGCGCCCTTGCAAGCGTCCTTCTTCAGCGATCTGACCCCCTATTATGATGCCATTCCACTATACCCCCCCCCCCCCGCTCCGTCTCTCCCCTTCCCTTTCTATCCCCCCTAATATTCACCCTGAAACTTATTTCTTGCCCATGTCCCTTTTTACCCCGCCTTTAACCTCTTTGTTTGCTTTCGCATACTCTCCACACGAAGTCGATATCCCCCTCGACCCCCCCCTTTGTTAGGTTTCCCCTTGCTAAACCCCAATAGGCAATACCCTCTTCCTCCTTAGTAGTAAATCCCGAATCTCTGTCACGTCCTTTCTGGCCGTCCCCCGCCCTTCGATGAGGGGCACCCTTGCCCCCCGCTTGGCCCGATAATTCCGATGATATGGCTTCTATCACGTCTGCGTTCCATCCATGGATATCTACTCACCCCCCTTTCCTCTTGTTGGAGACCTTTCCGATGGAATTCTCCAAGCAGACTCTCTCACGACCTCCCAGATTCAGGAAAAATCGCCTCCCACCCCCAGTGGTAAATTCCCACACAAGAGATTGACGTCTTAATTCCGTCTTCAACGGGCTGTTTTTTTTACCTATACCCCTCATTCCCTCCTCTTAATTGTTACAGAAGACAACGCACCCGGTTCATTGTGATTTTCTCTCGTAGGGGCTCTTCTAATCCAAGACAGATCTGCTTGGGAGGATTCACAGGGCCTTGCATGTACCTTGGGGGGTTTTTCTTTGCGCGATTCTTGACGTAAGATTGTTTGTGGTATTGGCGGCAATGGCCTTCCCGTTCGTATTCCCTTTTAGAGGCCATTTCGGCGCGGGTCCAGAGCTGAGGCCGTTTTCTCTCAGTGGAGGATTTTTGGTAGTACCCCTTTCGTCCAGGTTGGCTGTTAATGCCGTCATCGTCCCCACTAATATCTACTTACCCCTCTTTCCCCAATCCTCTTACCCGCAGCTACCTTTGGTTTGGTTTCTTGAGACGTTTTTTCGGCTCACCGTTGTCAAGCCTCTGTCTTCATGCCACCCTCTTTTCGAAGGTTACCCGACAGCGCCCCCATTCCTAGGTCCCCTCTTGCCCCCCTTTTCCTTCCTACCCCGAGGATGTTTTTGACCTTTGTTGTCTAAGTGGGGTCCTCCCCCCGTCTACTGGTGCCTCTTTCGCCCGACCCTCCTGCAGGAAAATGTGTTTGCTTTTGGTTCTACCCATTGATAATCTCCCCCCCCCCTCTCAACCCTCTTATTACTCTTACTTGCGTTTTAGCTTCAGGCGTCACGCTGTCATGTGTCTCTTTGGCTCGTTTGTTCTTTTTGACCGCGTCTCGCAATGTTCACCGCTGAGCTATCGCGGGGTGTCCGATAAGAAGGTCGACTTTTCTGGGGAGAAGCTGCTTCCCCGTGCGTTACCCACTTCCTCTTACCCCTTCTGCCGGTCCGCCTTTCTCCCTGGAGTGAGTGAGGCCTTTATTTTGTTTTCTTTATGCTGCCGCGCCGTCTCAAGGAGAACAAGACCTCCCATGCCTTTTTTTTGTTATATGAAGGGGTAATCTCTTACCCGGACTGTCGACGGCCGAATCACAGGCCATTTTCTTGGGATCCCTTTGTACAGGTTCTTTCCTTTTGAGATAGACGAGAATCCTAGAGGCCTCATTGTAACGAACAACTCTTAGACCCCCCGAACTTTAGCTTCAGCTCCGGATGAAAAAACCGGGTCCCAAAACACTCTTCATAGGCCGTTCCCCTAACGGCCCCTTTAGCAGAGCGTCTTTTTTCGGGAAGCTACTTTTCCCCAACAGATATGCCCCCCCCCCCTGTCCCGCTTCCGAGACTTTACACCAACCCCCTGCCTAAGAATAAATATAGTTTTTCCACCACGACACCAAATTGTGCCCCCCTGATCCTCAGTTCCCCCCTCGGTTTTCCCCTCCCCTTGTTAGGCGGGGACAATCAATGCGCTATTTTTGCCCGGCGAGCTTCAACCCTCGTCACTCTTTTTCTTTCCCCTCCCTTCGTCCCAAAAACGCATTTCTCCCAATTCTAACGAGGTTTTTCTTCCCGTACTTGTCCTATTCCTCTCATTGGTTCCCCGCCTCCTCCCCGCCCCGACCTCTGACGAATCTGCGATTACGAATCCCCTCGTGAGCGGTAGCCTCGTATCGACCAGGACTAACCTAGATCTTCCTTCATTGCTCAGATATTCTCTAAGAGCGTAACCCTGGAAATGACTCGGCATTCAGTGGGGTTTTCCGGAAACTTTTTTCCCACGTTGGACGTCCTTCAAGCACTTCGCCCCCCTCACCGATCCGAGATGGTCACTCTCCCCAGTCTACAGACACCCCTTATGTTCCTAGCCAAAAAATTCACCAGTCGAAGAGATACTTCCCCTCTACTACCTTGAGCTCTATAGCTCCTCCTTTTATAATTGAACCGCTGGTCAAACAGTCCGCTCCCGCCCTCTTGTTTGACTCCCCCCTCTTTGACTCGGACACAGAGTACCCCTTGAGCTTAATTTGTTGAAGGAGCTTTATCCTACGCATTGATTGACCGTAGTCACCGCCCTCTCCATCCTCAGTTTAGACTGGAGGTTGCTTCTGATTCTTGGGAGATTCTGGCCTTCCTGAGTTCCCATCCTTCTTGCCCCCGAGTTGTTTCTCTTCTTCGGCCCTCCCCCCTTTTGTTCAACGTTAGCCGTTCCCTCGGACTGACTGTGGTGGCCCGCCCGCATCTCTCCCATCCGTCTCTTCTCCCTACCTTCCCCTCCCACCTTGCTTCCTAGCTTCGTGCTAGTTGATGGCTCTTCGAAGGGCTGACACTATTGTCTCTCACATCCGTCCCCCCATTGACTTAGCCCTTCCTACCTCTGATTTGGGGCCATGTTGAACGTGCGTGTTCCTTGGCACTGATTCCCCCTTCGATGAATTTTCAGTTTCTTTCTTTTTCGTCTTCTCCCCCCCCCAGCCCAATCCTTGTTCTCGAAATTTCTCGCTGTGCTATTCGCCTTTTTTTTTTCTCCCCCTCTGACCCTGCCGTCCCTGCAAGACCAAGCTCCCATCTCGGAACGGTGCCTTATGTCTCACGTTCTTTTTCAGGAGGCCGGTCAGTCGATATCCTCTTTTTCCTCCTCCCCTCTTTAAAGGAAACCTGCCGGGGCCCTAGCAGTTGGCACCATAAAGGGCCACACCTTTCCTCGCCCGCTCCCCTTGACTTTGCCAAGTGAGGATTTGATCGGACTCTCTTTTTTTGATATTACCTTTGACCTGCTCCCCTTCCTTTTTCCTTCCGTCGCGGCTAATATCTCCTCGTTGTTGGTTGTAGAGAGCTTCTGGACTCTTCCCCTATGATCGGCGATACAAGGGTACCCTTTTCCCTGCTCTAACCTTTCTCACTCCCTAAAGTCCTCCCCCCCCACCGCATTTCTCCTTTTAGAGGGAGGGAAAGCTTTCAGCTCGGTAGTTGCTCTGCTTTCTGTTTCTCCACGGATAGGCGGGCAAAGCCGTTCCTTTCTTAGGGAACCAATTCTTCTTTCCCCCCCCTCCTCCCAGTCCCAATTTTTGAAGCGTGGTTCTTTCCGGGATAGTCGTATTGCTTTGCGTATTTTCTGTGTCGATGAACGGCCCACCCTCTCTCGGACATCCGACCCCTCTCGATTTTTTCCGGTAGACCCTCCCCCCGAAACCTACATCCTTCTTAGGCGCATTCATTCGCAGCATCAACTCCCCTGCTCCGCCACTTTCCTTCCCCCAAATTCTTTCCCCCTCTGTGATTGAGGATCAGTCAATTTATGAGGACGAATTCGACCGGTTTTTCCTCCCTCTCGTCCGATTGAGCCAGCACTCTCCGCCTGAGATATGAGCGCGCTTCGGCTTCAGTTTATCGAGTCGCCTAGCTTCTTTTCTCTGTGAGGCGGCCACTTATTAACATCTACGATGGCGGTATACTTTCGCGTCGCCAGCTGATGTCTTTACCACTGGCGAATTAACCCGTGTTTCACCCGCCCTCCGCTTCGGTTCCATCTCCTGCTTCCATAGTTCTCTGCCTCCGTCTCTCCTGATGGCGTCTCGAGCTCTTGCGAGGCTAAGCTCCGTTCCCCTTCTCCTGGCGACACCGACGCTGCCCCGCCCCCCTTGCCGCACCCGATCGTTCGTCTTTTCCTGTGCCCCCATGAAGGGTGAAAGGACTAGCCCTTAGCTTTTCCCAGCGTCCTTCTCTATACCTCGGCAACCCTCCTTTACTTGGACCTTTTGGCCCTCCCATTTTGGTGTCCGACGTCTTCCCACGGCCCCCAAGCGGATTGTTTCCACTTTCCCATGTTCCCGGAAAAATGCTCCTTTTCCCTCCAACCCCTCTTCTACGGCATGTTCCTTCCCTGGGATCGGACGCTTCTTTGCCCTGAGACCACGCTCCCCGCGCTCGAGGTTCTTCTGTGTTTCCTTTGTACGTCCTCCACACCTTTTGCATGCTCCTCTTCCCGCGAGACCACATCCTTTTTTTTTTTTGGCCTAGTCGCTCTTCTTCACCCCCTTTCATATCCCCTGAGAAGGAAACTCACCTTGCTTATGTGTTGCCCCAGTCTTTCGGTTGGGCTTACTCCATCTCCTTATACCCCAGGATTTTTCCTGCACCATGAATGGCCTTTTCTCGCCCCCTCCCCTGCACCTGTCAAGGCTATCTCGTTTCTTACTTTAAGGTCGATCAATTTTTGTCCCCACTTCCGATTGATTTCTCCCTTATTCTCTTTGCTCTGATTTTTTTTTGGTCGAGTCCGGTTGTGTCCCCGGCCCGATTTCTCCGCCTTCCAAACCGCTTTTGTATACCTCTCTTTTGTTTACTCTGCCATGGAAGCGGGCCCGTTGGGCCATCTTTAGCTTCGGCTTATTGCTTCTCCTCCCCTGTCCCTACCATGCGCCCAGTTTTCCTTTATTGGACGCCTTAGATTCCCCCGCCTTTCTCCACAGCTGGACTGCCGACGGTAGAGACATTCCCTTGCACTTCTTTGCCTTTAGCCCACCACCCGTTTTCATGTTGGTTCCTCAGCCTTGCTCGCCCTCCTCCTGAATTCAGCACACCGTGCAACCTCCGCTCGCACATCTCCCCCTGCCCCCCCCTCCGTTTCGTTAATTTTTTCAAGCGTTCCGGTGACCGTGAAGCGCTCCCTTCCTTCTTCCCACCGCAAAGGAGTGAGATTTGACGCCCGGTCTGCCGGGCCATTTCTAGGCCATCCTGACTCGCAAGTAGCGACTCTGACCTTTGTCACAACGTGCCTCCCCACTCCCAGTCGACCTTTTACGATCTCTCATCTTAGATGAGGACACGTTTATCATGTACCTGAGGCGGACTCTCCCCTTCCCGCGCTCCCGCACCAATAGTCTAGGTTTTTTCTTTAGTCCCCCCCTCGGACCACGGTCCCCCCCCTCACCAGATGATGGTAGTATCCGCACTTTCCCCCTCTTTTGGATTCACCAATAGGAGGTGGCCGATTTTTCAACATTTATTAGGTTCCGAGTAAGCTTCCGGCCTGCCCGTCCCTTAATCTTCCCTCCCTCCGATTCTCGATTTATCCCTTGATTTCCCGCTTTCGGCCCCCAAGCCTACGGCGCCAGCCCCACGACGACCGATTTCTGTCCCCTGCCAGTCGCCCACAGCACTCCTCTCCCCTCATGCCGGACTATGTCCATCGCGCCTTACTTTCCATTTTGCTCCCCCAACCACGTCCCTTTTTTTCTCCCTGACTTCCCATTGTTCCTGCCGTTTACTCGGCATGTCCCCGTTGTTTCCTCTCCCGCTTTTCTGGCAGTACTCTATCTCGTTCATCAATGACCCCAATTTTTCTTTTTTTCTTATATTACTAGTAACATCCCTAGGCCTGCATTATTTTTTTGTTAGCCTTTCTTTTGTGCTCTTCCTTCAAAGGAGCGGGTTCTCCCTTCCCCCCACTGTTGTTTTACGATGTTGTCCTACCTCCGGATTTCTGCGTAGGCCCCCTCTCTCTACATGT
>Ga0179593_1442414_pt1 | contig 11267 bp, 10 predicted proteins | sample CZODoug2_1_08_16_FD_185931 | JGI IMG/M metagenome (GOLD analysis project Ga0179593, IMG submission 185931) | Vadose zone soil fungal communities from Angelo Coast Range Reserve, California, USA - CZODoug2_1_08_16fungal (PacBio error correction) | ecosystem: Environmental > Terrestrial > Soil >... | reverse complement strand
GTCCCTGCAACAAGGCGTCTCTTCGCGAGTCAAAGCCGTGCGCGCCAACTTATTCCGATGGGCGATAGGGGGCGTTCTTATGCGGGATTGACAGTCCCATAATGCTGCGGCAGTTCGGACATGCGGTGATTCCATGGACACGTCGCATGCATAGGCTGGCGTTGTGTCGATCAAACGGTATGATGAGCGCGGCTATGCAAGGCAGCAGTGGCCGCCACTTGGGCACGCGTCATTCACGGTTTGCGTTCAGCCAAAAAGGCTGGTACCAAGATGCCCCGTATAGCAAGCGTTCTTCGCCAACCGTTTGGAATTCGTGTTGTTGTTCCCAATCCGCCCTTCAAACACAGACTATCTCCGCCCCGTGAAACTCGCGGATTCGTAAAAGTCGCACTCAGCGGCGACGGAGGACGATGAGTTATCGGGGATACGACCGCTATCGCCCGCGTCAATGCGTTTCCTGAGCGAAAAACGTAACTGCGACGGTTCTCTCGGCCCTTAGTCGAGCATTCGCGAGCGGCACTAGTGAAGCTGCCCGGCGTACTCCGAAGTCTGCTCCGCGACTCGCCTGAAACGGTTACGCATACATTTGAATGCAGCCGCACTACCGCCGATATTTGCGATACACCGCAATTTTCGATTGGAGTTATTCCAAAGATGCGTCCGCTCCCCGGAGCTCCCGGAGAGTCTTCATGGATGACGCTATTAGTGAATGAGCAGATAGCCGTCAACGATTGCTTCAAGACGATACACGTGGTGCGCGGCAGCCCTGAAACTCGAATAAGAATTCGTACGTGCCGTACACCTTCCTCACCAAACGTCGATCGTGCCTCCAGCTCCTCGCCCTCGAATCCGCAGCGTTTATGGACCACGAACTCGTACAGTTCGCCGACAGGCCTGACAACCGATCAGCGTCCTCAAGTAAGGCGGTACCGCACAAGCGATCGGTCGCGAACGCTGCGCCTAGGACCTCCGGCGTGCGGTTTCAAGCGCGAAGAAGGGATTCGCTCGTGCAGATCGGCGACGTTCGCGGGGAATTGCGGTCGACTGCTTCGGCCATTCTTCGCGGCAGGCCTGACCTTTCGCGTCGCAGATTTCAATCGCGCCGGGTCGTTACGGAACGGCTCGTGAAGAGCACGAGACGAGGGGCAATGATCACTCGCAGCGGCTTGTACGCGCTGTCTGCTTGAAACTGTGGTGCGAAGGGCTGCAACAAGGGCTGATTTCTCCCCAATGTCCGCTATCTCGATGTTCTCATTAAAGCGCGGACCCGCGCACGTCGCGATCGTGGGACGCAGGGCGAAGTAGCCGTCGCGAATTCATGGGCAGCTTGGGCGCGTGACCGCAGCTTTTGAGGCTCACACACAGGGTGTTGTAGTGTGAGTCGGTGTGTGCGGCCGCGAGCCTAAGGCAATCATGCGAATGGTCGATTGGCTTCGTCGAAGCGGCCCGCCTCGCCAGATCCCAGGTACCCCAGGTTGATGTGGGCGTGAGGTGCGGCGGGATCGAGTACCAGGGCGCGCGATAATCGGAGAGTGCGGCTTGATTGGATTGTTCGTCCAGCACTCGCCGAGGCGGGCGTGAAGCGCGGAGTAGTTTGGCCCGGGTCAAAGCCCGGCTCACTGTCGACGTTTTGGGGGCGCGCAACAGGATGCGCTCGGATGCGCTGGTGCTGTGCGCCGACTGCTGCCACGGTCATGAAATCGCAAGGGGTGGTAAACCGCGCGAAGTCGGATGAACGACGAGCCTTGTGATAGGTTCCTGGCACGTCGGTATCCCCGCCGCACATACTCATTCCGATGGACGCATAGCTCGCTCATCCGGGCGCGATTCGTTGCCGCCTGCTGGTAATACGTGATATCGTTTTCCTTCTCCTCTCCCGCGTCATTCTCTAGTCTCTCATCACGCTTACGTCTTCAACTCTTTTACGTCCGCGTGTCCGCGTTGTTGTCCCCGCACGCATTCCCCAGTTGTTGTGTTCCGTTGGGAGGCGCGCCCGTGATGCCGTGGACATCGACCCGCGATCGCAGGCGACAGTACCGCACGTGTTGATACCGTCGGTTACCTGAACTGAGTGTGCGCAACACCGTGGAATCATCGCGTTGTCCCATTATCGCGCCCTGGGTGACGGCGAGAAAACTCCAATATTTGTCCTACCGTCTTCTGGTCCCATTCGCGCCCGAGCCCTTCCCCCTCGTTGGTTCTCATGTTTGATCGTCTTCGCGTTGTTGTTTGTTGATTTCTCATCAACCACCTCTTAATTAGTGTTGGGTTGGTACTCCCCCCAGTTGTTTTCACTGCCCTCCACGTTCCTTCCCACCGCCTCCGTTGTTATCCCCCCGGTGGCCCCTCAGATTCTTTCTGAAAAGTATCCATTTCGGCAGTTGTGTCCTTTGCCAAGTCCCAGGGCCTCAGTTACCTCTAGGGTTCCCGTTTCTCCCTATGCAGGCTCCCCTCTTCCCCCCACCAGTCCCCCATCTCATCAACCCTAGTTTCGTTCTCTACCACTCCATGGTTATCTCTAATCCCCGCCTTCGGCTAGTTATTTTGTTCCAATTCGGCCTCCGCCCCTAAGTCTTCTCCCCCCCCCCCGCTTTACGATCTCGTCTCTCCCCAACCTTTACCGTAATCAAACCTTTTTCCATCCTCCGTATCTCACAGTTCCACCTCTTCGTTATATAAGAGTTTCCTTCCCAGATACGTTCCATCCCCGTTTGATTGTCGCTTTGGCAAGTCATCTTCCCAAGACCAATGTCAACTAGTCAAAAAAAGAAGAAGTTGTTTGGTTTTTTTTTTTTTTTTTTATTTGCATACGCGCTAATACGGTATGTGCCGCACTATGCAGGGCTTCTTTAGCTTCCCCCCTACCCTCTGCACTCGCCCTTACCGTACCTTATAACGTGCCTATAATGCCTCTGCTTTCCCCGGTTTCGTCCTTATCTCTGCCTCCTCAGTTGCACCTGCGTTGTTTCCACTTCCCCCTCAGCTCCACGCGCCCCCTCCGTTTCTTTGGTTCCCGCATCCATCCTCTCAACGTGATGCTTCACATTACGCGCTAGTTGAAACCTTCTCTGATCTGCTTATCCTCGTTGTACTCTTACCAGGGCTTAATACTCTTCGTTCTCTCCTGGTACCTTCTCGCTTCCGTTCTATGCTTGCGGCGCCATTATGACCCTACGTCCTCCAGTTGGTCTGTTGTCGCCATTTCTGCTGTTTCCCTACGTCTTTAACCTCCCGTTCTCCTATTAGCGTTAATAAACTTATTCTCTTTCGCTTACTTAGCGCGTTTGTTTTCCGTCACCCGTTGACGCCTCCCACCCACCACCCAGATTGTTGCTTCACTACCCGCTCCCATCGTCTCTCCGTCACCCGTTTCGTTCTAAAGCGTTGTTGCCCTGCTGAGCCGTCCCCCGCTACCTCAGCTGGTGTCCGACCTTCAATCAGTTTGATTTATCCGTTGTAGTAGTACGTAATAGTAAAGCAAAGGGTTTGTTTGTTAGTATAAGTGTCAGGTAGTCTAGCGACGTGGTTGTAGGGAGGTAGTTGTCGTTAGGAGCCGTTTTGGTCCTAATTCGGCTTTCCCTTCAACGCGGTTTACCGCCTTCCACCTTACTTCTTATACATATATATAGTAGACAAGTCATGCAACATGAAAAGAGGGAAGGAGAGGGATGGGGAAAAATAGTTGTTAGGAGCTCCTCCATCCCGCGGGTGCTCCACTACTTTCCCGACGCCTACCTCGTGTGCTTCCCCTTAAGTATGTCCTCTAAGGCTACCCTCCTACTCCTTTATTATTTACTCAAACAGCTCCGTGAACGTCGTAGTCGTCCGGGAGGTTGTTTGTTTGTTTGAGAAGAGGGAGAGAGAGATTCGACAGCAGGGATGTTCTCCGCTGGGTTGCGAATGCTAAGATCCGGATCGGGAATATCGTGGAGCATCGAGATATCGGGAACAAGGGCAGCGTTCGCGTCGGATAGGACATGGGGGTCACAGCCGTCCTTCGGGGCGGGGGGGGGGGACAACCACTCCCCACCCCTCGCGACGCCAGCCGCTCCCGAAAGGGGGCGATTTACCTGCCGCGATCCGTAGTTGAACGCGGACGACGCGAGAATGAAGCTTGGTATTTCCTCTGGTCAGTTCTTCGGCTTCGTTCAGAGAAGCGCGGCCGAGTCCGGCTCAGTCTCGATATTTCGCGTCGCCGATCACCGCACTCCAAGGAACGGGGCCCCCGTTTCGCGATGGCAGGGGCGGCCAGATTTTCGTTGCGGTTTTGGGATTTTTTTTGGAAGCGGAGGAGCAGGCCCGAACAGGTCGCCGATTCGGTCGCGGCCGGCGACAGTTTTCGCGAGCTGAAAGGGAAAAAAAAAAAAAAAAAAAATTCGTTCAGGTACAGGATGCCGAGTTCGGTTGGCGGATGCGGAAAGGAACGACGCGGCCGCAAGGCCTCTCCTCGGACCGCCCCGGCGATGGCCTGTCGCGCGCGGCAGACCCAAGGGGAAGCTGCCCAGCTGCCCGGTTTCCGTCCATGATGTTCGCCACATGCAAGGGACAGTCGGTTTGATCCGGTCCTTTCAGTTTTGCGGGGGGGCGGCGGCGTGTCGACTATCCATCAATCCCTTGATTCATGGCAACCCCTTGCACCTCCTAAAACGGTGAGGATTCCTTTCCTTGGCCGCAAGCAATGATCGATCTCCGAATCGTCCATCGGTTGGCCTTCTGCCATCATTGCCGCCGTTTCCTGATCGTCCTCGGAGATCTCGTGGTTTTTCTAAGAGTTTCTTGACCGTATCGAGGGCCCCCAAATCGGGGGCGGAAAATGCCGGACCGACGACTTTTGCCGCCTCGCAATATTATGCGCCCACATTCACCAGTTTTCATTGGCGGAGCTCCTAGGGTTGATGTTTCGGCGAATTCTCGGAGGTAGCACCGTCCGTTGGTTGGGCGGGGCTCAGCCGAGGGTTGGATTCGTACACGATATTTTCGATTCTCCCACCGGGCTTGACCATCGACCTGTTTCCATACATGCAACGGAAAGGGAAGGGAGAGGTGACGGGAAGCTGATGGTCAGTTCTTTTATCTCGCGAGACTGGGTTTTTTTTTTTGATTTTTTTTTTTTTTAATTACTTGGTTTTTTTTTTTTTTTTTTGTTATTAAAGCGGGCAGTGTGGGTGCCGTGAGGGGCATAGGGCATTCGACCTTGCAAACCCCGGGTTACTTTGCCAGCATCGAGGGGACCGCGGCGCCGGGCCCGGTTCGCAGGGGACGCCCAGCCTCATGCTGAGGCGACTGGGTTGGCGGCACCTGCACAGTGCGGCCCCGCTCAATTCGTTGTCGATATGTGTCGAAAACTACCCGTAAGGCATTAACACTATACCTCCTAGCAACTCCATCGTCATGCCTTCATCCCGCGCATCGGTGCTTTCGCAATGTCAAACCGGCCGACGATGGGACCGTGGGCAAGTGGGCGAGAGGGATCGCCACCTATCAGAGAACAGGATCGGCGATCGGAAAACACGAGATAGGCAGCGACCGTCGTCTCGCCGGGGGGGTGCAAAGGAGGGGACGGGGGGAAAAGAAATTGGGTTCCCGCCATCCAACCTTGTAGCAGCCCACTTCCTCGAGCCCTGCTCCGATCGGCCTGTGGAATGGGTTCCATAGACGGGTTTCGAACCGTCGCCGGACGGGGTTTTCTTTTTTTTTTTTTGGGGTCGGCGCTGTAGACGCCCCATCGACATGGTGTGCATTCGAGGAACGGGTAAGCTTTCTCAGCGAACTGTGTCGCGCCCGATTGATTCGGATTTTTTTTCGGGGCGGCCCGCAGGGGAAACGCGGCCGTGGTTTTTATCGGTGGTGAAAGAAAAAAAAAACAAAAAAAAAAAACGGGAATGCCGGGTTGCCGGGGGCCGACAGAGCAGCACGACTTTCGCCCTCGGCAAGATAAGATATGGTTGTGCCCGCCACCGCTTCGGGTGTCGAACAGCTCGCAGATCTGCGGCATGACGAACGCGACAGGGTTCCGCGCCAGGCCCTCCGACCGCTCGGATTCAGCGGCCTCCACTCCAGCGCCAGGGGCAGTTCATCAACCGTGGCGAGCATGCCCATTTGTATCACCGTTCGGACGCGGGAAAAGGAAGCCCCGCCCGACGCATACTTCCACCGCCTGGGACCAGATTTCCCGCCTGCCAACCACCCAAACGCCAAATAATCGGACCACCGAGTTGCTTGGCGGGCAGATTTTTCAAATCGACAGGCAATTCCGGTCGATGTTTCGGGATTGATCCATGCCGAAACGAATGGGGGGGCCGGGAAAAAAAAAAAAAAGACAAAGAAAAAAAAAAAAGAAAAAAAAAAAAAAAAAAAAAAAAAAAAAAAAAGAAAAAAAAAAAAAAAAAAAAAAAAAAAAAAAAGAAAAAAAAAATTACGCGGCCCGCGAAAAAGCTTGATAACCACCCGACGAATAGAAACGGCTCGCCATTGCCTAGTCGCTTTTTTCTTATAGGCCGGCGGGCAATTCCCGGGGCGCAGGGGAAAGTCGTACGGAAGGCGAACCTTCCGGCGAGTTTTATTCTTGCCGCTGGCCGCCGCCACTTCGGGCCGCGAAGTCGGAGATTCCTGCTTGTCGATTCCCTCGCCCATGAGCATAAGGCGGCACAAATCGGCGATTTCAACAGGGCGCGACCCGATTTTGCCCTCAGCTTCCTTCTTCACGGCACTCGCCCACAGGACTTGCCTTGGGCACTGTCGTGAGATTTTTTTAATTTAAAAGGGCTCTCCAGCAGGCAGACTTCCTTGTGGTAAATTAGGTTATGAGGCCGGAAAGCTCTGACGCTTTGCGATGGCGTTTTCGGCATTGCCCTGATGGGCGGTTATTTTTTTTGTCATGGCACCAGCAAGTCCTTTTAGGCATGGACCGGACGCGGGATCAAAGGACACGGCCGGATTTCACAAGAGGAGACCTGAGGGTTTGGCGTGGCCGCAACTATGCATGGGCGGAAGGGATGGCACGAGCGCCTGCGAGTTTCGTCGGTTCTTGGCCGGGAGGATTCGCAGCCGCCACGATTTCACGCCCAATTTGACTTCGGGCACCCTAGATTACACGGCATTACATTATGCAACGCCGTCGTAGCTCGACACCACGGCCCTTGCCACTTCAACCAGGGGGACCGCGCCGATGGATATCACCTGTGTGTGACGGCCGTCGCCAGGCCCAAGGCTCAACGCGCCGCCCATCCTGGCGCATGGCCAACCCGGCGCTGGCAACGGCCCGGGGTTGAATTGGGTGACGGGCCGGCACTTGTGGCCGCCGTAGGGCCGGCGGGGGGGGACCTCGACAGGTCTGACGCCGCTTCGCCCGCCAACATTGGACCTGAGGGCGAGGAGAGAGAATGATCGGCCGCTGGAAAAGCGCCAATCGCCGGCGTGCTGCATCTGCGCGCTACCCCGGCCAGGCCGTTTGGAGGCCGCATATATTTCGGGCGTGAGGCTTCGGCCCACGTAACAGTTCAGCGGATGGCAACGCGGACCGTCTTGTCGGTGCTGCGCTGCGATTAAGCACCGACCCTGCCGCCGGAAGGGCGCTCGCCGTGGACTGGGCCCTGGATCGGGCGACCCGGATGGATAGCGCTGGCGCTGTTCGGAGCCAAACCCAGGGGCCCGGCGCCCGATCGTCACCTTACACCGCCGATCCAGCTTTCGGGCAGCTGTTGTACAGCTTCCCCGCCCGGACAAGCCGACGTTAGCGGCGAGGGGAAACGTCGCCATCATCGAGCTAGGGCGGGTGGGGCCTTCAACCCGAGCAGATTCTCGCGCAGTACTTCAAGAGGTCTTGGGGGGGATGCAACGGCTCCCACGTTCACCGGAGTAAGTTGTCCGTTGCGGGAGCGGCGCGGAACCAGGGCCCGGGCGGCGATGTTGCCGACGGTTTGAAATTGTTTTGAATGTGAATTTTGTGAAGGAAGTGAGTGATGATCGACATCGAGGTCATCGGCGCACTCGTCCCCGGAGCGAAACATCGTGGTGTACTTTGCACCACAATACGACCAGGGTTTTTCTTAACGAGGGCAACATTTCGCAAGCCGCACACGATGCGGGCACGCAAAACCTCGTCGATTGTGATCAAGCTGGGGGGGCGGGTCCGAGGGACAGCTGGACGGGACCCTCACGCGATGCGGATTGAAGATGCGCTTCGGAGGGACGCTGCGCACGCCCGCGCTCTGGGCCCGTCACCCGTTGGAACGGGGGCCGCCGCCGGCGCCGACAGCGGTTCGGGACGATGGCGAAACGACGGAGAAAGAGCGAGGCCAGCCCGCCAACGTGCTTTCACGCCCTCGAGCCCGAATTATGTAAGTGGGCAGTCATTTTGTGGCGGCACCCAAGGGATCACCGCGACGGTGGGGGGGGGTCGGAGCCGGGGCATCGATTCGGTGGAGGCGAAAGTTACGGGGTGAAGTAAAAGGTCTCGTTGGTTTGTGGAAATTTAGACGGAGCTTGCTGTTAACTGATAGGGATGAGGGCACGCTAGGGGGCGTCAGTGAGTACCGGTAGTTCCCTTGCACACCCTTGGGCAAAAAGGAATGTCTCGGGGTACCCAAGGCGCACTCCAAACGGCAAAGGCGGCGGGGCGCGGCGTCCGGATTCTGTGGGCCGGCAATGGCGACCCGCTCAAACCGGCTACCATTCGTGGTCGCTGCGCGTGGACCGGCGCGAGCGAAAAAAGTTCATCGGTGGGTAACCAGGGCGCCGTGGATGGCGCCGCTGTGTGGGGCCGCCCTGATCGCGCGAGGGCAAACCAGGAAAAAATCGGCAGCGCCGCTCGGGGATGGTTGCATGATGCGCTTCGCTCTACCAGATCGGCACCCGGCCGCGCCTTTACGGACATCAACTGAAGGCAGATAACGGCGCCTAATATAGGCCAGGGCGATTCGGATGGGATCCGATGCCGGGGAGGATTTTTTGGCACGCAGACCGCGGAAACCGGTGTTGAGGCCTTTGGCTGGCGGGCGATGGTGGGCTCTGAAAAATTGAAAAAGGCTTTTTTTTTAGCGAACTCTCCGGCCGGTGTGCATGCACTCGCCCCGCGCGGCAGGGCGGAGGGCCCGCAAGGGCAAAAGGAGGGTGTCGCCACCCAATCGAGGGCCCACCGCCTACTCCGCCCCCGGCAGGTGCGGGCATCTACTGCCACGGCGAGGCATGGCGGACTGTCGCTTGTTTGCCGAACCGCGTTGGGCTGCAGGGTAAAAAGGGCGTTGTTTTGCTTAGGGTGAGGTTTTCCACGGCCGCCGTGGGTGGTTGTGTGATGGTCTCCTTCTCTCTTCTTTTCTTTGCCGCTAACTTGCACTGGTGCGCGCTCAGGCTTCCCCGGAGGGAGGTGCTGCAAACGGTTGACGTTGATGCAGGACCCACCGTAAGCGTGCCTCCGACCATTACAACAACCGTGATCTGATGGTCGGAGAGAAGAAGGCTGATGTGTTCGTGGGGGGCTTTCGGGCGGCGGAGGGCCAGGCGCCCGCCCACAGGAGGCGGCCAAGGAGCGGCATGGGCCTTGATTTTAAACCATACAGTAAAACGGACAGGGAAGGGACAGGGAAAGGAAATCAGGGCACGTTCAGGCGCCCATTTCGCGGAACGGTCGCTGGTCCGGCAAGCGCGCCGCTAAGGGACCCTGGGGCCGCGGTTGGGACGGTAGGGTTCAGGACTTGCCAAAGCATTTCAGACCGCCCCGCGGCGGCTGCGGGCCACCGTGGGGTGTGGTGTTTGTGTGCTGTTGTGTTTTGAGCGGCGGAAGGCGGCAGTGCCCCGGCAAACAGCGGAGAAATTGTCGGGATTTTTAATTGTTGCGGCACGGAACTATCCCGCTGCCGGCGTCGTTTCGACCACGGAAACCCGAGAAGACGGAAAAAAGAAAAAAGGCAAAAGGTGGTTGTTTTACCCCGTCAGGTTGGACGACGAAAAATTTTCGGGCCTTCTGGGCGGCGGCACAACAGGTCCTAGGTGGGCAGGGCGGTGCCGGCGTCACCCTTGTTTTTCTGGTTTTTTTTGTCGAAAGAGGATTCGGATCAACCGGCCCGCGGAGGAAAAGAGAAAAAGAGCTCCACAGGCAGCGCCGGCGTTTGTTTCCGCAGGGGGCTCCGGGGTTGGGGCAGGAAAGGAAAAGAAACGGGATGCCCGACGAATCTAGCCCAGCGCAGGCGGCACCCGCAGCCCCCTGCAAGCGGTGGGCTCGGGCGTGAAGAAAGGAATTGATTCGTGTGCCGCCAACATTTTGTCTTTCGATGCAATCTTGAAAGATTTCGGTCGGGTATTTGTCGGCGGGCGAGACGTCACCCAGGCCCAATGAAATGTTCACGTTTCCAGGGCGCCGTGGTGCTTGAGCCGGCCGGAGTTGGCGGAGATTGACGGATGATGAACGATCTGCAGCGCATCGCCAGTGAGCTGATGTTCGGGCCAAGCAAGGTGATGGCAGGTTTTGGCCCGTGCGGAAGCAGGTGATGGTTTTGTGCGGTCTGCCCCAGGTGGAAAACAGGGGTTTGAGGGTTTGGGGTGACGCACCACCGTCCATTGGTGCCTCGCTCCTGGTGCTGCCGGGGAGCGCCGGTTCAGGAACGGCTGACTCCCACATCCACGACCCAACGGCGACAAAAATCACCCGGGAAGCCAGGACCCGCCCGGCGGCCGAAGACGGGTGCTTGGGCGTCCGCGCGGAACATGGTGGACGGGCCCCCCAGACCAGCGGTGGGGGTGGAGGTTTTTAGTGTGGCGGGGGATTGGCGAACAGGGTCGGGTCGAGTTTCTCAGCAGCCATTTTCCGCCGGCGAGATTGGTTGACGGCGGTTTAATTGGGTATTGACAAGTGCCGGCGCCGGATTGTCGTAGGGCGGAGTGACCGTGTGACGGCGGCCGAAAGAGAAATAACGCCCACGCCTGTGGGGGACGCCACCGTGTCGATTAGCCCTGGCCGACCAGGGCTTGTCGAAAGATGGCTCTCGGAAAAAAATAGCTCGGACATCCTCGGGCGATGGACCTGGCACCCGCGCCGCGAGCTGAGTTGATGCCGTCGTGCAAAACGGAGTCAGCCTCGCCTTCGAACCGCCGTGTGGAAAACTTGAGACTTGGCCCCAGGAGCGGGCGTCGTGCACGATCTGCAACCATCGCCCGGCCCTCGGTCACCGAAAGGGCGGGAGCACAGGCGCCCAGAATCATGAATTGCCCCTGGGCGAGGATAAGTGGGCCGGCATTACTCGAGCACAGTTGACGGATGCGCGGGCCGATCG
>Ga0179593_1421810_pt1 | contig 11267 bp, 6 predicted proteins | sample CZODoug2_1_08_16_FD_185931 | JGI IMG/M metagenome (GOLD analysis project Ga0179593, IMG submission 185931) | Vadose zone soil fungal communities from Angelo Coast Range Reserve, California, USA - CZODoug2_1_08_16fungal (PacBio error correction) | ecosystem: Environmental > Terrestrial > Soil >... | reverse complement strand
TGGGACTTGGTTTGTCGCCTTCTTTCCCCTACGGGAAAGATCGTGGTTCTAGTTGACTTTCTGGCCCGTGTTAACCGTGTCCCAAAAGAGGCCTTCTAGTATCACTCCCCTCACCACCGATTTGTCCATCTTTTTTCGCCCCCCCTGTTTGTTTTTTCCCCCTACCTTTCTTCCATGCTCAGTGACGGTAAGTTGGACGAGTCCACCTCTTCTCCTGGTTTTACTTCTCCGAATCCCCCGGCACCTTCCCGACTAGAGAGGACAAGCTTTCTTTGACTCGCCCTTCAGGATTGCTTTTCAGGTTTAAGTCGATTTTTTTGTCCTCTCTCTTCGATTCAATGGCTTCAGGTTGTTTAAGTCCCGTATTGAGCCACGGTTTGCCCCCCTAACGTACTTCTTCCCCTCTGAATGAATCTCCAGGAAAAGATCTCGAGCGTACTTTGAGCGCGCTTTTTTCCTCCACGTCCGTCCTACTTTTTTCCTTCCTTGGCTTTTTTTTCGCAAACAATACTGGTGAGAAACCGAATTAGAAAGTTTCAGGAAAGGGACAAGTACGACGTGTTATCCCCTAGCGCGTCCCCTCAGACCATTTTGATCAGCAAAAAAAAGCCGCTTCTTCCATTGCTTTTTTTGGGACTCGCAATTCGGGCCTGCGGTTTCGTCGGATTGAAGACTGCTCTTATGATCTGATTACGATCGAGGTCCGCCCACGTTTTTGGGGTGCTCCACCAATGGTTACCTTTTTTCTCTCTCGGATTCCTTTAACTTCAGATATGAGTTCACGAATAGGTTTTTCGTCTATCTTTTAAAAACTTCCTGACTTTTTAAAAAACTTTCCCGTACAGCCCTGACTTTATTTGGTTTAATCTCGGGATGTAGTTGATCGTAAGGATAGATCTTTCGATGTATGGGACTCTTTCCAGTCTCCAGATCGGTGTCAGTTTCCCACGATTAAGAGGATATTTTTCTACGGAACTCCATCCTTAGATTCTTCTTCAACGACCCAAACTAAAACTGGACCCTTCCCTCCTCTCTGGTATATTTTTCCTCTGTCTCAATAAGACCTACTAATAATATTTCCGCACTCAAAAATACCTTTCAGAAGGGAAATTACTTAAGTCCCCTCAGGTGGTTTCACAGGCGTGTTTTGGTCACGAGGTTCCTTTTTTTTTCATGGCCGTCGGCCTAGTGCGAAAAGCATTCGCCGATAATGAAAAGACGGTTGCTCCCCTCTTGCGTCGGGCCTGATTCTTTTATACGGAATGGTTCCCTCGGTCTTCTGGACGTTTGTGCCTTTTACTTTTCCATAGAAAGTTGAAACAGCCTCGATGGCAATCGGAAATGCTCCCATTGTTTCAAGAGCCCCCCAGTTCTCGTTTTTTTGTTTGATACCTCTTTTCTCCCTCCAGCGGACCGTTTCTCGCCGTTCTCCTGCCTCGCGCGTTGTGAAGTTTTCGTTTTGCCTCGCTGCCCCCTCCCAACTAGTTAGTGATATCTATGTCCTCCCCCCCGCCGTTTCCCTTCCTTTTTGTCTGCAATATGTTGGGCTTTTCCCTGTCCGTTCGGTTTTAGTTACCAAGCAGCCTTGCACCGCCAGGCCTCACATTTCCCTGGTCTGGTCCCCATTTTTAGAAGTTAGCGATTATCTGCGAGCCCTTCATGTTTTTCTGTCAGCCCCTCCTGTCCCCTCCCCCGCTAATTATTGTTTACATCTGCACATATTTAGAGATCCCGTCAACGCTTCAGCCTGTCCAGCACACCCTCTGTTTTGTACTTCCTTTGCCCGTGAAATACGGTTATTGCGGTTGACATGTTCCCCTGGTATCGATTCTGACAGTGAGCTTTTTAGCTTGCGTTGTTCCGCCGCACCTCGTGATCACCTGCTCCGTGGTCCACCTCCTTCCGACCTCTTCGGCTCAACCCCCCTACCCTCCTTCGGGGCCGAAAATAGGAATTTCTTTTTAGTATGAAGACCCTATCTGGTTCTTTTCATGCGCACGTCAGTTCCTATTTGCAACCGTTCCCGTCCCCTTGTCCCCGCTTCCTCGTTTTAGTACAAGATTCACTTTCGTTCCCCTGGTTTGCACACTCATTTGAGCGTTTTTGCTGGCCAGCTCTCAGCTTCCCCCTGAATTCGGTCTTATCATAACCTCTGTTTGAAAGTGACCATCCCATCAGTCCTTCCCACGGACCCGTACCCCCCCGATACGCATGGCTCATTTTTGTTGTTCCAGTCCGGTGCCCCTATTTTGCTTTCCCCTCATTGGCCGATAGTGCCTCAGTCGGCTTACTCCAGATCGCGTGTGCTTGTCTTGCCGATTTAGTTCTTTTATTCTCTGGTCCTTCAGTTTCCCGCAAGCTTACGAAACGCACTGACAGGTGGCCCTCGTAATGACCCCCACTCGTATTTTTTAAGGTGTATCTCAGATGGAGTTACTCCCCTCTGCCACGTAGTCTCTCCCTCCTTGCCACGTTGTTCCTCATTTTTCTTGATTTTCTTATCTTTCCTCCCCCCTTCCCGTTCTGCCGTGTGGTTACTCTTCTTCCCTTCGTTGTTGTTGTTCGTATTCGCTCCTACAATGTTTACAAGCCCGGCTGCTAGCTCCTGCCCCTACGCCGACGTATCAATCCTTTCCACCGCCCCGTGTAACCGCGCTTCCCCTCTTCCGTACTTGTTCTTGTCTAATAAACTGAGATGAACATAAATGGTTCCGGACCATACGTATGACGGAAGCAGTACCCACTTTTTTGGTTTCTACCCGAGTTTATTTTCGTTCAGCGTTCGATTTACCCTCACCCCTGAACTCGCCGCCAGCCGTAGTTTCCCTGATGCCACCCATACGATCAATGTTATTCCCGTATTCCCCCTTTCCCCTTATGAGTTCACTTGGTTTGACTTTCGTGTTCTGTTTGCTGTCTCCTGATGTATTTTTTCTTTTTCGTTGTAGGTACTTCTCCCCCGGAACGCCTGCCCACCCCTCCCTTTGCACGGTAAGTCGTGTCCAGTATCTGCCGACAGCCGTTTTTGTTTACACGGGGACTCTCTGCTGTGGCTCTTGCACAGGTACCTGTTTTCTTTCACCCCACGGACGGAGACGGGTAACTTCCCTTTCAGCGTCGAAGGTGCGGTCATTTGTCGCAGCTTTATGCCACTGTCCCAAAGTCTTTTTAGTTCGCTTGTTAGGGTTTGGCGGCCCTTTTTGAGGTTGCGCACTGTCTTTCCCCCCCCTCGATGTAGGTCGCGGAAATCCCACCCCCTGGCTCCCGAACTTCGAGCTGAATCGATACGGGTCATAAACTTAGGCACCTATTTTCCCAAACACCCCCCCCCCCCGCCCCCTCAGGAGGTCCAACAGCGTTGTGTTTATTAGCTTTTGATGGCGGGTTTTTATTCGATGCCCTACTCATCCGTGGAAAACGCTTGCATTAGGGGCGTTTTGTTTTCTTGACATCGCCATTACGTCCTCCGTCGCCCCTTCTCATTAGAAAGCGATCAGCTGTTTGCTAAGGCGTTACTGTTGACCGGCCGGAACTGCCTTTTCAGTTAAAGGCCCTCCGGGACCTTTTTTCAAAATCCAATTTACGGCCGGTTCCCAGGGGTAATTGAATTTTTCAACCCGGCTGACCCGCGTGGTGGCCCCCTCTAACCGTGGGTGAATTCTTTCAGGTCACCCCCTTGCCTAAAGCTCCTCCTCGCTTCGCGAGTCTTAGGTCGCGATGGACTAGAAATAGTGCATGGCAGACCCCGGAGCACTTTGTCCGCCATTGTCCGAGTCTTTCACCCCAAGTGTCCTTTCTATCATAAGCCCGACTCTGTCTCCCGTTCCCCCCTGTCAATTTGACGCCCCGTGGACGTTGGCCTTCATTTCTCAGTCGCCCCCACATCGCGTGTTCAGTCCGAGAACCCTTCCCCCCAGCAAGCCGCGTTTCGCCCATGTGTCCTATCAGCTTGATCAAGTACCCAACGTACCTGGACGCGGTCAGTTGCCTCCCCTCTTTGCTTCCTTCGTTTCCCTTTTCCTAAAGGGCAATCCTCTTCGTCCTGCCCTCACTCTTTGAACCAAAAGTTCAATTTTTTTTTTTTAGGTAGTACCCACGCGTCGGGCCTTTAGTTGTGAGGATTCATCGGAGAGATTCTTCACCGTTTTTGCGCCTTGATCATATCGACCTCGGTCTGTCGTCCATTTGGCATGTTATGTTGCCGATACTTATTCCCCCCGTTTAAGGCCTTTTTTCCCCGTGATACACTCTGAAGGTCCCCTGGGGCCCTGGTCTTTTCGTACCCCTTCTTAGCGGTACCCCGACATGATTCGGACCGGCCGCCTCCATATCCCCGTCCTTCCTCTTCCCTCCACCTAGTGCCTTAGGAGTGACACTTTATACCGGTCGTTGTTCACGTTTCGGGTTGTTAGATTAACTTTGCCTCTGTGATACCGGGACCGAACTCTGCCCTGTTCAATCCCACTCCAATGAACGGTTTCCCCCGTAGACCAGCTATTTCATCAGCTTGCGTTTTCCATTTATCCACCTCCGAGTCATTTTTGTCAGAGATCGCGCTTTAGAAATCCCCGAGCTTGAACTTTCTCCACGTCGTTGCATCGACCGTCGTAAGAGTTATGCAGCGGAACCAAGCCCCTCAGGCTCCTTCATTCGGTCTCTTTTGTGCGATCTAACCAGTTATGTATCCTTGATGTTCTCTCTGTAACTCGCCCTCACGTCACCCATCTTTTGTAAACTTGCGAAGTCGTTTCTCCCCGAGCTTGTGTTTTTCGCGTTTCTAGTAGATGGAAATTCGAGTGCAGTACGGTTATTTTTCCCCAACCTATCTCCCCCCCGCGGCCCCAAGACAGACCCTTTGTCCTGGCGTGTCTCGTCTCTGTGTTCAGTTGCCCTTAGGCCCTTTGCCTTTTCTTGGCACCAACGTGAGTCATACTTCGTGACCCAGAACCCCCTCCCCTCAAGCGAAGTTTAACCTATCTGATTAGGCCTCTTTCTCCAACGACCAATCGACCTTGCTCCCACCTCTCCCCTGATTCCGCTGGTCTCCTCCCATGAATTTTTGTGTTCGTTCCCCGTTCTGTCCCATTGTCCTTGTTTGCGGTTTATTCGACTTCGGCATGGCACACGCATGAGCCGATTTCGTTAAATGCCTCACCCGGTTCAGCCGTGAATTCGTGGAGGACCTTTTCCGAAGACCTCCCGAGAGTCGCGAGCTCCGGCTGTTCATTGTCAACCGCGGTTTTACCCCCCCGTCTTTTCTACTACTGACACGTAAGGTTGTTAGTTAGGTGTTGGGAGTCGCCCGCGACCCAGTTATTGTTCCCCAGGTTCCCTGATCGCAGCTCCAACCTCTAACACGCTCCTTCCCGTCCCGTAAGTGGTCGATATCCTGCTACAAACCCCGTCCCACTTCGTCCGTTCTGAGCCTTGGACATATGCCTCCACGTGTTCCCTGCTTCCTGTGGGACCCACTGATCATCCTACTTTAGGCTGACTAAGTTCTAGAACATATATCCTATATAATCCTTGTGTGTTGTTTTTCGATCTTTCTGATTGCTACCCCCAATACCGTACCCCCCATCGGTCTTTCCCCTTTGCCCCGAACTGCGATAGACTGTCAATGCATTCCTCTATTAGTACTACGACCTCTAATGCGGAAGTGGTTGTAATATCCTCTTTGCTCGCACGCGTGCCCTATCCCCTTGCAAACCGGCGTAACCCTGTTATTATAGCTTAGGCTTGCTCCCCCCTTTTTTTGATCTTTTTCACTGAATTTGACCCAAACCTGTCCACTGTGCCTTTTGGACTTTGGCTGTCACCGCCCAACGCACCCTTTATGTCAATTTATCTTTCAACCTTTTGTGTTACCCCACAGCCGTTTTTTTATGACATGACTCCTGTTAGTGCCCTGACCAGTTCCTTGATTCCCCCTCTCCCATAACTGTATGTTTGATATGCTTGCGTGCCGTAGTGGCCACTCGAATCCCCGCGGCCCACCCTAGAAGAAGCGCCGGAGGTGGGACCCCCCTTCGTGTCTTCTCTCTGCCGTTCCTTTCTGATTTGTAGGCCAGAAAGTCTTCTTTTTCGTCTTTAGCCCTCTAGTGCCATCTTTCCCCCTGTTTCGAGTGTCTTGTTTTGGGGCTGCTCGTCCAGTTCTCCCGGGGACCCCTCCATGATAAATCTTTCAGCGCCTTCACTGCCGCCCGTTCTGCCGCCCCCCGCAACCCCGAGCACCGCCTTACCCAGCGTCGTTCGCTAGCTGCGTTTTTCCATTTCCCAAGGTTATCTGGACGGTACATTTTCTATACCTTTTGTCGAGCGAAACCTACTTTTGAGAATCCAGCCCCATTTTTTCGGCTGTTATGCCCAGTACGCAGTGCCCCATCTCTTACGACTCCGTTCGATCTCCCCCTGTTTGTAAGTTTTCTCACACCCTACACAAACCTATAGGCCCCTGATCGAGGCGTTGACATCGCAATTTTCCGGGTGCCTGTCTTTTCATCCTCCCCTTTCGGTAGTCGCGGATTTTACTGGTTTTGTAGCAGGCTCCCCCCGATACCACCTTGCCGGCTTTCGTCGTCCCGCCGTTTTCTGGGTGCTCTTGGACAACACGGGATCTGCTCTGGCTTACCCCGTCTTCCCCCTTTCCTGCTTTAGGATGTTTGCCCCATCTGCTTTGTGTCCTAGACTCTTTATACCAACGGCCCGGAGTGAATGGTGTTCCACCCCCGTACCGACTTTTTACACCTGACATTCGGTTTTCCTTGTTTTTCGGGAGAGTTTGCGTTATCGTTGCTCATTTGCTCTTGATGACTTGGCTCCCTTGTCCGTCGCGACATTTCTCCCGTTTATTTTTCCCACGGCTTCCGTCGTGTCTAGAGACCTCGAAGGCTTTGCAGTTCCGGCCGCGGATGACGCGCCTTCCTTGATACGGCCGGTCCTCCCTATCCACATCCCTCAATGGAACGGCCACCCTCCTGCGTATCCTTGCCCACTGTAGTTACAGCTTACGTGCATCCTTCCGCCCCCTTTTTCTCATATCGCTCCGGTCAGCCCTTTCTTCGACCTCGTTTCCTCAGTGAAGTCCCAACCGGTGTGTTCCAGCATTTTTTGACCCTCTTCTTCCCGGGAGAATGTCCGGCTGACGCCTCACGCTGCAGTGCCCCCCGTCGACCCCACGCTCTGACTGCGGCTGAACGCGGTTCTTTTTCTCCGCTTCCCGTCTGTGCTTGATGCTGATCGTCCTTTGCCCTCCGCCACTTCTAGTTAATGGCTGACGTTTCAAGGGTGGACTGACGGAATATCAGCAGGATAACATACCCGGCATTTCACCGTTGTTTCGGCCCTTTTGGTCGCCCTGCAGTTTGTGTTTTCATCTCTCCCGACCCGTTCACGTTTGCGTTTCGCTCGTTGTCCTGTCGCGACTCCGGGCAGTTTTTTTGCAGGGGACCGCTATTCCCTACCTAATCAATCCAAAAGCCTACCCCTTCAATGCCTAGATCCCCCTCTTTGGCAGTAAGCGCATTGACTGCCGACGATGATCTGCCCAGACGGATGGCGTCTTACATTTTCTAAGACCCAACTTCGGGTAACTTTCCCTAGCCCTGTTTTTAGTTCGCGGGTTGTTTACGCGTATCAGGACCCCTGCGTTATGCAATTATTTCTCTTTGTAAATGTATCTCCAGGGTTTTTACAATTGACGCGTGACCAGATACCGAACCGTTGAGAATCGTAGCTGAAATCGGGACCATGGCAAGGAAGGGTGGCCGTTAATCAGTTCGATGATAGATCTAGCTGTACCCGACTCTGTTCCTATAAATAGGAAGGTACAGGTAGGCTTCTTGTTCATCCAGTCCGCCTCACTCTAGGGGTACCCGCCCTGCAGTCTTCCTGATACGTCCACGAGAAAAATCAGTACATCAAACTTCTTTGTGTCTTAGCGATAATTACCAAGGACATACGTTTTTCCCCCTAGGTTTATTTGGTTTCTGCACCCAAAACTTTCTCCTTGTACATCGCATTGTTCCCTGATCTTTTCGCTAACCCTTAGTTTATCTACTCTGTTTTGATAAAGTGATGTACCCATGGAGTAAAGAATTATCGTAGTGTAGGCTAAAACACTAACTCCGTCGTCACGATTGAGGTTGAAAAGGCTTGGGCATGAGTTTTGACCCCTGAGGCATTCCTTCTGCTTCCCCGGTCCCCTAGTGGGGCACGCCTTAGGACAAGTGCCCGATCTGGACTACCTTTGCCCCACCTAGTCCACACTCAGGTCAAAGTGGAGTGCAACCGGAATCTTTCGACGATGGATGAAAGAGGTGCCTCTATTTGACAGCCCCCTTTTTTTGATGAGTTAAGGATGACAAGTTACCCTTGAAATTGACCCATAGACCTGAACTGTAAGTAAACCCCAGCTTCCGCACCAGGGAGTGTTTGCGCTTTTCATCAGGCCGTATGTTATTAGAACCGTGTCATTTCCGAGCCCTTAGTAGGATTTTTTTTTTTTTTTGACTTAACCCCGTCTTTGGTTTTGTTTTGTTTCTTCTCTTCAGACCAGGAATCCCTGGTCCGAGCCCGGCCGTTGGACTCTTTCTTCACGATGTACGCCCGTTTAGAGATAATTTATACCCGCAGAGCTGCAAAGTTTAGGACGTATTTCCCTCTTTTTTACACTTTTTCCGTGTCGTTACATTGATAGTGGTAGTATCATAGCAGTCCTCCGTCTTTGCCCCTGTTATTTCCTATATTTGCATCCCCCGTTTTGTTTTTCTGAGAGATACCCCAATTTTCCACTGCAAGGCTTCTCTCGGCGAAGCCTTATCAGAAGTGACTAGCCGTGTTACCTCTCCTTTTCTCTTCCCTACTTTTGCCTCGTGTCCTCCCCATCGCGCTACCTGGCCCCTCCCTCTTCAGAAGTGTCCCCATTTTCCTTCTGGCTAACCTCTTTCCCCTTAACTTTCTTTTTCCTTACCTCCTGCCAAGTCTCCGAAATGCCGGTGTTGTACTCTTCCCAACCCCGTCTCACTGCGGTCAAAGTAGGTGACACTTGTCTCAGGCTAGGTCCCCGCGAAAAATGGAACGGGTAGATGTTGGTCCCCTTGAGAAGGGCCCTGGAGCTTATTTTTTTACAGGCTTTCCTAGACTCCCCCTATCTTTTTGCAGTTACATTTTTTCCCAGAGCTTCCCTCTCGCCCCTAACCGTTGCAACCTTTTCCCCTTCTTTGGTTTCTGGGACTGAGAGCGTACACTTTTCCGTGATCTTCCAGGTGTAATTTCCTTTTTCCAACGTTTGACCGGGCGAAGTAACTGCCCTTCGTCTTCGGCTAAAACTCCTTTTCTCCCGCAGACTTTCTTTATTTTGTGAGCTTCTTAGGACTTTTCTCCCTGTGAGCGTTTCACTCGTCTTCTTCAAGCCGGGCTCGAACGCCATCTTAGAATATATCCTTTTCATTGTCAACCCTCGTGACAACTTATGGTCCCTTGAAGTGTAAAATTTGGGAAAGGTTGGGCTGCGGTCCTTCTCGTGCTAGACGGCTGTGAGGAGTCGGGGCGGTCTGGTGCATTGCCCTCACATGAACAGATCTGCCGACGGCGCTTCTCTCACTTTTAGCTTCCCAAGGTCCTTCCGTCCTCCGTTCTTCTCTTTTACACTGTCCCCTTCACCGTCCTTGCCAAAATTCCCACCCTTTTTCATGAAGCAGGTGCCTTGCTTCCAAATGGAGAAAATGGCCACTTTAAAGGCTTGTGAATGCTTCTGTGCAACCCTGCGCAGCGCTCCGCTGGTACCTTGATTAGGATTCTACCGGTGAGCGATTTGTTGTCTTACTTCAATCTATCTCCACCAGCGACTTTGTTTCTCCTCGGACGACCTTTGCGACATTTGCTTGGAAACGAGATTTGTCTCCTTTAGAATTGCCCCCCCCGGTCCACCCCGTCCAAGCAATAGAGTGGTAACTTCCGACCTTATAAGATCTCCTCTTTCTGAACCAGCTGTATTTTAATCCTTACTCGTTTCTCCGACTTCTGCTGGAAATTCTAAGGTACTCAACATCCTTTTTGTCATCAGTCCACCCCCCCCGATGGCATTCATTTTGAGGGATGGGATTTTTTTTCGTTCCCTATCTAGCGTAGGCTTTTCGCATAGGGGCCATGCTTCGTCCTTTCGATGTAGTCAATGTTTATGGTGTAGCTTTTTGATTCAGGCTCTTTCAGGCCTGCTTAACCCGTCTCCTTTTTTTTCTGCGTTCTTGCTTCCAACCGTAGCTTGTTCCCGACCCTCCCCGGCCTTCCGCGTACGTACGATACTTGGAAGTTGACCAGAAGAAGATTTTCCTAAACGCTTTTTTCGTTTGGGTGTACCTCCCCATGGTGTCCTCCACTCGCCAGACACACTGTCTGATTGTAAACCCTAAGTCATTATGAACTTTTAAAGGAGTTAGATTTATCTCTTTGTTTCCAGGTTTCTGAATCCGCCCTTCCCAGTTTCAGCCAATCCTCGCGTTCCCCAATAAATGATCGATCTTCTCCTTGCCTATGCCTAATGCCGTGACTTCTCGGCCCCCTCAGCAGCTTCGGTTCCTCCTTTATTGGTGTTCTTCAGTTTGCACCTTCTTTCTCTCGCGGAGCCTCGAGCTCAGCCATTTTGTCCCATTCGTCCACACCTTTTCTTTCCTGTATTTTTTCCACGAGTCTCTAAGTAGATTCCTTTCCACGCCCCCCTTTTGCGAAGTTTTCTGCATTCGCGCTCCTTCCCTCCGCTCGCGTTGCTTTTCAGAATTCTGTTTTCTGTCCTCGAGGCTGCCTTTCGTTGTCACTTTCGCCCGTCGATTCCACAAATCGTCAGCCATTGACTCGAATCCTCGTCTCCCTACAACTCTCCGTCCGACGCATGCGGGGCGTGCCCTCCAGAACTGCTCGCGAGTCGTCCTTCCGGTTGTCTTTTTTTTTCTAGCTCTGTCGGCCCCCCCGTCTTGATCCCCGATGTTTTCCTCTGCCCGACCTTCCCCCCTTACTCCTCGATGTCGCATGACCGTCGGGTGAAACACCCACCGGTTTCTCATCGACTGACATTTCCTGTGGTTAGCTTTTGTTTAGCCGCCTCGTTTTGCCCTTTGTGACCATATTCCTATCTCCCCTAGCCAACTGATCTTTTCCGCCGTATTTTTGTCAGCTCTTTAAATACAACCACTCCACTTCTCATTTAGAGGCTATCGATCTCCCTTCCTTTTCCTTTTGACTGTCCAGTTTCCCTCGCGTTGTTGTCGAAA
>Ga0179593_1391404_pt1:0-7500 | contig 11267 bp, 7 predicted proteins | sample CZODoug2_1_08_16_FD_185931 | JGI IMG/M metagenome (GOLD analysis project Ga0179593, IMG submission 185931) | Vadose zone soil fungal communities from Angelo Coast Range Reserve, California, USA - CZODoug2_1_08_16fungal (PacBio error correction) | ecosystem: Environmental > Terrestrial >... | reverse complement strand
CTGTTCTCTCGATTTCGGCGCCGACTCTCCCCCCCCACAAGCTGAGGGCTTGAGTGCTGACCGATTCCCCTTCTTTCTGGCTTTTTTCCCCCTGCGCTTTCTCAAGCCCTCGCACCACGGTTTAAAAATGTTGCGACGACCCCCGGACCTGCCTCAAAACTGTCTTCGCCGTTTGTCATTGCTCCTTCCTGTCCTGATACGCTCCCTCCTGCTGACACCCTACTTCGGTCCGCAAGCGACTGTCCCCCTCTTTCCCACCTCCTGATTTCTACCGATTCCTAACCTGATCCTCGACTGTTCTCGCCCTAGATTAGAGAACCCCCTGGCCCTCCGAACCGTTTCCCGCCACAAACTCTACCTGAACGTCATCGTCTCTGAAATGTATTCTCATAGGTGTTTTGTCTTTAAATGACGATTTTCAATATCGCCTTTTTTATCTTCACTTTCTCTACATCCCATCCGTCCAACCTCCGCCTTTTTCACAGCCCGCTGCCTCTCTATCCTGACTGCATCTTTTCTTTTTGCGTAGGATCCCGATTACTTATGCGCCTTTTTAACTCCATTCTTCTTTTATTTTCATCACTACCTTTTGCTCGATAGATTCATCTTTGCCTTACGGCTCCTTCTCCTGCACCCCTTCTGAGGAGACGAAATTCCAGGATTCCATAGATTCTCTTCTTCAATGCGATGCTTTCCCAAAGGAGGAGTTGGAGGGATTTTTTCGCGTCTCCAATTATCCCCTTCCTATATTCCCCCTAGTCAGAGTTCCGAAGATTTCCCTATTCGACTGTTCTTTGTCTCTTTTCTCGGCGTTCTTCTTGTGTCGAACTGTCTTTCACTCTGTCAAGTCCCTGTGATGTTTCTTTTAATCTACTTAGCAGTCTTTTCATGATGATGTAATACAATGTCCTATTTTGGAACATTCTGTTTTTCCTCCGCGAATCCCTCTATTGTCCCTTCCAGGAGGAGGTCCATTGAAGTCTGACGCCTTTCCCAGTTTGGGAGGCGCTGGTCCCTTAGCACCCGCTGTTATTTTTGAGAATCGAGACTGCGTTAATGCGAGTTTTCGACGTTCTGATCGTTTCGCTTTTCCCGTCACCCTAAGCTTTGAATGGTCCGGAAGTATGAGGACCATTTTTCTCCTCCCCGCCGGGTCCATTCCGGAACAGAGCACACAGGCCCTGTCTTCCTCTCCAGTGAACTTCGGTATTCCTCTTCTCTCGTCGGTCTTTACCCCTGCGAGAGCGTGTCAGCCGCGCATGCTGGAGCCCGGCCCCTGACCCTTTGATTTCGATAGCGCCCCTCGCTCCTACTTTGGGTTTTGCTGCGTTTCCTGGGTCGCGCGTTCGACGCACGACTATCTTTAGTGCGTCCAGCCGCGTTCGACACAAAAAGATCCTTTTGTTCTCGCGCCCCCTTACCAGAGAGGAAGCTCCTTTTCCTTCTCCTCCCCTATCCATGGCGCTTTTTTTCTAGTCGCCCACTGTGTTGATCGGGATCAGCTCTCCGACCTTCCTTTTTCCAGATGAATACCGCCTTCAGCATCAAGCTTAACCCGGTCGCTTTTTTTTTTTCGACCACTCTTTTGCAGATGGCGTATTGCCTTTTTCGATCAAACGGCGTGCTTTTTAGTCAGTTTTTCAGTCGAACTCTGCGCATGTTTTATGTTATTTTTTTTCTCGTCTTTGATTCCGGGAGAGTGTGTTTCTGGCTACGTTTTGGTTTCCCTGGATGGTGGCCGACCCCCCCATTAACGTTCTCGCTTGAGTATTCTGTCTTTCCTTCCCATCAATCTTTTTTCACCACGTCGCATCTGGAAAAGCCTGCGTACTCGGTTTGATGCATTTCGATTATATGATCAAATTGTTCCCATGTTCTTTTTTGCACCCCGATGGGCTGCGTCATTTTTTGTTAGGTCATTTGATAGGATTAGTGCATTCCGGCTTTGAGAGGATAATTTAGTTTTACTTTGATAGCCGCACATATACGGTGGTCTTTGCTGGAGAGCCGTTTTGAGTTTTCTCTCTGTACACTCTGCGCCCCATTCGCCCCCCCCCACCCACACCCCCGACCTTTTCTCTCCCCAGGTCGTCTTTTACTTCTAATGAGCCGATTCGGGCTGGTTTTACATCAAGGCTTCTTCTGTATCCAGACTTAAGCGACTCTCCTCTTCCTGATTCTGTTGATGCCAGGTTTTTTGATCTCCATCCCCCAGTCGAGGCCGTATGATTGTCCTGCACTTTCTTGTCCGTCACAATCTGAGCTCGTTCATTCTTAGTAAAGCCGCGTTCCGTGCACCTTTTTCCTGGACTCCCTGCGCTCTGCTAGGACCCTCAATTCTGAGACGTTTCTGGGGGGAGATTTCAATTTAAACGCCCTAGGAAGTTTCGACTTTTTTTTCGTCCGCTTTGGCGAGGCTTGTATAGACGGATCTTTTTTTCCTCTAGGGGTTCTTGCGGGAGGAGAGGTTCACGACACGCTCTTTAGGTTACCTTTTCCCCATCTTTCATAACTTCTGAGCCTGAGTTCAATTGCGGAGGATCCCTCCTTGAGTTAACTTATCGATTAATAAGTTCTAGAATTAATGCCCTCTATAATGTCGATTTTAGCGAATGGGTGGGCCCCCTCTTTTATCACTTTCCCTTTACAGTTGTGTTGTTTCTATCTACCCCACCTTCGCCTAACTTTTCCATTATCGGTCCCATTCCGTCCTACAGAACTGAGAGATAGATAATCGCCATGAATTGTCTAAAAATCATTCCACTCTCACACTTCCGTGTTTGAAAGATGCGTTTTCGGGAACTCTCTAGCCTGCAACTTGGTTGGGTTTGGCACTCCATCGCCCCCTAATACTCCACCCTAGAGAAACCCAGTCTCCTATTCTTCTGCGCTTCCCTAGCCCCCCTCTTCGAAACCGCGGTGCGGTGCCCAAGTCGCTAGTTATGTTTGACCTCGCCCACCCCCGAAAGTCGCCGAATTGAACTCGTCATGTCCCAGAAATTTCTCCCGTCCTCCCTGACTCCCAACGTCCATTACGGCTCTTCCCCCCCCTAGGGACGGAATTTATGATCTTCATTTTGGTCCCCTTCTTTGGACGCCCCCTCCCCTGTGGTTTTCTTTAAGCTCCCCCCCTTCTTTACTCGCACCTACTTCCCGGAGGATTCGTACTTGCGGAAGCTTTTTTGCGATACTTATCTTGGGCTTCCAGAGAGCCTTTAGTCTTTAACCCCGATATCGTACTTGCTTGCCAATCGAGAAGGGCTGTAAGAATGTCCCCCTCTTTTTTCTTCTTTCACTCGTACTCCACCTCTCTTCGCGACCCCCGTGAAGGACCAAGATATGGTTTTTTATAGACTTTGAAGAGCCAACCATTCGACACTGATCCTATCCCCACAGACCCCTAATGGCCGATCTTACCTTTTGCCTTCCTGTTCCCCTCCCTTGCCAGATTGTTCCAACCTACCGTGGAAAATCCATCACTCCTTTTCATGAATAAACTGGCTTCTGCGCTTTTTTCCACGTTTTCGTCCGAAGAGTGTGACCCGAGTCCCTTTAAGAACCACCTCCCGACCCCTTTCTGAGCTTAGAATGATGCTCCACCTCTTGTAAATCATTCTTCGGCGTCGGCACCCCCCCCTTCCCCTTCCCGTATTCCCCCGAGCCCTCTCATGCTCTTCTCTTATCTAACGGCAAAACTCCGAACCACCCTCCGGTTCCGTCGAAGTCCTTTTTTAAAAGAAATTCACTCCCGAACCCCACTCCCTGGTTCAGCTTTCTTGATGCCTCCCTGCATCTGAACAGGAAGGCTACCACTCTATTATTCCCACTTATCCCCCCCTTTTCGAAATCTCCCTTCCATTCTGCATGCCTTTTGTCTAGATTTGAGGAATCTTCCCCGCGAGGAGGGGCGTGCCCTCCCCGTAGCTTGGTTTTGAACGCACCGGTTTTTTCTTCTTTTTGCCACTCTATTCCCGTGGTGAGCCGCTATACTTATACCCGACAGACCCCCCCCTTCCCGCGGTCTCGATGCTCTTGTTTACTCGGCCTGGGCCACTGCTCCTCTTTTTTAGTTTGCTCCGCCTTGACCGACGCTTTCGCCGCCCCGGGTAAACCGCCTTTTCGCAGGAGGATCAGAAAAGACTCGTATTTCGGAGCGGCCTTGACAGGCCTTGTTTCCGAGGTGGGTTCTCATGGCCTTTCCCTCGTTGCCCGCTGGAAGATCTCATTCCGTCCAGCTGATGGTATGAGCGAAAACAGATTGTCAGCATTCAGGCCAACCCTCCCATGCAACGCCTCTTTTTTTTTTTTTCTTGCGCCCCTAACTCTCCCTTGAAACGCGGTTGGGCGCACAGGCGTCCACCCTGGAGGCTCGCGCGTAAGTGGAGAGCTTCCCGATAGCGCAGAACCCTCCTGCTTCCCAACGCGGTTCCGCACCGTCCTGGACTCCCCCGCCTCGGCGAATCGATGCCATCGATAACTGTCTCCTAGACCTGCTAGACCTTAGAGAAACCAACAGGGCCCCGGCCTCTCGAACTCCCGGTCTCCCAACTTCCCTGAATTGCTGCTAATACATAACAATTCTCATCTTCTTTGCCTCCGTGTCTCTTTTTTATCTCAGGGGATCTTCCTTTCCCTTAAGCTCCCTCAATTATGTTTGGAAAGAACGTCTGCCTCTATCGTATTAACGACTTTATTCTTAGAGTAAATCACCGTGCGCTCCGTTCCACCTCTTTGCATCATCTTTTCTTTCTTCCTCCTCTTTTGTTTTGTTTAGATCTCTAGATAACGCGTTCCTCAGTTAGAAGGCGTTAGGGACCTTTCCTATTATGCTCCATCCCTTCTTTATCGCTATATTCCCGTTCCTCGTAGATTTCCCCAAAGGAGTGTTTGCTTCTAAAGTTATATAAACGTTTATATTTCCGCGCCTTGACGAAGCAGCCTTGCCCCGATTTCCTTCATTCTGGCGTTATCTGTTTTCGTCTCTTGCGAACGGGAGTTCGAATTCCTGGCCAGGTGAGGGATATCTCTTCCCGCTTCTTCTCTCTCCCGGTTCCCCCCCTAGTCCCCTCTATCTGCTCCTGCCCCGGTGTTCTTTTTACAGTGCTTGCTTTTTTTTACATCCTTTTTCCCATAGGGGTAGTTGCGCAGTCTTTTGCCCTGGCTTCTCGACTTGAGGATCACCTTTTGTTATTCGACTTTTCCTGCTCCTTTCCCCCCTTGTTTTCCCGGTGCTCTCGTTTTCTTGCGCATCCCTCGAGTTTTTTTTCCTTGCCATTGTCTTCTTTTTCCGAGGGCGGCCATCGTTTCGCAGCAAAATACGTTGACGCTTTCTCCATTATGAGGCCCGTGCGCAGCTAAACCTCCTGTGTCCAGTCCTACCTCGCCTTCCCCCCAACAGGACTGTCCTTATAGAAAGGTCGTTTTGTCTCTCTCCTCTTCTCTAGGCCAGGAGTCGCTCGTCGAGATCATATCTTCCGCCCCTTTCTCTCTTCCAGGCCGGCGTCTTTCCGCCCGCGCCTGTTCCGGTGCGCGGGAATCTTATTATCTGTTTAAGCCCCGATGTTCTAGTTTTCAAAGGAGTCAGCTCGTTAGAACCCGACTTTCCTGTTCTTCCTTCTGAAATGCTGCCCCTGCTAACCAAGCGCGGCACCTATCGCCGTAGTTCCCTATCTGAAGGTTCATGGCAGATTTGTCTTTGTCCCCTTTTTTTTCAGCGTGTCATCCTCAGCTGCCTGTTCAGATGCATCCCATTCAGAAGTCCTCACCAGCTGTTCCAGGTAGGAGTGGTTTCGTCATCTCTAGTTGAAGATGGGCGTTGAGCTTCGACGACCCCCCCCTTGCTGTTTTCGTTCAGACGTGTTTCCTTTTCGCTTTGAAAGCCTAAGGTGTCTTTATCGATGATCGCCGTTTTTTCGAGTTGGGCGGGATGAATTCCAGCCCCAAGGGAGTTTCCATTGATTTTTTTTTAAGCACCCTCTCCTGACCCCCCCGTTCTCGTGTATAGATGTGTTCTGGCAATTCCTCCCCAACCTCGGGGCAACGGGTAGCCCGACGTGTTCTTTCCACCGTCGATTTCCTGTTGATGCTTTCGCTTCTATAATTTGAACCTTCTCGGTGTTTGCAACCGATGGAGTAGGTCAGGTTTCAAGGGTGTCCTTGGCTCGGAAGGAGTGCCAAATTCCTTTCTTTCGATTGTATTCCAGGTTTCTTCTTTCGCCTCCCTCCACAAACCTGATCCTTTGAGGGGAGGGCCTGAGAAGCATTTTTAGTACTCTTTTACAGATAGTCATGAAATACTCTGCTTAGCCCGGAGCTCCCCGGGACTCGACGGGCCTCTCTTTCTTTTTAAGTATAAAGGTATCTGTACAAGATTTTTTCCTCTTTACTCCTTCCCTCAGAATTTTCTCCTAAGTATTTTCGAATTTTCTCGTTCTGCCCTACCTCCTAGATTGTTTTGCAGTATGGCGTGCGCTCAGTCCTTCCCCCTTATATCGTTTTCGCCTTTCCCATCGTAGGCCTGCCGGATGGCGTTTGTTCTCGGCGGTACTCGTTGAGGCGTCATGGACCCTTTTCCCAATTCGCGGGCTAGGATGTTGGCATTTGGGGTTTGGTTCCCCCCCCCACGAACTAACACCCCTTATCTGCCCGTTGCGCGCCGCTGGGTCAGAATTATTTTCGAGTGCCTCTCTAGATAGTAGAACTTTGTGGTTCTGGCTTGGCCTTTCTTTTCCAACAGTACCCCCCTCTTTTTCTTGTGAGGCTCCCTTCCGCCCAGCATTTTTCGGTTCGCGATGGGAGTTGCCTCGTTTATATTGCCTCCCTCGTAGCGCTTCATTTCTTTTCTGCCCCTTTCCCTCCCTTCGAGCTCGATGTGTATGCTTGTGGTTATTCTACTCTCATCCTAATAAGTTTTTTTTTTTTTTATCTTTACCCCCCCCCGTTTTACACATCGAATCTCGACAGTGAAGGCTCCTACTCTTTTTAGCGATCGATACTTTACGCAATTTCTTCATTTTATCCCCCAACTTCTTCCCAAACCTCCCCTCTCCGTACTCCTTGTGAACGCGACTTTCTCCGCTCCCGCGCAGATTCTTTTTGTCTTGTTGGCCCACTCCATAGTCTAATTATTTACCAACGTCCCCCACCAATCTCGCTATTCTCGTTCCCTCGAACTCTTTTTTCGAACCCCCTCTCTCTAACGTCGTCTGCTTTTAGCGTTGAATATCCACCCTGACCTTCTCCGAACTTCCAACAGTCATTGCGCCACTAGAGTCATCTCCTTTCCCCAGCATTTTTCCAACCCGCATCCCTCCATCGGACATTAAGAAGATATGTTTGACCTCCCCCTTGTCGGTCACATGTCTTACTCCATCCTACCCATACCAGTGGGGATTGTCCTAAAGGCGAAACCCTTCCTTCCCCCCCCTCCTTCGAGATCCTTGTCTCTCTCTCTAAGTCTTCTTCCATGAGGGCGATTAAAACCCAGCCTTCCCTCAGACC
>Ga0179593_1356587_pt1 | contig 11267 bp, 13 predicted proteins | sample CZODoug2_1_08_16_FD_185931 | JGI IMG/M metagenome (GOLD analysis project Ga0179593, IMG submission 185931) | Vadose zone soil fungal communities from Angelo Coast Range Reserve, California, USA - CZODoug2_1_08_16fungal (PacBio error correction) | ecosystem: Environmental > Terrestrial > Soil >... | reverse complement strand
CGGGTTGATGCCTCCCTCCGCAAGAGGTGAGAATTCGAGTTACCATTTGCCAGTGTACCCCGTTTTATGTTCGTATCGTGGATACTGTCGTTTTCTTTCTCGCCCTTGTCAACAAAAAATTAGCCTCTTGATGCTTGCGTTTTGGACACCGGGTAGCTTGGAGGCTTTGATTTGACCGCCCGTCGCACGTCCACTTTTTTCTTCCCCTCTGGGAGGTAGGCCGTCCCGACGCGCCCACTCCCCCCAACGGTATATTTCATTCCCTCGTACTTGCGGCTTCTGACTTTCTCTCCTTCCAGGACGTTGACCTTGTGGTCGCGTTTTTTCCCCAATAGCAGATTTTTTTATCCACAGATTCGTCTGTGAAGTTTCCTTGTGCCGAACGCCCTTTGTTTCGCAGAGATGAACCCGTTTCCTTGCCTGTTTCTGCAAATGTGTGCTGTCTTTATTCTGGCTTCCCTCAGCTAACATTCCTTCCTTCGCTGTCAATTTTTCCCTTACCTCGTTTCCTCTTTTTCACCGCGCACCAGACCAGGTCCTTCCTTCCTTCGTTGTCACTTTCAGTGGTAAAAAACGTTCTAACCCAGCCTTATAGTCCCCCTCCGCGACGTTTTTCCCCTCCGTTTGGTTGATCACTGTCTGAGCTCTGCACTACACACTACGACGATTTCTTCCCGCGTTTCTTTCGGTCGGGCCCCTCAGTTGAGGCTATGCCATGTTTCTAGCTTTCCTACCCTTCTCATTTAGTCAAATTTGGTCCCCGCGCCTGGTTCTCCTAACATGCGCGCCGGAGAGCGCATTCTCCAAATCTGAACGGCACCCCACCCCAGTTGCTTACAAGCCACGTTTTCCTGTTTGACTTGCCCACTACTATGGCTACTTTTTTTTTTCTTCTCAGTGCAAGGGACTTCCAGTCTCTTTCCCTCCTTTCGCGTTGGGAAGGCCGATCGTGGCGCTGCGCATCACCAAATTGGCTTAGGCCTCGGGCCCTCTCTCCAGCACGCCGTGTTCTCATGTCTTGCTTCTCTGTTTTCATGATCACTCCCTTTCTTTCGGCACAGCGCTCGCCGGACACGCCTGGGGCTTCCCCCCCCACCAATTCTCTGATAGACTCGATTCATGGCTGCGTCATTGCAGGTATCTTCTCTTTTTCGCCACGGCTTTCGCCGATTACACCTTCGAGTCTAGTATGAAGCTGGAACGCGTCGTTATCGGGTTTTCAGAGGTCTTCTTGCATTGCTGGCCTTTTTGAGGCCAGGACAGTTTGTGTGCACTTTTTCTTTTTTCTTCACCCCCCGTCCATTCCTACTGATCTCTTCCCCTGTGCCCCCCCCTCCCCTATGACGGCACAATCTCAAACAGGTGCTCGGCAATAGCGTTCCGAGCCCCTGTCTGCTTTTTTTTTCCGGTCGTTGAACCCTTCCCCCCCTTTTAATCCTATTGGGGTAAGTCTTAAACCTGTGCTCCATTCTTGTCTTTACCCTCTTTCACGCAGATCCGTTCTTCCTTTTCTTTTCCTCCCTCCCCTGTGGTCATCAAACCCACTCTCCCTGATTTTTTCTTCAATGGATGCGTTCGTCCTTTTGATGCCGCCCCCGGGATGCCACTTTCTTGTCAGTAGCTATCCCTCCCCCACCGTGAGCGGTTCCATGTCTTTTCCCCCTCGTCGCACTCCTCTTCATTTTGCATTCCTGGCGCCTAAGCTCTACAGATTGTCAAACTCCTGACGGCCCCTTTCGCAGCCAAGGTTTACTCGGAACCGGATGCCCTCCCCGTCCCTGCCGAGACCACGGCAGCGTTTCCTTTTTTTTCCGGTTTTTCGCTCCCGTGTTCCTGGCGTTTTTTCGGATTCCGACGGTCCCGCGGCAGGGCGGTGTTGGAGACAAAGGAAATGAATGGGTGGATTCCGGGACCTTTCTTGACCGTCCCTTTCCTCCAGTTCCCGATAATTCCCTTCTTCCCTCGACTGGATATAGGCGTCTCGGAACTCCGGCAGGCCAGTTGCCCGTTGTAGCGTTCCGTCTCGAGGACCGTTCAAGGTCGACCCTGACTTTTTTCTTCGTCACGATTGTTGTCTCTTCCCTCTCTCCTCCCCCCGTTGCAAAGGCGTAAACCCCCCCCCCATCATATCTGATAGGCTTTTCATCTTATCCTTTTTCCCCTTTTTTGTCCCCTCAGTTGTTTAGTTGTGAGTATTTTTTTTCTTGTTCCTGATTTTATTAATTTAACTTTCCCCTTTTTGTCTTCGATAAAACACTCTTCGCCGGCCTGCCCTGGCCTTGTCGGCATGACGTTTTTTTATTTTTTCACTCTGTATGTCCGTTTCTGCAGGAGGAAAGCTATCCGGAGCTTTCCCTTCTTGCATCCTCCGTTACTTTTATCCGGTCGTCATTACGCATTTTTCCCCTTCCCTCCACCCTATCCTTCCCCCTTTTTCCATGTTCACACCATGCCCTCTTGAGGACTTCGACACGCCCAGGAAACGCGGTCCTCCCATTGCAGGAGATACCCTTTTTTCTCCTACTCCCCCCAATGCTTTGGTTCGGCACGTGGTTCTTTCGTTTTTATCCTTCCAACGAACGCTGGCTGTCTACCCCGCTCCTGTTATTACGGGAGGTTACAACGGTTTTAGAGAGGTGGGGAGGCGAGGGTTGCGGGCCCGGCCCAGTTAGCTCTTTCAGGCGGGACCCTATATTTTCCGGCTTTTCCAGTTAGGGCCCCGTGAATTCCGAATATCTCTACATGCTTCGGTCCCAGCTTGATCTGCTAGCCACGATCACGCCCCCTCTTCGGGAAACGCAGACCTGGACCCCCCTCTTTTCTCGTGGTTTTTGACCTCTTTCCCCGGGAAAATGGAACTCGCCCGACTCGCGATCTAGTTGTACCTTTGCTTCCATTTTTCCTCTTCCCAGATGTATTTTTTTTTCTTCCTTCCTTTCCGCCACCCATAGCGTATTGTAGATCCCTTCTCCCTCATCCCGTTTGATCTGGGAAGACTGAGTGGTTTTTTTTCGTAGGCTATAGAGGACTTTCTGCGCTCCTGGGCGATGTTGTCTCTTTTTTCTGTGTCCCCCTTTTTTTTTTTTTTTTTTTTTTTTTTTATTGTTCTTGTTTATATTTTTTGCTGGTTTTTCCTGTCCTCCCTCCTCACCATATAATAGTAGGGCAGAGATTGTTGTGTAGTTTTTATTTTGTATTTGGTAGGTAGATTTTTCCCTTGTTTTTTTGCACCCCCCCCCCTTATCCGAGCGCGCGCTCGAATTTTCCTTTCTTCTCTCTTTTTCGTCTTCTCACTTCTCCTGATCATGATTCCCCTCTCCTAGTGGTTATGCCAGAAAGTCTGTTTTAAGAACCGTCTCTTTTGGCCTCGCTGTCCCGACTCACGTAGTGATAAGGAAGACCCTAAAGACATTGGTATCCCCCCATCATCGCTCCTGAAGTAGGATGCGCGGTAACTCCTTCTTCTGGTCCACTCTCCTCCTTGTGGTGTCCCATCTTAACTTGGTTCGTCACGCACCTGCGCTTCCAAGCGCGCCCCTTTAGTCTATGACTCATTTCCCGTGCGTAGATAATAGGCGTCTCTTTGCCCCCGCCGCCACTTTCGTAAGTCTTCTTTCTTTTTTCACGTTCTCTTTTTTTTTAAGTCAATGCTGATCCCCGCGCTTTTTCTTGTCGCACCTCGCTGACAATTGCTCCTTTGTAGTATTTTCTTCCGCGGCCAATCCTTTCTGTCGGCAACATAACAATGCTCTTCCCCGGACACCCAGCCGACCATATTGAAGAAGACATCGGGGTGCGTCTTGCCCCCAGAGCTCGAAGGGGACATCTCGGTCCCTCCCTCCGTTCTTCGGTTTCGGCGCGAGAGTTTCAAATTCCTCCCCCTTTTTGTGTCCACGTCGCTTTTTCACTTTTCGGATGTTTTGCACCTCTCCGCCTTGAGCCTGGCTTACCTGGAGGCTGTCAGGATCCGAAAGAGGGGTAAGGATTTCTCTCCCACAAGCTCGGATTTTTCTATAGTCGCTTAAGATCCTGTGACCCCGTGCCTTTTTTCATCGTGCCTTCTTGGGAGGCTTACGAAAAATTGTCTTCCCTGAGACGACGTGTTCCTCCTCCCTGTAAGCCGGCTCTAACCTACGCCCCTCGACTATGGTTGACCCGCTCTTGACACGCCAATGAATTTTCCCGCATCGATCGCAGTTCGTTCTTTTTTTTCCTCATTGGCCCCCCCGTGCCTGTCCCCCGCAGACACAGCAACCTCTGATGGACAGACATTTTTGGCGTTTCTTTGTGTCACTCAAATTTGCCTCCCTGTTTTTATTTTTTTTTTGTTCCATAATGACTATCCCCTCTTTAACTTTTTTTTTTTAAGCCCCTTGACTTCGCGATGACGGACCTTTTCCTCGACGATCGCCTTAGCGGCGATCGATAGACTTGCAATTCTTGTCGTATCAAAGATATGCAAAGGATGATCGGCTAGGTCGTCACCCCCTGCTATTCATCAGTTTTGTTGTGTTGAGATCGCTTGCAGCGGGATGAATAAGAGTCTCCACGCTGCATACGTTCTGAATTCTTTTCTTCCATTTTCACATGCTGCGACGGTTTCGTCGCGTGTCATGTTTTCCCCCCTCCTCCGTTGTACACCAGCATTTTGAGCTCTTTCTCTTTCCACGGCTACGACAACATGGAGTTTCATGCCACCCGATCAATGCCAAATTCTCCGTTGCGGTTCCGTTGACGCAGCGCAAAGCCCCTTTCCCTCCATTACACTGTCGACTCATCTCTAACTGGTGCCGGCGTGGTCCTTTTTGTCCCCCCCCTCTTCTCTCTTGGTTCTCAATGTTCTTAGCCCTATGTCGCGGCCCTTTTCCGGAGGCGACGCGCTCGTATGCCTATGGACACCCCGAGGTGCTTGTCAAATGGGCTAACGGCTTCTTAGCATCTGACGTTCCCCCTGAAAATACCGTTTTGGCTGACCATTCCTTTACTCTTTTTAGAATGGCGAACGGCGCTCCAGGCAAGCCCCCGCACAGGCGTCAAAAAATTCCCCTCCTGACTGTTCTATCCCCCCTTTCATGGGCGATTTCAGCCTTTCTTTTTAAAAAGTAGTCGAGACCCGCTTCTTTCTCTGGGAGACTGATGGCACCCTTAGACCGATGTATCGCTGAGTCCCCTCGGCTTTTGTCGAAGAAGTTTCTTTCTTTTTTCTGCCCTCTTTCTCATCATGGACAAACCTCCCAACGTGCCTGGAGGCCCGGCCGCCTGGTCCACCTTTCTCCGGTAGCGCATGACTATTTCCCAATCTCCAAAAAGGGGTCTCCCCCCCCCCCCCGTGCGTTTTAATCGGGCTTCCTGCGCCTCCTCAGGACGGCGGATTACGGCTTTGTGTGATTCCCGATGGATTTCACCTTTTTTTCCCCTTGGCGCTTTCTCTTTCAATTTTTAGCCGCGAAGCGATCCCACCTCATCGATCTGCACAAGCCAATGGGGGTCGTCTTCTGATCCCCCACGACCAATCAGTTGCCCCTTCAAGCCGAGCCTGAGTTTTTTTTTTTTCCTATTCACCCCCCCAATCTGTCTCTCCCCCTCCTAGTCCCTCGTCGGCGTAATCATGATGCCTTCGTTTTTTTTTTCTTTAAAGGTTCCTTTCTCTCTACACCTCTCGCGCGAGGATCAGGTTCCTCCCCTCTCGTCTAGATTGTTTTGCAAGTTCTCTTTCATGCCCGACGGCGCTGTGTCCCTTTTTTTTTTGTTGAAGTTGAACTAAGTACATTGTCTTGCGTCTTCACGCAGTTGCTAGAAACGATTTTTTTTCCTCCAAGACCCAATCCCCCGGTGATCCGTCTCCTGTTCTCGTGCGGGGTCGTCATTTTCTTTCGTCGACACGTTTTGGGGTTAAAGCGTTCCATGTTTGCTCCCTCTGAGTGTTTACCCCTTTAACGCGGGTCCTTTTCTTCTCTTCTCTGTTTTTTAATGTTTTCCCAAAACATAGTTTTTAACCCTACCGCGAACGATGTTGTCACATTCTGCGTTCTCTCGGAGGAGTTTGCTCTTGACCACCCTCGCTGATCTTACGAACAGATGTGTATCTTTTTTTTCCCTTCCCTGTGCTGCCACCCACTTCACTTCCTTCAAGCGTCAATCCCAGCCTTCACGCAAATGTTTTTCCCTGGCGCCCACCCCTAAATACATACACAGTATCGCCCGTACCTCTATTCACTCGTTAGACCAGAGCTTCTGTTCCCGTGCCCAAGATGTCTCCACGGAACTTCCTCCCACGGAAGTTTGTTTTTATAGTTTCCTCTTGATCCTGAACATTTCTTCCCCTTTTCAGGATCCCCAGAGGATTTTGTCCCGTTTCCGGGTTTTACGTCCAATGACCCAGGATAGGTGGCTTTTCGGTTCAATTTTTTTGCCCCCCCGGTGTTCCCTTAAATCGCTAAGGTTATAATTTTCCCCTTCTGGCGCGTCTGATAGTATCGAAGCCTCCCCCCCCAGCGGCCTTCTGCCGTTAGAAGGCTTTCAGTCAGCAGTTATTCCGTTCCTCCGCTCATTAGGCGGACTGCTCGGGCGACGATGTTTCACTTTGTTTGGAGAGTTCTAAATCCCCAGATTTCGCCCTCCAACCCTTCCCCCCCATAATATATGATAGAACCGGGCCATTAATCCCCTCTATATTTTGACTTCGCTTTTTGTTGAGAGGTGCGTCTTGGCTTTCATCTCTTCTTTCGCTTTTTTTTTTGGTTGGTTTTACGCCGTCCCAATCTGGTAGCTCTGGCTCTCCATCAAACACTGCTCCCCTGTCGAGTTTCTTTTAGTCCGACCGGCAGCGGATTTTTCTACCTCGGCTTTTGCAAGGGAACCATTTTTCTTTTTTTTTTAGAGCCGTGAAGGTCGTTCCTTTCGCATCTCCCCAGGCGACTACGTTCAGCTAGTGTTAAACCTTCTCCCTAGGAGGGATTTATCGGGCGGTCCACAGGTTCACTCCACTTCACGCCCCTTCATACGGTCACCCACCCCCTGCCAACAGGGACCCCTTTTTTTTTTGGTTGAACGCCATAACGCCGGGGACGCTTACGCCCTTCCATTTTCCCTATGATCATTCCAAACCCAAACTTCTTTTGTTAGGCACGTTCTTGGTCGCCCCAGCCGGCGAAAGATTTTTTAAAGAGTGTTGGAATATGACTTTCGTGGTTCCAACTGTGAGAGCTTGCGTTTGGGAGACTTTGCTTTGACACTCAGTTCACCATCGAGTCCTTTTCTTACTTCTTTGGTCCCTCGCCAATCATGAGCTTAATGCCTAATATCTTTTCCACATGATCCCGCGAATTGTTTGATCGTTTGCAGTATCACCTCTTTTCCCCCTCATTTTCACCAACCTCGTTCTCTAGGTTTTAACATATTTTTGCTTTGGACCCCCATATGTCACTGACCCCCAACTAGCCTGAATCGAGCTACTTAAAAAGCTTGCCCTCTCTGGAGTCACTTCCCCCCCCACTCTTAGCATGGCCCAGCCCCTGAAACTCCGTACGCTCATTTGCCCTGGAACTTTTCGGTGCTCTTCGGGACAGGGAATCGGCTCTTCCTTCTTCCTTTGTGCCCAGCCGGAATTGCCCTTAATTGTAGTAAAGTTAACGAATGCTGCGGCCAAATTTCCTGCCCTCCATGGCAATCTTTCCCCCCCTCTACACTAAGCTCCTTGATGATCGTTGCCTCCGCTCTCCTTCTGCCGCCCGAGAGACTTGAGTCCCCTACCCTGATATAAGAATGTTTTCCTCTCTTAAGAAGACGAATTTCCGACAGAAGGTGTTTGTTTCTTCCCCCCCCCGTCTAGGATGCCGCGACGAGATATTGTGGCTGATTTTCTTTCTTCCGGACCGTACCCCCCATTTCTTCTGAAGGTTGACTTTTTTTTCGAGGCAATGGCCTTGAGCGCGGCAAGAGAACTCGATTTTTTTCAAAGTAGAAATAGGCACCTCCCCCGCGCTCCGTCAAGCTGGCTTCACGGATCCAGTCTTTTTTCATCGGCGGCGAGCAAGAACGCAGCCTCAGACTTCTGCGATGTTAACCAGGTGCGTTTAGATGATTTACATTTGCTCGCCGGCGCGCTTGTGCGAATGGAGAGCCCCTTTTTCCCTTCTCCGTGTTTTTTAGTCCCTTTCGCTGGCCAAAATGTTCTGGAGGCACCCCTCAGCTTCTTTTCCATTTCCCCCGCCCTCTGCCGCCAATCTCGAGGTCTGTAGTTTTCCCTCTCTTCCATCCCCTGTTCTTATCTACCCCCCGGTTGTCTCCCTCAACGGAGGTTTCCGACAAGCCGCTTCTTTTTCACCGTACAGACCTTGTTCACTCAAGCCCTCGCTTTTGGTAGGAAATGTCCGGCTCCCTGCTGCGGTGCTCCAGGTAGGCGACTCCAGTTCTCTCCGAGGTGAAAAAAAGTTTTTCCCCCTCCAGCCCAACATCACCTTGCCTGTGTCTCACCCGCTGTACTTTCTTATGGACCATGACCGACTCCCCAGTCCACCGTAGTGAAGGCTTCCCCCTCTTTTATCAGTTACCTGCCGACCCGCGAGTCGGCGTTCGCCAGTTTTCGCGGCAACGCCCCGCCGTCGGCTTTGCTAAAGCTCTTTCCTCTCTGGGGACCAGCGCACTCAACGGGTTTTTTTAGCTCGATCGACGCCGCAGGCTGGTGTCGCGGCTGTGCTTCTCCGTCTTGACTTTTCCAGTTGGCTGTGCGATCTCCACAGCCCACACGCTGATGGAACCAGAATTCCCTTTTTCTATTCTGAGAGACCGTTCTCCCGGGTGTGGCCCTCCTCTCCCGAGGCCCTAATTTTTTGTTCGCCTCCACTCCTATTGTATTCCGACTTCAGTGATTCCTCATCTTTTCGGCGCGGACAATGTAGATTCTCTCGCCCCCTTCCCGTTTCTCGGTGCGGAATAGTAGGAACGGGCGATCTATAGATTTTTCCCCTCCTCCGCTTTTTAGGGGTCTCGATCGCGCTTTTCCTCATCTCTCCTCGCATCCTGTGCTCGAATCGAGACTCCTTCCTTTCTAAACACGCGCTTTGATTTTTCCCCGATTGCGGCGAGTTTCCGACCGCATCGAAGGGCGTTCCAACAACCATTAGTTTTACTGTTTTTCCACCCCGGGCTACGCAAAATGTTTGCAAAGAACCGACGCCCCCCCCCCTTATGTAGACCCAAGCGTTTGCGGTTGCCCGGCATCGACAGTCAACATTAACAGGTACGGCACCTCGCACGCATGACGAGGCGCAGATACCCCTCGCGCAAGGTCCCTTGCCGTTAGGGGAGAGCTGGTACAATTTCTCCTAGTTTTGCCCCGCCTTCTTAGTCGCCGATGTTTTTATTCCCCCCTTCCTTTTCCGCATCACGAGAGATGCTTCGCTCTTCCCTCCACCCTCGGTAATGGTGGCCTTGATGCACTGGTCCGAAAAGTTATCCGGCCTAGTTACGAGGTCCTGCAACAAATCAGGATTGTTGTCTTATATTCCCCCTACCATCTGCTGGCTGGCGCATTACCAGTCTGCCGGTCAATTTCGACGAAGTTAAAACTTACTTACCCACTAGGACTCTTAGTCCTCTCAGATCTGGCTGTAATCTGCCATTTTTTTCCCCTCCTATTTGGATTACCCCTTGCTTCTTTTGCTACCGGCTCGATGGCCTAAAGTTTTTTCATTTCTGACCTATGTCTGTAGAGGTCTCCCTATTGTTTGTTGGTCAGATGCCAGTGTATTTCACACCCCCATAGCTCCCGATGGAAGACATCCCTTCCTACACGTATACTTTCCAGGGGACGAGATGGGTCTTTCCCCCCCCTATTTTCTGCCTGAGTTTTTTTCCCTGAACTGTAAAAACGGAAGGGCCGATTCCCATAGCCCCGGCGCGGACTGGTCTGCTCGTTCTTCTACTTTCCGTCATGCGCATTCTATGGAGGATCTCTCCTTGTCCGGGATGACTTTTTTTGGACGGTGGCTCTGATGGGCCAGTCACCATTTTTTTCAGTTGTCTGTATCAGGGCACTGCGCAGGATCTTTTCCTTTACCGTTTTCCCCCACCCAAATGCACGGGCGGCTTGCTGATTACAGTGACCCCTTCCTTTTCCCTTCATCCTAGCACGGGTTATGGTTCGGCAAAAACCCTTTCTCGATCAATCAGATTATCTGCTGCGTACCCGATCGTTGCACTTTTCTCCGAAGACCCCCAAGGCGCTCGCCGTCTAAGACCCCTCGAGTAGAGGAGATTGTTTGTTCCTACTTGGACGGTAGAAGGTGCCATGTTCTTGCCCCTTTTTTCTTTCCCTCCGTGTTCTTTTGCAAGCCTTTTTTGCCCGTGACTACGCATGGAATGCAGTAGCCCCGAAGCGTGTATTCTGATTTCCCCGATTTCTTTAACCTGCCCTCGCTTCCCGGTTTATGCTGCCTTTGGTTTTTCTTTTGGGTGCCTTTTTTTTCCCCTTTGTTGTTAAAGCGGAAAGTGTGCTCAATATGTTTTCAGCTTTTAACCCGGTAGCTCCCTCTGTCCGGCGTTTCGCCGCCCATGGAAAATATATAACCCCTCCCTCTCCTAGTTTTTTACGGTCCTTATTTGTGTTTATGACGTGTCGGTGGCTCTGTCCCTCCCCTTCTCTGCTGCTTCAGAACGTTTGTCAGATACGGGTCCTTAACTGTACTTTTCTCCTCCATAACATCGGTACCCCCCTCCCCCCGCCTGACTGCTGAAATGAGTGTAATGCTCCACCCCCTGAGATCTTCCCTGTTCACCTCGCGACCTGAGATGACCCTTCTCTTTCCCTTTACATTGCGTCGTCTACCCAGAGGTGCGACCCGGAAAGTGAATCCCGGCGGTGGGTTTTGTATTTCTTGGTTTTTCCTGCGTCCCTGGAGTCAAGTTAATGATCCCTTTCTTTCCTTGTTTTGTTTCTTGTTTGTGCCGTCATGACCATTGAGATAGGTGGAATTTTCTTTAATAGGTTGCCAAGGCCCTTAACGTCTGCTCCTGGTTTGAAACTTCCTTTCTTAGCCTGGTAGAAGACACTCCGCGGCAATTGTTGTTATTTTTTGTTGTGTGTGTTTTTTATGTTATCGCCGCGCATTGGTTTTTTTTTTTTCCCGTGTGTTGTGTGTCCGTGTGTTGTATTGTGGTGTCGGAGTGTGTTTTTAAGAGAAGTTTTGTCACCGTTTATGACATAGCTCCCGCCCAGCTTTGCGCCGTGAACCTCCCTTCCCATACGGTTTCTCCCCCGTTCCATT
>Ga0179593_1268228_pt1 | contig 11267 bp, 9 predicted proteins | sample CZODoug2_1_08_16_FD_185931 | JGI IMG/M metagenome (GOLD analysis project Ga0179593, IMG submission 185931) | Vadose zone soil fungal communities from Angelo Coast Range Reserve, California, USA - CZODoug2_1_08_16fungal (PacBio error correction) | ecosystem: Environmental > Terrestrial > Soil >... | reverse complement strand
GGGGGGTGAATTTGACTTCTACTGTCAAAGTTACCGTATTCCCGGCCTCTCGCATTGCTCCCACCGCAATGAACGTGGTTTTTTTCCCACGCCGGTACCCCCTTGTTCCAGTTTCTGATAACAAACCCCTCCCCCCCGATCAAAAAGAAAACGCTATCCGCTGCAGGGTCGCCCGACCCTGTTTGTTTTGATTGCGTGCACCGAGGTTGGCAGCGCATGACGTCCTTGACCTGAGATTTTTCCCTCGACCTTTCCCCAACCTAATCTTGGTCTAGCGTGACCGAAGCCCTGTGCGCAGGGGTTGGCCAGCTTGGCTCTTCCGCTGCGGCGGTGTGCCGCTGGCCCTGTTGCTTTGCAATTTTTTTCTGGCCGCATGGAAGAGTAATCGGAACACCACCATCAGACGGCTTTTTCCCTTTTTCTCGGCTACGACAGTTGATTTGCCCGATTCCGCCCCTGGAGCGTTGTCGCTTTTACCTTGCACTGAGCCCGGGCTTCCACCGACGCTTACGCGCGCTTCCCCTTCGTTTCGCCTTTTTGTCGGGCTCTAATCTGTGGTTTATTATCCACAACCCCCGGGGCTGAACGGCCCGACCCCCCTATGTCAGGGTTCGCTTTTTCTTGGGCCGTTTTGGAGACGCTTTTGCTTGCTAACCTAGGTTTGCTGGCGATTTCTTGCCCAGGACCAACGGTCTTGGCGTTTCATCTTTTCAAGCCAAGGGTTGCGTCCAGCCCCCATTGTCTCGCAGGGCTGTTTGTACCATGCTTTATCGTGCACTTTGCGGTGCTTTCCTGCAGGGTTTTTTTCAGGAAGCCGACTCTCTCCCGCACCTCGGAGCCCCCCTTTCGCTTCCGGCGAACTCAACGAGCCGCTGGGCCGCCTCCCTTGTGTGCTCAAAACCCCGTTACTTTTTTTTCTCCCACCACAAATATCTTCTCTCTTCCGTTGGTTGGCGAAAGGTGCACCGGTTTCTGTTTCAGATTTCCCAGGTCGCAACCTCCTGATCCTCTTTGCCCAACGTAGATCGGTCCAACCCCCTTCAGTGGGGGGCCTTTTCGATCGTCCGCTGTTCACCTTTCACTCTCATTCCCCAGCCCCCCCGTTGTGCGCAGAGGCTGACCAAAGTACCGGTCTCCCCGTGCGTCCGACGTGACCGGAATCCCCCAGCCGGATTATGTGCCTCTTTTAGGCGGACGGCTTCACAGGGGCCCGTTACCTGGGTTTTAATAACGGAAGTTCGGCACTGGTTCCATACTCGTCTTTCTCTCTGGCCCTCCTTGTCCGTACGGTCTTTGGTAATATGACTGTTCAGGGGGCCCTGGCGGTGATTACTTTCCTTTGTAGGCCTTGTCTCCCCCATGGGTGTGAAACCAAGCTCACAGGTTCCCATTGGTTTCTTGTTGCCTATCCCAAGATCAGGGGGCCCCCATGTCGCAACCAAGTTTTCCTCGGCTATTTCTGATCTTGCCCCCCGGTTAGCGGGAGGTATTCACCCTGACCGTACGTTCCTCACGAAACGTTTACCATTTCTTTCTTCGCATGAATAGCTTCCCTGATCTCGAGCTCCCTTTTTTGGGGTGCGTTATAGGGGCCGCTTCCCCTTACTACATCGCTTTGCCCACCCCTCACCTCCTTCTTTTCTCCCCTTAAGCTTCCGCACCCCCGTCAAAATTTGGCCTGGTCGTCGCGGCGAACCCCCCCGATAGGATTCGGCTAGTTGCCCACTCTTTCGACACCGGACCTACCAAAAACAAGCTGCAACTTTTCAGGTTTTTCCTTTGCGATTGGTCGTTGTATCCGGGGGTTGCCGACCCCCCCCTGTTCGATCATTAAACCTCCGACGCCGACCATTTTTGCTACCGATTTTCCTTTCTTCTCCTCCATCTACCTCGCCAGCTCCCCATCTTTCCTACATACTATTTTTGGTTTGTTTTTTTTAGAGTAGGAAGGTGTTTTTGGCCCTTCCCAAGCCAGGTATCTGCGGTGATGCCAAGTAGCAGACGGCATGTCGTCTCTATTTTAATTACCCCCGCAACCCTTTTCTCCTGTCACAACCCCCTATTAACCTCCTCGTCCCTCTGCCGGAAGTTATGAAGTTCGTCTGTTTTTTTCCCGGAGGGTGACAACCTCGTTCCAGGCGAGAAACGTCTCCGGGGGTTCGCCCGTCTGTCTTAAAAGTGCATTTGTCTGAGTACTTGCATCTCGTGTGTTTATTGTTTCTTCTCCCGGCATTCTAACTGCCTATACCGCCTTCCCGGCGGCGCCCTCCCTGGTTGATTTACGGACGAAGCTTGGTTCGCTTTGCTGAAGGAAAATCATTGGTTCTTTCTTGTGCGCTTACCGCACCGTGCATTCCGGCTTTCCCCGCTAACCCGGCTGATAGAACGTGAAGCCGTTTTGACTTGATCTGCATGCTGTCATCTTTCCAGCCCCCCCGATTTGCCCTTTAAGCATTGGGTGGTACCCTGCTTTTTCCCCCATCAGCGAAAACAGACAGATCAAAACCGCATTTTGCTGCGGTCTCGTGAGAGGGCGCCGCCACTCAGTCTTGCGGGGAGAACGGAGTATGTTTTTCCATTTTTGCCCCTGACTTACGGCTTATTCCGAGATTCCTTACGGTTGCTGTTTAAGCCTTGCGCCCCCTAGATCTTTTCGGTTCTCTTGGCTGTGGTTTCTTTTCGTTTTCCCAAATGTCACCGGGTTTTTTTTTTGTACGATTGTCCTATAAAACTTGTCCGCCTGTCGTTGATTTGAGTTGCTGACTTCGTAGTTCGGTGCCGGGGGGGCCGCGACTTTCAAATTCCCCCACAAGTTTGAGGGGGGTTGCGTGTTCCGATCGAACCGGACTCCCGAGACGAAAGCGTTCTTGTTTCGCTGTACCGTTCTTTGACTACTGAGGCGCCTTCGCCACCCTCGAGTTCGATCTGCATTTATACTTGCATTCCGGGCCGCTGTAAAATTTCACAGGTCGGGTGCGGCTAGTCTTCGCGCCTGAGTCTTTTTCCCATTGTAGGGCTGAGTTGAACCTTCCCTTTCCGGGCTGCCGCTTGCCGGTAACCTCTTCGTGTTTTTCCGTCCAGGCTTTTTTTTTTTTTCCTGATCGTCAGCTGCGTCTCCTTGCTGTAAAAGCGTTGTGCACCAACGCCCGGGGTTTGTGCCTTTTTTCATGGATGTACTTCCAACTCTCCCAGCTAGTGCCAAGTGCCTAATTTCTGACCCATGCGAAACCCGGACAATCCGGTTTTTTCCGGTCTACTGCACCTGTTTGATTGACTCTGAACCCAGATTATCTCTGACAATGCTTCTTTTCTTGGGCCGGTCAGCTCCGTATTTCACCCAAAGTGTTTTTCGACGACCAATTTTTGTCAGGGTCGTGGTTTTCCCCTGTCTCCTTCTTTGTTCCCCTTGCGCGCCCTTTGACCTTTTATTTCTCTCTTACTCGATTTCTTTCCAGATAATCCGTCTGAGGGCTTTGAACGCAAACTTTAACGAGCCCCCGTTTGCCCCCTGCTGGCGCCCTGTCAGCAAGCAATTTCCAGACCCATGCCTGCGAAACCCACAACTGAGTGCACCGGTTCCCGTATATTCGGTCAGATAGGTCACCTTCCTTCATTTAGTTTTGCTTTTACACCCTCCCCCGGTGCTGTTCGTCTCTTCCAAACGGAACTGCGGCGAGGACTTGCAGGAGGATATATGAATTTCCCGTCTTTTTTCCTGAGGGACGCCTCTCTCCGAGCAAGCTTTTTCTCGGGCGATGTTCCCCCCACCGTTCGGCCGAATGTTTGTCTCCTTCCATTCTGACGGAGTCGGTTAATTGCACACTCATAATCTCTCTCATCCTCCTTGTTTTTTTTCTCTTAATATAGTAAAGTACCTTTCTCAAGGAGGCATTCTTATACTTTTTTTGAGGGCCTTCCCTCACGCCTTTCAGTTCATAATGAGAACACCAGGATTGCCTTCTAAATGTCCCCATAGGACACGACGTTCAAATTCTATTACTGCCCCCTCGCGTTTTCTCAGTCAGAATTATGTGTCGGCGTCCCCTGAGCAAGGTAAGTTGTGCCGCTCCTTTTTACGAAGGTAGTTTTTTTGAACGGATTTGACATAGATACTGTCTCCAGCGCCTGGGTTTTCATACTTCTTTAATCCGCCGTCTTCCGGGCTCCGGGTTTGGAAGCGCTTTTTCTAGTGAGGTCGGCTTATTGGTTCGTATTTGCTTTCGGTTAACGTTTTTCCCCCCATTAGACCCCTTCTCTCATTTCTGCCCCTTTTAGTAATTCGGGGACAAGATTACGGGCTCGCCTTTGATGAGCCGTTAAGCCGCGGGTCCTTGTCGGCCATAGTTTTGACCGCCCTTCCCGCCTGAATCTCCGCACAGTTTGTAGACATGCAACGACTGCTTTTGCGCGACGCGATCTTCCGTCCTCTCAGTATGACGTAGCTTGTCATTCGAGGATAAATCGTTTCCCCTGTCTTTTTTTCTGAACCCTTTGTTTCAGTTTTCTGGAACGGGAAAACTATACGTTTTGATTGACCCACTTGTCCTTGAGGGACGATGGAGCATTTTTCTTGCCCAAAAACACTTGGCTGGATAGTTAGTTGAGTCCGGATGATGCCACAATTCCTGTTCCTGGGCGTTGGTTTTTCCCTCTAGTTGAGCAGAGGTCGCGCCCTTAACTGTCTTTGCGGCGTTCCTGTGTAACTCGTCACCCCTTCGGCGAGCCTGGCCTGTTTCCCCGTCTTCCCGGCCTCCCCCCTTCTTCTAGCCCTTCGCGAGCCCACAATTCGCTTCCCGTTTCCTGAGTCTTGAGTGTTGACCCTTTGTTTTCCCACCGGTAGGACCATTCCCCCCCCCCAATTACTATTTTTCCTCTCCCTCTCAGTTTTTCGTCAAAGGCCCACCTCCCTGGTTTCCGGAGATAAGAATCAGCGAAAAATTTAACGCTTTTCCTCTCCGCGTCTGTCCTCTCTTGATCGGGCACGTCCCCCCCCCCCCCCCCTGGGAGTGGGTTTTTTTTTTCAGTCCTTCTTTCGTCCTCCATCCCACTATATTCACTTTTTCCTACGCTCTGTCGAAGCGTTTTCCAACCTTTAGCTCCTTACAATTTTTTTCTCCCCCTCTTTGAAACCTTTCCCGGGTTTACACCCCCCTTTTTTTTTATTTGCCGACATCCTTAGTGCTTTTTTTTCCTCCCTGTGTCCCAGTCCCCCTGGCCGTCTTATATGACTTACTTTCCTTCCCCTAATTACCTGCAAAGTCGGCTTAAACTGTCATACGGTTTGGCGCGATGAAAGCGGTTTTCAGGCATGGTTTTGCGACGCCGACCCCGAGCCGCTTTGTTCATTTCAGGTTGTGATCCCCTTACCTGAGGCCCACTTGGGCCTCGCATAACCAATTTTTCAACAAATTATTTTTAATTTTGGTGATTTCTTCTTGCTATTCCAACCGTGAATTTCTCGTCATCCCCATTTCCTGTTCAAACCTTCACCTTTTCTCCCCTTTTTTAGCGGGTTTTGCAGGAATAACGCAATTTTTGGATGAACTGTCAACTGATTCCTGAAACGGTTTAACCATTATGAAAACAGATCTCCCCTTTTCTTTCTGATCTCCCCCTTTCGTCGGTTCCTGGAAGTGAATTCTTTGCCGGTTTCTTTTTGTATATTCTTAGTTCAGGTCCCCTTCCCTTTTTTATTTACTAGATTTTTCCCCCTCCCCCTCCCTGGGTTTAATCTACTCCCCTCTTATGTTTTTCGGTTCCATTGCGTTCGACTCCCCTTGTCCTGATCTTTTTTTATTTAGGGCTCTCCTAGGTCGGGCTGTCCACCTATTCGCCACTGCCCTCTCCACCCCCTCCTAGAGGCACCTTCTTCGGCATATCTTCTTTTTTTTTGGTCTGGGGTTTGCCCCTTCTCCCCGTTCGGGTCAACCATTAAAAAATTTTTCCCCTCCAGAACCAACGGATTTGGCCCCGTTCAGATGTCAGCCCCTATACCCTTCTTGCTGTGGCAGCTCATCTCTATTCTTTTCCTTCCTACCCTTTTTTTTTTGGTCTTCGTTATGTGCAGCCTGTACTCCCTCCAGGAGACTGGTTTGCTTTTTTTTCCAGAATACCTACGGCAAACTTTTTTTTCTGAATTCTCTTGTACCTTGGACGGGGTTCCAAAACCCCCCCTCCTCCTCTAGACCCCGCTCTCCGGAGGACAGTGCCTCCCTCTCTTTTCTTTCTTTCTTTCCGCACCCTGGTTGAATTTCCCCTCGCCGCCGCGGCTCGGTTACACTTAGCTTGGGCTGTCTCCCCTTTTGCCTACCAGTTCATTTTTTTGGGTTGATTAATTTTTCTTCCCTGAGGAGTTGGGTGTGGGGGCACTCCCTCTACTCTGGTACCAGCCTGTTTCTACCTGGGCTTTCACTCTGTCTGCCTTCCCCCTTAGCCTTACTTTAGTTTTAATTTTTGCGTCCCGTTCCGTTTCATGGTTCACGGTTCTTAGCGTTTTCCTTTTCTTCCCCCCCAGTGCGTAGTCCGAACCCGATTGTACCACCCGTGGATCGAACTTTGTCCCTGCTTCCCTTGCTATGTGTCTTATAGGGGTCCCCCCTCCACCCCCCCCTTCCAAAGACATATGGGGTTTACCTTTTTTTTTCTTCGGGGCCCAGCCCCAGACAGACAAAACAGTCCCTTCGTCCGGCGTTTTCATTCCCCCTTGGGCATTATCCCACCCTGTACCGTACGGACGGCACCGCGCAACCGGTATTTATTTCATTGTCCCTTATTATGCCGCGTACCTAAGGAGTCCCACCTTTCCAACTCTTGTCCACGGGCCTCCTTCTTTTACTTCTCCGTTGGTGTTTTGACTCTATGTTCTTCCCCAACGGTTCTTGACCGCCGTTGTGTTTTACCCTCCCCCTTTGCTACAGCCTTTCTGGAACGGTGAATGTGCTTCCTATCTTCCCTTGGAGTTCCTTGTGTTGACGGTGGCAGCGTTCTGATTGCCTTCACTTTTTTTCCGGGGTTTGTTTTGCCCCTTTAAACACGGGAACTGAGTACCTGATTTTTTCTCCTCTTTTTCCCCAGTCTTGTGGCCCGATTCCTGATCCTCCTCTGGCCGGTCCTTTCCTTTCGCAAACCCCCAGACTTACTCTCTGAGGCCTGTTTCCTGGCCCGCCGTTGTGTATCCTACCTTTTGTCGCTCGTCTAGGCTCCTCTTTCGCGCTGATGAACCTTTGTGGAGCTCCGTCTTTCCCCGCGCCCTGATTTTTTTCAGTGAAATAGGCCTCTTTTGTTTTCCCCGATCTCCCTCTCTCCAATTTCGCCCGGACGTTCGCTTTTTTCAATCTTATTTCCAACCTGACCCCATTTACCTTTTGCATGTGATCGTTCCGAACCCTCCTTTCCCCCACCGACTAGGTTACCTTTCCACTCTTTTTTCTTTTCACACTGACCCCCAAGGGACGTGTCCGGGACCTCCTTCTCCTTTCGGCGAAAGGGTGGTGTGCTTTCCCCCCTTCCCCAACAGTTTCTCACTTTGCGCGCTTTCTACTTTTCGTTCTTTCGCGTCGTCGTTTACTAGGCTTTCGTTTTCTTTGAGTAACGACAAGTTAGTCGCTTCACAGTCTTAGGCTCAAATTCAATTCATTTTTCCTCTCAGCGTCTCTGCTCCATGGTGATACTCATTTTCCTCTACTAGATTTTTTTCCCGATTCTTTTGGTTTGCGTGCGTCTGCCCGTCCCCCATTCAAACCTCCCGTCTCCTTCCAATACCTCTTTGCTTCCTTGTTTCCCTAAGCTTCCCGGGAACTCGCGGTTTCTCCTTACTTTCCGGCGCCTTTTCAAGCTGCTGTGTTTTTAACCTGGGGATCAGTACGGTTCCCCTCATACGAGGTCAATCGGTCATTTTTTATTCCCATTTTGCCTTTCTCCTTTTCAAACATAATGGCTCGCTAGACAGGCTGCAGGGCCCCTTTTTCAAATTCCCTTTTCTTTTGGGGTACTTTTGTAGTCGCTCTCTGGTGTCGGGTCCCCTTCCTCTTACCCGTTTGTTTCTGCGTCTTCCCAGAACCTTTTTCCCCGTTTGAGACAGTGTTTTTTGGATCTTAAGGTTACAATTACACCTTGGCTAATCTTGTTTTGTTCGAGAGTCTTATCCCTTCAAAATGTCCCGATTTAAGATTTTCTCTCCCAGTATAACCTCTTTTTTTTCGTCCAGGCTGCCCTAATGCGGTTCCCCATCCTTATCCTGACGCTGCCGCATACTTTAACGTCTCCCATACCAACCTCTTTGTTGACCCCCCACAAAAAACTATTAAGATTTCTTTTCGGGCCTGCTTCTCAGTTTCTTTTGGGTATGACTTCCATTAGCCTTTCAGCACGCCATGCCCTCAACGTTCTTCCGTTTTTTGGCAAACTCTCTTGCCTCTCTGTCCCTGACTTGCCCGGCGCCTAACACCAAAGCTTGGTGTTCTTTACGGAACTAAATCATCCCTTTGTTTCCTGTGAGTCTGGGAAATCCCTTTCTCTTTCTTTTTTTGTGGCTCCCCTTCTTGGACTTGTTTCCTTTATTAAATTATTTTTGCTGCAATTTCCTCATTCTCAGTTCTTCCGTGAGTAAAGTGGTCTTTCACACCAACTTTTCTGTCCCTGAGAAGGAGGGATCCGGCACCACCTCAACAATCGATTGATTGGCCTTGTGCGCAAATTTTTTGCGCCCAAGTTAGCTTCGACAGTTGTTAGCACTCCCTCTTGGTACTTCCCCGGCTAGCCCCCAAATCCGCGCATACTTGGCTTTACTACACTATTTTCCTGCACTTTTTTTTTCCATGGAACCTTTCTTGTGCTTTTTCTTTTGGACAGGTCGCTGAACCCCGTGAGTTTCCTGATGGATTTTTTCTCCCTCTTTGTGAGAGTTTCCGCGGTCTTTTCCCTCTTGAGACTAGGCAACCCTTCAGTTATCTCTGGTTTTTTTCCATTTTTTATCAGGTCTTCTCCTTCCCAGTTTGCTCCCCCTTCGTTATATTTGCTTTTTAGAAAACATGATTCTTTCTCTTTTGCGTTTCTCTTCCCTCCCGTGTGTTTTTCACCCGGCCCATTTTCTTGTAACCTTGCTTTTTTGGGTCTCCCGTGAGAGAGCTTCACCCTGCTGTTTTTTCACCAAACCCTTCTTACCATGTCCAACAAATCTGACATCTTCTTTTGCGACCTGGTGCGGGACTTTCTAATAATCCCATCCAGACGTATCTTTCTCCCCCAGTGTTCGATTTTTTCCTTAACCACACCGTCTTTTTTTTTGCTCTTTCGCTGAACAAAGTTATCCCCTTTTTTTCATCAAACTTCCCGCCCCTCCCCATCCTGCAGACAATCCACGTCCAAGGAGTCGAGTTTTAACTCTTTCCACGCCTGACAGCTTCGATTCTTATTTTCCTATATGTTGGTTGGCACCTTTTTCCTGGGAACTATCCTTAAAATTAGCCATAACTTTCCTTTTATTCACTCAATGGCCCTTACTTTGTTTTGTCCCTGCGTACGTCCGGTTTGTTTGGGCTCCGTCCCCCCTAGCCCTTTTTGACCGTTCTGATTCTATTTTCGGCCCTTGTTCGCACCCCCCTAACCACCTTTTTGTCTTTTCTCCTAGATCCTTGACCTATTCAATTTTTTCGGCCTTCGTTAGATTCTAACGGTGGGTTTCTGGTCGTACCCGGTGCCTCCGTTTTACCGCCTCAATCACCCCAAACGGCATGATCGCCAAACGAGCAGTCGTCGCTCCACTGTTTCCTAACCCACCACCCTCGCCTCGGTTTCCCTTCCCGGCATTTTTAATAGTTTTTCTCGATTCATCGCTTCTTTCCATACCCCTGGTGTCACCTTACCGACTCTGCGTCCAGGCGGGAACCCCCCTTGCCCTTCCTTCTGCCCGGCTCGATTGGGCCTACCGCTTCGTTCAATCACCCTTCGACAATCCAAGTTTCCTGACGGATTTCTGGTCGATTTTTAATCCGGGTTGCCCCCTGCGTTCCCTCCTCTGGTTAAACTCTTCCTTGACTTAACCTCCCTTTTGATTCGCTCAGAGGCACGCCGGCCAAATTCAATGATGCAAGCTCCCCCTCTCTATTTATCTTTTGTTGAGCATCTTTCTTTTTCCCCCCAAAGCCTTTCTTTTTGATTGCTCCCAGAATTTTCTCGTCTCAACTTTTTTGTCGTGAGTTACCCCTTAAAGGATTTGTCCAAACAACATTACCCCCTGCAAGCGCCGTCGTTTCTGACTTGTGGCACTTTTCGTTTTTTCCCTTTCTGGTACTGGCGGTTGGACCGGTTTTTACTCCCCTCGGATTTCGATCAAAACCCTGATTCCGGGGGTTTCTTGCCCCTGGCCTTCGTTCGGGAGCTCACCTTTGGTCGCCCTGAGAGTTGAGTGGGTTCCCGCAAAGTTTTCTACTATAGTTTTGGTGAATAAACAGGCCCTTGCTCCTCACCCTGGTTTCTATGTTTCTTTTCGACGAGCTTTTGTTGAGCTGTCTTCGTCCGCCATCCTCAATTTCGTTTTCTGGGGCGTTCCGTCTCCCTGGTTAAGTCCACCCTTTTTTTTTGACCCTTTACCCGTTTCTATTTTCGTCTGTGTTAAGGCTTTTTTTTCACCCCCCCCTTTTCTGTCATTTTGATTCTGATTCGACCTACGACACCAGCAAGTAATACCAATGGGCTTGTACCTTTGTTTTCTTTTCCAAGGGGTTGCACTGAAAGACCTCTCACCGGTCCTTCTGTCGTTGCTTGAGTTCCGGTTCGCAACCCCTTCCCCAGTCTCCGGCCGTTTTCCCGAGATGGCCATTTATTGGTTGCTTCCCCTTCTCTTATTTCTGTATTTTCCCGCTGGCTTGGCCCGGGAAGCCGGCGTCCCCACCCGCCACCTTTCCCTTCTCCTTTTTCCGTGTTTTTGTGTGTACTTTCTCTCCCTTTGTTAACCCTTCTGGTTTGACCCGCCGTTCTCTTGTCACCTCGTTTGCTCCTCTCTCTCCCCTGTGAAGGGTTGTGCAGATCAGGGGAGTCTTTTTTGACGGGGGGCAGCCATCTTTTTACTTGTGAAAACATTCCCCAACTGGACTTTTTGGCATTTTGACCCCTTCTTTCGAACTGGATTTTTTTCCTCCTAGCTCCTTTGTCTTGATTTATTTGACGAGTTATTTTAATCCAGAGGCACGTCCTTGCCTTTCGTCCAACAATATCTGGCGAGCATACAAGTTTTGATTGCATGTCCGGGCTCCCATTTGTGCAACCCC
>Ga0179593_1759314_pt1 | contig 11268 bp, 8 predicted proteins | sample CZODoug2_1_08_16_FD_185931 | JGI IMG/M metagenome (GOLD analysis project Ga0179593, IMG submission 185931) | Vadose zone soil fungal communities from Angelo Coast Range Reserve, California, USA - CZODoug2_1_08_16fungal (PacBio error correction) | ecosystem: Environmental > Terrestrial > Soil >... | reverse complement strand
ACCCTTACTCACTTTCATTAGAATAAATCTTCCCTTCGATTCTTCTGCAGGTGTCGGCCTTCGGTTTGGACGGATTTTTCATTTTCTCCTTAGGTCTTTTATATTTCGGCACTAGTTTTATAAGAGGTTGCAGTTTTGTTTCGGAAATGGAGCTTTTCCCAGAGTTTATCATCTTCCTCCCCGAAATGTCCCTTCTCGGTTCAGTAAGACGGAGGTGGAGCTCAAATTTCTTTCCCCCCCCCCCCCCCCCGATTAACTTCCTACTCTCTTTCTTTGAATAGAAGGGAATGTAGTTCTTCAATTCTTTTTGGTCGCACAGCATGTGTCCCCCCTTACCTTACCTTTCTAGGTTCCAAAGACGGTCGCGTCTCCTGGCTCGGCTTTTTTTCAATAGCCATGCCTTCCTGCCTCCTCCCGGTGTCTTTTTTCTGCTTTCTTCCGCGGAGATTTTTCCTTTTCTTTCTGCCTTCGCTTCTCAGACTGGTTATTCACCCTTGCGTATGGGGTGACTTCTTCCTGGCGACCCCCCTTCCGACCCTCCTTTCTGATGATAACGAACCCTTCCTCGAAAGTATTCTCTATAGAGTGCAGAGCAAGTCGCCTTGCCGGGACGTTTCTTCGCCAAAAATCTGACACGGTACAGAAGAGGATAGATTCAAACGCTTCCCTTCTCAATGAACCACAGTTATGCTTGACAAGAAGGAGGCGGGGGCATGAGAGACTCATGAGGTAATTTAGTTGACTAGGGAGCGAAGTTTAGACCATTTCGGGTGGTGTCAGAATTTTCTAAAGTTGTTATCTGAGTCTGACCTTCCCTCCTGAGGACCTTTTTTGTCTCGCGAAAACTTTTCTTTTCCTCTCCGGATCCCAGAGAAGCAATAGAGGTCCCTATCTCTCCCGATTCCTCGTATAAAATTCCTTTGTTGTGAAGAGATTCCCGCTGATCTAAAGGTCAGTTTCCTTACATGCTCTCATAGGGTTCTTTCTCATTCTGCACCAGTCAAATAGGACCGGTAAAAGGATACTTTTCCCCCCTCCTCCACCTTTTCCTTAAGGACAGGAGAATATTCCTTTCCACTTTCTCTCGCTTCCCATAAATAGCGAACCCCCCCATACTAGTCGCGTCATATATTTTCCATATTTTGGGAAAAGAAGCAAGAATAACGAGCCTTTTGCTGGCCCTTTTTACTTCCCTCCTCACCCATTTCCCCTTCCCTACCCTCTCCCTTCTTCTACCCACTACCAGCAGTTTTCCCTTGAACGTGCGAGGAGACGTTGTCTCATCTGAAAAAAACCTTGAGAACTTCCCAACCCAAAATTCTCCACTAATCTGCTCTTTATCTTTAAATAGGCGAGGCCTTACCCAGAATTTTGTCACTACCCGGGAAAAGCACATTGACGAATCCCCACCCCCCAATCACATTTCCCTGGGCCCCCCCCCTTTTCCCCCCCCCGACCCAGGACCAGTTTTTCAGAGGAGGTTCTTAGCACCCCCCCCCCCCCCCCCCCCCCCCCCCCCCTTTCTTACCCCCAAACCGGGTATTCCCTAAGAACAGCGTCCCCCTTTAGCTTTAAACAGAAAGCCCCCTCCTGAATACCCCCCTATCCGAGATTTATAAATGACCAGAAAAATCTCTTCCCGATAGAACTTATAGACTCTTCTCCTAATTTTAATCACGCCCAGCTCCGACATAGAGAACGCTTCTCCCTCGGCTAGTTGTGCGAAAAATCCAGGCTTTTTTTTTTCACCACGTCCCCGCCCCCAAGTTTTTTTTCATGCGCAGCATATCTTCTCGATTTTTGGAGCCTCTTCCCTAGGAACGGCCGAGGCAGCACCTGCACTCCCCCTTTTCCCTCTGCCGCCTATACCTCCCGGCACCCGTTTTTTTTTATGGCATTGTACATCGTTTTGAGCCACATCCCTTTCACCGCCGTTTTTCCAAGAACAGGCCCCCCCATACATTCCTCCCTGTAGCAGCATTCCCCATTCTTTGAAACAGGCGGGACTCCTACACCCCAGGTCACCCCCCCCCCCACAGAACACCAGGTAGAAGCATGTTTCCTTTCCACCCACCCAATCCTTGACCCCATCATGAGACGGGTAGTATCCTTCTTCCCGTACAACAACATTGTTGTTGGCCTGGCGCTCCTCTCACCCCGGCTACATGCACCTTTGTCACTTACTGTTTGTGGGGGGGCGGGGGGAGTTTTCCTACGCCCCTCCCTTCCCACTCTTCGACCCGCAGACTTTACTAGAAAGTAACTACCCGGTCATTTCGACCTACCTTCTTTAACTCTCACTCGTGCCATTTCTTCCTGAGAAAGAGATTTCGAAAGCGCTCCCCCCAAGGGAAGTTACAGAAACAAGCGTCTTATCCATTCTACATTTGCCTCTCAAGTCCACCCTTCCGCACAGGAGATTGCCTACCCAGAAAGATCTTCCCCTTTCCAGCCGAGTATAGTATTCGACCAAACTTCCTAGGCCAATATTCAAACCGAATTAACAGTTCCCAAGACCCTCCCTTGCAGGCCCCCCCCCCCTAAGTCCTTTCGCAGATTGCCGATTTCCGATTACATTTAGAGATTTGGTTTCTGAAGGAACTTTCCTTCTAAAATCCCCTCCTGAAGTTGTGACTCTTTTAAGTGAACAGGAAAAAGCTCCAAGATCTGATAGCTTGACTCTCTAGGGACCTTATTTCAGTATAGAAGTGAGATAAATTTCTTAGGGGCGTAATAATCGGCTTCCTGAGAAAGAAGGGGGAATTCACCTCACCGCCACCCCTTCCCTCCATTGAGAAGACAAGCTCTAGGGCTTCCCCTTAATAGAGGCATTCATTCGAAGACGTTTTGCGATCTCGGTTAAGAGTCAATTCCCCTTTCGACACCTTACACCCCCTCCTTTCGAATTCCCCCCCCCCCCCCCCCCCCCCCCCCCCCCCTTTCCCTCCTGGCCGCCGTCTTCCTGTTCGAAAAGCCTCCTCTCCATTCCAAGCCCCTAGTCACCCCCCTTCCCCCTCGTCGTATTTTTCCCCCCCCTTCACTTGTATCTTTTAGCCTTTAGCTTTGCCTGCAGGCGATGGACAGGTTCCCGAAGATTTTTTCTTTACTCATCCCCCTTTTTGGTTTGATTTTTCCCTCGACGGTCCCTTCTCCTTGGCTCGCCCATGATCAGCGAGACTCAGTACGTTTCCTTCGAGAGCTCTTTCCTAAGATGCGATTTCTCTCCCTATCAATTTTCTGTTTTTGATTTCGGGAACGCCTATTTCTTCTAGGCCTCCTTTCCCGTGAGGTGCACATGATCCTTTCTTTAGGTGCCCGTCACCTCATCCTGAGGAGCGCGCCCTTTTTTTTTCTTCTACGAAGGCTTTCTATTTTTTCGCACGTCTTCCCCTGATAACCTTGCGCCAAGATCCTAATTCTCCTTCGTTCCTCTGCTCTTTAAAATGAGTTCGACGCGAATGAGATATCGGTTCGCTGCCCCCCGTGAATTTAGAGTCCCTTTTGCTTCCGTCCATCAAATCCCAGTGCCTAAGATGTCTTCTTCATGAACCCCCCTTTTTGAGTTCTTACTATTTTGCAAAGTACAATCCCCTTCAACAACCATCTCTTATAATGATTTTCCCCCACAGATAGCAACTGGTAATCTCTTCTGAGCGGTATCCTCATCCCCTACTATCTGGAAATCCCTCCCGTTTGGATTTTTCTGACCACCCCTCTTTTAGTTGTGATAGAAAAAGCCCTCACTTTCCTTGTTAGGAACAGTGAGTTCTTTCTTTTTCCCCTTTTTGTGTTCCCCATATAGCGAACCGTTTCTTTTCCCCTGGTTTTTTCTAATCTTCCCGCCCCTGCCTAGATTCTTTTTAGTACCCAATTCCCTTTCGTCGGCCTTTTTCAAGAAGGAATACTTTTTTCTACGGACCTCCTTGCTGTGAGACGGCCTATCAAGCTTTTTCCTGGTTTTCACTTGTCCTTTTACGCGTGTCTTTCGGGGGGAAGTGATCTTCTTGCGCGGGTTCTGCCGAGGAATGGATCCTTTTAATCCAGTCTGGATGCTTTTTGCCAAAAAAGCTCTTTCTTCTTTCCTAAATAGATGCGTTCTCGCGACGACTTTCCTCCCTTTTGAAGAGAGAAACTCTGATTTTTTTTTCCTAATGTCCCAGCCTTAAGGGTTTTTCGGAATTAATTACTGGCACTTTCGCTCCTTTGGGTCTCTTCCTATCCACCTATCTTTCCCTTCCACAAAGACGGTCGCAGTAGTTTGTTGCCCCTAGACAGGCAGGGTTTTTCCTTTCTCTTTTTTGCTGCGTTGAGATCTTTGTTTTTCGCCAGGAGCGGTGGCAATTTACGGAGAGGAGAGACTGGCCGAATGTTTTTTTTTCATAAAAGTGTTTCCTGTGTGTTCATTTCTGGAGTCCCCCCCCGCCTCCCCTTTTTCTCTGAAAAGAACTTGCAAGGTGATTCCTAGTGAAGAAGAGCTCCCAGTTGTAGGAGACCCATACCCTGATTTTATAGCGACACATTTTCCTCTGCAATCCCTTTTTTTCGCCCTTGTTGGAAGGAGAATGCTAATGCTTTTTCTTTAAAATTCCCCATGGCCATTCCCCGGTTGACTTTCCCCCCCCTTCCAAATCCCCCCTGCAGTTCCACTTTTTCTCCTCTTGTCAACCTGCTGGTTTTCCCCTCGATTCTTATAGCCAGAAATCCTCTGCCCCCCCTTTAGACCTTATCCTGCGAAGACCTATAGCACACAGGAGTCCTTTGCTTTTCTCATCCTGAGTCTAATCTAGTGATTCTTCCCGAAGTCATAGACTTTGTCCGTAGGGCAATTGAGACTCAACCCCCCGATATATGTCTCATCTAACCAGGAGAGTTTGACAGAAGGACTCCTCGACCCCTAGCGGAGTCCTCTTCAATGCTCGACACCCCGAACGGGCACATTCGCAGGTCCCCCCTAGGTCTGACTTGTCGGATAATCTCCTCATGAACATATAGATTTGGTGGAAAACCAAACCGTTCACACCAGGAACGGGAAGACAAACTCGTTTTTAGAACTGCTACATCCCTTGGACTCTTTGTCAATGCTAATTTCCATTTAAACCTTCTCTTCCCCACCGTCTGAGACAGAGTTCTTCTGCGTCAGCCCCTAGCAGGCTCCCCTTTCCCTACAAAAATCCCTTGCGACCCCCCTCTTTAATTTCTCCCCCCCCTCACCAAGTCCTAGGAACACCTGAATGTAATATCTGCAGCAAAAAGGCCCCCCCCACCAGGGGAACCTCTTTTCTTTTTGGAAAAGAGATTGGTTCTCATCCAGAGGAAGACTGAGCTCCCTTTCCCTCTCCAGTGAGTATTCTTTTTTTCCTAAAGATTCTCCCCCCCCTTCAAGGGTCTCTTTTTTTTCCTAACCTTTCTGAGACGAGCAATACTCCCCAACGGCGAAGACAAGACCCCCTTCCCAAGTAGAAATTCTCGAGAAACCCCTTTTTTTTTTAGACACCCTTCCTCCTGTTTTTTTCCCCTATGCATCTAGTGAGCAAGCAACCTTCCTCAGTCCCTATCCTTCAGCCCCTACTTTCCCTTAGAGACACGAAGGGATGGCAGGACAACATTTTTCTACCTTTTTTTTTTCCACCCCCTATGAGTTTTGTCGCAAACACGCCGTCGTCCTCCTCATGAAAAGAGCCCCTTTTTTCCTACCGCTTCCCCTTCTTTTCTCTTAAGGACTTCGAGCAGTATTACTCCCCCCAGTTCAAGTCGTTTTGTCCCCCATTCCGCCGCGACCAGACTTTTTTCTCGGAATAAATGCCTCTTCCTTTTCTCCTCACGAAGGTCCCCCCATTCCTATAACCGACCTTGCCTAACCCCCAGATGCTAGGACCTCTGTGTTTTTCTCTTTCCTTGAAGATTCATCCCCCCTTGATCAAACCTTTTCCAGTTCCCCTTCGCCAGTCCCCTCCCATAATCTTCATGAGCACTCTTGCAGCAAAAAAGGCATCCTTTTCCGCGGGGCCGAAGTTCCCCTTCGATCTCCTCCTGAAACCTGTCCCAGGCGGTTTTTTCCCCGAAGATTAAGCGAGGAGTTCTCCCCAAAAGTTGTGACCTCTCTTCAGGATAGGAATCCCCTGTAGATTCTCCATCCCTCCACCTTTTAGCTTTGCTTTGGCGCGCTTGCCGTTTTTTCCGCAAGATGATGCTAGGATTTTTTTTTTTTTTCATTCCTATTTGAGATGTGGTTTGAGCGGAGGAGGACTGGCTCTTTCCCCTCTTACCGCAAGAACGGTCTCAGATCGTTTCCGTTCATGTTCCCTTCCCCACTAAGCACTTCGCTGATACAGTCCGTGTCCTGGTTTCCCTGACGACTGTTTCCCCCCCTAAATAATGAGGAGCTTGCTGAACTCATCTCCTTCTTTTTCCTCCCCAAAGAGAGTCCCTGAGCTTCTTCTTGCGACTAATTGATGATGGTCCTCCCCCCAAGAGAAATCTCAGCAATCATTTCTTCCCCTTCCTGATATCATCTTCTTTTTTTTTTTCCCCTGAAGAGCGATTAAATATGATTCCCCCCCCCTCGTCTTGTCTCCCCTTCCTCTTCCCTTTCTCTCAGCGTCATGCGAGGGTCTTCCCCCCTCCTCGAAGGATATATATATTTATAATTTTCTAGAGATCCGCCTCGGGAGGCGCCCCCTCCCTCTTCTGCGAGCCTCCGTCCTATTCCCCCCTTTTCTGGTATTTGGTGTCTTTTTCTCTTTCGACGGATCTACGGGAGACCCGTCTCTTTCTTCCCCCTTCTGAAAGCAAGTTTTCCTGTTTTTTTGAATATTATCCCGGACCCTTTCTCTTCCCTGAGCGCGTCTCCGTCCCCTCTTGCTAATCCCTTATGACGTTTCTCTTCGCAAGCTAATAAGGATGATTTTAGATAGATTCCCCCCCTTTTCCCGCTGAGTATCGTGGCTCCTGACCTTCTTCCTGCGCAAGGAGTTCCTCCCGGCCCCTTGGATCCCCCCGCCTCCTTTATCCCTTTTTAATCTGTGCACAGATGCCCTTCTTCTCCTCAAACCCCCCTGAACAAAAGACCGAGATCCTTTCCTCCCCTTTTTTCTCCATAGGACCTTCGATTTTCCCTAAACATATTTTTCGTGCTCTGATAATGAAGATACTGACCAATCTTTTTCCTTTTTCGAAACTCCCTCTCTCTGATATTCGTCTTTTCCTCTTGCGGTGCTTTTTTTACTTCCCTTCCCCCTTTTATCGGTTAAGGTTTTCCTTTTTGATGTAGAATTTCTCGATTATTGGCGATGGCTCCTTTACCTTCTTCTTTTTTCGTCGGAAGGTTTCTGTTTTTTCATTTTTACACCCCTCTCTTCCGAGCAGCGAGCCGCTTTCCGCCCTGTCGGTTTTTTTTTTTCCTTCTCGGAACGGAGGGTCGGCGGGCCTTTCTTTGAATGGATCCGCTTTTCCATTTCCCAACCCGCTACTTCCTTCCTGCCGGAACTCGTGAACCGGGATGAATTCCTTTCACTCTTAGCCTCACCATTCTCTGATGCATATGCTGAGCTCCTGACCTTTTTCTGAGGTTTTCCCTTAATGGGTCCTGCCCTCTACCATTCTTTTTTCACACCTCAGATATGGATTTCCCCCCCCTTGGAACCCTTGCCTTTATGTCTCATCTCCTTTTTCTTGTCCCTGAGATCGGGCATTTCTGGAAGTTTCTTCCTCTCCTTTATTTACCTTTGGTCTGCCTTTGTTCTGATGATTCCGCCTTTTGTCGGACTACCCGTGTATTCCTTGGGAGTCGCAGGAGAGGAGAAACACTTTCCCCTTCAGAAGCCACTCCAGACTGAAAGGTGCGACCTTCTCCTTTCAGAGTTTTGCAGCACTGGATCTTCTTCCTCTTCCCTTCTTACAGGGTGAGAACCCTTTTTTCTTCTTTTTTCTATGTATTGTTGCCCTTTTTTCTCTTTTTTTGAATTAAGGACGCCAGACGGTTTTCCCACTCCCCCCCCCCCTCCCCCTCCCCCCCCTCCCCCCCCCCCCCCCCCCCCCCCCTCTGCGTCTTTTGAACCTTGTTTCCTCCTTAGGCTAGCAGAAAACGTATTTTCCCTTTTTCGTTAAGTTTCTTCCTAGCGGACGTATTCTGTCTCCTCCCTTTTAATCGACGCTCCCTTTCCTCCTTTCCCTTTTCTAGAGATATTAGAGAGTAATTCCTACGTAGGCTTTCCTCCCTCGAGGGGCTCTCTTTTCTTCCTTTCTTCCTTGAAATGGCATCTCTATTCCCTCCCACTGCTTCCCCCACACTCGCGGGAAACTTTTCCTCCCCTCTTTACTGAAAATTCCGCTTGACGTTGGAATCACAGTTTCTTTCTGCGCGTTCTTAACACTAACCCTAGCTTCCCCTCCAAAAGAAGGAGAAAACCCCTTCCGTGAAGATGAAATAGTTTCTTTCCCAGAAAGGCCCTATTAGATTCAATTGAAGATGGAATGAATGGCCTCTCCCCCCTTTTTCTGTCGCTCTTTTTTTTTCCCCCCGACTTTCCCTCCCCCTACTCCCATAAACGGGTCTTTTCGTTATCCCCCTCCTCCCCGTCCCCAAATTTCGTTTCAAGCCAAATTCCTCCAGGGAACAATAGCATCGCCCCCTTCCCCTTTCTCGAAACCCCCCGATAGCCGCTTCACTTCCCTGAGCAGGATGCCGCCTCCGTCCCCTTTCAGCCCCCTCACTCCAAGAGAGCACGAAGGTTTTTCCCACAATCCTTTTTGCAAGGAAAGTTCAACCCCCTCCTCTTTTCGGCCGCTCTCTAGCCTCTGAATGCTTCCCCCTCTGATTTCGGAAAGGCAGCGCCGATTGACCTTGAGGATCAGCACTCCTATCCTTTTTCAAAGCTCCTCCCTACTAAGTTCTCCTTTCGGCAAGACAGCCGCCCCTTCCTCGCATGACCTTCACGGACAACCCTTTTCCGTGAAACATTTTTCCTCTGCTTTCCCTCACACCGATGTTCGGTTCTGCCCTTTTTCGAAAAAATTGCAAGATTTCCTTCCTCCATGAAGACGAAAAATCTTCCTTCGCAGAGACCTAGATTCCCCCGCTATTCTCCCTCCAGAACAAACGTCCGTTTTCCCTCCCTCCTATAGGAAGCCTCGGAGAGAAGAAACCACTTTGCCTTCACCCCCCAAGGATCCCAATCCTCTACCCCCTTCGACGATCGAGGGCTTCTACAAAAAGTTCCCCCTCGTTAGAATTTTCCAAAAACGATTTTCCCTCTTCTTTCTATGTCTGGTCCCACCGCTCCTCGTTTTCGTCGATTGAAGATGGAGACCTCTCTCGGGAGGTTTTTTTTCATTTGGGTTGCTGGGCTTTTACTTCCTCCGGGCAAAGATCCCCCCACTTGCTCTCTTTTCATGGCAGTTCTCTTTATCTTCCCTTCGCGGCGATGATAAAGTCGTGGCCTTGGTCGTGACTTTTCCCTTTCCCCCTATATGAGGAGCTGCGAACTTGATTCTCCAAAGCTCTCCTGCACCCTCCTTTCTTCCTCTGCAAATGTACTCGCCTTCCCTCATTTCTCAGGGATATTAATATTCATCCTCCCCCTCTTAATCACCCCTTCCTTTTCCTTCAATGATATCCACTGGTTCTCTCTCCCTTCCCGAAAGCAAGATTTTCACCCCCCCAAGCTTATCTTTTTTTTTCCCTTTCTTTTGCCAAGGGACGGAGGATAGTTTCTTTTTCTTGGCCAGGCGAAGCTTCCTCCTTCTTTTACTCCTCCTCCGTGTTTGTTCTCTCTTTCTCTCGGGCAGGCTCTTCCTCCGTTCCCCCCCCTTTTTGAGTTTATCCTCTTGCCTACCCCTTCTACTTTCATATTTTAAACGAGCTAACGCCCCCTCCCCCTTCCCTTGGACGCCCCTTTCCCTCTTTTTTTTGAGTGAGTGCTGAAGATTTCTCTTTCTTTCCCCTCTCCCGCTGTACCAATTCCTGTCTTTTTCTCGTTTTTTTCCTGAGTTGAGTCCATCTTAGAGACGCTTTATGATTCTGACGATATTTTAACACTGCGTTCGTCCTTCTTCCCTTAGCGATAGTGTTCTCGTCCTTTTCTTATATTTCCCCTTCCCCGGTTTCGCTGCATTGCGATCACAATCTTCCTTTTGCCCTGATGACCTCCCCCGACAACCACACCCCCTGCAACTAATGACCTAGCTCCACCTGATTCCCGCTCTTTTGTCCCTTAATCTCAATAACCTGTTCGCGCTTTTCCTCCACAAGATCGTGGAAATTTTTCCCCTATCCCCTCTGAGCGGCCTTTCCCTTTTTCTTTATGGGTTTCTTTCTTTAGGCCTATCGGAAACGGTAGGCGTTTCTCATCTCTTTTTTCTCCCCTTTATGGAGCTGCGACGTACTTACTTGGCTTCTTCCTTTCTCCTTAGCTGAAATCTCTTAAATCTCTTTTTGAAAGTTCCGCTCTTTCCCTCCTTTTTTCCAAAGGTAGGTGTTAGCGTTCTTCCTCTCTTCTTCCCGGATTTTTAGGAATGGATACGAGGTTTTTTTCAGTTAGGGGTAGCTTTTCCCCCCCCTCCCGGTCTTATTCCTTTAGAGAGGCCGCCGTTCCCCTCTGGAAGTATTTTCCCCCTCTGGGAGAGAGACATATGTGTTTTTCTTGTCGCTAGTTTTGTTCCCCCAGGTCCCATGCTCGCTTTGGTAATGAAATATAACTTCGTCCCTCGATAGGGTTTTTCCCCCCCCCCCTTGTCGGTATGAAAATGGCCATCTTCTCTCTAAATATTCTTTGCTGAGTCTCTCCGCTTGTTGTGTCTTTTAGAGCGAAGGGCCTTTAAATTTTCTTCTTTATTATGTTTAAGGCGCCTCTTTTTTCCCTTTTGTTATGTCCCCCCTCATTGGGTTCTGGAGGAGCAGGAGGGCCTCCTTCCGACCCCTTTTGCGACAGGGACCGGCTGGTCCAAGCCCACTTCCTTTCATCTTTGTTCGAGCGAGATTGTCTTTTTTTTTTTACCAAGGTTTCCCTCCTAGGCAAAAGATTTCTCTTTTAACTGGCTCCCCCTTTTGGCGTCGCCTCCTTTGCACTTGTGATCTCTCACGATGGCCTCCTTCCAAGGTTTGATTCCCCCCCCCCGGGAACTCTCTTGTGTCATCTTTTTTCATCCCCCCCGCTGGGAAACCTTTCCCTTCATTGGATGGCACCCCCCCCCTCCCAAAGTACCTTTCGTTCAGGAGCAGGCAGGAATTTTTCTCCCTCCCCTCTTCTCTAGTATGAGCTTTACTCTCGC
>Ga0179593_1758178_pt1 | contig 11268 bp, 8 predicted proteins | sample CZODoug2_1_08_16_FD_185931 | JGI IMG/M metagenome (GOLD analysis project Ga0179593, IMG submission 185931) | Vadose zone soil fungal communities from Angelo Coast Range Reserve, California, USA - CZODoug2_1_08_16fungal (PacBio error correction) | ecosystem: Environmental > Terrestrial > Soil >... | reverse complement strand
CGGCACCGCTTTTCGACATGAAGATGGTTTCCATCTTCTACTTCGGGTCTGGGACGCTCCCTTAGCGTAATGGACTCCTCTATCTTTTCATTCCTCTTGTGTGAGAGTGATAGCCCTGCCAATTCGCCCTTCGATTTCTCGTCTTGGTACTTAATGGCCGATCTGGAATGCATTTCGACGTGGACTTTCCTTTTCCTGCCGTAAAGCTGGGGGTTTCTTCACATATCGGCCGATTAGGACCCCCCTCGGTCTTGAGATTCCGGTCGCGCCACTTTTCCCCCGTATTTTTTTTTTGGTCTTTTCTCGGCGCGTCGCCGCCGCGCAGTTTCTTTCATGCGCTCACAAGGACCCCTCCTGAGGTGTACCGTCAGTTCGATTCCTCACGTTGACGGGTCCGTTCCCTTCAGCCCGCCGTTACACAAAAGACACAACTCGAGCACACTCTCTCGACTCTTTGTGAGCATCCATGTATAGCATATTTTCCGTCAGCGTTGTGACGCCTCTATTCACGATATCCCAATTAGGTCCCTGCCGCTCTCGTCTTGCTTTAGCCCGTGCCCCATGAGGCTTTTACGGGTTATAATCGTTCGCAGTTTTTCTTTGGCGTATGCTTCCTACTTCTTGTCGTTATGTACCCGGTCCGTGGTTTTTCGGTAAGTGAGAGGCGTATTTGTCTGCATCGTCGCGCTGCACCAGATGGGCCCCCGGTACGTTTCCGCTCCCTTCGATCTTATGACCTTCAAGGCCCCCATCGTTCTGCATCTTCCGAGCGGTTTATCTGAAGCTTTTCCACCCTTTGCCTTGTCACCCTCTCTTGATCGTTGACAGCTGCCCAGTATGGTCCAGCCCGGTTCCCTGGTTCTTGCGCTCCCCTGACAGTCCCTTGACCTCGTATCCTTTCCTCCTCCTAACTCGTCTGCGAGCTCCCCCGATCGTAGAAAGATTTCACTATGATTCGATTCGTCGGCTGCCGGCATTGGTTTTGCGCTTGCTGAGGACCCTCCCACCAGCGCTCAGAAAGGCCTTTATGAGGCGCGCCCCTTGCCCCAGTCGATAGTCGCGAAATGACTGTTCTCGCTTTTTGGTTTTTGCTCCCGGCTCGTCCCAGCTTGGTCTTCAGGATTCGCCAGCTCTGTACCATTTTTCAAGCTCCGCGTCTCTCTTCGATGGTGGCCAGTTGACTAATCGCAGGAAGATATTCCTGTCTTTGTTCCGTTCACAATGGATCTTTTGATCTTTCCGGCTCGTCCTGGGTTTCCCGAGGACGGACTATCGATGATTTTCCCCCCTTTTTTCTATCACGACGGCGTGAGGTGTAGTCCTGGCGAGGGCGTTTTTTCGAGTCCGATTTGTTGTTGTTCTCCTGGGTCAAGGCAGGTGCCTGTCGCTGCCCCTCTTAGCGGGGCTGGTCACCCGACCTCCGCAGGTCGATTGCATTTTTTTTTCGGTTTTTGGCGTGATGTGCTTTTCCGTTCCCATCAACCCCCTTTTTTCCCGTCCGTCGTTCTGGAGAGAAAGGCGGGGTCTGCCTTTTTGCGCGTCCTTTTTCCGATGAGTTGCGGCCCGCATCCCCGAATGCGCGTTTCGTAATTTCGTTACGAAAGACTTGCTCTTTTTTCCAAATATAGATAGCTTCAGTCCCTTAAGAGTTTAGGCCCGGAATATCTTTCATGTTCGCGCCGCACGGCCGCGCGTGACATCCACCCTTGTCCGCTAAAAAATTCTACTTGCCGGGCTCTTGCTTTTCGGTTAGATGAAACTTCGAAGGAGCGATCGATTTGCTTTCTGGCAAGAGAAATTTATCCCATTAAGGCGCTTCTCACAGTTTAAAATTAACTCGCCGCTACCATCAGTTTCGGTTTACCGAGCGGTGATGGTATCCTTTTTTCCCCTGTGTTGTTCTTGTAGACATTCAACTTCCCTTTTCCCCGCCCTTGCGGAGCCTCGAGTCCCTTCGCTAACTGAAAAGCTTTCTCTTCCCCAGATCCTTCGATGGATACCGATTCGTCCCATACAATCAAGTCCCTTCTCGCCTCATTAGCTGGTCCTTCACCCCCTCCGCAACGTCTTCAACTCTCGCAGGTGCCAGAGTTGATTGCGGTATTTCCTGACTCCTTTCCTGTTCCGGGGCGTCTGTCAATTTCGGTCTTGTCCGGGGGTTACCTCTGCCCCATCTGTTGGGCGCCGCCTTCTACTCTTCCCTCTCCCTTTCTTACCCCTAATCGTCAATCCATTACACCGCTATTCGTTTCTGTTTTGCCTTGGCAGACAACTCATCTCTCCCCTTGCCCGATGAAAAAACCTATACTCATAGCCCAACCGCCTTTATCCCGTTTCCCTTGACTGTTGTTGGGATGATGTTCTCTTTCCCCTCAATCCCAGTCCCTCCCTTATAGACCCCCCGTTTGCAGCGGATTCTGTCCCCCTTTACGATAGTTTTGACCATCTCCTGCGCCCCTGACCCCCTTTTTTCTTTTGAACCTCCGCGCGAACACACACCCATGCTCTCTCTTGCCACCGTTGGGTGCCTCACCTCTCCACCTCCGCCTCGTGACGGATCTTTTTTTGAGCCGTTTTCCGCGGCTGAACCCCAATCTCGCGCCCTTTTCCCTAAACTACCTTTGTGTAACGGGCTTTCCTCCGCCGGAGCCATATCTTTCCCTTTTCTTTCCCTCCCGCTCCCGCCGCCTACGCTTTTCGCTTTCAATTTCCACAGATGGCTGCCCTCAAGACGGTCCCCCACGCCCCCCCCTTGTCGCCCCACAATCACCGCGCCTCTCTCTTCCTCTTTCTTTCAGCGCTATCCAGGATTCGGGATGGGCGCGCTTCCCTCTGGAGAAGCTGGACCCGGCATCTGTTTCAGGTTCCCTCCGCCCCCCGCACAAATGATTCCATTCCTCCTTTTGCCGACTGGAATCATCTACAGGCCTAGTTTTTCCGATTGCGGCTACGCCTATTTCCTTTTGGTTGCCGTCTGATGAGACTCCTTTGGCTTTTTCCCGGTGATCCTGGTCAGGAGCGCTTTTCCAACCGGCTTTTAGTCTGCGATTTCTTGCGGTCACGATCATTACCTGACCAACTCCTCACGGTTCCACCCGCGCCTTCGCTGCCGGACCCCTCATCACTAATCCTCGCTTCCCGATGCAGACTCTGGTCCTTTGATGTTTCGCTCTATTCCCGAATTCTGGTCTTTACGACTGTTCCCTTCCTCTGGGATCGATTGCGCGATCCCCCCTTGATACCTCCTCCCCCTTCCCCTTACCGCAATCTACCCTTCTTCTATCACTTTACGTTCTAGGAGAGGCGACTACCCCCCCTTCCTTTTCGATAACCCGGTTCTTCCTTTCGAAAGTGTCCCCTTTTTCCCCGGCCTAAAGCCGCCGGAGCGGTCTTCCCACCCGGGGATGTGGCCGACTTCCCCTTTTGGGGATATAGGGGAAGATTTAGCTTGCACTCCTTTGTTTCTGTCAGGGAGCATGTATCCCATGACTTACCGTCGCGGAGGATGGCTCTCACTTGCATTCTTTTTTTTTTTTTTTGGGTGGGTAAGTTGATGGACGTTGCTTGGTCTCGGTACCCCTCGCCCTTTCGCTTTCTTTCTCCCTTTCGAACTTAGCGAGGTACGCCCAGATTTTCCCTCCCCCTCCCCCCCTTACCGTGGACCTCCCCGATCTCCCTTGATGTCCCCACAATCAGGTTCGCTATGTGCAGACCGCCCTGACGTTTTTTCTGTCATCTGTTTCTTCCCTTCCCGGAACCGCCACTTCGACCGGTCCCCAGATCGGCAATTTTCTTCTTCATTCGCGAATGTCCGTCATTGGCGGGCATATATCTCTTTTCTCATCTCTTTTTCTTCCCGCCAACATTCGCGAATGAGAGGAACGAGCCCCGCTCTGCACATGCCTCTGTTGATTTCGATTTTTTTGTCCTGTAAGCCAGGAACATGACCGTCCCGTTTTTCCGTTTTTGCACCCTTTTCCTTTAACCAATGGTAGGAGCCGCGGTCGGTCTCGCGGTTCCCACAAGTAGTTCTTCACATCGGGCGTGCGCTCCAGCGACTTTTTTTTTCTCGTTTTCCCATTTTCCCCAGTCTTCGCGAGCGAGGTGTACCGTCTTTTGATCTTCTCCGAATCGTCCCGTCCCGCTGGTCCCCACCAGACTGTTTGCTTTCTCCCCCTTCTCTGATTCATGGATCGCCGATGGTGACAGCCCGCGAAGTGCAGTTGCTACCTGCCGATCACTCCTTTCTCCCCCCTGTCCGCCGATTCCGAAGCGGATGTCGTTCCCCCAGGTCCTTGCCCCTTTTTTCGCACCGGTTATATCTTTCACCGGAAGCCCATTGTTTTCTCTCGATCGTGCGGTGTTTGTATGTACGGCTCTGGTATAGTGGCCCCCCCCCCGGTAAGGTGCTTACCTTCTTTCTTTCGCGCGCTAGCCTCTTTTTCCTTTTCCCTTACCGAAAGCGGCGATATGCCGCGACCATGCACTGGCCCATGTCTTTCTTCTTAGAGAGTCGTAGGGAGTATTCCCGTCTGTTCGCGTTCACAAAGCTCTTTGTGCGTGGTTCCCCGCCTTATTTCGTGACCCAAGAGCGCCCGTTCCCCTCCTCCTTCGTGTAGAGCCTCCCACTTCATTCCCCTTGCCCTCCGTCCTTCTTTGCCGCTCCTCCAACTGTCAATCGTAGGCCCTATCACCCCGATTCACCCGGAAGATACTTGCTTGCTATGATCTATGTTGCTCTTATTGTTCCGGCCCTAGGCTCATGGTGTCCCTTTTTTCCTCTCAACTAACCCCAGATTCTTCTTCGCAGCTCCATCTCGCTTTCCTCCGCGCCACCTCTTCAAGTACTCTTATAGTTTTCCGGAATTTTGGAGCAGATTGCCATTGTGTTCTGCTCCGATCTGCGGTGATGCTCCTCCCAGGGTTTGCTCTGTAATTTTGTCAGTCCCGTTCCTCTTCCCTTGTGTCTGCCTCCCTGCAGGAAGATATGACGCGGTCCCATCCAGAGGATTTTTGGTCGACGTCAGGATTGGTCAGACTTTTTCTTGCCGATCGATCCACTTCCCCCCTGATTCCGCTCGAGGTTTCCTTGTAGTCCCTTTGGCGAGGGTCGGGGTCGAGTCATGTCGCTCGGAGGCCCCACGAAACAGTTTGGTGCGTTTTCGTCCCCCTGCAAGTCCTTTGACGGGGGTTTTTTCGCTCCTTTAAGGTTTATGTGTCGCCCACCCCCCCAGCAACACAGGTCCGCGCCCGCGGTATGGAAGGCGGTTTCCTTACGCAGTTCTTAGTTGGATTTTCCCCAGGGCCTCTTAGTTGCTGGCGGCAGCCTTTAATGAGTTCAACCTGCGAGGAGGGGTGAGAAAGACTCGACATATTTTCTCGTTGCCCCCCCGCCGGTATTTTTTTCGGAAGCTTTCCCATGTCTAAGACTGCCCCCCGCGCGTGACTTCACTCGTCCCCGAACTCGAACCAATGCTCTTCCGTGGGATTGTGCTTATCGGGCTCGTCTCCATTTGGGAGAGCTCAGACTTGAGTGTATGATTAATATCTCCTCCGCGCGCCCGCGAGGTTGAAGGAACTCTCGCCCGCTCTTTCTGACCCCTTCCCGGCTTTTACATGCGCGAGTGTCATTTCTCCTCATCCGTTTTGTTGTGAGTCATTCATCCTTTCGTCTTATATGATGGCGAGCGTTGGCGCTCCTCCTCCCTGTTTCTCGCGCGTCGGCGATGGGCTCGATTACGGCCTCATACATTCTCCCCCCGTCTTCATTAGACTATCCTCCACGTATAAGACAACTATCTAACCCCCTTGCAAGTTAGATACGGATCTGTGCCTTGTCATGCCGGGGCTTTCTTCTTTATTTTCGTCAGGGCTTTTAAGCGTAATTGGAGATTTTCGAAACCGCATCCTTCATGTCCCCCAATTTCTTACCACCTACCATTTTTCTTTTTTTCTTTTTTTTTTTTTTTTTCTGTCATTACCTTCACCCCTCCGTTGTATGGCTGCTTGGCGCACCCTTCCCCTCCCCCACGCCCGAACTAATCATTAAAGCAGCGCATTTTATCTCCATTTCACCGCGTGCGCGACTGTCTTTGTACAGGAGAGAAAATTCGCACCCCCTCCCCCCCAAAGTTTGAGTCGAACACCCCGTGCGTCTTCGCTCGTGGGACCCCTCGTCTACGCCTCCTCCCCTGTTTTTTCCCTCCTTCGCGTTCTCCCTATATGGAAATAAAGACCAGCCAACGGTGCCCCCCCTTCCGCCTGATTCAGGAGGTGGATCGTTATCTCTCTTTTCGTGTGACCAACATCCTGCCTAGCCTACCCTCTAGCTTGTGAAAGGAGCCTCTCGCGGCGTTATTTCTGCGTCTAGGTCCATTATGTCCCCTCTCCCCACTGGCCTGGGATTTCTTTTTCATGTGCAGCATCGCTTGCTTCCACGGCCTTCCCCCCTTTCCTCTTGATCGAGGCCCGGACATCCCCTTTCCAATCGTTTTTCCCATTCAACTTCAACCCCCTTTTGGTCAGGACATCCGGATTCTGGTTCCCCAGAGGTCGCGGCTCATCGAGGAAGTCTCTCGGTTTTTCATCTGGGGGTTTCCCTACCGCACCCCGCCCATTTTCTGGGCAGCTTTCTCGCCGACCGAATCCCTTTCACCGGCCGCCTATCTCCTGTTGTCCTTCGCTCGCCTTTTCTTTTCCTTGGGAGCGTATGATCGTCCTCTACGGATTAGGGTCCTGGTCAGTTGGGAGCTTTATACACCCCTTGTCTACTGGCGCTGTTTCCACGATCATCTGTTCGTTCCCCCACACAGAGCTGGGGATCCCCCGACTCTCTGGTGTGTGAAGGTCTTCCTTCACCCGCTCGTCAGATTCAACCGATGGCGCCGTTGGCGTGTGAAGCTTCTTACGACGTTAATCTGGGCATGAGGGCGAACGATCTCCCCCCCTACCCCCCTGAGCTCTCACTGACCGCCTGACTACCCCTTTCTCCGGTTACTAACGCCCCCCCGGCCACGATATCGGAGACAGGCTCCAAGCCCCAGGGAATGACGGGGCGCTTTAGCCGGAACCGAGAGGAAAACGGTGCATGTCCTTACGGCGGCTCACGGCCTACCAGATCCCCTTTGCTAAAACGTGTTTTGTTTGTGGGCGACGGTTTTTCCCCGTATAGGTCCCCTCCTTTAGTCTTGCCCTTGAGCCTGCTGATACATTCTTGCCGCCAGCATCTTTTTTTCGATCTCAAGGCGCCTATTGTGGTGGCCGGGCGTTGCCCGGTCCCCTTTTCGTCATGGAAACTCATTTTTCCTGTTCCCCCTCTCCTGTGCGCGGCTGTCCCCGCTACTCGCGGAGGCTCAGACCGAGTGTTTTTTCCAGACCCTCCGCTACGTTCCCTTGGACGCCGCCTCCCCCCTTTGGCCTTCGGCCCTGGTCATCAACAATCACCGCTAGTGCATCACGTTAAAGGGCAAAGAACCGCCCACTACATTGCCGATGGTCTACTTTGGCCGTTTTTATTTCCGCTCAAATAGCGAATGTTGCCTTTATTGGTTTCCCCTCTCCCCCTCTTTTCCCCGTTGCCGCCACCTCCCTTCCTGCCGCATTTCGGAACCCGACGCTTGCGATACCCCCATGGCATTTCGCGTTTTCGGTGCCGGTGCCGCCAGGATGACCTACTTTCCCCCCCGGGTCATGACACTCGGTCTTTTTTGAGGAACAAGCGTAGGAGGCCTCTCTCTTCGCATTCCCCTTTCCCAACGGGAGCGGAGGGTCCTACGCTCCCTCCGCCCTTTCCTTTCGCGTTCCATTGTCCGGCGTCCCCGTTGCACTTTTAGTCGCAGGGATGGATCCCGAAAGTCGGTGCCCTACCCTCACCAGACGCTGCTCCGTTAGGCATCGTCCGCGATTTCTTTTTACTGGCGCAGAGGGCCTATCTGTGCAGCCCGCGAATTGCGCTACTCCTTCCTAATCCCCACCGAATTCGCCCCCCCCCCCCCCCCCTTTGATCCGTTCTTTCTCCGTTTGACCAGGCCCTAGGGTCCTCATTCCCCAGTAGTTGCCTTTTCTTTAAAGGTCAGTCCAGGTTGGGAGGTTCTGCCCTCTCGTAGCCTTGCGGTAACGCGTAATGGTAGTCCCTTGCGGTCAGAGGTCGTCCTGCGGCTGCTTTTCCGCTCTCTGCAAAAAGCCGGCGGCCCATAGTCGTCCCTGTCCAACTCCTGCCCCTTACTGTCCGACAGGCCCCCCCCTTCCTTTTCCTATGTATCCGTTGCCCTCTCTCTCTCCTACCCCCTGTCCTGTTGCGCTTTTTCCCACCTCCCCCCTACTGCCTCCAAGCGCGGCCAGTATCCCTCCCACCCCGGTTTTGATAGACCGCCTCTCCCTCCTTCTCATCGTGCCTTCCTTAAAGTAACTCGTGGGACTCTCCATGTACCCCGTATCTCTTCCCTGTACCTTTCCAGAGCGGCGAGATTTTGTCGGCATTTCGCCCCCTTTTTTTTTTTCTTTCAACTTGAAAACCGATGCATTGATCCTCAGCGCCTCCAGAAAGTCCTCTTATGGTTTGCCCCTTTTCGCGGGAATTAGTTCTGTCAACTTGAAGGTTGCTCCCCTTTTGACTTGGCTGAGCCTTCTGCGGTGATTTCTCGATCAGTCGTATGCCTGGGAGCCAGCTCTGTCCTTTTTAGCTTTCTCTCTTCGTGTGGACGGCTTGCCCGTAATTGATCCCAGGAATTCCTCCGGCGGAGAATCCCTTTCATGCGGAATCTTTCTTTCGGGGCTGGCGCTTTTTATTTCTAGCGGATTACTTCGTCTACGATCCACCCCTGCGCCCCCCTGAACCCGTGGGCTGGGTTCCGTCCCCTCTTATTGGTTGGGACGCCCCCGCATGTGGTGTTGTTCGCCCCTTAGAGTGGTCACAAGTCTCGCGGAGCCGGCTGTTCAAGTCGACCCTCAGCGTGCTTCCGGAGGTCTCGTTCAGGACTTTGTTGCAGTGATTTGCGGCAGTTTCACCCCCCTTCCCTTTTCCGCTGGATTAGCGGTATGGGCGCCCTGCTTTACCTCCCCCTTTTGCGCGCTCCCTTACGAGATTGCCCCCCCCCTTCCCAAAACGAATGATGACGTGTTTTAGTTCCTTTCCTAGAAGCAATTGGCTATTGAATCTTCGATTTAGCGGCGCCCCCCTCTCTCCATCCGCGGTAGCCCGGACGAGTAATTCCTCTACGCCCCGGAAGGCGGTGAAAGGCACACTTTTCGTCCGACCCAATCAAACTTTATCCTTTTTTTTTCTTGCGATCTTTTCGGCTTCGCGGACCCTTACGTGGGGGATCCACTGCTGATTGTATGTTCCGTCCTCCCTCTTTCCCCCCCTTTCAGCGGTCTTCCGAGGGTTGGCTGACGTCATTCCCCCTCTCCCATCATTTTCTGCGGTTCATGTTTGATGACCATCTCTCTCCTCCTTGTTGGTTGGAGAGAGCCCCCCCTTAACTCGCGCCTGACTTATTTTGCTGCCAGAGTCCGTTCCGCCCTTTATATCGTCTTAGATGTGCTCGATTCTACCCCTCTACAAGGGATCGGCATCCTTCGAAGGGTCCATTTTTTTAACGATATGTCCGAAAGGTCGAAGTTGGCGACTAGCCTTCCCGGGTGCCTGTTAATTTTTGGCGTTTCCGTCCCATTTCCGTCGGGCGGTACCGGTCTCGCTTACATCTTTGGTCCTTTAGAAATTGTCCCCCCCCCATTTCCTTAAGTACATTCATCGTTGTTCTGCCTGCCTTTTTTCCTCTCCATTATTGTCCCCCTCATACCTTAAAGGCAGCGCCCCCCCTTTCTCTCCCCCTTCTCTTGCGGACAGGTGGGCTGTGGCCTGCCGACCTTGTTCCAATCCCCCCGCCCCATCGTCTGCGGCGAAAACACCTGTTGCACCTTGGCGAATTTGGTGTACCATCCTCTTCGCTCATTTGCCTTATCCTCCCTTGCTCCCACCCCCCCCGACCTCCCCCCAAGGGGACTCCTCCCCCTCCCTGTTTGGCTATCATTTAGTTTATAGGATCGAAGTTTCCCTTTTTCCTGTGACACCCAACTTGAGCGTCCATCATTGCCTTTTATCGTTTCCGGCCTACTTTTCCCTTCCGTACGTCGTACGCGGCATCGACGATTTTTCTTATGTTCCCTTTTTTTCAATCTTAATACGTGACATGACATCACCTCCTCTCCACCTTCCACATATGATCAACATTTGAGCTCCTTAAAGTATTCTGGGACATCAGGGCGCGAGCTCATCTTCTGCTCTCCTGCCGGACCCGCATTGGTGTTCGGGTTTCCCTCCGCCCTCCCGCCCCACTCCTCCTATGCACGTCCAGATCTCCGCCTTCAATTTTCTATTCCTTACATCCGCCCATCTTGTGTGCTTTTCGCTACGAGGTACCTTGGTCGTCTTTCCTTTCTTGAGGTCAGGGAGACGGAGTGTTGCTCGGCTCGGGCGGTATTGCTGACCCGTCCGAGTTGGGTCCACTTACGTAGTTGACCCACGCTCCACCCTTTGGGGTCTTCCCAGGCCAGTCTGATGTTGCCGCATTTACTCCCCCCCCATTCCCTGACTTGAAGAGATGGGTGCCTTGGCTGTATTTTTTTTTTCGCGGGCTATCGCCGTTTCCTCTAACTTCTCTTACATTTGATGCCGCCAGGATCCGCGCCCCTGAGAACGCCCTTCACTTACAGTGCATTTGTGCCGTCGGTTCCCCGACACACCCACCGGCCGTGTCGGAGCAGGCTTCACACTTCCTGTCAGCTGGAACCGGTTTCCATGACTGCTTAACGGGACTTTTGCCTGGCTCCCACTACAGCCGTTAGTTTTGAGCGGCGGCAAACGGTGGTTTTTTTTCTCGGTGGTGAGGTAAGAGTAGCGGCACAGTATTCGCGGGCTACAGCTCTCTACCCTCTGACGCAAGTATCGCCTAAGATGGCTCTCCCCTCGTCTGGTCCCGGCGGTCCTTTTTACTTTCCGTTACCGCCCTTTCGGAATCGCCTGCGGTCCACCTCGCGCCTTCCTCTCCGATGGCAATGGAACGCGAACTCGGTTTGCGCCCGCCGATGGCTCCGCTACCTACCCCGTTTGTCCCTGATGACCGCTCGGGCCCTTACGGCTCATCAAAACAATACAGTCTTTGTGTGTGGCCGTACTGTCTTCATACTGGCTGGCACCGTCCCCCATTCGCCAGAAGACTGGTAGGCAAAGGTGCCGTACGAGGGATCTTTTCTCTCCCCCCCTTTTGA
>Ga0179593_1394952_pt1 | contig 11268 bp, 6 predicted proteins | sample CZODoug2_1_08_16_FD_185931 | JGI IMG/M metagenome (GOLD analysis project Ga0179593, IMG submission 185931) | Vadose zone soil fungal communities from Angelo Coast Range Reserve, California, USA - CZODoug2_1_08_16fungal (PacBio error correction) | ecosystem: Environmental > Terrestrial > Soil >... | reverse complement strand
TTCTTCCTTAACCGACCCATTTCCCCCTTTTCGGTTGTGCAGTCCGGCTTCCCCGATATTATGACAGGTGCAAAACAAGGGCCGGTTCAGGGAGACTTTTTCTTTTGTCCCCTATTTTCTTCCCAGGACAGACTGGTTAGCAGGGTATGGTTTAGTGCGGAAGGATCCATTTGCCTTTCTTTCTCTGGGAACTTTTATGGTGGCGAAGTTGTACTTTTTGTGGGAGCCTCTTCTTTGCCCAATTCCACTTCTTCCGTCTCTAGCCGGGGTTTGGAACTCTGGAGATGCCTGAGCGTGTCGCTGCCTCTCCCATCAAGGTTGCCGTTCAGACGGATGAGGTTGCTTGGCGACTTCGTTTTTTCCCCCCCCCCCCCCAACTTTGATGTCTCCCTCACCACCCCCCTCGTGTTTCTGCATCGGCATAATCGTCACAAGCCAACGCCTTTATCGGATCGGGCGTCTCCTGGCGGTTGCGTCATTTCTTTTTTCTTGAACCTTTCCTTTTTGTCCACGTAATTGAAGGTTCTCACATCGCTTGTCACGTCCTTAGCTGCCGGCCCCCTGCCGGCGATTCCGTGGAACTAGATCATTATTCAGTCTCTTCGATCACAGTTGGACTTCTGACATTTTTTGTCCATAGTCACCTTTTTTTTTCTTCCTGTCACCTGATTTGGCTATTCTTTTGATATGCGCACAAGTGCCGGCTGTACCCGGTTAATTTCGTCCCAAGTCTCTGCATCTTGTGCCCTCTTCAGGCCGTAATATCGAAGACACCGCGCCCGTAGATTCGCCGTGGGCTCAGTTGATTTCACCATTTTTCCGTCATTCCCCTCCCTGCTCCGCTTAGGAGCCTCACGCCCCACCGTCTTCACCTTTTTTTCTATGTCACTTGGCGGGCAAGCTCTTGATCGCGAATTTAGACGGTTAGAATTTTTTCCTCTGTGTTCTACACCTCATTTTGCCCATGCAGCGGTATCTAGATAACGCTGTCTTTTCAAAATTTTTCTCTTTTCCCCTAGACCCCTCTGGCAGCACATTCAGAGCTCTAGTGGCCCTAAAGTGCGGTCTAGGTTCTACTTCAGGGCCCTCCTCTTTGTACCCTTGCTCCTTAACGAGACATTCTCTGCCTTCAAGATTTATCGAGAATCCGTGAATAGGGCCTGGTCTTTTTCCCTCTCGCAGGTTTTTCCCCCTGACGAGTGGATAATTACGCTCTCCATTTCCAAGGTCCCTACCGAATACAGAAAAAAGGATGAGTCGACGACACCGCTGTTTCCATTGTCTGTTGCAGGCATATGCGTCTCACACTAGGCGGGCACAACGGATCGCTGAGGGCTTTTTTTTGGCAACATCTCCTTTAACACCCAGCATTTAAATAAAGCCTGTTGGCGATGTCGACCGGTGCTCTTCTTGCACCTACCTTCTGGCACTTTCATTCTACGGGTATCGAATTCATACGAGCAGATGGGATTTATCCGGAGGTCTCGGCTTGTTGCTTCCTCACCGCGTACACACTACCTCCCGCGGAGCTGCAACCCCTGCTTGAGATCTAGACACTACTGCTAATCATGTCTCAGGAGTGTCCAAGCTTTATTAAATTCTGTCTTTCCCCTAGGCTGTACCTTGGGGGCTCAAAGAGCGAAATCCGACCCCCCAATTGTATCGTTCTCCCCCTCTGGTCTGCGCGTTTGCATGTTCGGTTTGTATGTACGCCAATGGGCTTTATCAACTGGTTAATGGACCCCGAGGGCTAGCACCTTGTTCCCGCTTTATTTTTTTCTTCTTGGATGCGTGGCTACCGTTGTAGTAAACGAAAGGCGCACCCTTATAGAACCCCCCCAGCGAGGATTTTCCGGGCGCACCCTTTCCCTCCCAGTGGGGCCTTTCCCCCCCCACCTCCCTTCGCATTAAAAGTTTCTAAGACCTGCGCTGTTTTCGGCGGCGGGTGTTCCCTGGCCGCTAGACACGGTTCTTTTTTCCCCTCGCTTTTGCCTGCTGTGTCACCATTGGCTCCTCGAAATTACGCTAAAAGTAGGGCAGGCCGGCATATGCGCGGATCCGAGCATTGGTCCTTTCTTCGACTTGGGGCGTCCATTGTCACTATCAGCCGGCGGGAGGAGCAGCGGCGCCGAGTTGATCACGTGCCCCCTTTCCCCATTCCTCCCTACTCTTTCCCTTTTTCACTTCCCCCCCGTGCTTAGACGCGGCGGCCATCGACGCTAACGCGGTCTCGGTCAAGCGTCAGCCTGCCCTGCAGGCTTCCCTGCTCCCCTCTCGTTTCTTGCTTTGGTTTAATTTTCTTCCGTGGAATCCGTTTTTTCCTCCCTATGGCGTATTACAAGCTGCCGAGGTTTTCGTGTTATCTTGCCTTTGCACCTTCATCGTGGCCTCCCTCGTCTCCGGGCCCCCAACCTACAGTGACCCATCTGCGGGGCACTGTCGTTGGAGGCGTCGATGTTCGTACTAATGCGAAATTCGTGATTCCCCCCCAATAGACCCCCGTTCCCAGTTCCCGTATCTTCCCTTAGAAGGTTCCTTTTTTGTCTCACATGTACTACAACCGGAACTCTTCACTGAGGATGTCACATCTTTCCTTTGTTAATCTTTCGACCCAGCGGGGAAGCGACGAATGGTGGAATGGTTCGCGCGACGGACCGCGGATTAATTATCGCCAGATTTCACTGTGCGGGCTGTGTATTTTCCTTACAAAGCCCCCCCCCTTTTCCACCCTCTTTCTGTTCTTTTTTGCGCGCTTTTCCGCGCCGTACTCCGCAAACGGGTTTTTCTTCCGTCGTGGCTCCTTCTCTCTGTTCCCTTTCTGGTCCCAACTATCCTGCAGGAATCATGACCAGACTCCCGTGACACGCGCCGAGCCTGCGCACCTGTTTATTTCGATCTCTCTTTGGTGTGATTTCCTTTTTCAATGAACAGTTTCTCCCCTTTTCTTCGTGGTTCCCTTGGTCTGGTCATTGACGGCCGGTGACCCAGCATCACGGCATCGATAGTTGCCGACATTTTTTGCCCTTTTGACCTTGCTTCGGCTTGCATAGCCCGTAGCCTACAGAAATCGGTCCCTTGCTTTGGAAATGTTTTGAGTGGGACGGTCCAGTCTCCACAGTTGTCGGACGGGCTTTTAGATGAACTTCCGCGGTCTTTCCTCCCTCCCGGACTATTCCCGTCCCCAGTCGGTTTGCCGTCGGAGGGCCGATGAAGATGAAAATCCCGCCGTCTTCCTGCCGCCGTTCTGGTTTTGCTCATCGTTACTCTTCCATGTGACAGTCTCGGTTTTTACTTCGTTACAGTGCGCACGGGAATTTTTGTTGTTTTTGCTCTATTTTTAGTCTACCACCCCTTTTCCCCGTAAGGGAAAATCCCCCCCTTCTTTTCCGGTTGTTTGACTTGTAAGGCCACAGTATCTGCGACGTTGAATTTTGTTCCCCCCCTGAAGTTTAACGAAACAATCTTCCTTCTAGCTTTCGACGCACATAGTTTGCGGCCCCGAGAGATCCAGGAGTAAAATCGTCGGGCCTTTCCCGGAGCTGGCGTAATCCCTCCTCCGGTTCCCTTTGATGACTTTTTCTCTCTTTTTTCCCCAGTCAATTCTTTCCCCCGCCTGTCGACTTTGGCCCAACTGATAGAGGGCGTGGCGTTTGCTTTTTTTTCTTCCTAGTCGTCCTCAGAAAGTCGACTTATTCGCAGGGCAACAGACTCGGCCAACTGGCGCAAGACACTCGTAGTGTCAAGACCACTCATCCTTATATCCGGAGACGGACTGCAGGCATTTCGAGTCCGTTCGTGAGAAATGCGAATCCCTCGTCGCGCAGTACACGCTTAGGCCAGGCCCGCGGGCGCGCTCCTATCAGGTTTCGCTTTCCCCTTCTCTGAGTTGGTTTTTTTGTCCCCCCTTTTACATCTTTTATTGCTCTGGGTGAGCTAATGGTTGTCAGGGTCTGTGACTCCCGTACCGGTAGCAGCATCTCATCGCGGCGCCCGCAGCAGCCTTTTTTTCCTTCTTCAATTGACACCATTTTTTCTTTTTTCCCTCCAAGGGAGGTGCCAGCCCTCAGGCGTCCTTCCCTTAAGCCAGCGGTGCGATCACTATGGCGCGCGATGGTGCCGCCCGCGCTAAGCAGCTCTTCTATGCCGGGATATGAGCTTTACTTTGATTCCCACGTGTCAGAATTTCCGTTTTTTACGAGATCCTCCGTTGATTGTTCTCGGCTTGAGTGTCGGTATCCGGTAAGCAGCACCCCGCCGACGCAGCTTTCCCCATCAAATAGTTTTTCCTATTCCTTCGAACCGTCATACCTCCCTTCTAGTTTATTTCGTCCCCTCCTCCCCCCTCGACCCCGCGTTCTTGAGGGTGCCTCGTCGGGGCCCGATTCCGCCCCCGGGGGATTTTCGGGGCTGACCGACGCTCCCCTTTGCGCCGATGTCCAAGGTGGTTCTTTAGTCGACGTCACGCTCCCGGTTTGCGGTCTGCGGTATCGGTGTACTGGTTGAAAGTACTCGGCTTTTGCCTCGCCTGTTTTTTTGGTCTTGGCCCCATGTCAAACCCGTCCTCCCCCTCTCTCTCTCTCTTCCTTTTCCTTTTCCTAAAGATGTCGTTGCCGGCTCGCGGTGTCTTTCCAGGACCCGCCTTCGGCTCCTCTTTCTCGCCCTCTCTAAACTCTGAATTTCAGGCTCCTCCGGATTGGATAGTTGCACCCAAAGAACGTCATTTTCAAACATGATCGAGTTGCTGCGGCGGCGGCTTTTTTTTTTTTTTATTGAAGAGGTCCCCCCTTCATCAGCACCGTCTTTCTTTCTTACTCTCTCCCGATTTCTCTCGTTCTTTCCGTTCGGTTTCCTTTTTCCTTTCTTTCTTTAATGCCTCTTTCGGATTGTCATCGCGCACGTGGTGAATTCACCCCCACGGCTGAAATCTTCAGTGTGACTGTTCGCGAATGCGGTGACGATGGCACTCGTCTGCTATGGACGGTGTGACGTTTCCCCTTTGGGGGTTCTAATTTTTATCGAAAAGATAGACAAGCGCAGGCGGCCCACAAGGCGGCTTGCACCGCGCTGTTTTTACCCAAATCTCTCTCTAATTTGCTTATTCTCCTCTTCTGTCATAGTCCCCCGTGCGGCGGGAGCCTGCTTGACAAAGAGGTGTGATCGGGACCTTTCTTACGTGCCCCCCCCCCCCCTTTCCCTTTCAAAACCCCCCTCTTCTTGCGCCCCGTCCCTCTCTTATAAGCTATCTATTCTTGCTCAGTGCTTTGAATGCCCGAAGTCTGTTCCCTGGTGAGAGTCCTCAGCAAAAGGTTTTTTCCCACCTCTCCCCCCTCCTTCGAATAGGCCCTTTTCGAAAAGAAAGGGTCTTTCGCTGACATTCGACCCGTCACGCAAAATGGACAAACCTTTTTTTTGAGCGCGTACGGGAGCGCTGTTTTTCCGCCCACAACCCGTCAACTCGCCATACAACTATTGCAACTTTGTTCGGGCGGCCGCCTGAGCGACAGATGCCCTTGACCACCCACTCGTCTTGTTCAAGAACGGGGTTCCACCCCCCCACCCTCCCCTCCTATCTCAAGATTGGTGGCGCAGATTCATCCTCGCTCGGCTAATGCTCACCGTTACTGCCATTTTTTGGCAGTGGATTTTTCTCTTGGCTTTCTCCTTCCCCTTTTGGGGGGTTCGCTAGTCCTCCTGCCAGGCAAACGACCATTTTTGGGTTTTCACGGGGATCCGTAGGCCCTCTTTCTTGAGGAGGCAGGTTTGCGGAGCCAAAAAGGCGGGGCTTGAGCGGCCGGGGCTTGTTTTTTCTCTGTTGGCGGATGCTCGATTTGATTAATTTCCCCTGGTGTAGAGTATTGTGAAGGAGTACACGCACGACGACTTTTTCGTAAGTGTTCCTCCGATGGGTCTTGAAGGAGCGGGGGTGATTGAATGCGCGGAAACCTTCCAGCGTTTTTTCCCCTGCCGTATTTTGAGCCGAGGCAACTTTTCTTCTTGGAAATCCTTGGTCGCCGATGACGGGTTAGAATACGCAAACATGTATTTCTTCCTCCTCCGGTAAGGGGCGGCTTGGCGAGGTGGTTTCTGTTGCTGTGTCCTTTTCCACATTTGAACGCGTTTTTTTTCTCCAAACGAACTCATGAGCACCACGCCAACGAATAGATATTCGCAGGGCTTCGACTTGGCTGACGGGCGGGTGTTGACCGTTCTGTGTCCCAAGTTTAAGGTTCCCGATCCCTATCCTGCCAAGCCTCTCTCGCAACGGCGGCGATTCATCTATCAGATTAGGAACCCCTTTCATCGTCTTCGCTCACAACGGAAGGCTGCCCTCTCCGGTTCCATCTTCCCTAATTACGCCTCCGCAATTAGTGTATTGATGATGCGCACCGCCCACCCGTGACTGCTCCTCGTCCAATATCCTTTTTTCAGTACTTTTTTTTTTTTTTTTTTTTTTTTCCCCCTCGCTCAGTCCGCCCCTCCTAGAACAGTGCCCTGTTCGATTTCGCCTGGGTGTTCGGCCCCCACGCTACAATCATCGCTTTCTTCCCTCAGACTCCTAAGTTCCACTCTTGATGGACCTCGTCTCGTTAACCTATCGGGAGGGCACTATTCTTCTCGAGACGAGGTCGATGAAGGCATTTGAAAGCCCCCTCCAGCCCCCAGCCCTCCGAGTTTCCTATAACCGATCAGCTGGTATCCCCTTCGTTATTTAACTATTCCTTTCCCGTCCCTTCCCAATCTCTTTTATGTTTTGAAAGAGCACGTTGCGCTCCAAATGGGCGGAGATCACCGAGTCTAACGGCAACGAGGGACCGTTACTATAAGTTCTTTCGGCCCTTTCCGTTCCTGTTTTCCTTTCCCAGTTAATGGGCACGGACTATAGGGACTACTTGACGTCCATTTTACCACAGGCCTGATACCGAGCCCGAAACCCCCCTGTTTCTCCCTTCCCCTCTAAGTTCCCTTTACCCATCGGTTGTTGGCGGTTTGCCAGGGTTTGTCCCGCCACTACGGCGTTACCACAGGGTCGGCTTATTGAATGGGAAACAGATGCGTGGTCCCCCTCCAGTCCATCTCTGCCACCCGGTGGGCAGATTTTGACTTCGCGCTCGTGCCTCTACGATCAAGATTCTTTTTATCCCTTCCCCTCTCCTTCTCGTTCTTTGATAGGCTGAGAGGCGGTTGTCACGCTACTGCCGACAAGAACGCCCCTCGAATCTCAATACGTCGTACGATCTCCGACCATACCATGAGCAGCTGGTCTCCCAGTCTCAAAGATATATCCCCAGTTCCTCGTTGCTGGACCATTTTCGTGCCCTGTCTGACATCCAGCCCAAAAGTGATCGCATCGGCTCGGCATTGTTCTCGATTTCTGGACCTCCCTGTTTTGCTACCAACGGTTCCTTTCCTGAGACCCCGATTGGAGAGAGTCGCGGGCTGCCGGCTGGACGGGACTGTGCTCCCGTCGTCCGAACACACTTTTACCCTTTGGCACAAAGCGACGCAGACTTTCAGCCCTTTGGTCCTCACCACCACTGGTAGTTCCTACGACCTTCTGTTTCTCCGCGGTTTTTTCCTTGGCTACCCCGCATTAGAAGAAGTGTGTGGAAAGCTTCACAGTGATCATCGAATCCTTTGGCCCCTCAACGGCGGCCATTCGGCCAGGACGCGGATCGATTCTGGTTCTCTACTGATTGGTCGGTTTCCCCCCGTTGTATCTATTTTTAAAGGACTACCGGGGAGTCTGTCGGAGTTATCACCCGCCCTCACCACCGCCCGATGTAAACGTTTCCCATCCTCCAGTGCGGGTTTTTCTGCCCCTCGGGGACATAGACCCTCTCCGGCCTTTTAAGGCGTCTCCTCTCCTAACGGGAGTTGACTGGCAGGGGGGCCCCTTTTTCGTGTCCCCCCCTCCCTTTTAGATTGTTTTACTTCTTCAGAAGAGGTTTACGTGATCGGTTTGAACATTCCGCCCTTCCAGTGTCGATGTATCTGCGCTGCAGTTCACATTTCCAAATTTTTTTGCGGGAACCGTAGTTTGTTTTAGGGAGTCTTGTATCGTAACCGTGATCCCATCAAACGAGCCCCAACCCCACCTCTCCAGGGGAACAACTGTAAGAAGTTGATGTCCCAATGAGCGTCCCGGAGTCCCTCTGACAACGACGCGATCCCCCCAGTTTCTCCCCCAAAGGATGCCTTTTCTCTTTTTTTTTCGGTTCGCCGCGCACCGACTTCCGGTATGTCAGCTCTGCTCCAAGGCTCCAATTTCCTGGACCTGCATTCGGAAATTGCGGAGACCCGTTTTCAACTTCCCCCCTCCCCACCTGGCCACCCGTATTTTGAGTGGTTGTGCCGTTCTTTCAGTTTTTTCTACCCTTTATTAAGAAGCCAAAAAGGTCGTTGCAGCCCGTCGGCGAAGGAATCATGTCCGTGATGGGCTTGTCCACTTCTTTTCCCGGATCTTTTCCCATACGACCGGGTAAAGAATCTTTGCTGTTCTGTTTTTTCGGAATCTTCCTCTCCTCCTTGTTGTTGGTTTTATTTCTTACGAACCCGCACCGTTTCGCCTGCAGCCTCAGTGAGGAGCCCTTGGAGTTCGGTGTCATATCGAACTCAAGCTTTCTAGCGGGGAAACGCATAAAGGGATCGAAGACCCGAACCCTCTTATTCTCCCAGGGTTTCGGAAACGTAACGGCGCTTTTCTCAAGGTATCGTCCAGAACACCCCGGCATTTGGTTCCAGGTGTGTTGACGTCCAGAGTCAATCCCCCCCTTGCTTTCTGATCAGTTCCTGGTTCGAATTCGTTTTTCGTCGCCCGCAGACTCCCCCGTCTCCATTGTTCGCGGATCCCGCTTTAGATTCCTCTGAAAATGACTGGCACTGTGGCACCTCAGTGACCCGGGTCCGGTTGTAGATACCTGTATTTAGGACCGTTTTACCGTTCGGTCCTTTTTGACCCCCCGCATTTGTTACGCGTCGCACTTTTACTTTTTTTTCTCCCTTGATGGATCTTATAATCGGACGCATCCCCCACGAAGGGCCCCCGACCCCTCTGTCCACTGTGGCTGTTTCCCGGAAGATCATCGTCTGGATTTTCTGTTCCGAAGATAACTTACCCCCCATTTTTATCCGTGCCGACGCCCTCTATTACTTCTTTCTCCTTTTCTCAGCTTCCCCCCTTCTGTCGCATGCGGCCAGTTCTGTAGCGACGTTTTGTCGTGATTCCAGCCTTTTTACCTATTTCTTGCAGTAGGAGACCACGCCTTTTCATTGGACCCTGTTTTCCTCCTTTCGTTCGTGAGGCTTACAGCTCCGGCCACATTAATCCGCTAGCCCTGTTTCCTTCTTAGTCCTTTCACGCCCTGCGTGAAACAGTAATTTATCGATCCTCTAGATGGCAGCCCATGGCCCCGCTATAGCACTGTTTTCCGGCCTTTCCTTCTTTTCATAAAAGTCTTCCTTATTTTTTCGCGGGCATCCGGGACTACCAACTATCCGTGTCTATTAACTACTTCCTAGGATATGGCAAATGAGGAGTTTCCATGCTTCCTCTTTTTTCGTAGGTTTTTTTCTCGGGTTCGGTACGAGACCGTACGCATCCCATTACATGGCAGCCCGCTCCCGTTCTGCAGCTCGGGGTTGTCTCCCCTCCCATGTGGGTATAATAAAGAGGTGAAGAAATCTATCAACCTTCCACATACGCGGCTTGTGCCCTCACAATGTTTTTTTTCTTTATCCCCTGGGTGATTAAAGCCAGCGTTCCCAGAATTTTAGCTTTTAGAACGGTGGAGTTTTTCTCGGTCAAGTCTCTCTCGAATGTAGTTGATTTTTGGCTCGTTGTGGTGTCGGCTCTTCTGGCTCACTTTCCACTTTCCTTTAAGGACCAAACATCCATCTCCCTATATTTTCCTCCTGTAAGGTATCTGCGTCCTCTTTCTAGTCCCCGATCTACAGTATATCCCGATGATTCCTGTCTGTTTTAACTCTTCCTTTCGGGGAAGATTCTCCCGCACTGATTAAGGTGGGACTCTCCGTTGGCGAGCGACCCTGCCGCTCGGCACCGAGGGTTCGTTCCTTCATTAAAGTCTCCAACGGTTGCTCGTGGGTCTTGTCGGTTGTCATTCGCATTCAATTAGTTTAACTTCCCTTCAAGGGCGCGCCCTTCACTCTTTTAAAACGTCCCTTTTTCCTCTGCTCGAGCATAGTACTTCCCCCGACTCTTCAGCGGTGATAGTCGCACTTTTTCTCAGTTGCTCAATATTTCTCTTGCATTTTTCACCTTTCCGTTGTGCCGTATTTTGCCTTCAAAGAACGTCATTTGGAACCACTCCTCTCTGATTTATCGTGCTTTTCCCGTGCTTCTTGTCGGGTGTGCACCTTCTCGACGGATTTTCCCGCAGCCTAAGAGATTTTTTTTCCCTCTTTTTGAAGGTTGTTCCACAGCGGTTCCCGCGTGAGGCTCCTCTTGCTGATTGAATAGTATCCGTGGTGAATCCCCCTTTTCGTTCAATTCTACTTCCACTTTTTTTTCGTCGATATGTCGTTCTTCTTTTGAGTAGCTCGGGGTTTGAGGGCCCTTTTCCGGCAACGTATTTGATTAATCATTTCGCCCCCAGTCTCTTGACCCCATACTGGAGCACATTCTCTGGTTGACTATTTTTCATCCCCGAGGGGCAATCATTCCCCGTTTTGTGATCTCTGCCGGCTTCTTTACCCTGCATTTTGAATTCGCCGTTCTGATTCCCCCGCTTCTTTTTTCCACCTATGTGTTTCTCTTACTTTGGCCCTTTCCCTTACCGCTTTCCCGGTCCACCGTTCCCCCCCCCCCTGTTTTCTTCTTTTTTGCCGCCAGTCCCGCGCCTCTTCTTCGTTGTCTTTTGTTCTTGCTCGAGAAAACCCGTTCCATGGTGCTCTTTTCCCCGCCTGGTCCTTTAACCACCACAAGCAAACCGGTTTTCCCAGCTGTTCCTGGCCTCCCGAGTCTTTCCCACTGCCACCAATTCCTGGTTCCCACCCAAACCCCTTCCCTCTCCGCTAATTGAGTTTTTTGTAATTTGGCGCGCCAGCTACGTTTCGACTTTCTTCCCTCCCTAAGGTTGTTTCCATCTTTCTTGAATACCTCCGTCCTCCTTTATTTCCCCTAGTGATAAATCGCCCCGGAAGCACTTTCCCAGGATTTTTGTTACCCCAACCACCCTCTATGCAATCCATCGCTTTTTTCCCCTGTATTCCATAGCCGTGTCCGGATATGTCACGGCCCATTGTGCG